>Ga0208789_1000099_pt1 | contig 125812 bp, 82 predicted proteins | sample Methanotroph_Enr_FD_187368 | JGI IMG/M metagenome (GOLD analysis project Ga0208789, IMG submission 187368) | Enriched soil microbial communities from Old Woman Creek wetland in Ohio, USA - Methanotroph_Enrichment_5 (SPAdes) (version 2) | ecosystem: Environmental > Terrestrial > Soil > Wetlands...
TTCGCAAAGAACACGGAATGTTTTTGAGCAGTAAGACTGGACTATAACGTTTTGGCTGCTGCTTTTCGGTGGCGGTTTTACCCACTGCTGCTTCCACGAAGCACAGCCGTTTAAATTTATTACTTTTCTTTTATACGAGCCACAGTCCCGCCACTGAAAGCAGAAGCTTGTTACCTGCAGTTTATATTGTCTTTAATAACTCCTCCACTTCATTGTCATACTCTTCAGAATATCCTAATTCTTTTGCATGTAACAAATCAAGTTTTGCTTTTTCCTTATTATTTGTGGCGATATAAACTAATGCCCTATTTTTAAATGCCCATGAATTTGATTGGTCAATTTCAATAGATGTATTAATGAGTTTAAGCGCTTTTTCAAAATCATTGTCTAAATAGTACACAAAACCTAAATTGTCGTAAGGATACGCAAATTTTGGCTCAATTTCTATGGCTAATTGAAGATATTTATATGCCTTTTTATACTCTCCATTTTTTAATAAAGCAAATCCTAAATTATTTAAAGTAAAGCAATCATGAGGTTTCTCAACAAGCGCAGACTCAAAGTCTATAATTGCATTTTTATAATCTTTTAAAGACATAAAACAATATCCCCTAGTATTCAAAGCAAAAATCTCAACAGGATAATACGAAAGAATCTTACTGCATAATTCGATGCAGTTACTATAATTTTTTAGGTTTTGTTCAATAAGTGCAAAGTCTCCAATGTAATTGAAGTTCCCTTTATCAATCTCTAAAGCTTTGATGATATACTCTTTTGCCGTTTCGTAATCTGTTTTTGAAATATAAATTTGTGCAAGATACCAGTATGCCTGGTCTGCTTTACTGTATAGCTCAATGGCATGAGTCAAATCACAAATTGCTTTTTCTGTATCAGCAATAAAAAAGTATGCATATCCACGAGAGATATAAGCTTTGTATTCATTATTGTTTTCGGAAATAATTTTAGTCAAATAATCAATTGCCTTTTTAAATTTCCCGGAATGGAAAAATCCGTCTGCTATTTCAATTTTCTCGTCAATTGTATCCATTTATCGTAGCATTTTTTTTAAATTGCAGGTAACGGTCGGGGCTATGAGCAGTTGGGGACTACGTGGACGCGAACTTATCCGCCGTTACCGAGCTTGCGAGCGAGAGCGACGCACACCCAACCACCTAAACCCCAATTGCTTATGAGCCCTTGTTATGGCACGTTAATTATTTCTATACATTTTTTCTTCATTTTTTCAATCAACCGTTTCAATTCTATCTTCTCATTATCTGTAAAATCAATTAGAATCTTATTTTCTGCATTTTCTATTATCGCCCAAAGCTTCCCTATCGTTTCAACACCAGTTTCAGTGATTATAAAATTATTGGATGTATCGGTATTGATAAATCCTTTTGATAATAGTGGCTCAAAAAAAGGTTTTATTTCTTTATCAGGAAGTCCAAATTGCTTTTGAGCTTCCAAAATGCTCATTATTGAATCACATTTTAAAACCATCATAAAAACCAGTTGAGTACTCGATAAATCGGATACCTTTTTTAATTCTTTGTCAAGTACGTCCCGTATCATCGTAGCGACAACATTAATCTCACGACCTAACGTCGATTTTATTTTTTTCTCAATCATTCCTAATACTTGTTTCAATTTAAGTTCATAGATGCTAATCCCGGTAGCAACGCCAACATTTAAACTTTCCACTTGACTTTGCATTGGAATCTGAACCGTAATATCAGCGTGCTTAATAAAATCATCTGACACCCCTTCGGTTTCATTACCAACAATCAAAGCAACTGGTCTATCTGATAGCGATATTAATGATTGTATTTTATCACCGTATGGACTTGTAGTTACTATCTGAAAATTATTCTTTTTTAAATAAGCTATTGTGTCTAATGGATTTTGAAATGTTTTGAAATTTGTAGAAAACACTCTGCCACGAGACGAATCAACTGTTTTTCGTTGAAATAAATCAAGGTCATTTCTTGTACTTAAAACAGTATCTATCCCAAAAGCATGGCAAGTTCTGACGATTGTTCCTATGTTCCCGAAATCTTTAAGGTCATCAAGAACAACTATAAAATCTGTTGATTGAGATGTTTCATTTACATTGCCAACTGCAACAATCGGTATTAGATAATTTGTGTCTGTTACCTTTTTCAATAATCCTTCTGTAACAATGTAAGTATCTATATTGGAATAGGATTTATTAACTCCTTTTGTCTGCTTTGTGGCAAGAATATAATCAATTCTAATACCTGAGTTTATTGCCCATTCAATCGCTTCAAATCCTTCAATTAGAAATTTACCACTATCAATCCGTCCTTTCGATGAACTCAGGCTTTTCGCCAGTTGTATTTTTTCGTCTTTTAAAGATGTTATTTCTTGTATCATTCTGTCGTCTGTGTGTGTGTGTTTAATGTGCCATAACGTTTTGGGGCTTGCTATTCGGCGGGGCGAATCGAAGCCGTTTCCTGTCCGAATACACCAAAGGTAATTAAAAGAACTGCACTGTCCTAAAACCCCGCTGCCCCGCTGATAGCAAGCCTTTGTTATAAAGCGTGCTTTTCTTTTTTTTCATAGAACAAGTCAAATAACCAAATCCGATTATAAATGTACTCAGGTTTGTATAATTTGTCCTTAAATTTATATTTTAATTTGCCCTTAAAATATCTAACTTTTTTTTGTGAAAAATTTACATTAAAACTGTAAATTAATCTAATTGTATCCAACTTAATGATGTCCGTTACAGTGTCAAGTCCAACAAAAATAACACTTGTATAGCCTAAACATAGAATTCTTAGGGAGTCTGTATATTTGATTTCTGGAACTACTAATTTAAAATGGCCCGATTTGTCTGAATAAGTCCAGTGTTTGTCAATATAAACTAATGCAGAGTCCAGTGGCTCATTTTGTCCCAAAGAAACAACAGTCCCTGTAATTGTGCAATTAGAGTAAATGTTCGTGCAAACAAACCACAGTAAAGGTGTCAAAACTGCTTGTATGTATGTTTTTTTAAGCATGCTTTATAACGGTCTGGGCTGGCAACCGGCCCGCCCTGGCCGCGTGAAGGGTTGTTGTTATATTATAGTAAACGTCATCAAATATAAAAAACTTTTAAATATCATCGCGGGCTTGTTGCCAGCTATTGTTATAGGCTCGGGCTTACTGCGGCTGCGCCTGCCGTCCAGCGGCTGGCGCAGGAATTTGTTGCAATTAATTTATTCCACGAACGCTTCCCGGTAACCACGTTTGATATAAGTCTGCAGGAAGTTCGCCCATTGCAGGGACTGACAAGCGAAGGCGGTCAGATACAAATTCTGTGACGGCCGCGGGTAGGAGCGTCCTTTAATAATCGGGTGCGCAGGGTCTTTCATAATATCCGCAGAAACCGGCTTTCCACATTAACCTTGTAAATGGCTGACGAACGTTTTTAGAATATTCGCAAAGAACACGGAATGTTTTTGAGCAGTAAGACTGGACTATAACGGACTGGGCTGGCAACTGGCCCGCCCTGGCCGCGTGAAGGATTGTTGTTAAATTATAGTAAACGTCCTCAAATATAAAAAACTTTTAAATATCATCGCGGGCTTGTTGCCAGCTATTGTTATAGGCTCGGGCTTACTGCGGCTGCGCCTACCGTCCAGCGGCTGGCGCAGGAATTTGTTATGTTAAATTTAGTTCACCGACCCTTCCCGGTATCCACGTTTTATTAAAGTTTGTAGGAAGTCCGCCCATTGCAAGGGCTGACCAGCGAAGGCAGTTAGATACAAATTCTGTGACGGCCGCGGGTTAGTGACGTTTTTAATAATTGGGTGCGCAGGGACGTTCATAATATCCGCAGAGACCGGCTTTCCACATTAACCTTGTAAATGGCTAACGAACAGTTTTAGAATATTCGCAAAGAACACGGAATTTTTTGGAGCAGTAAGACTGGACTATAACTTACTTATGTGTGCCATCTTTTGGCATCAAGTAAACGAAGGGTTGTTGGCTTGGTGTCAAAAACTGGCATAATATATTTTTGGACGAAATTAAAGAATCGCCCGTAGACAAATATAATTAAATATTCAATTCATCAAACGGACTTTTAATATTTTGTATACTCTTTTCAGTAACATGTGTATAGATCTCTGTGGTTCTGGTGCTTTTGTGCCCCAATATTTCCTGGATGTAGCGAATATCTGTCCCCGATTCAAGCAAATGCGTTGCAAATGAATGCCTTAACCAGTGAAGCGTCGCCGGCTTTTTGATCCTGGCCTTAACGAGGGCTTGCTTGAAAATATGCTGTAAACTGGTTTCTGTATACCGGTTCCCGGCTTGATCCCCCTCAAATAGCCAGGTCGTTGGATGATAACTTTTGTAATAATCACGCAGCATCAAAATTATCTTTTCCGATAGAGGAACCACCCGGTCCTTGTTGCCCTTCGCGTTGCGGACGATCAGCAGATGCCGCTGGGAATCTATATCACCTGGTTTTAAAAACAGCAATTCGCTGCGCCTTAAACCACAGGCGTAAATCAGCGAAAGCATGGCCTTATGCTTCAGGTTGCGATGAACCGAAAGGATCTGTTTGACTTCCTGCTTGCTTAGTATATTGGGCAATTTGTGCACCCTGCGCGGCCGCTCTATGTCCTCAATTATTATTTCATGATCCATATTCTTGCGATAAAACAATTTAACCGCATTGATGATCTGATTTTGATAGGTGCCCGAGTAAGAGTTCTTCAGAATATACTCGTGGGTGAACCGTATTATATCTGCGTTATCGATCTTGTTTAGCGGCTTGTCATGAAAAAATCCAAAGAATATCCTTAATGCATCGCAATATACTTTTTGCGAATTTTCGCTGTAACGCTTCTGCCGCATCCAGTACTTGAACTTTAATATTTCCCCTGCAGCTTTCTCATTGGGCTCAGGAACAGGATCCTTCGTTTTTCGATCAGGGGAGGGTTTTCTTTCGCCGGATTGCAGATCAGTCAGAACCCCGAGCTGTTGCTTTTTGTTAAACACAGCCGTTGCGTCTATTTCTGCAATGCCGCGAAATAACCGGAATATCTCTCTTAAATTTTCCGGATGATTGTTAACCAACCACATTGCCATCGTGGCGTCCCACATGGCCCCGTCCAGACCTTTTACGCGTTCCGTGAATTGAGGATTGTCAGGAAACTTTATCGTAAGCTTCCGCTTGCCATATTGATATATGGCATCGATGATTATTTTGTTCATTGTTTTTATTTCAAAGATAATATTGATTCATTAAATAATTCATTTTTTCGCATTATATATAACAACACATTCCGGCGCAGAAAAATCCAGCCCCTTACCATCCTCGCCAAATGCGCCGGAAAAAATCATATCGTATTTCGACCCTACCATAATGTCGCGCCTCTGGCGCTTAAGCTTCGCAAAAACTTTTGATTTATTGTAGAATCCTGGGGGCGAGTGTGCGGTGGGAGGGAAAAAATAGCGGGCGTGGGCGGATTGTAAATCAAAAGGTTTCAGTGGGCAATATTGTTTAGTAGAATCCATAGGGAAACCGCGTGCGGGGGCAAATCAAAACCCGCGGGCCGGCGGTGGGGTGAATCAAAAAGACGGTGCAAATCAGCAAAGGCAGCCCGGCAACAGCATTACCGTTGACGGGATGTTTGTCTGAAATATCCAAAGCATATTAGTGGCGTGTAGCGATTTTTGAATATTAGCAAGTAAATCCCTATCCGGCGGATATTTCAGGCACTCCTTTGCATGATTTGCCCGTCTTTTTGAGAGCGGGGGGAAGCATGGGTTTTGAAATGCTTTTTTTGTTACTTTTTTTGCGCCAAAAAAAGTAAGGCAAAAAGAAAAATAAACCACTGGGTTTGCAGAAACGCCGGTTCATTGCAGCAATCATCAATTCATATATTCTTCAAACACCCTGCATTCCGGCGCAGAAAAATCCTGCCCCTTACCACCCTCGCTGAATGCGCCGGAAAAAATCATATCGTATTTCGACCCTACCATAATGTCGCGCCTCTGGCGCTTAAGCTTCGCAAAAACTTTTTGTTTATTGTAGAATACTTGGGGCGAGTGTGCGCTGGGAGGGAAAAAATAGCGGGCGTGGGCGGATTGTAAATCAAAAGGTTTCAGTGGGCAATATTGTTTAGTAGAATCCATAGGGAAACCGCGTGCGGGGGCAAATCAAAACCCGCGGGCCGGCGGTGGGGTGAATCAAAAAGACGGTGCAAATCAGCAAAGGCAGCCCGGCAACAGCATTACCGTTGACGGGATGTTTGTCTGAAATATCCAAAACATATTAGTGGCGTGTAGCGATTTTTGAATATTAGCAAGTACATCCGCATCCGGCGGATATTTCAGGCACTCCTTTGCATGATTTGCCCGTCTTTTTGAGAGCGGGTGGAAGCATGGGTTTTGAGGTGTTTTTTTTGTTACTTTTTTTGCGCCAAAAAAAGTAAGGCAAAAAGAAAAATAAACAACGGGGTTTGCAGAAATGACGGTTCATTGCAGCAATCATCAATTCATCCATTCTGCTAACGCACAACATTCCGGCGCAGAAAAATCCTGCCCCTTACCATCCTCGCCAAATGCGCCGGAAAAAATCATTTCGGATTTCGACCCTACCATAATGTCGCGCCTCTGGCGCTTAAGCTTCGCAAAAACTTTTGATTTATTGTAGAATCCTGGTGGCGAGTGAGCGGTGGGAGGGAAAAAATAGCGGGCGTGGGCGGGCTGTGAATCAAAAAAGCATAGCAAATCTGCAAAGGGGGCGTCCCGCCAGCATTATCGGCGGGATGTCCTTTGTAGGAAATATCTGGCAGAAAGTATTTTGTTGCATCGACGTTAAAGCGAATAATAGAAAACAGAAAAGCCTGCAGATATTTTCTACACTACTTTGCATGATTTGCATGCTTTTTTGAGAGCGGGGGGATAGCATTATTTTTTCAGTGCTTTTTTTGTTACTTTTTTTGCGCCAAAAAAAGTAAGGCAAAAAGAAAAATAAACCACTGGGTTTGCAGAAATGACGGTTCATTGCAGCAATCATCAATTCATATATTCTTCAAACACCCTGCATTCCGGCGCAGAAAAAACCTGCCCCTTACCACCCTCGCTGAATGCGCCGGAAAAAATCATTTCGTATTTCGACCCTACCATAATGTCGCGCCTCTGGCGCTTAAGCTTCGCAAAAACTTTTAATTTATTGTAGAATCCTGGGGGGCGAGTGTGCGGTGGGAGGGAAAAAATAGCGGGCGTGGGCGGGCTGTGAATCAAAAAAGCATAGCAAATCTGCAAAGGGGGCGTCCCGCCAGCATTATCGGCGGGATGTCCTTTGTAGGAAATATCTGGCAGAAAGTATTTTGTTGCATCGACGTTAAAGCGAATAATAGAAAACAGAAAAGCCTGCAGATATTTTCTACACTACTTTGCATGATTTGCATGCTTTTTTGAGAGCGGGGGGATAGCATTATTTTTTCAGGGCTTTTTTTGTTACTTTTTTTGCGCCAAAAAAAGTAAGGCAAAAACAAAATAAACCAAGGGGTTCGCAGAAACGATGGTTTATTGCAGTAATCATGAATTCTAAAACAACCCTGCATTTGTACACCCACGCCATTTTATTATCTTTGCAAAAAAATACCCGAATGGAACATTTGCGCCGTAACAAAGTATATGACCTTCTGAAATCCCCTGAAGTCGGAAAAGAAGTCCTCGTGAAAGGATGGGTCCGTACCCGCCGCGGAAATAAACAGGTGGCCTTTATCGCATTAAACGATGGATCAATCATTCATAATATCCAGGTGGTTGTGGACCTGGCAAAATTTGACGAGGAAACCCTGAAACCCATTACCACCGGTGCCTGCATCGCGGTGAACGGTATCCTGGTGGCTTCCCCCGCCGAAGGCCAGCCGGTCGAAATTCAGGCGACAGCCATCGAAGTCTACGGAAGTGCTGATGCTACTGTATATCCTTTGCAGAAGAAAGGGCATTCCCTTGAATTCCTGCGCGAGATCGCACACCTCCGTCCCCGCACCAATACCTTTGGCGCAGTGCTCCGCATCCGGCACGCTATGGCATTTGCCATCCATAAATATTTCAACGATCATGGTTTCTGCTATCTGCATTCCCCCATTATCACGGGTTCTGATGCTGAAGGCGCCGGTGCCATGTTTCATGTGACAACCCTCGATCTGAATAACCCGCCCAAAACACCGGAGGGCAAAATTGATTATAGCCAGGATTTCTTTGGAAAAGAAACCAACCTCACCGTCTCCGGTCAGTTAGAAGGAGAGTTGGGGGCAATGGCCCTCGGACTGATTTATACCTTCGGACCAACTTTTCGGGCCGAGAATTCCAATACCCCACGCCACCTGGCCGAATTCTGGATGATAGAACCCGAGATGGCTTTTTACGATATCATGGATAATATGGATCTGGCGGAGGATTTCCTGAAATACCTTATTACCTACGCGCTCGAGCATTGCATGGATGACCTGGAATTTCTGAATAAAATGTACGACAACGAACTAATCGGAAGGTTGAAGTCCGTTATTGCAGAACCCTTTGTACGCCTCGGTTATACCGAAGCCATTGAGATATTAATGAAGTCAGGCGAAAAATTTGAATACCCCGTGAGCTGGGGCCTCGACCTGCAGTCGGAACATGAACGTTACCTGGTCGAAAAACATTTTCACCATCCTGTTATCCTGACTGATTATCCAAAAGAGATTAAGGCTTTTTATATGAAGCAGAATCCCGACGGCAAGACCGTCCGGGCTATGGATGTGCTGTTTCCGCGCATCGGCGAAATTATCGGCGGCTCACAGCGTGAAGAGAATTACGATGCACTGGTGGCGCGTATCAGGGAATTAAATATCCCTGAAAAGGATGTATGGTGGTATCTCGAAACCCGTAAGTACGGAACAGCACCTCATTCCGGCTTCGGTCTGGGCTTCGAAAGGCTCATCCTTTTCGTGACCGGCATGGCCAACATCCGCGACGTCATCCCCTTCCCCAGAACCCCCCTCAACGCAGAGTTCTAAGGTGGTATGGGCCTGCGGCCTTTTCTTGCTACGAAGGCACGAAGGATATTATATAAGAATCATATTTAAGCGAAGCCGAGGGGCCTCAGCCATATGTAGCAGAAGTTATAAATCCATAAAGAACCGCGAAGCCAAGGGCCTTTCCCTGCTTGCAGAGACTTTGTATGGTAGCCTGTTTTCTTGCAGCCAAGTGGTATTATTCAAACTCAGTCCTCAACTTTTCCGCTTGATCTCATTTCCACCTTTGAAAATGCATCGCATTGAAAAATATTATCTTTTTCTTCGTGCCTTTGTGTCTTCGTGGCAGCCGGCGCAGCCATACCACCCTTGAAAATGCACAGCATTAAAAAGGAAAACATTTTCTTCCTGCCTTCGCGTCTTCGTGGCAGCTGGCGCAGCCGTTCTGCTTTCCAACTTTCCCACTTTCTACTTTCCAACTAAAAAAAAACTATATTTGTATTATCATTAGCCTTCAAAAATTAAGCACTGTCAGGTTATGCTGAATCAAAAACTACAACAGAGACTACTACAAAAACTTTCACCGCAGCAAATTCAATTAATGAAACTGCTGCAGGTTCCTACCGTGGCCCTCGAACAAAGAATTAAGGAGGAGCTTGAGGAAAATCCTGCATTGGAGGATGGGTCCGAAGAGGAAGAAACAGAAGAGGAAATTCAGGCAAGGGAAGAAGAAGAAGATAAAAAAGAAGAAAACCAGGAGGAAAATCCGGAAGAAAACGAACTCCAGGATGATGAATTTGACCTCCAGGAATATATCGATGACGATTATATACCCGATTATAAGACAACCGCCAACAATAAAAGCCCCGACGAAGAGGCCGATCGCAGGGACATCCCCTTCATTTCCACCCTCAGCTTTCAGGAGTCGCTGGTTTCTCAGTTGGGACTCAGAAATTATCACGGTCAGCAATTTGAGATCGGTTGCTATATCATCGGAAACATTGATGAATCGGGCTATCTGAAAAGGGAGCCTGAAGCCATGGTGAACGACCTGGCATTCTCAATGAACATCACCACCACTGCAGAAGAAATCAGAACGGTAATCCGGCTGATTCAGGAATTTGATCCCCCCGGTGTCGGTGCCCGCGACCTTCAGGAATGTCTGTTGATACAACTGAAAAGAGCAGAAGAGCCAAATGAGGGAGTAAAACATGCCATGATCATCCTCTCCAGATATTTTGATGAATTTATCAAAAAGCATTACGATAAGATCACCAAAAAAATGGGTATCACGGATGAACAACTAAAAAGTGCCTACAATGAAATTCTGAAGCTGAATCCCAAGCCGGGCAATTCGGTGATAGAAACGGCCAAAACGGCCCATTATATCGTTCCCGATTTTATTATCACCAATACCGATGGGATACTGGAGCTTACGCTGAATTCGCGCAATGCCCCTGAATTACGCATCAACCGCTCCTATCAGAACATGATTGAGGGAATGGCCCATACCAAGAAAAAACTGAGTATGAGCGAAAAGGATACGATTGTTTTTATTAAACAGAAAATCGATTCCGCCCGCTGGTTCATCGAAATGATCAAACAACGCCAGAATACCTTGTACAGCACCATGAAAGCCATCATGGATTATCAGCAGGATTATTTTATGACGGGCGACGAAACTCGCATCAGACCGATGATTCTGAAGGATATAGCCGAAATCGTTAACCTGGATATCTCCACCATTTCGCGCGTGGCCAACAGTAAGTATGTGCAAACCCCATATGGTGCCTTTTTGCTGAAGAGTTTCTTTTCCGAATCTATGCAGACCGAATCGGGCGAAGAGGTATCCACCCGTGAGGTGAAGAAAATCCTTTCGAATTGTATCGAAGCGGAAGATAAAAGCGCTCCCGTGACGGATGAAGCGCTCATGAAAATCCTGAAGGAAAAGGGTTACAACATTGCCCGCAGGACCGTGGCAAAGTACCGCGAACAGTTAGGGATCCCCGTTGCACGTTTACGCAGGGAAATATAATATAATGTATCTGTGTATGGAAGACAGGGTTGCCCGGATTATTTCCTATGTGTTTCACCCACTGTTTGTGCCCCTCTATTCGCTGGCGCTGATCTTTCAGTTGGAAACCCTTACGGTTTACCTGATTCCCGATAAGGCGAAATGGCTGATCATGGGAATGGCCTTAACTGCAACCATCGTATTGCCCTTTTTACTCATCAATCTGTTTATCCGTAAGGGACTGATAAAATCCCTGCAAATGGAAAGCCGCGAGGAACGAATCTATCCGTACCTGCTGATGATGCTGGTGTATTATGTGATGTACCTGCTGTTTTCAACCATCAAGCTGCCTGTTATTGCCGGGGGGATGTTCCTCGGCACTTCCGTGGTTATTCTGGCCGTGGTGGTGATCAATTTCTGGTGGAAGGTCAGTATTCACGCTGCCGCGATGGGAGGGATGACCGGCGCATTTACGGCCATCGCCATTCGTTATGAACTGGATATTATCTTACTGATTTCACTGCTGATATTTTGTTCAGGACTGGTGGGTTTCGCCCGCCTGAAACTCAATGCCCACAAGCCAACCCAGGTGTATGTGGGTTTTCTTGTGGGCATGATAGGGTTGATGCTCGTGTATTTCCTGCTGTGATTACAACGGGGTAATCGATAATCCAATCGAAATGGGATACATTTCCGGACCTTTGTTCTTTTTAAACAGATTGGTGAGGGAATAATAAGCGGATACATTCACCCATCCCCATCCAATGCGGACGGTGGGTCCCATACGATACGTTTCAATATTCGGCACCTTATAGCTTTTAAGCTTTACCAGTTCTTCTGAATTCAACGACCAGGATTGATTGGTGTAGTTCCATACAACGTCATCGCCACGGTACTTCAAATGACTGCTTAACATGTAGCCGATTTTAAATCCGATAGCTGCTTTAAATTTCTGGCCTTCATTTTTGGTGCGGAAACGGAATTCCAGAGGAATGTCGATATATACAGCGGTGAGTTTGTTGTTTTTATAACTGGTTTCCGTGCCATTAATGGTTGCAGGTAATTTCTGAAATACTGTTTTTCCTGTAAAAGTATAACCGAATGCATTAGAAGTATCGGTCACGGATTCCCTTACGGCTACTGCATTACTGTACATATTATGGCAGCTGACGCCAGCTCCGATGGCGAAGCTGAAATTGCTTTTACCCATGGGGAAATCGCGCATAACATAGGCACTTGCACCCCTGTTGATGGCCTTGGTAGCCATAATGCTGTCGTCGGGTTTGTTCATCCAGATGTCAGTAAAAACATCAATAATGATGCGGTCAGCCTGATCTAGCCTGGCTATGGGTTTGCCTTTGTTGGTATTTGTTTTTTCGTCCTCATCCTTTTGTCCGAATGCAACCGTGGCAACCAGCACACAGAAAAGCATCAAAATGACTTTTTTCATATAATTCTTCGATTTGTTAATTAGTACAAAAATACGATTTTTCTTTCACTCAACGCACCCTGCATCAATTTAGTATTCCATCGCACGTCAGTGTCAGCATTATTTTAAACCGATGAACCCGTTGGAATATTGTGGCGAAAGTCTGATAAATGAATACAATACTGTGCAGATTAAGAAAATAGAGGCGAATTTTTTTCCCGATTTAATTATGAGATCAGACAGCTGCCGGCCTTTTTTTCTTTTTTTTATAAAACTTTATATATACAATAATAAAGTATTAATTTAGCCCGGGACTTTTCGCTTAATGGGGACATAGGATACTTCAGTGGCCCCTTAATCGTTATCTAAAAATATCCTGATAAAAATGCTTCGATCGGTTGGTGCGTTGATCTGCTTTGTATGCCTTTGTTTTCCTGGATTTTCTCAGGAATTCGGATGCATGAATTACAACGAAGCTTCCCAGGATCCCTCACAGGCCCATTGTGTTTATATCGATTGCCGCAACGACGATTGTGACCAGTTTCTGAGCCGTATCGAAGAGTATTCTGCCCTGCACACCCTGGAGCTAATCAATATGGGCAAAGATTATTTCCCGAAGGAACTTGGCTCAATGAAACAACTCAATACCATAATTATTACGCAAAGTCCCTCCTTGAATTATACCAACCTTTTCAGGAAATTTTCCGCACTCCCTGGTCTGACGAAGTTGGTTCTTGATAATAACGGAATTACAGTCTTGCCCAAAACAATGCTGTTGATGAATCAATTGAAAAGCCTGGTAATCAGGAATAACGAAAATTTCAATGTTGAAAAATCCATTCTTCAGCTTAATCATCTTGGAACCCTGAAAGAACTTTCCCTTCCGGTGAACCAGATCAGCGACCTTCCCGAAAATATCTCGTTACTGAGCCAGCTTGAAGTGCTCGACCTGAGCGATAATCAATTGGTCGACCTGCCTAATGAAATGGGAGACATGGATAGTCTGGAGGTGCTCAACATCGAAAAAAATGTGTTTATCAATCCACTGAAAACACTGGAGAAGCTTAAAGGATTGAATATTCGTTACCTGTCGATGGATATCGGCATGAATGAGCGTGACCGGGAAAAGCTGAGCAAGATTTTTCCAAAAGCAGAAATTATTGAAGTGATTGATACGTCATCAATGGAGGATGAAATCTTTGTTGAATCCTTTGATGTCACAACCCCCCTGCCGGTTGATACCACCGAAGTGGAGTTCCGGACCATTATGGTGGATGGTACGAAGTTTCAGGTTCTTTCAGATGCTTATTTACATTACCCCCTGCTTTTCGATCATCCGAATTTTAAAAGCAATTTCGATTCATTGCTGTTCGAAGAAAGATACCTGGATACGACATATGCCAATACCTGGAAAATTCAGCCATGGAAAACATATGATAATATAAGGCTTTACTATTATAAGGACAGCGAAAAAGGGGAAATCTGGTTTGATTTTCATCCCGATTCAAAAAAGAACGAGGTTGCTTTTGCAGAACCCTATATTGCCAAGAATAGCCCGGAGCTACTCAGTTTTCTGGGCCTAAAGTGGATCTATCAGGGCGATCTGTCAAAAAACCAGTTTATCCGCAAATTTATCAAAACCGAAAAAGGATACCGGTATTGGATGGAAGCAAGGATCTACTATAATGAAAACGATAAAAATTTTACCATTGAACTGAAAGATAAAAGTGGCTTTACCCAGATCAAGGCTTGCCTTCGTAACCGGTCAAAAGACGTTTCGCTCGAAAAAACGCAGGAGTCCTATGCCTTGTATTATGAGAAATATGTTAAAGCACTCGACAATCGCCGCAAACGTTTTCACAAACGGCTCCTGAAAGACAAATCGGCCTACGATATTACGCTTGAACGATCTTATGCTTCGGCTTGGGAGAGTTTTCGCAAAGTATATATGTGTCCGGAAGAGCAGCATATGAGTATCAAAAACTGGCTGGAATATTACGATAAGGTGATCGCGGATGAGCAAAGCGCCCTGAAAAATGCGGAACCAACCTCCACATTGCTTGAACGTAGTCTGATCATTAATCATTTTCGCGATGCTTCGAACGAACCTTTGCTTTCGGATACCACTAAAATGAAAGGGGTGTATGGCCTTTTCAGGGATGAACAACAGAATATGGTCGTTGTGTTAAAAGTCCTGCTGTTGAATTTAGACGAAAAATCCTTTCGCACTTTCGAAGGTTCACTGGGATTGAAAAGCATTCGGCTTTATTTTAATCAGGGGGCAAAATATGCAATTATTGCTGCAATGCGAAACGGGGATATGGGCGTGCTTCCCCCCGCCGCGTATTCTCAAACACCTTTAATTCAAAATATGGAGGTTATTTTTACGTTGAAAAGACTGCCTTATAAAATCAGTTCCATTAGTCAGATACAGGAGCTTATTGGCTACTGATGCAGAACGGATTGATAAATGTCAGAATGAGGAAATGTAACTTTTAATAGCGCGTGTACTTATATGGAGAAATTAGAGCCTTCACAAACCGAAACAGCTGCCCTGAAATATCACGTTTCTGCGGCGGAAATTGATCTTGAAGTCGCCGAGATCAAGGCAGCCGTTGAGGATATGTCCAGATTCTCCGTTCTTTATGATCGTTATTATTTACGGATTTTCAGATTTGTTTACCAGAGGGTGGGCAATGAGGAATTAGCAGGCGATATCACATCACGGGCTTTTCTCAATGCAATGCTCCACCTGAAACAATATCAGCACAAAGGATTTCCCTTTGCATCATGGCTGTATCGGATTGCCCGGAATGAAGTCAATCAGGAATTCCGCAAGTTGCGTGCTGAAAGGCATCTTCAGGCACAATGGTCAGATTTAAATGAACTGGGATCCGAAATGGCTGATGAGGTTGATGAATTTCAGATTAAGAAATTACTGTCCGTCCTTAAAAATCTGAAAGGCGCTGAAATGGAAATTATTGAGATGCGCTTTTTTGAAAAAAGATCCTTTAAGGAAATTGGAGATATACTGAATGTGACTGAAAACAATGCAAAAGTTAAAATGTTCAGGATCATTCAACGACTTAAGAAAATGATGAATGTCTAAGTGTCCCGGTATGCAGAATAACATTAACATAGGCAGAAAAGTACTGAGCGACAGCGAGATCGAGAAGCATAAGGATTTTGCGTCACTGTACCGGTCGTACCAAACTATCCACACACCGCTCTATAAAACTACCCGTTTTATTACTGGAATTTCTGTTGCTGCCGCAGCTATGGTGCTCTTCGTGCTTTATTTCAGTTTTTTCCGGAATAGCACATCTACTAACCCATTAAATGATGCTGATCAGGTTTCTTTGGCCATTGATAAGAATCTGTTACCTCACAAGGTATCCCCGCCGCTGGCCGGTTTTGATGTCCCGCGCCAGTCGTTCCGTATGAAAGGAAACAAAGGTGCTTCCTTCAAAACTGCTTCAGGTACCGAAATTATCGTCCCGGCAGAAGCCTTTGTGGATCAGGAGGGGAGTAAAATAAATGATGAAGTGGAAATCCGCTACCGCGAATTCAATAACCCACTCGAGTTTTTCCTTAGCGGGATTCCCATGCATCAGGTTACCGAAGGTCAGATGGTTCGCACAGAATCGGCCGGGATGTTCGAAATACTGGCATTCCGGAATAATCAGGCGGTTTCGCTGGATCAGAATAAAGTTATTGAAGTTGAATTAGTGAGCGCCATTACCGGTGATTTTGACTGTCTGCACCTTGATGCCGGCACGCAACAATGGGCCAATCTTGGGGAAAGTCCGCTGGTGACAGAAAACGGACAAGTCGTGGCTTCAGAATTCAGAAAACCGGGTACCATTGACTCAGCAGGATTACCAGCCGTTCCGCGCAAAGCGGATAAGAAAAAGATCGTTTTCAACATTCAGGTCGATGTTTCTGATTTTCCGGAACTGTCAGAATATGAAGGTCTCTTGTTTGAAGTGAATGAAACCTATGGAAAATTTGACGAACGCCTTTATGATAATACCTGGGAAAAAGCAATTTTACAGCCCTCGAATGTTCCCTCCAATTACGATCTAACACTTTCAATTCGTGATACATCGGTTACTATCACCGTGTATCCTGTGTTCAACAGTAGAAACTACGACGAAGCCGTTAAGCTTTATCAGGAGAAAAAAGAGGCCTGGCTTGCCCGGCAAAAAGATAATTCAAAAAAATCAGACGTTAGTGACGGTCTCGCAAAAGCTGATATGAATGGTGACGCTCCTGATCTTTCCGGACAGCCTGCTTTAGCGTTTCGCGAAATGAAACCTGTGGGAAAACGGCATTTTGAAGTTACCACACTGGGTATTTATCAGAGTGGCAGGCAATTGGGCAATGAGGATTTAACGAACATACGGCCGGTAATTATTGATAACAATGGCAACGAAGTTCCCAATGCCACCTTTTATCTTGCTGAGCGTAATTATAACACCCTTAGCGGATTCGGACAATCCAGGGTGATCTCCTTCAGAAACTCAGCGCAAAATCTTTTCTGGGCCTTAACGCCAGAGGGTAAAATAGGCGTGCTCGCCCCTGAATCCTTCGCCGTACTGACTAAAGAAAGTGAAACTCCCCGCTTCAAAATGGTTTTTGTTGAGCCTCAAACAGGCATAGCCCTTATTAAGAATGCCTTAAAGATATAACCAGTAAAACTACAGTTTATTATGGCTTACCTAAGGGCCCCTTTTCAGGGGCCTTTTCTGTTTTAACGGGAATGATTAGATTTGTCAAAAATATGGACAAGCTGGATTGTTGAGGAAGGTGATACCTTATATTCATACTTATCTTAAGCAGTCATCCCGAACTTGTTTCGGGATCCCCTTGATAGGCGTGGAGATGCTGAAACAAGTTCAGCATGACTGCCATATGCGGAGATATTGGGCTCCTCAACAATCCGGCTTGATCCCCCAAATAAGAATTCTACTAAAGAAATTTATATGAAAAGAATTTCGCCCCTGTATTGCGGAGGTTCATTTATCGAAACCCCAGATACATTTGATGTGGTTAACTCATGCGATCAATCCCTGGTAGGAACCAGCTGCCAGGCGGGTCCGAAAGAACTTGAGCAGGCTATTGCCGCTGCTTATGCAGCGGAACCTGTGCTGAAAGCTTCAGGGGCCTATGAGCGATCAGAGTGGCTGAGAGAAATCGCAGCTGGCTTGGTAAAAGACAAAAACAACATTGCCCTTCTTCTTTCGCGTGAAGCGTGCAAGCCCATAAGATTGGCCCTGACTGAGGTTGACAGGGCAGCCGAGGTCTTCCGTATTGCGGCTGAAGAAACAAAAAGGATTCCGGGTGAAGTCCTTTCCATCGATTGGACCCCGGCAGGAAAGGGCAAACAAGGACTCGTGAAATATTTTCCTGTGGGGCTGGTGGCGGGCATTTCTCCCTTTAATTTTCCCCTGAACCTCACCGCTCATAAGATCGCCCCGGCCATTGCTGCAAGCTGCCCCATCATTTTGAAACCGGCTACGCGTACCCCGCTCACTACTTTAAAACTGGCTGAAATTATTGATGCCTCCGGCTTACCAAAAGGCAGCGTTTCTATTATGCCTATGGACCGTGTTACCGGCAACCTTCTGGTGACTGACGAACGTTTCCGTTTGCTGAGTTTTACCGGGTCGCCGGCAGTGGGCTGGAAAATGAAATCGGACGCGGGAAAAAAGAAAGTAGTGCTTGAACTGGGTGGTAATGCCGGAGTGATTGTAACGGCCTCCTGTGATCTCGCAAATGCTGTGCAGCGATGCGTGGCCGGTGGGTTCAGCTACGCCGGACAGGTCTGTATTCATACGCAGCGCATCTATGTCGAAAGTGCTATTTTTGATGAATTTCTGTCGCGCTTTATCATGGCCGTTAAAAATCTCCGTAAAGGAAATCCCGACGATCCCGACACTGAAATCAGTGCCATGATTGACGAGGCCAATGCCATCCGCGTGGAGCAATGGGTAAAAGAAGCCACCGCTTCCGGTGCCGAAGTGCTTTGCGGAGGCCATCGTACCGGGGCTTTCATGGAACCCACCGTAATCACCGGGACCGATTTTTCCATGAGCGTTTGCTCCAGGGAAATCTTTGGTCCGGTGGTCACCATCGAACGCTACTCATCATTCGAACAGGCGGTGGATTGGGTAAACAACAGCGAATTCGGACTGCAGGCAGGAATCTTTACCAACAACATTTCCGAAATGGATGAAGCCTTTAGCAGGATAGAAGCCGGCGGCATCATCATCAACGATGTTCCGACCTTCCGCGTCGATCACATGCCTTACGGCGGCGTCAAGAACTCCGGCCTCGGCCGTGAAGGCGTGCGCTACGCCATGCTCGAAATGATGGAGCCGAGGTTGTTGGTGAGATGAATGATGTGATGATGGGACACAAATTATGAATTATGAATGATGAATGATGAATGAAATGGGGATGGGATGATGGGATGATGGGATGATGGGATGATGGCGTTGAGACAAGGCATGCCTTGTCTCTACAACCAAAAACGCATAAAAAAATCGTTACGATCAGCGGCCGATAAAAATGCTCTGTCTGATTTTTACGCCAATCCCGTTAAGGCGGATAAAATATAAACCTTCCGATATGGCGGGTAAATCGTATGATTGTGATGCCCCGGCCCCCATCAGGATATTGTTGGTTGCGAAAACCTGACGGCCCATCACGTCGAAAACCTGCATACTAAGCGGATAAAGCACATCGAGTCCGCTTTCGATAATGAGCTGGCCATTGGCAGAGATAATACGGATACTTTCTTCCGGGGATTCGTTGATCACGGAAAGTGCTTCAGAATGGGTAGTACTGCCATCGAAATCCACCTGTGTTAAGCGGAAATAGTTGGTGCCGCTATGTAATTTCTCCACGTCAAAGCTATAATTGAGCTTCTGATTGCTGTTGCCAGCTCCGTCAATCCGCCCTATTTCACTATAATATATTGCATCCAGACTTTGTTCAATGGTGAAATAATCGTTGTTGGTTTCGGTGAGTGTTTGCCATTGTAATTGTACGCCTTCTTCCATCTGAACGATCTTAAAATAATTCAGTTCTATAGGCAGGGTACTGGCTGCCGGAAAATATGCCAGTGCAGCGTAACAGGCGTCAGAGGGTGCTGCCAGCGTACCAGGGTTAGCATCGTATGGGATGCAGATTACGCGGTAGTTTTGGGCAAGCGATCCAAAATTAATAACGGCAGATAAAGTGCCCTGACCGGAAACAATACAAGGGTCACTTCCATTTGGGCAGGCGGCTTCGAAAATTACCGGGGGTGTGCGGTCGTTGGCCCGTACCATCCATTTGTAATAGGTGGCTCCTGCAGTAGGCGCAATGGTGTAAGTGTAGTCTGTATTCACCATAGGAGCCGCCTCACCGGTAATAGCTCCGGCAGTGAGCGCGCTGATGCTGCAATCGCGGCAGAGGACTTTGATATGGTCTATGCCTTCCACGGGACTAGTGCAGGAGGACCTTCTGGCAAAGCGTAATTTAATATTGGCCGATTGCGGTACTGAATAAGTTGCGAAATGCCAAAGTCCGTCCGGGAAATAGTAATTTACAGGTTGCTGTGTCCATGTATAGCCCTGTCCGGTTGATGTGTATAAGTAAGGTGCGTATGACTTATAGTTTTCATCAAAAGTATTGTCATAATTAGCTCCGCCTGAGCAGGGATACTCTGACCGCCATGCATATTTTACTTCTGGTGTTGCACATCCGGAAGTGTTCAATTCTTTTGTAATTATTTGTGTACCTCCGGTGTTATTGCAAAATTCAAAGCCGCTATAAAAACCAGCATAATAATCAGCTGGAACGCCAGCATGGTTGGCTGTTCCATTTGAACCATTGCTCCAAAGATAGGTGTATGCGGTTGATGCATCTTTATAAGTATGATAAGGAATGACCACTCCTGCAGTAGCATAATTTCCTGTCGTTACCGGGCCATACCATTTATCAGTTGTAAAATTTTCCAAATAAGTCGTGGCCCCGGCAATATTTGGAACTGCCACTGTTGGTGCAATATCCTCGATAAGAAGATTATCAACAGCAATCCAATCGGTGGCTCCACTGGAGGTTGAAGGGAAAGCCATAACTACTGCAATATTTTGACCGCCACAAATATCATTGGATAATTGTAAGAATTGGTTTGTGCAACCTATATTAGATCCGGCATTTGTATTTGGTGTTATGGTCCCCCATAAAACCCAACCGTTTGTTGTAACGCTGGCAGTGGAAAACGCACAAGAGCCAGTGATTAGGTAGTAGATTTTTATATCCCCTGCGCTGGAATTTGCCCTTCTGCTATCAAAGCTTAGCTTTATACCTCTTGATTGCGGGACATTAATAGTTGTAGTTTCAAAGTATGCTGTACTTGCTGCGGCATAATATACATAATCACTAGAGGTACATGCATATGTTCCTCCAGCATTTCTCGTCATTCCAGATGTTGTAAAAAAACCAGTTGTACCAGTGGCAAAATCCTGCGACCAGAGCGTAGCCGAAAACCCGCTGAATCCTACAAAAATCAACAGAATAAGTACAGCAATTTTTTTCATAAGCAGGGTAGGAGGAAAAAATTGTGTGTTAAAAATTGGATATGAGGCTTGTGTAATTTTACACAATAATACAACAAATTACTACGCTATCAAAGCCTTCTGTTACAAATTTATACAGGTATAATTAACTGTTTTAGGAATTTGAATGGAGATATTAGTAAATGACAATTATGATGAAGTGTGTCATAAGTGTTGTTTTTACGGATCAAACGGAAAAAAAATGAAGAGTTAGATGACATCGCATTTGGCAGTCGGTCAGGGAGTCCGGGATGACTGCTCCGATTGATTATTCTTCTTTTTGATTTCCAAAATAACAACTGTTTAAAACCGCACCAGCGAAAAGTGCTGCACCCCGCACGAGGAGCGGATTTCAAGAATGAAACAGGAACTGTTGAAGGATGTGGGGATGGGAATATTCCAGGATTGTTTACCGCTGTGTTCCGCGTTAAGCGTGCCATTCAGAAGGGTGCTGCCCTGCAGGTTGTATAAGGTGTAAGTGATTTTTTCCTCTTTTATTACCGAACCTTCGAGGGTGATCATTTCTTTGAAAGGATTGGGAAACACCCGAAATCCGGTCGGTTCAGAAGTGTTTTCTGATGTGCCGGTGGTGAAATTTTCTACCGGTACCGACTGCACGGTCACGATTTCTTGAGTGGCTGCGTTGCGCACAAAAGCGATAATGTGGCTATGAAGCATCTGGTAAGCCGTTACGTTGTTGTTGAAGGAAAAGCTTGTGGAATACAGCGTTCCGGGCAAACCGGTACTGATCAGGGTGTCGCCCCATTGCGCCACAAGCGATTGCCGGAAAATGTGATTGTGAATGTAATTTATACCTCCGTTGTTTTGCTCCGCTACAAGGCTGTCTTCTGTTATATAAACATAAAGGGTTTGCGGAAAGGTTGCGGTGTCGGTGTAATAAACTTCAACAGTAACGGAAAGCTGTGCAGCAGTGAGATCATAAACCGTATGCAGGCCGAGGTTCATAGGGGAGGGCTTTGATAAAATACTATCGGTGTATGCCCTCCATAGTTGTGTGTACTGAAGCCGCCGTTCATCATCCCATTGCCGGCGGTTGATAAAGGCTCCGGGGAAAAATTTTACACTGTCGGTGGCAAAGGGGATGCTGAAAAAGGCATTCGTATAAGCGCTCCGGAAGTCCTGACTTCCCGCATAGGGTTCCGTGTACGAGGTGTTAGCAGGATGCATCGCGGTTCCGAAAACCCTGCCGGGATGCGCAGTAATCAGACTATCCATCAGGGCGTGACCCGCTGGGCAGAAATAACAATGCACTGCTGTGAATTCTTCCAGCAGCACATTTCTTGCACCGGGCAGCGTATCGGCATATTGCTGGGCGGAGCTATGCAATGGTGCCCAACAGAACAAAAACAGGCTGAGTAATGTCAGCCTGTTTAATCGTAAATAATATGTGGATTTTTTGGTCTTCATTGTTTTGTTCAGGTTCAGACCTGAATCCGGAACTTATTGCTTGGTGTAAAGTTCAACAATTTTCAGCACAACCAATACGGCTTTTTCCATGCTGTCAACCGAGACATACTCGAACTTTCCGTGGAAGTTATGGCCGCCGGCAAAGATGTTAGGACAAGGCAGACCCATGTATGATAGCCTGGCTCCATCGGTGCCACCGCGGATCGGAACCACCAGTGGCTCAATTTCAAGTTCTACCATGGCCTTGCGGGCGGTTTCCACAATGTGGAATACCGGTTCTACCTGCTGGCGCATGTTATAATACTGGTCTTTCATTTCGAGGGTCACCGTGCCTTCGGGGTAACGCTGGTTCATGAATTCTTCCAATCGCGTGATAAATGCCTTCTTTGCATCAAATTTTTCGCTGTCGTGGTCGCGGATAATATATTGCAACATGGCTTTTTCGACACTGCCTTCCATTTTAATCAGGTGATAAAAACCTTCGTAATCCTGCGTGTATTCAGGTCTTTCGTTTACCGGTAACAAGGAATTGAACTCCATAGCTATCAGCATGGCATTCATCATTTTGTCTTTGGCATAACCCGGGTGAATGTTGCGTCCCTGGAAAAATACCTTGGCTCCGGCGGCGTTGAAGTTCTCGTACTCGAGTTCACCAATGGCGCCACCATCAAAGGTGTACGCATATTGAGCCCCGAATTTTTTCACATCAAAATGATCCACTCCGCGACCGATTTCTTCATCGGGTGTAAACCCTACCTTGATGGTTCCGTGTTCGATTTCGGGATGCTGCACCAGATATTCCAGTGCAGTCATGATTTCTGCGATACCTGCTTTGTCATCAGCGCCAAGCAGGGTGGTGCCATCAGTGGTAATCAGGGTCTGTCCGGTATATTGTTTCAATTCCGGAAATTCCCTGGGCGACAGGGTGAGCTTTAATCCGGCATTCAACAAAATATCGCCGCCATCATACTTTTGTATGATGTTAGGGATGATGTTCACACCGGGCATATCGGGTGATGTATCCATATGGGCAATGAATCCCAGTACCGGAATATTCTTTTGAGTATTGGCCGGAAGGGTAGCCATGAGGTAACATTTCTCATCAACTGCGGCATCCTGCAACCCTAGTTGTTTCAGCTCTTCCACCAGCACCCGGGCAAGATCAAACTGTTTCTGGGTACTGGGTGTGGTTTCCGAGTTATCATCAGACTGGGTATCGATGCTGATGTATTTTAAAAACCTGTCTAAAACTTTCTGTTTCATATATAATAGGTGTTGATTATCTTAATATTCAATATTGAAAACTATTATTTTGTCTATTCGTCGTCTTCTTTAGCACGGAACGATTCCCATACAAAGTAAACAATCAATAATGCAAAGGCTACAAAAGCAAGGATTTCAGCGATCGCTGCACCGTTGGGAATGGATGCCCAGTTCACCAGATTCATCGAATCTTCTTTGCCAGTTATGAAGAGGATCACAGCGCCAAGCACACCAAACAATGCTGCACCGGCGATAAATCCGGAAGAGATAAGGATTCCCCTGTTGTGACGGGCTTTTGCAAGTTTTTCGTTTTTGTTTTTATTGAAGAAATGGTTTAGCAAACCGCCCACTACCAGCGGGGTATTCAATTGCAGAGGGATAAACATACCGAGTGCAAAGGCCAGGGGGGAGATTTTAAGCCAGTTCAATAAAACAGAAATTACCGCACCAACGGTCAGTAAAATCCAGCTTACACCGCTGCCGGCCATAAGGGGTTCAATAATCGCTGCCATGGCATTGGCCTGAGGAGCAACCATGGGATTGGGATGTGCGGCCGTCTGAACAAAGCCAAACACATCATTCAGTACATAAATTACGATACCTACTGTGGCTGCGGAAACCAGCGTGCCTAAAAATTTAAAGCGTTCCTGCTTGGCGGGAGTGGTACCCAGCCAGTATCCTACTTTAAGGTCGGTGATAAAACCGCCGGCCATGGATAAGGCGGTGCATACAATACCACCGATGATCAGCGAGCTCACCATTCCTTGCCAGCCTTTTAATCCAACAGAAACCAGAACGGCAGAGGATAAGATCAGCGTCATTAAGGTCATGCCGGATACAGGATTGGAGCCTACAATAGCAATAGCGTTGGCCGCAACCGTGGTGAACAGGAAGGCGATGATAAAAATCGTAAGCAGCGCTACCAGAGCCTGAACCAGAGTAATATGAACTCCGAAAATCAGGAATATGAATACCGCGATCAGTGTGAGAAAAATGAGCAACATCACAAAGGACATTTTAAGGTCTTTTTGTGTGCGTTCTACTTTTGCACTACCGGAGGCTTTGCTTCCAACTCCGATAGCAAGTTTGAAAGCGCTACCGATAACCCCGGAGGATTTAATAATTCCAATGATACCTGCCATGGCAATGGCGCCGATACCGATGGGGCGTACATATAATTTAAAGATTTCTTCGGGACTCATTCCGGCAAAAAAGTTTACGCCGTCGGGACCGGCTACGATACTTCCGATTTCGTTGAGCAATGGCACAAGTACCAGCCATGACAGCAGTGAACCTACGCAAATGATCACCGAATAACGCAATCCGACAAGGTATCCGAAACTGAAAATCAGGGCACTGATATTTAATTTAAAAACCATTTTTGCTTTGTCAGCAAGTTCGGCTCCGTAAGGCACTACACGTGAGGTAAATTCTTCACCCCACAATTTCAGATAGGTGAATGCAAAGTCGAAAAGACCGCCTACCAGTCCACTGACCACAAGTAATTTGGCCTGGGATCCGCCCTTTTCGCCGGTCATCAGGATTTCCGTTGTCGCGGTAGCTTCAGGGAAAGGAAGTTTACCATGCATATCCTTAACAAAATACTTACGGAAAGGGATCAGGAATAAAATGCCAAGGAACCCCCCGAGCAGTGAGGAAAAGAAAATCTGCCAGAAGTCAACCTGGATTTCAGGATATTTATTCTGAAGGATATAGAGCCCGGGTATGGTAAACACGGCTCCGGCGACGATTACCCCGGAACTGGCCCCGATGGACTGGATAATGATATTTTGTCCCAGTGCATTTTTCTTACGCACTGCAGCTGAAGCGCCTACGGCAATAATCGAGATGGGAATGGCGGCTTCAAACACCTGACCGATTTTTAATCCCGAATAGGCTGCTGCGGCAGAAAAAATAACCGCCATCAACAAACCCATCATCACTGACCAGGTGGTGATTTCCGGAAAAATTCCTCCGGCAGGCATTACAGGTTTGTATTCTTCGCCTTCTTTCAGCTCTCTGTAAGCATTTTCGGGCAGACTCTTGCTGCTGTTTTCGTGTTCTGACATATGTTAATTTTAATTTTGTTTTCCGTGGTAAAAATAGAAAATATTCATTAGAACGACGAAAGTTTCGAAAAAATCCATGAAAGTCCCTAGTCCAAAGTCCCTAGTCCGAAGTAGCGGGTCTAATAGCGAAGAGCGTTGCTGACGCAAGTATTGTGAAAAGATTAGTGGAAATGGATTTGTAGTGTATTTAAAAATCCCAGATGAGTCCTAAGTCATTTGCACTGTCGCGCCTAGGGACTAGGGACAAGGGACTAGGGACTCTTTGTTTTTAAAAACTTTCTTGATATATACCTTGTTCTTACGGAAATTGCTTTTAATTTTGTTGCACTAAAACTTTTGTTTAATCATAACACATAATAATAACATGATTACGGATGATTTTGTAATGCGTCACAACGGGCCCCGCCCCCATCAGGTTAAAGCGATGCTTGAAACCATAGGGGTGTCTTCATTGGACCAATTGATCGATTTAACTGTTCCTGCTTCGATCAGGACGAAAAAGGGACTTAATTTACCTGAGGGGATGAACGAATATCAGTACCTGCAACAACTGACTGCCCTCGCTGCAAAAAATAAAATATTCCGCTCCTACATCGGATTAGGATATTATAATACCATCACACCGGGCGTTATTACCAGAAACGTTCTTGAAAACCCGGGTTGGTACACTTCCTACACCCCTTATCAGGCTGAAATCTCACAGGGAAGGCTCGAAGCCCTGCTGAACTTCCAGACCATGGTCAGCGATCTGACCGCCATGCCCATTGCCAATGCTTCCCTTCTGGATGAAGCGACTGCTGCGGCAGAGGCTATGATCATGCTTTTTAATGCCCGTTCACGTGAAGCGGTAAAAAACAACGCAAACATATTCATGGTATACGAAGGCGTATATTCCCAGAGTATTGATGTGCTGAAAACCCGTGCCCAACCGCTTGGAATTGAACTTCGTATTGTTCCTTTGCAGGATTTGAGTTTTGATGATAAAGTATTTGGTGCCCTGCTGCAATATCCCGATAAGATGGGACAGGTTACTGATTATAAATCCCTGGTGGAAAAAGCCCATGCAGCTGGCGTTCCAGTGGCTGTGGCCGCTGATATTCTTAGTCTTGCTGTACTGACACCTCCGGGAGAATGGGGTGCTGATGTGGTACTGGGCAGTACCCAGCGTTTTGGAATCCCGATGGGATTTGGCGGACCGCATGCGGCATATTTTGCCATTACTGAAAAATACAAAAGAAATATTCCCGGCCGTATCATTGGTGTTTCTGTGGACGCACAGGGCAATCGTGCCGTCCGTATGGCCCTGCAGACCCGCGAACAGCATATCAAAAGAGAACGCGCCACTTCCAATATCTGCACAGCTCAGGCTCTGTTAGCTATTATGGCAGGCATGTACGCTGTTTATCACGGACAGGAAGGTATTAAAAAGATAGCACTTCACGTGCACCAGCTTACTTCTGTGTTAGCAGAAGAATTGGGTAAACTTGGCGTGAAACAGGCCAACAGCAGCTTCTTCGATACCCTGCTTCTCGAGATTAACACCCAGGCTGAACTGGATAAAATTAAAGCGCTATCGGTTGAGAAGGGCATTAACTTCCGTTATACCTGCAAACAGCGGATCGGGATTTCGCTCGACGAAACCACCTGCATCAACGACCTGAACGATATTTGCGGCATTTTTGCTACAGCCCTTGGTAAACCTTTTTCGGGCCTCAGCCTTAAAAACGAAGACTTGCCGAAGCATGTAAAAATCAGTGGAGCAGTGTTGCGCACTTCTCCTTTCCTTACGCATCCGGTGTTTAACACTTACCACAGCGAAACAGAAATGATGCGTTACCTGAAGAAACTGGAAGTAAAAGATTTGTCGCTAAACCGTGCGATGATTCCACTGGGTTCGTGCACCATGAAGCTGAACGCTGCCGCAGAATTATTTGCCCTCAGCTGGCCTGCTTTCGGACAGATTCATCCTTTTGTGCCTGCCGATCAGGCCGCTGGATACCACGAAATGATCGAAGATCTGGGTAAGGCATTATGCGAAATTACCGGATTTTCCGCGATATCTTTTCAGCCTAATTCCGGTGCTGCCGGCGAATACGCAGGGTTAATGGTGATCCGCGCATGGCATCGGTCACGCGGCGAAGAAAACCGTAATGTTGTGCTTATCCCTGCTTCTGCTCATGGCACCAATCCCGCCAGCGCAGTGATGGCCGGGATGAAGGTAGTGGTGGTGAAATGCGACGAACAGGGCAATATTGATTTAACCGATCTTCAGGAAAAAGCTACTCAGAACGCAAAAGACCTGGCTGGCCTGATGGTGACCTATCCTTCCACCCACGGCGTTTTTGAAGAAGAAATTTTGAAAATCATCAAAATGATTCATGACTGTGGCGGACAGGTATATATGGATGGCGCAAATATGAATGCACAAGTGGGGTTGACCAGTCCGGGACTTATCGGTGCCGACGTTTGTCACCTTAACCTGCATAAAACTTTTGCCATTCCTCACGGTGGTGGCGGTCCTGGCGTGGGTCCCATCGGAGTGGCGGCACATCTTGCGCCTTTCCTTCCGGGGCACGTGTACACACAAACCGGTGGTGACAAAGCCATCTCGGCTGTGTCGGGTGCTGCTTTCGGAAGTGCTCTGGTATTGACCATTTCCTATGGATATATTAAACTGATGGGCGGTAACGGATTAACTGAGGCTACCAAATATGCTATTTTAAATGCCAATTATTTGAAAGCCCGCCTCCAGAAGCATTATCCTATCTTGTATACCGGTGGTAAAGGGATGGTGGCTCACGAAATGATTCTGGATTGTAATGCCATTCACCAACAGACAGGTATTGATGCTATCGACATTGCCAAAAGGCTCATGGACTATGGTTTTCATGCACCAACGGTGGCATTCCCCGTTCATGGTACGCTGATGGTGGAGCCCACCGAAAGCGAACCCGTTTCGGAGCTTGACCGCCTGGTTGAAGCGCTGATTGAAATCCGTATGGAAATCTCCGAAATTGCCGAGGGTAAGGTGGACAAAGTCAATAATGTGATCATGAATGCACCGCATACTGCGATGATGATTGCCTCAGATGACTGGAAGTTCCCCTACACCCGTAAAAAGGCAGCGTTCCCCATGCCCTGGTCCGACAGCGATAAGTACTGGCCTGCGGTTACCCGGATTGATGATGCTTTTGGTGATCGCAATCTTGTGTGTGCCTGCGAACCGATCGAAAGTTATAAATAGTGTTTGTTTATAAAGTCCGATTTCTTCGTTACCCTTGCTGAAAAAACCAGTCATTTACTCCAGTAAACTCCTGATTTTTACAGCTTCGGGTGCCTTGAACTCGAACTTTATAGCCTAAACACTGAGTTTATGGACTGTCTCTAAACAGATAGTTGGATAAATAAAAAAAGGAGGGCATCAGCCCTCCTTTTTTTATGCTTTTAAAATGATGGTTATTTTTTGAGCATAAACTTCAAGGCATATTTTGCATTTCCGGAAGTAACCAAACAGAAATAGGTTCCTGCTGCAAGGTTTTCCAGATTTATTTCGAGTTGGTTAATTCCCTGTTGCAGGCCGGCGTTGTTTTGTACGGTCACGGTTTTTCCTGAAGCATCCATGATTTGAACGCTGCACTCTGAGGAGGCTTCAGCAGACGTTACTTCAAGGTGTAAAATATGGTGGGCCGGATTGGGCCAGAGGTTGCAGCTTAATCCGTTCAGAACAGGAGCTTGCTGAATTCCGGCATTGGTCATATCCACCACAGGAAGGATCATTGCATCCACATCGAGCAGGGCAGGGAATCCCCAGCCACTGGCCTGGAGCGTATGCCATGTGTGGTTAATACCCCATTGTTCCCAGACGAGTTCATTACCGTTGCCATCGCCATTGGCGGTTGAGATCATTCCGAGGCTGTCGGTGGTAAAGCTGCTCATATCAAAACCGACCACATAATCGTCGATCACAATCACCGGCTGATCGAAGGTCACAAAGTAAGCCCCACCCAAAGAGGAGGACGTATCAACCTGGCTGAGAATGGTTTTGAAACTGGTGAGCACGGTGCCGGGACCGGGTTGGTTTTCACCGGCCATAGTGTATCCATTCAGGCTGTCCATGCGCCATACAGCGAACGTTATGCTGTCGTCGGCCACACCTTTTTTGTACCCAAACCAGAAAAAAGCGGATTCTATCATGTAGCTGGTGGTAACCGGAAAGCGCTGTCCGATAGCAATCGAATGATAGCTGTTGGTTCCCAGCACATAACCACCAAGAGAATCTTCTATCAACACAAAATCACTTGCTGAAAGGGAATTTCCCGGCCACAGGGTGTCTGTTGCTGCTTTTCCCATTGATATGCCGGAGAACCCCCCGTTTTGGATAACAGGTTTCTGAGCAAAGGAGGTTGCAAAGATCAGGGAAAAGAATGCTGCAAAGATGATTCGTTTCATGGTACAAAAGATTTATTGCAAAGATATATTGTTTTGGGTTAGGGGCATTAAAAAACTTGTAACCCTTAACATTAGGATAAATTGGATGTCGAGGCATGAACCGCAGAATTGCAGGTTGTGGGCGTGTATTTCTTTCGGGAAATTCTATGGTAAAAAGTTCCTTATTGTTTTGTATTTGAATGGGCAAACAAAAAAGTGAAAATCCTTTTTTTTTAATAAAAGTTCGTATATTTGCAACTGCGAAATTCACATTTAATTAATTAAAATCATTTAGTATGAAAAGATTTACTCTTTCTTTGGTTTTCATTCTGGTAGCTGTAGTGGCATTTTCCCAGAATATTGTAACCCCACACCAGGTTGGTTCAGCTATTCCCATGAAAGCTGCTCTCGAAACCAGCAAAACTCCGATCGATACAATCATGATCGATGAATTCTTTGCTGCTGGATCGGCTACTTATTATACCTGTTCACAATGGGGTTTTGTTTTAGGAACCAATGATCCTGACAGTTCATTAGGAAATACTCAGCTTTGTCAGGGATTTACCAATTACACTGCAGGTTTGGTTATTGAAGAAGTACTTGTATGGGTTGCTGAAATTTCAGCTTCTGTTGGTACCTCTGAAATGGTTTTCTCGCTGAGCCTGATGGATGACTCAACTCATTATACTGCCGGCACTACTTCTTTTGATTATGCTTGCCCGGGAACAGTGTTAGAAACTTACACACTTCCTTTCTCAGGTATGGATACCACAACCGCTGGTTGGTTTACTCATATTCCTTTTACTCCTACCACTATCCCTACTGCACAGGATTATGCTATTGTTGCTGATTTTGCTGATTATTATGTAAAAGGCGATACTTTTTCTTTTGTATGTTCTGCAGAAGGTGGAGCTTCAATGAACAACGTGTTAAACTATACCATGATGTTATATCCTGCCGCTACTCCTTTCTGGGTATCTGCTGCTGACGTTTGGACTTTAGATAACATGGTTGCTTTCTTCCCCGTTATGAGTCATTTATCCGGTATGGTTGAAGGTAATGAATTCGTTAATGGCCTGAAACTTAGCCAGAATTTCCCCAACCCTTCAGTGGACGGAACAACTACCATCTCTTATGCTTTAGAAACTGCAAGCAATGTAACCATGACTATCTATGATAACAATGGCCGCGTTGTTGAAGTATCTAACCCTGGTTTCCAGACTCCTGGCGTTTATTCACTTTCTTTGAATAACACCCTGAGCAGCGGAACTTATTATTATTCTCTGGAAGCTTGCGGAACCCGCATGACCAAGAAAATGATTGTTCAGTAATTTTTAAGTACTGAGTTAACAAAAAAGCCGATCCTCAGGGACCGGCTTTTTGTTTTTGGAGTAAATGGTTTATTTAACGTTTTTCAGGATGCCTGCCAGGAAATCCCAGAACTTTACCACACTTGCAATCTCAAGCTTTTCGGCAGGTGAATGAACACCACGCAGGGTAGGTCCGAAAGAAATCATATCCATTGCCGGATACTTTTCGCCGATCAGCCCGCATTCAAGTCCGGCGTGAATCGCCAGCCAGCGTGGTTCTTTGTTGTAAAGGCTTTTGTAAGTTTCTACCGCAATCTTCAGAATAGGGGAGTTTACATTGGGTTTCCATCCGGGATAACCGTCGTTATGCGTGGTAGTGGCTCCCAGGGGTTGAAACACGGCATCCAGCATATCAATCATATCTTGTTTGGAAGATTCAATAGAACTGCGCTGACTGGTAGAAATGTTGATTTGCTTGTCATCCATTTTTACCGACGCCAGGTTGGTGGAAGTCTCAACCAGTCCCGGAAGTTCGGCCGACATGGCAATAACACCGTGAGGGCAGGCATAGAGCGCATTCAGAAGGTTCTGCTGACAAATGGCGTCAATACGGTATTCCGGTTTTTCGGTTTCGGTAAGCACAATGCTGAGGCCAGGTTCGTTGGTGGCCAGTTCAGTTTTGATATCGGCTGTTAAGCGGTTAACAAAAGCGAGAAATGCGTCAATGTTTTTATTCGGAATGGTGAATATCGCGTAGGCTTCACGTGCAATGGCATTGCGGAGGTTGCCCCCGTCTATTTTTGCCAGTCTTAAACTGAACATTCTTTCGCCATTCCATAAAAAGCGATTCAGTATTTTGTTGGCATTGCCCAGGCCTTTGTTGATATCATCGCCTGAATGACCACCTTTTAATCCACTTACTGTTAACTTGTAGGATTGTGTTTTGTCTTCGATGTCCTCTTTGTGATAATTAAAATATGCTTGTGTGTCGCGTCCACCGGCACATCCGATGAAAATCTCTCCCTCGTCTTCACTATCCAGATTCAATAAAATGGAGCTCTTCAGAAAGTCTGGCTGAAGCGCGAAAGCGCCGGTAAGGCCGGTTTCTTCATCTACAGTGAACAAACATTCCAGGGGACCATGCTCTATATCGTCCGAATCAAGCAGGGCCATTTGTGCGGCCATGCCAATGCCATCATCCGCGCCAAGCGTTGTTCCGCGCGCTTTTACCCATTCGCCGTCAATGTAGGGTTGAATCGGGTCTTTGTCGAAATCATGTACGGTGTCGTTGTTCTTTTCACAAACCATATCCATGTGACTTTGCAGGCAAACCCAGGGTTTCTGTTCCATGCCTTTGGTGGCGGCTTTACGGATAAGTACGTTGCCAGCGGCATCTTTCAGGGTTTCAAGGTTTCTGCTTTTCCCGAATTGCATCAGGTATTCAATCATGGGCCCCTCTTTTTTCGAAGGATGGGGGATGTTGCAGATCTCGGCAAAATATTGCCAGACCTTCGTGGGCTGTAATGTGGTTATGCTCATAATATGTTTTTTTACGATACGTGCAATGATACAAAATTTCGGTTGATTATTACAAAAAATCCCCGGAATTAGTTTAACCCCCGGGGACGATTCGTATTTAGAAATATTTTTTCCTATTCGATTTCGGTAAACCGGAATTCGCCGGCCTTACGGAATTTATGTTTTACCGCATCGTAGTGCATATATTCCTCCTTTGAAACAGGGGTTCCCGTTTTTCTTCCAACACGGTCGTTCATGATGAAATCAAACAGGTAACCGGCATGCACTTTTGCTGCACGGCCGGCTAAACGATAGGATGAATTTACATCAATGCTATCTATATTATAATTGTATTGAATGGTTCCCATAAAAGGATCACCGGTGAAGCGGCCGGTGACATTGTCCCTGACGTACATATTCCCGTAAAGGAGTTTCATTTTTGTGTCGGGCACGTTCAGTACACTGGCTTCGTACCATATATTCAACGCCAGGGCATTGCACCAGATCTCCCATTTATAATTGGTGGTATCGAAATCAAGGGTCTTTTTAAAAGGCTCCATGTATTCTTCCAGGGTGATTTGGGCAATATTGAAAAGATATAAACTTCCTTCGGAGGCAAGAAATGCGTCCATGCTATCCTGTGAATATACATGAATGCCATATTTCTTAAGCTCGCTTCTGATGGTGGTGTTATAATGATTCAGAAACAACGAGTCGTTGATATATTGCAGGTATTTGCTATGAAAATATGAAACGGAATCGCGCAGGTTCTCAGGAATAGAATCGTAACCTTCGATTTCCCAGGTTTTCATGTTTTGCTTCAGCAGGTATCCGGGCGAAATCAGGCAAACGCGTATGCTATCATTGGTCTGCACTAATTTCCGGGCCATCCGCCTTTCGGCATTGCAGGCGGGCGCTGTGATCATGATCACCGCAAACAGCAGGACTAAACCTATGGTTCTTTTCAAGGGGAGAATGTTAAGGGTTGTTCCGGTTATTATTTTTCTATAGCAATTCCGAATTCATTGCAAAAACGTTGTTTACGAATTTTTATTGGCTACGTAGCCAGTTTCAATCATTTTCAGACCAAACTCTTTGCCCCATTCCTGTGCTTTTATAAGGTCCTCAGCCGTAGGTGTAAATTTCACAAAGGGACCGCCCGCCAGCACCTGAAACTTTAATTGTGTAAGGCAACTTTCCATTTGTTTGGCTGCTTCACCGCTCCATCCGAACGAACCGAAACAACCGGCCAGTTTGCCTTTGTCGCGCAGAGGAGAGCATAATGCAAACAGGGTATACACCGGGGGCAGGAAATTCTGGTTCACCGTCGGCGATCCTGTGATCACTGCGGATGCTGCGGTGATTTTTCCGCCAAGTTCTCCGGCGGGCATTTTTTCAATGTCACAAACATCTGCTTCCACTCCGGATTCTTCCAATCCTTTGCCAATGGCTTCAGCCAGAGCACCGGTTTTTCCGTAACACGAAACATAAGCCACCAGGGCGCGCTCTGTAGCAGGAAGTTTCAGGTATTCCGTTGCATAGGCTGCACTTAACTCCACATAGCGTTTCCAGTTCTTTTGCAGGATGGGTCCGTGTCCGGTACCAATGGCCTGAATATCCAATGGTTTTATTTTTTCAATGGCTTTCAGCATGAACTTACTGAAAGGTTTCAGAATGACATCGAAGTAGTATTTGAAGGCTTCATCGTAGTTGCCCACCTTATCGTCAAACATTGCTTCGTGACAGAAATGAGCTCCGAACGAATCGCAGGTAAACAACACCTTGTCCTCTTCGAGGTATGTGTAAATGCTGTCGGGCCAGTGAAGGTTGGGGGCTGCAATAAACCGCAGGGTTTTGTTTCCCAGATCGAGTGTGTCACCATCTTTAACCACAAGGTTCCGGAATTCAATATTCATGATTTCGCCAAGGTACCTGATGGCATTGCCACTACCAACAACGGTGGCTTTCGGAGCCAGTTTCAGCAGGTTGATGACATTGCCGGTATGGTCAGGTTCCGTATGGTTTAAAATGATGTATTCAATATCAGCGGGGTTGGTCACCTGCATGACTTTCGCCAGGTAAACATCCCAGAATTTCTCTTTGGAAGCTTCAACAAGGGTCTTTTTTTCCGCATTAATAAAATAAGAATTATAGGTGGTTCCAAACTTGGTTTCCATCACCACATCAAAGGTTCTGATATCCGGATCCAGCACACCTACCCATTGCACATCAGGAGTAATGCTGAGGATTTTATCGTCTTTCATACAAATTGCGTTTAACGGTTTCAAAAATTTTTCTTCGTGTCTTTGTGCCTTCGTGGCAATCTTTTTCGTGATCTTTCCCTAGAAATCGAATTCGATCTGCAGCGTTCCCTCCCCATCCTTATCGGTTTTTCCGGATTTTTTATCCTTTGGTTTAAAGACCTTTCTGGGTTTTTCTTTCAGGGGCGGCATATTGATTTCAATCTGGTCTTCAGGAATCAGGGTATCCATGATTTCATTCTGTTCCGGGGATTCATCTTCTGTGAGGTCTTCCGTGACGTCTTCTATTTCAGGGTCGCCTGATTTACTGGTTGGGGGGAGAATTTCTTCTTCTTCCTCCTCTTCAGCTGGCAGGGGCTCCAGAACGTTGATCTTTTTCACCGTCAGGGTTGCGAGTCGTTTCCCTTTTGCTTTGTATCCTTTAATACCAATGAAGTCAGAAAGGAGAATTTCTTCCTGGGTTTTTGCTTTCGGGTTCTTTGATTGAAAGATGACCTCAATCCTGGGATATTTATCGCTGCTCAGCATCGTTAATTCCGAGCCCTCGCTTTCGCTGATAAAGCTCACTTTTTTATCAGTCACTTCAATCTGAAAACGCTTGGCGAAATGGAAGCCGGCTTCCCCGTCATAATACACAGCGGTGAAAACCCTGGAAGGTTTGAATTTTTCGATGAACAATATATCATCATCAAAGTGATTGGCCAGATCGAAATTATAGATCTTGTACTGACCCGATTTATATATCGCAAGTATTTTTTCGTCGTCAGCAAACGCCCCCAGATGCTTACCGCGGCCTTCGGCGTTCAGCCTGAGTATCGATTCGTCGAACCAGATATCGCGGGCTCCAAGGGTGGAAACTCCGGAGTCTTTCAATACGATTTTGCGCACTTCATTTCTCGAAAGAATATTCCCGATAGAACTGCGGCCTTTGATAGCCAGTGCACTAAAATCAAAATCGAAGGTCTGTACCCTGAGCCTCGCTTTGGGTCTCAGGTGCACCGTGATGGTTTCGGCTTCTCCGTTTGGATTCACAGTAAAATAGAGCACTTTGGAGTCTTTGGTGCCCTTGGTCAGGTCGTATACTTTATCGCGGGTTACACCAATAACGGCAAACCGCTTTATCATAGTGGCCCCTAGTCGGCCGTCGCGGTACACCATGTTATAAATGGTCCGTTCATCGTTCTTCCTGTAAACGTCCACATGGACGATTCCTTTGCCCACGAAGAATTTATCGCTGACCTTGCTCACTACAAAGGTGCCATCATCGCGGAAAGCAATGATATCGTCAATGTCTGAACAATCGCATACAAATTCATCTTTTTTCAGACTGGTGCCGATAAACCCTTCTTCTCGGTTTACATACAGTTTCTGGTTGGCCGCTGCCACCATGTTGGCCTGTATTACATCAAAACATTTGAGTTCGGTACGTCTTTCTTTTCCTGCACCAAACTTTTTACGGATACGTTTAAAATAATCTATGGTGAATTCAGTAATGTGTTCCAGGTCGTGGTCGATCTGTTTGATGTCGTCCTGAATGGAAACCATTACTTCGTCTGCCCTGACACTGTTGAATTTCGAGATCCTTTCAATAGGAATTTTACGAAGCCGTTTAATGTCCTCAGGGGCTATGGGCCTGATGAGCATCTTAAGGTAAGGCTTGAATCCTTTTACGATCGTGGTGTCGATGTCCTCATCCGTCTTGCACTTTTTAATGCTTTCGTATATTTCCTTTTCAATAAAAAGTTTCTCCAGGGTGCAAAAATGCAGGTGTTCCAGTGATTCCGCACGTTGTATGTCGAGTTCAAGTTTGAGCAGATCACGGCTGCAATTGGTCGAGAATGCAAGAATCTCCTTTACGGAAATAAAACAGGGCTTCTGATCCTCGATGATGCAGCATACAGGTGAAATGGTCACCTCACATTGGGTAAAGGCGTAGAGTGCATCGATGGTCTGATCGGGTGAAACCCCCGGCTGGAGCATGATATTGACTTCGACATTCTCTGCCGTATTGTCTTCAATTTTTTTTACACGGATTTTTCCGCGATCGTTAGCTGCAATAATGGAGTCAATCAGAGAACCAGTGGTTACCCCGAATGGAACCTCGGTAATAACGAGGCTCTTTTTATCAACTGCTGAGATTTTTGCGCGCACACGAACCCTTGAGCCGCGGTGTCCATCGTTGTAACGGGAAACATCGGCCATGCCTCCTGTAGGGAAGTCGGGGTAGAGTTCAGCCTCTTTTCCTTTCAGATAATCAATAGAAGCATCAATAACTTCCAGGAAATTATGGGGCAGCATTTTAGAGGTTAATCCTACCGCAATGCCTTCGCCCCCCTGAACCAACAGCAGGGGGAACTTTGCCGGAAGCGTTACCGGTTCACGGTTACGGCCATCATACGAGGACTGCCATGTGGTTGTTTTGGGATTAAACAGTACATCCAGCGCGAATTTCGACAAACGTGCCTCAATATAACGGGGAGCTGCGGCGGAATCGCCGGTAAGAATATTTCCCCAGTTTCCCTGAGTCTCCACCAGCAGGTCTTTTTGACCGAGCTGCACCAGCGCCCCGCCAATACTGCCATCTCCGTGCGGATGGTACTTCATGGTGTGACCAATGATGTTGGCCACTTTATTGAAACGCCCGTCATCCAGTTCTTTCATGGCATGAAGCAAGCGGCGCTGTACGGGCTTTAATCCATCATTAATATGAGGAACGGCCCTTTCAAGAATGGTATAGGAGGCATAATCCAAAAACCAGTTTTTGTACATCCCTGAAAGATGAAGGGATTTAGGAAGATTATTCACTTCATTTCCGCTCAGTTCAGGATCGTTTTGAAGGTCCCCTTTTTCACCTGTTTCCAAATCGTCCTTTTCGTCCATATGTTGTAAATGTTGCGTTACTTTTGATGATTGTTTTTTTCTGTGTTATTTCCAAAATCTTAATATACTGACTTCTGCACCCAGAAAAACAAGTGCTAAAATAATAAAGAGTTTCCACAAACGGATACCCGAATAAAGTTCATCGATCACCTCAGTGAGATTTTTTGTAGGTTGTTCCAGCACGGTGGCGTTCTTCATGCCTGCCTTTGCACACATATCTTTCAGTTCATCAGTGGTATAGGCCCCTGGTTCCGATTCTGCGCGGGTGTAGTTAAAAGCCACGCCCATCATGACTTCTTCGCCATTGATCACTTCGTAATGGCCTGCTTCTTTTACCTGCCGGTGCACAAACAATCCGCTTATTCCTGCACCCCCGGCCTGTTCCGGAATAAATTCAAGCGTGCCCTTCAATTGCCTGATTTTAATAATGGCGTCTCCTGCAGGTTGTTCATTTTTATAAGCGATTCTTTCATCCCCGCCAAGGGTGTACCATAGCTTGTGGTCGGGCTCGCTTAATAAAGCAATTTTATAAATCACAGGAACAAAGAGCGCGTGTTGAGGAAAAGTGCTGCTTGCCAGATTTAATGGGCTGTTGAGCAAATATACCCTGCCTTTTTGCACAGGCTGTACACTTAAAAATGGGGTGCCGTTTTGCATTTCCATCAGGTTCTCGCGCCCTGAGCGGCTGCGGTTGTCCAATTCGTACCATGCGGAAACCACCGGCAGGTCCATGTTTTCGGGTATATGATCAAATACTTCCTGAAACACCGGATGGTTAAGGGCAATAGAAATAACTTTCTGCCGCGTCTTTTTCAGTGCACCGTAAGAAGGGATCTGTAAGGGATTCAGAAAATTTTTGTAGGATGCAGCATCCATTTGTTCCGGAGGCGACACGAGCAAACTGCCGCCATTGGTCACAAAGCGCTGGAGCTCCTGGGCCAGTCCTGACGAAACGGAGGGAACAGCGTCGAGAATGATCAGACGGTATTTATTGAACACAGAGTAGTCGAGCGAGCGTTCATCCTGACGGGTGTACCTGAAAGATGAATCGTTCTTCAGCAGCGCAGCCAGAAATACATTGGGATTACCATTATCAATTACCAGTACCGGGATTTCAGAAGTTACCTGGTAGGCAAAATAGAATTTATCGTCGTAGACAATCGGGTGATCGGTGATTTCCACGGTTCCGTAGCGAATTCCGGCCTCAGGGTCATTATATCCCAATTCGATTTGCTGTTCCCCGAAAGGGGGAAGATCAAAGCTGGTGGCGGCTTTCTGATTGCCGTTGATGGTGAGTTTCAGGGGAACCCTTTCGTACGGCTGTTCCGATTGATTTTTGACTTTTACAAACAACTTTACATTTTTTCCTGCCTGATGAATGGGCGAAGCAAACCAGCAACTGTCAATGCTGATATCGGGGGAGGGATACGCCTTTAAAGGAACCAGAAAAATCTGCACTCCGGAATCATACGGTATGGCTGCGAGGTCAGTGGTGGATTTCTGAAAATCACTGATCAGGTACAGGCTTTTATTTTTTGAGGGCGAGGCTTTTAGTAAGTCCTTCTGACGCTTAATGACTTCAGACGTGAATTGTGCGGAGGCTGAAATTTCGATGGTGGAAAGCAGCTCAAGATATTCATCGCGTGTTACAAGCCGCTGGTGTAAGCCTTCGAAATCGTTGGTCAGCAACTGGAATTTATCCCCGGCCTTATATGCAGCCACGATTTCAGCTGCTTTCTTCCGGGCCATTTCGAACAGCATTCCGTCATCATTCTGGGCTTCCATACTGAAAGAGTTATCCACATAAACACTGACTAAATTGCTTGATTCGATGTTGTTGGCTAATTTAGAAAGGGGGATGAAGGGTTGCGCAAAAGCCAGAACCAGTGAAATAATCGCCAGAATGCGCAGTGCTAGGATAATCAGGTGCTTTAAACGAGATTGTTTGCGTGTCTGTTGCTGAATGTCTTTAATAAACCTGACATTCGTGAACAGCACCCGCTTGAATTTCCTGAAATTAAACAGGTGTATAATCACAGGAATAGCGATGGCAGCAAGACCGAAAAGAAAAAATGGGTGGATGAATTGCATCTGGTTATCCGAAATTTAACCAGCAAAATTACACAAAAAATATGGGTTAAAAAAGAAAGAAGAAAGTTAGAAAGTATAAAGTTAGAAAGTACTAAGTTAAAAAGTAAATAATCCTTCTGGCATGCTCACCAGCTCTTTCTTTTAACTTTCAAATTTTCAAACTTTCGAACTTTTAACTTTCTAACTTTTTTACCGCATAATGGTAATCTTCTTCATCTCGCTCTTCCCCTCAGTACTGGTTTTCAGAAAGTAGGTACCTGCGGCGATTTGACTGATGTCGAGTTTGACCAGCACAGACGCAGGGTTCACGATTGTTTGCTGAAGAACGGTTCTGCCAAGGGTGTTGATCAGGCATAGTTCGATGGAGGTAATGCTGTGGTCCTGCACCTGAACAAAAAGGTTGTCGACGGCAGGATTCGGAAAGATCAGCGGGGCCGGGTCAGATGTTTCCTGTACCGAAACTGCGCTGTTAATATAGAATTTGTGAGGATCGGGGGCGCCTATCAGTGGATGGGTCACGCTTTTGGGACTTTGGTCGGAAGCATGGAGGTAATATTCCACGGTATCGCCCGCAGCCTGTTGAGGAATAGCTGCTGTCCATAAATTTCCGGAAGGGTGTGTCATCTGAACGGACTGCCAGGCGCCGTTATTCACCGAATAGCGCATCTTTACAGAATCGGATATGATGGCATTGCCGCTGAGTGCGTAAATATTTGCGTTGATCGTAAACTGGCTCAGGTTGTTCTGTGCGCCCAGAATGGGTAGGTGCTGAATATACAGCATGTTTTTGTCGGCGACTTCATGGGTGCGGCAATGCAGCGCATCCGTGGCTTCCCAGGTGGTATGCGTAACCCCAATAACGTTATATCCGGGCATGGCATTCTGGTATACGGCTAAAGCAGCGGCATCGTTGGATCCACCTACAGTGGGGACATATACGGTTTTATTTAATATTAATGAGTTGGTGTAAGGTTGTCCGCTGGGTTCATAAACCCGGTAAACCTGGTAATAATTACCGTACGAAGATATCTGGTTTGCCCAATACGTAGCCATGGCTTCATAGTCGGAATATTGCGAATTACTGACGGCAACTTTTCCAATCACGATTTTGTCGACATCTAAAAATTTGCCCCAGCAGTCGATATGCTTAATATATTCACCCAGCGGATCCGTTGTAATATAATTATTTGTAGCGCCCATAAATTGTTTCATCAGCGTATCGATCTGTGCTTCAGTATAGGCGTTTTCGTCCAGTACCAGGTCGGTTGTTGCTGTAATTCCCATGCCATCACACATATAATTACCTCCGGTATGAGAAATATTCATTCCATACAGGTCCATACCAAGGTTTGCTGCCATTACAACCGGAATATTGTCATCGTTGGGGCGTGAGGGGCGGTTATAGGGGAAGTCCACAATGGCGATTTCGCTGTTGTTTACCATAATAAACCAGGGTGAATAATCGCGCGACCAGTATGAATCGATTGGTGCAATAACAAAACTGCAATTGGCGATATTTACCCCATTGCTGTTATAGAGAGAGGTAACGGTGGTTTGTTGTCCGGCAGATCCCACAATGGTAATCACGGGTGTATGTTGCGACATGCTTGCAATCAGCGAATAGGGAATCCCGAATCCCCCAGCATACGAAACAATTACAGCCTGAGCCGGTTCCCATTCGGCGATCGCCCTTACAGTTCCCACCGGAGGAGCGGTAATGGTAAAGTTTTTTGAAGGGGTAAGAGGTGCTGTAAGTTCGGTGGAATCGAGCATGTGGTGCGTTCCCTGGAAGGTTTGAGCGGTAGCATTTGTGATAGCTCCGATAAGAACACCAAGAGCCAGGCAGCGAGTGAGAATAGATCTGGTCATATTTATTTTGGTATGGTAGTGAGTGCAAATTTAGGATATTATTTGAAACGATGTGAATGGCCGGCTATGAGTTTATAGACAGATACTAAATAATTTGAGTCACGGTTCAAGCCATTTGTGTATTTTTGTCCATATGAACCGGTACAGTACGCGTTGGGTGGTAAGGATGTTTCTATGGGCAGCCATAGGGGTTGCCGTTTTTTATCTTGCCAAAAGTATTCTGGATCCCATACTTTTTAACAGGGAGTTTCAGAAACGGCGTTCAGTGGTGATTACAAGGCTCACAGATATCCGGACGGCACAGCGTACGTTTAAAGATATCAACGGCCGGTACGCCGTGGATTTTGATGAACTCACGGTTTTTGTGGCTTCAGGAAAAATCCCGGTGGTGCGGATGTTGGCGGATAGCACAGATACTACTTTTACACAGTATATTTATGATACGATACGCTCTGTCAATGTACTCGATTCCCTGTTTCCGGGAAAAGAGGCCTGGTTTGCCGATTCCCTTCAATATATTCCTTATTCAAATGGGATTCCTTTTGATATGGAAGCAGATGAGGTGGAGATTGGTAAGGTGAAAGTCCCGGTGCTCGAGGTGAGTGTAGCGTATAAAGATTTTTTGTGGGATCTCGACCCCGATTTGTACGATCCCGAAGGAGGATTAAGTATCGGAAGTATGTTTGAACCAACCCTTGATGGTAACTGGGAGTAAAGCTGATGGATAAACTTATAAAACCAACGATTTCAATCACCGACCCGGCTTTTTCTAAAGCGACTGCTGCCTGCTGCGTGCTGGCTGTCGACCTTTCCTGGGATCATGTTGCCCTGGGCGTTTATGATCCGGATCGTGCCCTCTGGGTGGCCTTTGAGACCTGGCCTTCGGGAAAAATATATTTACCGGGTCATTTTCTGGAAAAACTCATGCAGGTTAAAGAGGCTTCAGTCCTGCTAAACTATACTTATTCGAAAACCATTATGCTCTGGGGCGGACGTATGTTTGCCCTCGTACCTCATGCCTTATTTCAGGAATCGGCCCGCGAAGAATATCTGAAGTTCAGCCAGAACCTTCAGCCGGGTGAATTGATTTTGCAGGATACACTGAAAAATATAGATGCATTAAATGTATATACCATTCCCCTGGTTGTGAAAGAAGGGGTGGGGCAATTGTTTCCTAATGCGATACTGCACCATGCACTCAGCACGCTGACCGAAAGTCTGCTGATACGTTTTAAGAATACCCAGCCTGCGCAGCATCTGATTCTGAATGTGGGCGATCAGGCTTTTGATATGGTGGTGCTGAAAGAAAACAAATTGGTGTTCTGCAATAGTTTTGAATATAAATCGGCTGAGGATTTTATCTACTATGTATTGTTTGTGATGGAGCAGCTTCAGATTGTCCCACAGCAAAGCAGCGTTCAGGTGTGCGGACAACTGCTCAAACCCTCAGCGATTGATGATTTGCTGAATAAATATATTGGAAAAGTCTCGTTTCTTTCCCGGAATCCGCAATGGAAATACAGTTATGTTTTCGACGAACTTCCCGGACATATGTATTACAATTTATTAAATGTGATGTCATGCGAATAATCAGTGGTATACACAAGGGGAGGCGCCTGAATCCCCCGGCAAACCTGTCCGTCAGGCCAACCACGGACATGGCCCGTGAGGCGTTGTTCAGTATTTTATATACTACGTATGAATTTGCTGATCTGAGGGTGCTTGATTTGTTTTGCGGAACAGGGGCACTGTCGTTCGAGTTTATTTCGCGCGGAAGCGAGGATGTTACCGCTATTGATTCCAATATCAGGTGCATTGAGTTTATAAAAAAAACAGCCACCGATTGGAAAGTTGAGGGTCTGCATGCGTTCAAGGCAGATGTCTTTAAGTTTTTGCAAAACCAGTCACGGCCCTGGGATATTATTTTTGCCGATCCTCCCTATCTCATGAAAGAGAGTTTGTTATTGCCTGCTATGGTCCGTGAAAATAAATTGCTGGCTCCCGGTGGCAGGCTCATCATTGAACATCCTTCAGAAATTCATTTCAGCGATCAGGAAGGTTTTATTGAAAAGCGCAGCTATAGCAGGGTGCAGTTCAGCTTTTTTACGTTTGAGGAAAAACCGGCAGATGCAACCTCCGCAAAGGAAGATCTTCCGCTTTAAGTCAGTCACCTGTAGTTATTGAATACAATCATAAAAAATACGTAGAATGATCAGCAGTATAATATTTCAGCGAGCTATTACTGAACCGGTTTATATTTTCCTGGTGCTGCTGCTGGTGGTTTTCTTTACCCCCAAAATGCTGAAGTTAATCAAGATCCCCGGCATCGTTGGATTTATCCTTGCTGGTGTGGCACTTGGGCCGAATGGATTGAATGTCATTGGCCATTCTTCGGGTATTGATCTGTTTTCTACCATCGGGTTATTGTATATTATGTTTCTGATCGGGCTGGAAATTGACCTGGCCGATTTTGAGAAAAACCGTTCCAAAAGCTTTGTTTTCGGGGCATTGACGTTTTTCATCCCCCTCACTATTGGTTTTTTTGTCTGCAAATACATCCTTCTGCTCGAGTTCATTCCTGCGCTGTTGCTGGCCAGTATGTTTTCAACGCATACCATGATTTCCTATCCCATTGTGAGTCGCCTGGGATTAGCACGCCACCGCACTACCAATATCATTGCCGGTGGTACAATTATTACCGACACCGCAGTATTGTTATTGCTTGCTATTATTGTGAATTCACTGGGGGAGCATTCCGATCCCTATTTCTGGCTGCGGTTGGTGCTATCGTTGAGTTTGCTGGTCTTTACGTTGTTCTGGCTGATACCCAAAATCAGTAAATGGTTATTCCGGAAACTGGAGGGCGATGCCGGCGGACAATATCTCCTGCTATTGCTGGTGTTGTTTATTGCGGCTTACTTGTCGAAGGAAGCAGGCATTGAACCGATGATTGGTGCTTTCCTTGCCGGGATTGCCATGAACAGACTGGTGCCTCCCGCGAGCAGCCTTATGAACCGCACGAAATTTATTGGCAACACATTGTTTATCCCCTTTTTCCTGATCAGTGTGGGAATGATCGTCGATCTGAGGGTGTTCTGGCAGGAGTCGTGGGCCCTGACCATTTCCGTGATTCTGATTATCACCGCACTCATCAGTAAGTATATTGCGGCCTGGGTCGCCCAGTTATTTTTCAGGTTTAATTCCACCGAGCGCAATCTGATGTTCGGTTTAAGTGCCTCCCATGCAGCCGCCACTATTGCTTTGGTATTGGTAGGATACAACCTGAAGATTCTCGACATTAATGTGCTGAATGGTACTGTGGCCGTTATTTTTATAAGTTGCGTCGTGAGCGGTTTTGTAACCCAGAGTGCCGGCCGCAAGCTGGCGATTCAGGACCATGTGGCAATCGATCCTACAAGAAATCCTCAGCGTATCCTGGTTCCTTTGGCAAACCCGGCAACCATGCGCCAATTATTAAATCTGGCAGCGCTGATCAAGGACCCAGACTCAACTGAACCCATCTACCCTCTGAGTGTCATTGTTGGGGATATCGATAGCGAAGCCTCCAAAGAACAGTTACTCCGCGTGAACAATACCGTGGCTGAATTACTTCGTGAATCGGATCGCTCAGGAATACGGTTTTTTCCGGCCACCAGGGTCGATATTAATGTTGCAAACGGCATCAACCGTGCAATCAAAGAACTTATGATTACCCATGTGGTGCTGGGTTGGAATGGAAAAACTTCCACAGTGAATTTTATCTTCGGCACCCTGCTCGAAGGAATCCTGCCACGCAACAGTCAATTAATTGCATTGGCCAAAATAGATCAGCCCCTTAACAGTGTCCGAAAAGTGTTACTGGTTGTTCCGCCGAATGCCCAGTTTGAAACAGGATTTAAAGATATGATGGAGGCCGTATCCAGCCTGGCGCGTCAGATTTCCTCAAGGGTCACCATTGTTTCTGATGCCTTGTGCTTGCAGGCTTGCGAAAAATTGCTGTCGGCAATGAGAAATGGATTTCATGCAGAGTATGTAGAGCAGTATGATATTAAAGAGATCACTATGCTCGATAGCATTATTCGCAACAGCGACCTTTCGATCTTTGTTTCGGCCCGTCCCCGTACACTTTCCTATTGTAATTACATTGCTCATCTGCCCAGAACCCTCAGCAGGAATTATGCTGAATTGGATTTTATTATCATATACCCCCAGCAGTCAAATGGTGTGGATCATTTGATGCCATCGTTTTTTGAGGAAAAACAGCCGGATGAGTATATCGATTTAAGGGCAGGTAAAGCCCTGCATCGCGAGTTCCCGGAACCGGAGGCTCAGGACAGGGAATAGCACAATGCTTTTTAAACCGCAGGCGTCGCGGAAAAGTTTTCCGGGGTATAGCCGGTACTCCTCTTTGAAATTCGTGAACGAAGGATTTGCCGGATGGCAGTTTTAGCGTAACTTTGCAGAAGAAAGTTAAACGTGAACCAATGCACGAAATTGATCCGGAATTAGAAAAAAAAGAAATCCTCAGCAGGTACAGGGATATGCTGAAAGTGTGCAAACCCCGCACCAGTAACGAAGATAAACAATTAATCCGTAAAGCTTTTAACCTTGCCCTTGAGGCGCATAAGGATATGCGCCGCAAAAGCGGTGAACCCTATATTTATCATCCCATTGAGGTAGCCATAATTTGCGCCGGAGAAATCGGTCTGGGTACAACATCAGTCGTATGTGCCCTGTTGCATGATGTGGTGGAGGATACTGATTATACCCTTGAGGACATCAGGGGTTTGTTCGGTGAGAAGGTAGCGCGTATTATTGATGGGCTGACAAAAATTGCCGGAATTTTTGATCAGAAAACAGAGTCGATGCAGGCGGAAAATTTCCGCAAAATGTTGCTCACCCTTTCTGATGATGTGCGGGTGATCCTGATTAAACTGGCCGACCGGCTTCACAATATGCGAACATTGGAAAGCCTGCCGGTGGAGAAACGACTCAAGATCGCTTCGGAAACAAATTATCTGTATGCACCATTGGCGCACCGTCTGGGGCTATTTCCGATTAAGAGCGAATTGGAAGACCTTGCGTTTAAGTTCATGGAACCTGAGATTTACCGCACCATTACGGAGAAGTTAAAAGAATCGGAGCCGGAACGTAAGCGTTTTATTACAAAATTTATTCTTCCGATCAAAAAAGAACTTACCGATCAGGGAATACAACATACCATCCTGGCCCGCACCAAATCGGTGTATTCCATTTGGGAAAAGATGCGGAAAAAAGAAATTCCGCTCGAAGAGGTGTATGATTTATTTGCGATCAGGATCATTATTGATTCTGTTCAGGAACAGGAAAAGATTGATTGCTGGAGGGTGTACACCATTGTAACCAGCCACTACCGGCCTAACCAGGATCGCTTGCGCGACTGGATCTCCATTCCCAAGGCCAATGGTTATGAGGCCCTGCATACCACGGTGATGAGCCATGCTGGCAAATGGGTTGAGGTGCAGATCCGCTCCAAACGAATGGACGATATTGCCGAAAAGGGATATGCCGCCCATTGGAAGTATAAAGAACACGATGCTCAGGAAGGGGCGGTGGATGAGTGGCTGGGTAAAATCAGGGAACTGCTTCAAAGTCCTGAGTCTAATGCCCTCGATTTTCTGGATGATTTCAAGCTGAATTTATTTGCTGACGAAATTTTTGTTTTTACGCCCAAAGGCGACCTCTATACATTGCCTGTTGGATCCACTGCCCTGGACTTTGCCTATGCAATACATTCTCATATTGGAAATACATGTATCGGCGCCAAATTGAACCATAAGTTGGTGCCTTTGAGTAACCGGCTTAAAAGCGGCGACCAGGTAGAGATTATCACTTCGGACAAACAAACCCCCAAGGAAGAATGGTTTGGCTATGTAATAACGGCACGCGCTAAAACACAGATTAAGGCCTACGTTAAGGAAGAACGTAAAAAGCTTTCCGTTCAGGGAAAAGAGATGCTGCGTGGTTATTTCGAAGAAATGAATATGGAATTTAATACGGTCAATCAGACTGAATTCATGCATTACGCAGGTGTTCCAACACTGGGAGATCTTTTTGTTGAGGTGGCGCGTGAAAAAATTGGCGCAAAAGAACTCAAAGAATGTTATCAGACGCAGGAAAAGGATGGCTTTTTCCGTTTTCTCAGGCTGCCGTTTAATATTCTCCGTTCGTCTGAAAGTAAAAGTCAGACCGGACCCAGGGCTCTAAAGAAAGACACCGCAGAAAATGACGCCCTGCTCTTGCCCGAAATTGAGTCGATCAAATATGAACTTTCTACCTGCTGCAATCCCATACCGGGTGACGATGTGATCGGGATCGTGGGTAAAGCAGGCGAAATCGTGATTCACCGCACCAATTGCAAGGAAGCAATCGGGCTGATGACCCGTTATGGAAACCGTCTGGTAAAACCAAAATGGACCCCGAATGAATCGCTTGAATTTCTGGCGGGCATAAACGTTCGCGGTATCGACCGTTTGGGCCTAATGAACGAAATCAGTAAAGTGATTTCTAAACAAATGAATATTAACATGCGTTCGGTAAATCTGTCCACTAACGATGGGGTGTTCGACGGGATCATGATGCTGTATATTCACAACACCGAACAACTCAGAACGCTTATTGCCAGCCTGCAGCGCATCAATGGCATTGAAAAGGTAACCCGCATCAACTAGTGGCTGTCCATAAAGCCTGTCTGCGGCGTTGCCCTCGTGTCGAAAGGCAGTCACTTACACCAGTAAACTCCTGCCTTCCGGCATTTCGGGCGCCTTGCATACAGGGCTTTATGATCAGCCACTAAGTTATAGGTAGCCACTAAAAAGTGGCTGTCCATAAAGCCCGTATGCGGCGCATCCAGAAGCGACTTTAAGATTTATTACATGAGATGACCACGGGGATCCCGAAATAAATTCGGAATGACTGTTTTTAGGCTATGGCATATGTAGTTAATATCACCAGGTGCGATCAAGCTGAACTCTTGCCCGGCACCATCCTTCAGTCGGGCGTTTCAGCATCCCCCTGCTTTGGTAAGGGAATCCCTTAACACCTGTGCTGAAGCGCAGTCGAAATATGTTGCCAATGACGTGTTTATTATGATCTTAAAAACTACCAATCTATAAGGCGCTTCCCGATACGCCGCAAAAAGCGCGGCACACAAAGTGACCGTAGTATAGGGGTTGTAAAGTGTCCTTTCCCTATATCCCCTTCAGCGGTCAGGTCGAGTGCAGCCGCATGCTTTTCGCGGCTGTGTATCGAGACCCGAACCGGTGAATCGTCATCATTATAATGATTTTTGCGCGTGAAATGAATTCTCGGGATGACTGCATCTGTCTGGCATTCAAACAACCATTCAACTAAACAGCCATTCAACAGATCAACTATTCAGCTATTCCCCTGATCAACCATTCAACCATTCCCCTGATCTTTTTCATTGCCCGAAACAAATTTATTTATATTTATTCCAAAGCATATCAGGAAATTATTGTAATTTTAGCCTGTAAAATAAAATTTGCGCGCAATGAAAGAGAAAATCCCCGAGCAATTTGATGAGGTGAAAAGAATCTTCACCACATACCTGGAACAGAAAGGTCATCGAAAAACCCCGGAACGCTACACCATTTTGAAAGAAATCTATGCCTTAACCGGACATTTTGATATCGAAGCGCTGTATATCCGTATGAAAAACGCCAAATACAGTGTTAGCCGGGCTACGCTCTACAATACCATTGAAATATTACTGGATTCCGGTCTGGTAATCAAGCATCAATTTGGAAATCATTGTGCACAATTCGAGAAGTCATATAAATTCAAGCAACACGACCATATCATTTGCCTTGAAACCAAAAAGATGATCGAATTCTGTGATCCACGCATTCAGGAGATACAGGAATCACTCGAGAAAATGTTGGGCATTGAAATCCTGCACCACTCACTGACATTCTATGCACGGTGCAAAGAAAAGAGCAAAGAAGAATAAGCAGATTATTAATTCCATTCTATACTGTATATGAACGTTGATGTAATATTGGGATTACAATGGGGCGACGAGGGCAAAGGCAAGATTGTAGATGTCCTGGCTCCCAAATATGATATTATTGCCCGTTTTCAGGGCGGTCCGAATGCCGGACACACTTTGGAATTCAATAAAAACAAAGTGGTGCTGCATTCCATTCCTTCAGGGATTTTTCATGAGGGCAAAATGAATGTAATCGGCAATGGCGTTGTGCTTGATCCGGTGATTTTTGCCAAGGAGCTCGCGATGGTTGAAACCTACAACCCCCGCGCCAGTGCCAATTTGCTGATCTCAAAAAGGGTACACCTGATCCTGCCAACACACAGGGTGTTGGATGCCGCTTACGAAAACGATATGGGAGAAGCCAAAATCGGCAGTACCCTGAAAGGAATTTCACCGGCATACACGGATAAGTACTCACGGAACGGGCTGCGGGTAGGGGATACCCTGCGCAGCGACTTTTGGGAAATGTTTGATGCGCTTACGTTAAAGCATTTGCGCATTATTCAAATGCTGGGCGCTTCAGTTGATAACATGCTTATTGATGGCATGCCCTATACGGAATTCGTTGCCCTGTGGAAAAAGAGCATCGGGTTGCTGAAGAACATGCAGCTTATCGACAGTGAATATTATCTGAATGAAGCGATCCGTAACGGAAAAAGCATACTTGCCGAAGGCGCACAGGGAACGCTCCTTGATATTGATTTTGGATCCTATCCATATGTAACCTCCTCCAATACGATCTGTGGTGGTGTTTGTACCGGTTTGGGAATCGCACCCCGGCATGTCGGAAACGTTATCGGTATTTTTAAAGCATACTGCACCCGCGTGGGTAGTGGCCCTTTTCCTACAGAACTGCACGATCTGACCGGCGAAAAACTCCAGAAAAGAGGCGCTGAATTCGGATCAACCACGGGACGCGCACGTCGTTGTGGCTGGCTCGACCTTGTGGCACTCCGTTATGCGATCCAGATCAATGGGGTGAACCGGCTCATCATGACCAAAGCCGATGTGCTCGATACTTTCGATACCATCCAGCTCTGTAATTCCTATCAATACAACGGAAGGGAATTCAGCTATCCGCCTTACGAGATTTGCGACCAGCAGATGACGCCTGCCCTTATGGGCGTGATTGGCTGGCAACAGGACATTACAGAGGTTTCGGGCAAAGAAGAATTGCCGTTGAAATTGATGCATTATATTACGGCCATTGAAAACTTCTGTGGAGCGCAGATAACCATGGTTTCGACGGGTCCCGACAGAAAACAGATAATCTCCCTTGGAAATCATTAAACAGCGAATAACGACGCAGCAATTATCACGCATGCAACCACAATCTTTTTGTTTTTTTATAAATGCTAAAAATTTCCATCTAATAAATATCACGATCATGAAAACAAAAACCCTTTTGTTGTTTGGACTATTTTTCTTCTTCTGTATTTCGCTCTTTGCTCAAACCATCAGCGAAAGCGAAGTCCCGCAGGATGTTTTCATCAGTTTTAAATACAAATACCCCGATGCAGTGGTGTCCGGTTGGGAAAAACAGAACGACCATTTCCTGGCCAAATTTAAGCTTACTGATCAGGAGGGAAAGGCTGAATTTAGTGCAGATGGAAAGTGGGTTAAATCGAGTTTTGCTATTGCTGAGAAGGAACTGCCTTCACCTATTCCCAAATATGCCAAGGCAAATTATCCCAATCACTCCATTCGTGAAAGCAATTTTATGAAGGAACCCGAAGCGGCCGATGTATATGTAATCGTGCTGAAGGAACAAGGGATTAAAGATCAGGTTTCCCTATATTTTGATATTGACGGGTCGCTTATTAAAAAGGAAGACAGTCAGGAAAACAAGGCAAATCAGGTAAAGAAAGACAATGATGCCAAAAAGGGAAACGAGGAAGTGGTTACCCCTCCGCAACAAACCGAAGTGAAAAAGGTAAACGAGGGTGAACCTGTTGCCGATGCTAAAGTGCCGGGCCCTGCGAAAACTCATTTTATTACGAAGAACAAAAAAGCTACAGACGCCAGCTGGTTCCGGGTTGAGAGAGATTATGTTGTGAAGTTCACACTGGTTGGGAAGACCGGAAAGTCAATTTATTCCGAGGAAGGGGCCTGGAAGGAAACCCGGATGTCGGCAGATCCTGCAACGCTATCGCCCTTGATGCTGGATTATTTAAAAACTAATTTCAGGAAGTATAAAACGGTGAAAGCCGAATACGTGCAAACCCCGCCGAAGAATAAATTCTATGAAGTTCAGGTAGTCGAAAAAGCCTCTAAAGAAACTACCCCTCCTGTCACGAAAGTGTTTTTTGATGGGAACGGAAAATATATGAGTGTTGAACGCCCCGATGTGGCCGATGTTGATGATAATAAGGATAAGGAAGCTGCCGACAAGGAATTTCTCGAGAATGTAGATGCCACCAACCAGACCATTGAAAAGGGAACCGGTGTGAATGACGTGATTAATCCCAAAGAGCTCCCGACAGATGCTATTCAATATATCAAGAAGGTGTTTCCGGAACATAAGATTAAAGAGTGCAGGTATCTTTTTGATGACGATCTGAACGCTCACATCTATTATGTAACCGTGAAGAAGGAAGGGGATAAATATGAAATCGAATTGTATTTCGACCTTACGGGAAAATTATTAAAGAAAATAGATCCTACCGAACAGAAATATCAGAACGAAAATCCGGATGGTGAGGGTACCGATGACAAAATATCGACCAATGATAACGTTTCTACTGATGATGTAATCAGTAGTGGTGCGGAATCTATCGATCCTAAGGAATTGCCTTCCGGTATTACGAATTATCTGAAAAAGAATTATCCCGACCATAAAGTAGACCAGGCACTCTATACCACCGATGATGAATTCGGTAATGTGTATTACCTGTTGCTCAAAAAGTCAGGCGATAAAAGCAAAACAGAATTGTGGTTTGACCTGAACGGAAAACTTGTTAAATCTGAAATTCCCGAGTAAGCCTTAGATTTCAAACCGCGGATGTCCAGACAATGGTTACATGCTTTACTTACCTGCGCTTTTTTAATGTGCGCAGCAACGCTCTCTGCCCAGGAAATCAAGAAGATTGAGCTCCTGGATGCAGACGTAATGACCCATGATAAATCAAGAGGGGAAAATGTAAACCGCGTGCTGGGAAATGTTGTTTTTCAGCACGAACAGGTGATGCTGTATTGCGATAGTGCATATATGTTTACTGACGATAACAGCGTGGAAGCCCTTGGCCATGTGCATATCCGTGTAAACGATTCCACCAATATTTTTGGAGATTCTTTGAGATACGACGGTAACCGCAAGATTGCTGAGATCCATAACAACGTCAGGATGGTCGATAACCAAATCACCCTTACCACCGATCACCTGAATTATAACATCCCAAAAAAAACAGCCACCTATTACGAGGGTGGGAAAATCATCGATCTGGAAAACACACTGACCAGCAAAAAGGGATATTATTTTTCTGAGAAGAAAGATTTTTTCTTTAAAGATTCTGTCATTCTGGTGAACCCGAAATATACCATGACCAGCGATACCTTGTTGTACAATACAACCTCTGAAATAGCCTGGTTTTACGGACCGACCACCATTGTGAGCAAAGAAAATTATATCTATTGCGAACGGGGTTGGTATGATACCAAAAAAGACATTTCTGAATTCCGTGTCAACGCATTTATGCGCAACGACCGTCAGACACTGGAGGGCGACAGCATTTACTACGAACGACGCACAGGAATTGGTTTGGCTTATCGCAATGTGACCATTACCGATAGCATTGAACATGTGATGCTGAAAGGGAACTTCGCGCATTATAACCAGCGTTCACAATACAGCGTGGTTACCGATTCTGCGCTGATGATCCAGATTGATAAAGGAGATAGCTTGTTTTTACATGCCGATACACTGAAAGCCACATTCGATACTACGAACCAAAAAGCCAAAGTGCTTTTCGCCTACAATAAAGCAAAATTTTACCGCAACGATCTTCAGGGGATGTGCGACTCGCTGGTATATCTTTTCAGCGATTCCACCATTACCCTCTACCAGAGGCCGGTTATCTGGACCGAGGACAAGCAGCTTACGGCTGACACCATTGTGCTGCAGACGGCTAACCGGCAACTGGAAAGCCTGTCACTCTATAACAGCAGCTTTGTGATTGCACGCGACGATAGCGCCACAAACCGCTACAATCAGGTGAAAGGGGTGAATCTGAAAGGGTATTTTAAAAATGGAGAGCTGGTAAGAATTTATGTTTATGAAAAATCAGAAACGCTGTACTATCTGCGTGAGGACGATGGTAAGAAGATCGGGATAAACACCGCTATCGGCAGAAACCTGATTATAAATTTCAGCGGGAATGAAATCACCTCGATAAGTTTTCTGGAAACGCCCGAGGGTACTATGTTTCCGGATGACGGGCTGGGCGAAAAAGAAAAATTCCTGCGCAACTTCGATTGGCTCGATGAGCATCGCCCCCTGACCAAAGAAGATATTTTTCGCTGGCTTTAAACCCATAAACCTTTCTTATATGTATCTGTTTTATGCACCAAACCTGACCCTTGATGATACGCTTATCCTGTTGGATGAAGAGGAGTCGCGTCATGGATTAAAGGTGCTCAGGCTTACCATAGGAGAGGAAATGGTGCTGACCAATGGTCAGGGCATAAAAGCGGTCGGCCGTTTTTTTGGACAGGAAGGACGCCAGGCCCAGGTAGAAATTGTAACGGCTGAAATGACCGCTATTCCTGCCTGTCCGTTATGTATGGCAGTGGGGCCTACCAAAAATCACGATCGTTATGAATGGTTTGTTGAAAAAGCGACTGAGCTCGGAATGCAACAACTTGTCCCGCTGATTTCGGTTCATTCGGAGCGGAAAAATGTGCAGGTCTCCAGGCTCCGGCGATTGATGGTGGCAGCGCTCAAGCAATCACAAAGTTATTATCTGCCCGAACTGACCGAAGAAACCAGTTTTGGCGCATTTGTGAAGCAGCCTTTTGAAGGACAGAAATTTATCGCGTGGTGCGGTGAAACGCCCAAAGAGCATATGATCCGGGTGCTTCAGAAAAACACGCCTGCGCGGATACTGATTGGTCCGGAAGGGGATTTTTCGGAACAGGAAGTGAACCTGGCCATAGAATATGGTTATGTACCAATAAGTCTTGGCAAAAAACGTTTACGTACAGAAACAGCAGCCCTGGTGGCCTGCCATATATTTAACCTGATCAATGAAACATAGAGTTGCTATTTGTCTTACAGTCATTATTCTGTCGGGTTCCTTTGGGGCGTTTTCACAGAATACTCAGATCGCTTTGCTCAAATATTCAGGAGGCGGCGACTGGTATGCCAATCCTACTTCTCTTACGAATCTGATCAGCTTTTGCAACCAGAGCCTGGGTTCCAACCTGCAGCCGGAATATGCTACGGTGGATGTCGGGAGCGCCGAGTTATTTAATTACCCTTTCGTGCATATGACGGGGCACGGCAATGTGGTATTCTCTCCACAGGAAGCGACTAACCTCCGTAATTATTTGCTGGGGGGTGGCTTTCTGCATATTGATGATAATTATGGATTGAATGTTTATATCCGTCGCGAGATGAAAAAAGTATTCCCGGAACTTGATTTTGTGGAGCTCCCTTTCAGTCATCCGATTTATCATCAGAAGTATTCTTTTCCCAACGGACTTCCCAAAATTCACGAGCACGATGCAAAGCCTCCCCAGGGCTTTGGATTAATCTGGGAAGGTCGCCTTGTTTGTTTTTATTCCTATGAATGTGATTTGGGTGATGGATGGGAGGACAGGGCTGTTCATAAAGATTCTGAAGCAACACATCTGAAAGCCCTGCAAATGGGCGCCAATCTTATTTTCTACGTGTTTATGCAATAATCCGCCGGCTGTTCAAAAATAAACCGCTGCTATCTCTGCTAAATCTATTAATTTTATGCCGTCAACAACGCATAAAAAATGTCAAAGAATCAGGTCGAAAGCAAAATCACGGTAGAAACAGCCAAGAAACTCGGTTTACTTCCCGAAGAGTATCAGAAAATTGTAGAATTATTGGGGCGCACCCCGAATTTTACGGAATTAAGTATGTATTCCGTAATGTGGTCAGAACACTGCTCCTATAAAAATTCAGTTTTTTGGTTGAAGAAACTTCCCAAGGACGGTCCTCAGATGCTGGCAAAAGCTGGTGAAGAGAATGCCGGACTGGTTGATATTGGCGACGGAATTGGTGTGGCTTTTAAAATTGAATCGCACAACCACCCCTCTGCGGTAGAGCCTTATCAGGGCGCTGCCACCGGTGTAGGTGGTATTAATCGTGATATTTTTACCATGGGAGCGCGGCCTATTGCGCAATTGAACTCGCTTCGTTTTGGTAACCCGAAACTCGACCGTACCAAATGGCTGGTGAAGGGGATCGTTAAGGGTATTGGTGATTATGGAAATGCATTCGGGGTACCTGTAGTAGGTGGCGAAGTGTATTTTGAGGATTGCTACAATACCAATCCATTGGTGAATGCGATGTCGGTAGGCACCGTTAAAAGTGGCCGGTCCATTTCGGCTGTGTCAAAAGGCAAAGGAAACCCCGTTTTTATCGTGGGATCTTCCACTGGAAAAGACGGAATACATGGGGCTACATTTGCCTCAGAAGACATTACCGAGAATTCTTCACAGGACCTCCCATCTGTTCAGGTAGGTGACCCTTTTCAGGAAAAACTTTTGCTTGAAGCTTCACTGGAGGTTATTAAAACCGGTGCTGTTGTCGGCATGCAGGATATGGGTGCGGCAGGGATTACCTGTTCCACTTCTGAAATGTCGGCCAAAGGTGAATGCGGTATGAATGTATGGCTTGATAAGGTGCCCTTACGCCAGCAGGATATGCAGCCATTTGAGATCTTACTCTCCGAATCCCAGGAACGCATGTTAGTGGTGGTTATCAAGGGCCGCGAGCAGGAAGTCATAGACGTCTTTACAAAATGGGATCTGAACTGCGTGCAGATTGGTGAGGTAATCGATGGCGATACCCTGAATTATTACTGGCATGGTGAACTCGCTGCAAGTGTGTCAGCCTACTCACTGGTGCTTGGAGGTGGTGCACCTGTGTATGAGCGTGAATATAAAGAACCTGCCTATTTTAAAAAGACTTTCGAGTTTGATATAAAATCGGTGAAGGTTCCAAAAGAATTGAAGAAAGTAGCCCATCATTTGATTTCGCATCTCAACATCGCCAGCAAACGCTGGATTATTGAGCAATACGATACCATGGTGGGGACCAAGAATATGAGCACCAATGCGCCTTCTGATGCTGCACTGGTCAATATTAAAGGAACCAAAAAAGCCATCGCGCTTTGTACTGATTGCAATTCACGTTATGTATACGCGGATCCTAAAAAAGGTGCAGCCATTGCCGTGGCCGAAGCAGCAAGAAATATTGCCTGTAGTGGCGCCCGTCCGATGGCGATTACCAATTGCCTGAATTTCGGAAACCCTTACAGTCCGGAAGTTTATTGGCAATTTGTGAATGCCATCCAGGGCATGGGAGAGGCCTGCAGGGTATTCGAAACCCCTGTTACAGGCGGTAATGTGAGTTTTTATAACCAGGCCAACATGGAAGGGGTGATTGAACCTGTATTCCCCACGCCCGTAATCGGGATGCTGGGTGTATTGGAAGATAAGGCTAATCGTATGACTATGGATTTTAAAAAGAAAGGTGATGTCATCTTTTTATTAGGCGAGTGTCGCGATGACATTAATTGCTCGCATTACCTGGTATCATGGCATAAGATTGAGCAATCACCGGCACCATGGTTTGATTTGAATCATGAAAAAGAACTGCAGGGATTACTGATCGGGTTATCCAATTCCCGTTTAATCCAATCCGCCCACGATGTATCGGAAGGTGGATTGTTCGTTACCCTTTTTGAATCGGGCCTCCACCGCGGTCTTGGCTTTGATGTCACCACCGATTGTGAAGTGCGTCCCGATGCTTTTCTGTTCGGTGAATCACAAGGTCGCGTAGTGGTTAGCGTCAACGAAGAAAACGAAAGCGATTTTATTGATTTTGTGATGAATTCAAGTATCAAATTTACCCTGCTGGGTCATGTCACAAAAGGGGAAATGCGCATCGACGATGAATCTTATGGTCACGTTGCTGAGTGGGGCGTTCAATACAATGAAGCGCTCACCAAGGTGATGGTGGGGTAGTAGAAATTTGCCCGGGATTAAGCAGGTAATTCTTTTTTATTTTCTTATCCGGGGCCTGAAGGCCGCGGCAATCGTCAAATTATTTAAACGAATCCCATCCCTGTGCAGTAATGGGGAGTAGTGAACTGTCGCTGCTGACCAGGTGAACTCCTGAGGCTTCATCGCAGATATGACCAATGATGGAAATGCCTTCAATGTCTTTGACTATTTCATAATCCTTCTGGCTGATGGTGAACAGCAATTCATAATCTTCGCCGCCATTGAGGGCCAGCGTCAGGGGCGTCATTTTGAAGGTGTCCGCTAAGCCTGCTGCTTGCGGATCAACGGGGATTTTTTCTGGATAGAGCAGGGCACCGACTTTCGATTCTTTACAAATATGAAGGATTTCAGAAGCAAGTCCGTCGGAAATATCCATCATGGACGTCGGCTTAATCCCTTTCTCTTTCAATACCAAAACAACGTCGGTGCGGGCTTCGGGTTTTAATTGGCGTTCTAAAACATAATCATGGCCATCAAGATCGGGCTGGATTTCGGGATGGGCTTCAAATACGGTTTTTTCGCGCTCCAGCAAGAGTAGTCCGGCATAGGCTGCCCCAAGGTCACCACTTACACACACTAAATCGTCTTCTTTTGCTCCACTTCGGTACACAATATCTGCTTCTTCTGCGTAGCCGATTACGGTTACTGAAATCATCATTCCCGAAGTACTCGATGTGGTATCGCCGCCCACCAGGTCAACGTTGTATCGCCCGCAGGCCAGTAAAATGCCTTCATAAAAGGCATCCACAGCTTCAAGGCTAAAACGGCTCGAAATGGCAATGCTGACGGTGATTTGCACCGGTAATACATTCATTGCAGCCATATCGGAAAAATTCACCACGGCCGCTTTATAACCCAGATGTTTCAATGGGGTGTACGTTAAATCAAAATGGACTCCTTCCACCAGCAGGTCAGTAGATACCAGGATCTTTTTTCCCCTGGCGTCCAGTACGGCTGCATCATCTCCTATCCCGATAAGGGTATGAGGGCTGTTGATGGTAATTTTTTTTGCCAGGTGTTCAATCAGGCCGAATTCACCCAGTTCCGATATTTCTGTTCTTTTCATATTCATTATGATCTCGTGCAAAGTTAGTGTTTCGGTATGAATCACAAAAGAAAATGAATAACCACATGGGATATTTCTTACTTTTGCTATAATACATTTTTCGATGTCGTTAAGCCTGCAGGAATATATTCGGAAGAGTCGTGAAGCGGTGGCCGCCAATCGTGCCAAAGGGAACAGACATGCGGAACTCCTGTCGCGTCTGTACAGTGATCCCTACCGTTTTCTGGATGAGATTCTTCAAAATACCGAGGATGCCTATGCCCGGAAGTTTGCCAATGGCGGCAAGGGTTTGCTGCAGTTTCGCTTCAGCGATACAGGACTGGATATCATTCACAACGGAATCGATTTCGACGAGGATGACCTTAAAGCCATTACTACATTTGCCGGTACCACCAAGGACAGGCATGATGAGATTAATCAGATCGGAAAATTCGGAATCGGTTTCAGATCGGTTTATGCGTTAACCGATCATCCCGAAATCCATTGTGGTCCCTGGCATTTCCGCATAGATGACTATGAAGTACTCGAAGAAATTGAACCTGTGTCGCCCCCTGCAGGTTGTGGAACCCTCATCCGCTTGCCCTTCCGCGAAAGCGATGCAAAGCATATCCGGAAATGGGTACGTGAGGGGCTCGACCGGCTGGATGTATACAGTATTCTCTTTCTGAAATATATTGATACGGTAGAAATATTTGTTCAGGGAAAACTGCGTCGGAGGCTCACTGCGGTGAATCAGCCGCTGTCGCCCACCGTGACAAAACGCATTATTCTTGATAAATCGAATACTGAAAAGCACGCCGGATATCTGCTGCTGAATTATGTTTCAGAACGACAATGGGACGCCTGCGCCGTTGCTTTCCGCTTATCGGACGAGGAGGGTGGGAAAGTGCAGATTGTACGCGACGACAATCCTTATCTGTTTGTGTATTTTCCGACCCGCCAGGAAAGTCATCTGGGCTTTCTGGTCCATGCACGGTTTAGCACAACACCCACGCGCGAAGCCGTTCCCTTTGATCAGGACAAAACACCCGAAAATCTGCAATTGCTCTCACGAGCCGCATCATTACTCACACAGTCGCTGGTATCGTTGCGTAATCTGGGATTTGTAAATGCGGCATTTTTTGAAGTGTTGCCTCTGATCCCTTTGTCCGGGGCCAATAATGTGGTTTTTGAATGGTTTCATCAGGAATTTATACGGGCCCTTCAGCAAAAAAAGATTATCCCGGTACAATCCGGAAATCATGGCTCAGCGCCGGAAGTAGCGTGCGCAAGCGAGACCGCTATCATTGAACTACTTGATACGGAGGCGCTGCAGCTTTTCTATCAGCGATCACTCTGGTTACACAGCGATTTTCACAGTCTGCCCGCTGTATCCAGGACAATGATTAATATATGCGGAATTAAAGAGGTTGATAGTGGCAGCGTAGCTTTTCGGATTTCTTTGCAGCCCGATTTTTTAAGCCAGCAAACGGTCAAGTGGTATAAGTTGTTTTATGCATTTTTAGCCACACATCCCGCTTTGTGGGACGGGCTCCACAAACACGAAATTTATTCGCTCCGGTTTCAGCCGGTCATCCGCTTAAAGTCCGGTGAAAATTGTCCGGCGTATGATAAAAATGATCGCCCGCTGGTATTTCTGCCTTCCGGAAAACGCACGGCCATGACTGATATTCATCCTGATCTTTTAAAGGACGAGGCTTCCATGAATTTTTTCATCATGTTTGGGATCGGACAACGTTCGCCCGACCGCCAGACCTCTCTGGAAACGGAATGGGTGTGCGAATCTGGTGTTCAGTCGGTGGCTGACGAAATTGACCTGCAGGTTTTCAAGCCTGAAAAAATTGACTTAAAGCTGCCCAACGGAGATTCATTGCTGACTGGGATGAACGTATTGGGTGACCTTGTGCGGTTTGCCGATCCCTTCCGGGAAATGTTGCTGTGGTCGGCTGAATGTGCGCGTATTTTACTGAAAAAAAAGTTCCCGTCCGCAACGTGTTCGGAGGCTAAACCGGATCAGGGCCGGTTGAAACTGATGATGAATGGGGTGGAGCGGGCCGTGTATATTGCCTGCAGGGCACCGCGGCAACACCGTTACCAGATTCCTGCCGGAGACTGGGCTGCCATGTGCAACGAAGGGCAGGAGGGGAGCCTGTTGCTGATGATTTCCGACGCCGGAACCTTAACCGCCACGGCTCTGATGTTGGAAAATCCGTTCCAACTCATAAAAAAAGGTCACGTTATCAGTGACCCTCTTGGATTCAATTTATTGGATGTGTAAACTACTTGTTATTTAGTGTACACAAGGCTTTCTGCCCACTTGCAGATAATTTCTGCCTGGTCTTTGGTGGGGGCCTTTTCGGGATTGGTTTTAATAATACTTGGGGGAGGCATCGACTTATCCAATATTGCTTTGCATATTGCCCCTGATTTTTTAGCCTGTTTTTTTGCCGGATAGGTATCCCAATCAGAGAAGTTAACATTGGCTGTCGCCATTCCACTACCCCCCTCGAAATGACAGGGCGAACAGGAGTTGGTGACGATGGCTTTTACGTCATCGGGCAGCCCAGCGCTGGTGGGCTGAGCAGCGTTCCCATTGTTTAAAAGTTGTGGGCCGGAGATCAGCGTTGCATAAATTCCGCAGGTTAAGATTATGCCCGCGATTAAAAATAGTTTTTTCATAAGCCGTATGTTTTTAAAGAGGTAAAGATAAGAAAATAAGCAGCTTTTACCAAAGAATTAAATCAATCTTTGTACCTTTGCGGAATATAAAAATCAAATGAAAGCAGAAAAAAACAAAGTCGTTTCGCTGAGCTACCGTCTCACTGAGAATGACGCCAATGGTACATTGATAGAGGAAGTCAGGGCAGAACAACCTTTTATTTTCCTCTTCGGTGGTGGCAACCTGATCCCCGGATTTGAAGCCAATGTTAACAATCTGGAAGTGGGCGACGGTTTTGCCTTTACGGTTCCGTCAGCAGAAGCTTATGGTGAATATGACAGCCAGAGTGTGGTAACCCTTCCCATCAGCATTTTTGAGCAAGAAGGTGCCATCGACCCTGAAATCTGCAAAGTCGGTAATGTGGTTCCTATGCGTAATGAGGATGGCCAGCAGTTTAGTGGTACCATTACAGCAGTGAACGACAAAGAAGTTATTATGGACTTCAATCACCCCCTTGCCGGGAAATCATTGCATTTCGTGGGCAACGTGGTAGATGTACGTGATCCGAGTGAAGACGAAATGAAGCACGGACATTTTCATATGGCCGGCGAGCATGGCGAATCCTGCGGTTGCGGAGGAGAGTAATACCCGGGTTTACCCATACATGTGATGTAATGCTCAGTCATTGGTTTTATCAGTGATGTATTGGTGCGCCCGTAAGTGTCGTATATATTTTCCTTTCGCAATGATGTTCAGGCTTGGGACTTCCTTCACGTGGTAGTATAAAAAGTTTATAAATAGGATCTATTTAGTGATGTTCTATAATTAGTTTCGCGAAAAATTTGTAGTTTTGCTAGATTGGAGATAAGTCTTTTATACGACTTTTACGATAAATGATCAAGGCTACCCGCATTCGTTTCTATTTATCGCTGTTGGTTTTCGTTGCGCTGCAACCTATGCTGAGGGCTCAGTGTACAGTGGATGCCGGAGCTAATGTCTCCATTTGCAGGTTTCAGTCAACCGGACTGAATGCTACCCCATCCGGTGGGGCAATTCCCTATAGTTATGTTTGGAACCCGGGCGCCGGACTTAGTTCGTCAACGGTCAGTAACCCGGTGGCCAGCCCGAATGCCACCACCACTTATACTGTAACCATCACTGATGATCTGGGCTGCACAGCTTCAGACTGGGTAACGGTAACGGTAAATCCCCGTCCGGTGGTTAATGCCGGAAGCAACGAGTCAGTTTGTCCTACTCAAAGCGTTAATATTGGCGGGAGTCCAACAGCCTCGGGCGGAACCCCTGCCTACACGTATGTGTGGAATCCCGCAGCGGGATTAAGCAGCGCAGCAGTAGCGAATCCCACAGCGACTCCTGCGATTACCACCGACTATTCTGTTACGGTTACGGATATCAACGGATGTACAGGTTCCGACCATGCAGTGGTTACCTTGTTGGCGGGACCAGTGGCGGCGTTCAGCTTCGGTCCCGACAATCAATGTGCGGGTACAACGGTGGCGTTTACCAATGCTTCTTCAGGCTCTGGCCTTACCTATTTGTGGAATTTTGGCGATCCCGCTTCGGGCGCAAGCAATACCAGTACTCTTCAGCATCCGGCACATATTTTTAATGCGGTGGGTTGCGGTACGATGCCCTATACCGTTACTTTAACCGTAACTGGGGCCAATGGCTGTACGTCCATTATACAGCATACGGTGTCGGTACTTCCGCGCCCCGAGCCTGTGTTGGACGATACTGATGTAATTTCTCCTTTCAGCAACTGCGAAAACAATCCTTCCCCTTCTGATCCTAACTTTTCTATTACCCTTAATAACGCTACAGCCAATGCGGCTTGTATCGCGAGTTATTCCATCGACTGGGGTGATGGAAATATTTCGAATGGCTTAACCGGCGTGAGTTTCCCGATTACACACAATTACACTCAACTAGGCGCCTTCAACTTGATTTTCACGGCCCTGGGGACAAACGGTTGCCAGGGAGTGACTACATACACCGTAGCCAACCAAAGTAATCCGGCCATCGGGATCACCTCTTTTGGAGGAACGGCGGGCTGCGCACCGCAGACTTTTAACTTTATAGTTTCCGGCCACCAGAACAATTCCCCCGGAACTTATTACGTGATTGATTTTGGTGACGGTACTGCTCCACTAAATGTGTCACATGCGGCATTGCTTTCCAACGATACCATTGCACATACCTTTAACACATCAAGCTGCGGGTCGGGATTGCCCGGAAATCAGTTTACCGTAACGGCCACGGCGTTTAATGCCTGTGCCAGCACTCCCGCGTCGGTGAGTGCCATTAAGGTGTATACCAATCCTGTGGCAGCGTTTAATCATAACCCCGCGATCGGGTGCATTAATACAAACTTTTGCTTTGTAAATCAAACCGTTCCCGGATACGGATTTAATTGCTCAACGGCCACTACATGGTTGTGGGATTTTGGGGATGGGACATCCTCCACGGCGCTAAACCCTTGTCACGTTTACGCTGTCCCCGGGACCTATGCCGTCACACTTTCAGCAACAAACTATTGCGGAACCACCTTTTTTGCAGATTCTGTCTGTATTAATGCGCCTCCGGTTTCGGCATTTACGCCCGATAATCTTACCGGTTGTGCCCCATTTGCAGTATCGGTCACCAACCAGTCCAGTACACTGAATACCTGTGGCACCAGCACCTACACCTGGTCGGTGGTTTATGTGTCCTCCGTTTGTGCCCCCACTCCGGGTTCGTGGAGTTATACCGGCGGCACCAATCAGAATAGCATCAATCCCTCTTTTATTTTTAACAACCCGGGCACCTATACCCTCAGGCTTTCCGTAACTAATGCGTGCTCCACGGTGCTGTCGTCGCAAAACATCATTGTTAAAACCGTTCCCTCTATTGTTCTTAACCCGGTTTCCAATATCTGCGGAAGCGGAACCATTAATCCTTCTGCAACATTTAATCAGTGTTACGGAACGATTTCAGCTTATAACTGGAGTTTTCCCGGAGGCACACCCTCTGTTTCGTCCTTACCATCACCCGGAGCCATAACTTATATTACCGCCGGATCGGAAACGATTACCCTTTCTGCCACCAATGAATGTGGTACCACCAACGCCTCCACAAATTTTTCAGTATTTCCGCTTCCATTGGCAACCGCTGCTAACCCGCAAACGGTATGCGCAGGGACCTCCGTTTCACTGGGGGGTAGCCCCACAGCCAGCGGGGGTACCGGGCCCTATACCTACGCATGGACTTCCGTGCCTGCCGGTTTCACTTCCACCAATGTTAATCCTTCAGTCACACCGGCCGTAACAACCAATTACACCGTTACCGTGAGGGATAGTCATGGATGTACGGCCAGTGCCAGCGTACTCATCACAGTGAACCCGCGCCCCACGGTTACAGTGAACAGCCTTGCCGTGTGTAACGGAAATCCGGCTTCGCTCAACGCTACTGTCACGGGCGGAACCGCTCCCTATACCTACCTCTGGACCACGGGGGCGGTTACTTCAGGCATCAGCGTTACACCGGGGGTTACAACTTCGTATACCGTTACTGTGACGGATAGCAGCGCTACAGGTTGCACCGCTATGGCCAGCGGAACCGTCACTGTCCGTCCCAATCCCACGGTCACAACCAATAATCCATCAATTTGCATAGGAGGTTCTGTAAACCTTACCGCTACCGGGGCAGGCAGTACTTCCCCCTATTCGTATTCGTGGAGCACCGGAGGAATCACACAAACCATCAATGTTAGCCCGGGGGCAACAACCACTTATACCGTTACCGTGACGGATAACAGTACAACTCATTGTACAAATTTAACCACTGCGGTGGTCACAGTAAATCCTTTGCCCACGGTGAGTGTAAGCAACGATACAATTTGTTCGGGTACCGCTGCCATGCTGACTGCTACGGCTGGCGGGGCTACGGCACCTTATACATATTTGTGGAACAATGCGGCGATTACACAAAGTATTAATATTTCTCCACTGGTTACCACCACCTACACTGTTACAGTGTCCGATGGAACAAGCACCCACTGCTCAGCGTCGGCCACCGGAACTGTACTGGTAAGGCCTAAACCTATAGTCACCATTACAAATCAGGCGGTATGTACCGGCGATTCGGCTACACTCACCGCTAGTATCAGCGCCGGTATTCCTCCTTATACACTATTGTGGAATACGGGCGACACTGTTGTGAGCATTACGGAAACGCCTGTTGGTACAACATCATACACCGTTACCGTGACGGAGTCGAGCAGCAGTCTGTGCTTCAGCGTTGCTTCGGGCACCATTACAATTAATCCGCTGCCGGTCGTTAATGCAGGTCTTGATCAGACGTTGTGCGATCAGATGATTCCATACACACTCACAGGGTACAGCCCGGCCGGAGGGACCTGGTCAGGGCCGGGAGTGACAGCGGGGGGTGTATTCACGCCGGGATTGGTGGGTGTCGGGAGCTATAATCTGGCCTACACTTATACCAATGCAAACGGCTGTATTAATTCTGATACGGTAGTGATGGTGGTGGCAGGGGCGCTTAGTGCCTTTGCAGGGAATGACACTACAGTTTGCCTGAACAGCCCGCAGATTCTATGTGTTGGAACACCTGCCGGCGGAACATGGAGCGGCTCTGCACTGGTGACACCCGGTGGAAATTTCGTTCCTTCTTCCAGTGGCACTTTTACCCTGACCTACACTTATGGCGCATCGACTTGCCTGAGTACGGATATTAAAATTATCACGGTTAATCCATTGCCGGTCGTAACCGCGGGAACAGCCCAAAGTGTATGCGTGGATGCGCTGCCTTTTAATCTTAGCGGCGCGACACCTGCTGGTGGAACATGGTCAGGAACGGGGATTACCAACAATGTAGCCGGAACTTTTGAGGCAGCAGTGGCCGGTCCCGGAACATTTGTGTTGAACTATTCCTACACCGATCCGGCTACCACCTGTGTGAACAGTGCCAATAAAAACATTACGGTTAATCCTTTGCCGGTCGTGAATGCCGGAGCCGATCAGATGTTATGTAACCAGATGATTCCTTTTACCCTTACGGGATACAGTCCCGCCGGTGGTACATGGTCCGGTACGGGTGTTACTGCAGCCGGCGTGTTCACGCCCGGGATTGCAGGTGCGGGAAGTTTCATCCTGACCTATTCGTATACCAATGGAAATGGCTGTACCAATTCCGACAGTGTAGTGATGACCGTGGTTAATCCTGCGGTGGCGAATGCAGGCAGCGATACAGCGGTTTGTGTCAACAGCGGACAGTTTCAATGCACAGGCACCCCGTCAGGCGGAACCTGGAGCGGATCAGCACTGGTGGCCCCGGGGGGAATCTTTGTGCCCTCAGCCAGCGGTACCTATAATTTAATCTATACCTATGGGGCGGGCACGTGTCTTACCACCGATGGGAAAACCATTATTGTAAATTCATTGCCGGTAGTGGTTGCGGGCAATAATCTGGCGGTCTGTATCGATGTGGCACCTTTTAACCTGAGTGGCGCTTCTCCTGCGGGTGGGGCATGGTCGGGCACAGGCATTACGGATGCTGCTAACGGAACCTTTAATCCGATCGCGGCCGGTGCAGGAACCTACATTCTTACCTACACTTATACCGATCCGGTTACAAGCTGTACCAATGCATCAACCCTCAGTATTACTGTGAATCCATTGCCGGTGGCGTCGTTTAGCCACGACTCGCTTGTTTGCGCAAATGCACCGGTTACTTTTTTAAACACATCCTCGGGTGCGGGTACGTATTTGTGGGATTTTGGCGATGGTAATACTTCCGGTAGTGTTAACCCATCTCATACGTATGCTTCTGAAGGGATTTTTAATGTGTCTCTGATTGCTTATTCCCCGCAAGGGTGCACGGATACTGCGGTGGGAATTATTCATGTGATAGACGCTCCAGTGGCAGTGTTTTCTCTGAGTCCTCCCTCGGGATGCGGGCCTCTTACGGTGAATTTCAGCAATACTTCCACCGGAGATTATACGACGTACTCGTGGAATTTCGGTAACGGACAGGCCAGTACCCAGCAAAATCCGGCGGCTGTGTTATATGACATGGTACTATATACCGATACAACCTATTATGTTTTATTGTCGGCGACCAATATGTGCGGAACCTCTTCAGCAACAGATTCCGTAAGGATCACCTATCCCCCGCATGCTGATTTCGGCACCAATGTAAATTCGGGATGCAGCACGGTGTCCGTTGCTTTTTCGAATATTACCACAGGATTACCGCAAAGTTTTTTGTGGGATTTTGGCGATGGCACAACGGGTACCACCACCCAGACAACATTCACGCACGACTACTCAGCCGCCTCAAACGATACGACCTATTACATCACATTAATCGCCTATAATGTCTGCGGAAGCGATACCATGGTTCATTCTATTCTGGTGCAACCCAACCCCATCAATGCCTTTTTTAATACCAACGTTACCCATGGATGTGCTCCACTGGTGGTGAATTTTGCAAACTATTCCACGGGAAATGGCATCACAAATAATAATTCATGGAACTTCGGCGATGGCAATATTTCTTCTCAAATGAACCCATCGCATACGTTCACCACTCCGGGAACATACATTGTTTCACTGGCTGTGAATAACGTATGCAGCTATGATACCGCTTATGTGACTATCACTGTATTTCCTTTTCCGGTGGTAAATTTCAGTCTGAATCCAGCAACCATTTGTGTGGGGCAGCCTGCGACCATTATCAATAATTCATTAAACATTACCAATACTGAATGGGATTTCGGCGATGGTGGAAGTTCCTCCCTGTTTAATCCGGTGCATGTATTTACCAGTCAGGGCACGTATCAAATTACGCTGGTAGGGACTTCCTTCGATGGCTGTGTCGATTCAACAGCACGTATCCTCACGGTGCTTTCGTTGCCCATTGTGAATGCGGGACCTGATCAGATTTTTTGTGTAAGCAATGCACCGGCACAGTTAACGGGTTTTTCGCCTGCAGGCGGCAGCTGGAGCGGTCCCGGAGTAAGTGCAGTCGGGGTGTTTTCCGCAGCGTCAACGGGAGCAGGTCATTTCAATCTGGTGTACACCTACACCGGTCCGAATGGATGCGCGAATGCTGATTCAATTTCTGTGGACGTTATTGTACAGCCTGTGTCTGATGCCGGAAGCGATATGTCGGTATGCATTAGTACTTCACAGATTCAGTTGAGCGGCACACCTGCCGGAGGCACCTGGAGCGGGTTGTTTGTTTCGGGTTCCGGATTATTTAATGTTCCGGCTGTTGGAAATTACCCGTTGGTGTATTCATACGGTCCGGCAAACTGCGTGGCGCACGACTCCATGATCATCACCGTATCGCCACTGCCTGTCGTTGAGGCCGGAGTGGGTCAGAGTGTCTGCCTGGATGCAATTCCCTTCAATCTGTCGGGCACTCCAGCGGGTGGCTACTGGTCAGGAACGGGTATCACCAATGCTGCACAGGGGCTGTATAATCCGTCAGTGGCGGGTATCGGAAACTTTACTGCCACTTACACCTTTACGGATCCGCTCACACAATGCGTAAATTCGGATTCACTGATCATAACGGTTACTCCCCTGCCGCAGCCTGATATCACGGCTTCCGCGCTCAGCGGGTGCCAACCTCTTACCGTTTATTTTCTGAACAGTTCTTTATATGCTTCGGATTATCTCTGGGTTTTTGGCGACGGTGATTCCTCAGAAGCAGTAAGCCCTTCACATACGTTCACCGAAAGCGGTCATTACACCGTTACGGTGTATGCCAGCAGTGCGCTGGGTTGCACCGGATCTTATACCATGGACGTTGAGGTTTATCCTCTGCCCCTTGCCGATGTTGGATTGGGGCCTATTGACGGCTGTGTTCCCTTTACATTTACCTTCCCCAATGTTTCTGTTTTGGGCGATACTTTTTTCTGGGATTTTGGTGATGGAGGTACTTCCACCATGTCGAATCCCACCCACACTTATTTCAGTCCTGGTGGGTTTACCGTAACCCTTACTGCCACTTCCGTGAATGGATGTGTGAATGTGCAAACCAACAACGGATTGGTGCTAGTGCATCCGCAACCGCAGGCAGGCTTTTTCCCCGATCCGTATGTAACCAATATTTCCGAATCTACCATACAGTTTGTTGATCAATCGGAGATGGCTGAAACCTGGAACTGGTATTTTGGTGATGGCAGTACTGCCATCAATCAGTTCCCCTATCATACTTACACCGATACGGGGACCTTCTTTGTAATGCAATTTGTGTCGAACGAATGGGGCTGCAGCGACAGTGCTTCAGGCATTGTTCGGATCAACGATTTCTTCACTTTTTATGCGCCCAATGCCTTTACTCCGAACGGTGACGGCATCAACGATGTATTCCTTGTAAAAGGTACCGGAATAGATTTGAATCATTTTACGATGTATATCTATGACCGTTGGGGAAAAATGATTTTCCGCACGGGCGACATTAACGAAGGCTGGGATGGCCGTGTACAGAACCAGGAAAAAATCTGTCCCGAAGGCGTCTTTACTTATCTGATCCTGGTAAACGACAATACCAATATCATTCACAAATATACCGGAACCGTTACGCTGATTCATTAAAATTACCGGTTCGAAGCCTCAACCTAATTGGTTATAACGAGTTGCTTATATCCAGGAATAGACCCATCTGATCGGCGGATAACAATGTAGTAAATGCCACTTTGAAATTGGGAAATGTTGAGGGTGACCGCATTTAGCCCGTTTTGTAAATCGAATGTTTCGGAAAAAACAATATCTCCCAGTTGATTGTTAATTTCAATCAGGACTTTGCTCTGATTGTTGGAATAAATGGAGCAAACAGTCTGGTCACTTGCCGGGTTCGGGTACAAATTGAACGAAGTGAGATCATCTTCGCATTGGATTACAATGTTATGATAGTAGTATTTGGATTTTCCGTCGTAATCGGTTTGTTTCAGGCGGTAGTACATGCTGTTGCCCTCGTTACCATTGTCAGTATAGTTATAATGGATAACATCGTTTGAATTCCCTGAACCCTGAATACTTGCAACAACATCCCAGGAATAAGCATCGATACTTTTTTCTATAGTGAAATAATCGTTGTTGATTTCGGAAGCCGTTGACCATGCCAGATCAACAGCGCTGCCATTGCAGGCCACATCGAATGAAAGCAATTCAACAGGCAAATTCGTTCCATCTTTAGTTCCAAAAGTAAAAGGGCTAAATGATGAAATAACCTGGCTGGTGACAGTCCCTGAGTTTACTGTTCCCGTGACCCCTCCATTTTGCGTTTCATCTTCCCATGCTGATCCATTATATCTTGCAACCACAATGTCAGCCAGGTTATAAATATTACTTCTGGCGCCATCTTCCCAATAAAGGGTAACATTTACATTATCTGTTCCGGCGGTTCTGTTAAGAATCCAATGTTCAATGTGGCTTACATTAATAATAGGAGGCAGAAAGTTTATGCTGTCTGAAAATGCATCAGCATGATATTGCGCTATAAATTCAGCTGATGTGGTGGTCGGTGCTGTTATCCCCATTCTGGCCCAAACAGAACCGCTTCCAACAGGAAATACAAATGCATCGTCTCCAATTTTTTTTATGGGTCCATCAACAAAACTTGTTGGTGTTCCCGGGCTTGCGTTTGCATTATCATTCAGTGTAATAATATTTGCCGCAGTGGTATTTATAATTCCATTGGTTAGAACCAGGTCGTCCGTTACAAAAACAGGAACTGCCAGCGTAGTCCAATTTGATGCTGCTTTATCTTGCTCTAAGTAATTAAATGTGATTGCGCCCGCAGTACTGTTGATAGTTGAAGGGGTGCTTCCGGAAAAAGTAACACCATACCCGGAGGCCAAAAATTCGGTCGTTCTGGTGGTAAAATCTCCTGAAATATTTATCGATTTATTTAAATTAAATATGGCAGATGCGTCAATAATTAAATTATAAAATGTGGTAGTCCCTACTCCGTCTATTCCTGATGGGTCTCCGGTAAACGTTATGGTGGAAGTTCCGCCATTTAGAACCCCATTATCTGTTAAATTTCCGCTAAAAGTGTGGCTAAGTCCTGCACCTGCGTTAAAAGCGGCACCGGGTCCTATGTAAAAATTTCCGGCAATTGTCCACGATTTTTGAGGAGTTATTCCTGCTGCGTTTACATTGGTTACCGACACATCATTAAATGCAGAAGTATTGCCTGTAATCGTTAGCGGCATGCTTCCGCCGAAAACAACTTTACCTGAACTGGTAAATGATGTGCCATTATCCAGCATAATCGTTGATGGGAAATAAATGGGTGAGAAATTTAATATGCCAGAACTTGTTACCGTACCATAATTATAAAAGTGCCCTAAAAATGTATGCGTAAGAGCTCCTCCATCAAATGTGGCTCCCGGACCAACCAGGCATGCTATAGCTACTGTCCATGGCACAGAGGCTGTTACACCACCTGTATTGTATATCTTGACAGTTGCAAACTGAGGGTTTGAGGATGAATTTAATATAGGAGCAACTGTTCCGGCAAATATTATCTGACCACTTGACGAAGAGGTTAGTGATGTTATTAATTGAATTGTCTGTAGCCTGTTTCCTGTGAATGTGGCTATACCATTACTTGTCAGAGAACCCTTATTTGTCAGATCACCATCCAGGGATACTGCCCCGTTCTGAAGGTTTAAAGAACCGGAAATATCAACAAACAAATTTCCGGTCATTGAGATACTGGGGCTGGTGGAGATATATGAACCGAGTACTGTTAAATGATTAAGCACAGTAGTTCCTGCAAAAGTTTTTGATGAACCACACAATAACAATGTGCTGCCTGATGGCGTGAAGGTGCCATTATTTGTGAAGTTTCCATTCAGGGTAATGGCTTTTGAGCCGGGATCGAGTGTTGCGCCGGAGTTAATCAATAAGTTGCCATTTATCTGAATGTCACTTGCTAAGGATTTTGGGGTACTTCCCCCATTACTGAACGTCAGGTTTCCATAAGTAGCTCTTCCAATATTTTGTGCTACTGTTCCATAATATTCAATAGTGCTTGACACATCAATAGAATTTGCAATAAAATTATCAGGAAAGTTATTTGATCCTGCTATTTTTAAAACCGCAGAAGGCCCAATAAACAAGAGGCCTCCCGGATTACATCGATTAGCTAAAAAGGTTGATAAATCAAGCGTTCCGGCTGTCAGTGTCAATTCGTTTTGTAGAGCAAGATCACCAGTAAGCGTTACTGTGCCAGATGGCTTGTTTACCACAATCGAGTTAAACAGCGTAGCGGATATATTTTGATCCCCGGTTCCTATAAAATAAACAGCCCCATTGTCCATTTCTAAGGTTCCGCTATTGTTCCAATTTCCTTTTAAATAGAGTGGATTTATGGTAGGATGAATGATTGATGTGTTAGGACCAATAGTAAGATTTCCTTCTACTGAAATTTCATCTAATAGTAATAAACTTCCACCTATACTCAAATTTAAATCGCCATTGATCGTAACAGGGTAATTAATAATTGCCTGTTCAGTATTTTTTGTAATGGATAAGTTGTAATAAGATACAGGGGCAACTATTTGGGAGATTCCCCCAGCATAGATTACGGTACCGTTATTTGGAGTAAAATTACCGGCCAAATAGTTGTAATTCCCCGAAAGGGTAAGGCTTCCACTCCCCGTAAAATTAACGGATCCACTTGCAAATTGTTTCAGGTGGTTGTTAATGATTGCCGAACCGCTACCAATTCTCAATTCAATATCATGACCACTCGTACCATCAGATAAAGTCAAATTTGTTCCAATATTAAGTGTGCCGGAAGAAACATCTAAAATGTGGGATTTTGAAGACGTCCATTCTCCTTTTATTGAACCAATAGTCGTTAACGTTTTACCACTATTAATCGTCACTATGCTTGCCTGTGCGCTGCCAAGGTTTATAATATTTACTGTTTGATCGGAATTAACTACCGGGTTATAAGTAAACGCGGCATATCCTATTTGTGCTGCATCTGTTGGTCCGGGAATTCGGTTGCTCATATCAGCTCCCGACATGGTGGTCCAGTTTGCTGCATTTTCCCACTCAGAGCTGACCAAACCATTCCAACGAACAACGCTTCTGACACCCGATAGTGCCCATCGACCTGTAATACCGGTTGTAATGGAGGTTTTCTCAACAAAATTCAACGTAGAATTTCTTGTAGTTACTCCAGCGCTATCCCAATTAGTTCCTGATACAAAGTGATACAGGCTAAGGAAAGGTTCAATAAAAGCATTTAATTCATTGTCTTCGTAATGCAATTGTAGTATAGCCTCTGAATAGGTGCCGGCAGGAATACTGATATCATACTCGCGGGTTACACAATCGTTACCGGGAATGAAATCCGCTATTTCATCTATTGTAACAGTAACGGTTACTGAATTCAGCGCTGCATCAGGGGATGTAAATGTGATTGCGTTTTGAGGGCCTTCAAAATAATACGCTGTTGCATTCGAAAAAGCATGGCTATGGGTAATTGTTCCAATGATAATACCGTTGCCGGTTCGTGTTCCTGTAATGGTTATTGAATTTGATCCGGTGTTCATTTTTCCGGAAGTCATTGTAAGATTTTGCGTAGTAACATTGTTTAATAAAGTAACAATTACAGTTGCACTGCTTTTATTTTCGGTAAGATTATTAAAAGCAGATGCACCGGTAATATTGGCTGCATCAGATCCAAGTAATTGAAACGTTGATGAAGACGATAAAAATATTCCATTATTAGTGAAATGACGATATAATGAATGTGTATATGTAGAAGCATCAAAGGTTACTCCTGAGTTAACCGTTAAATCTTTATTTATCGTAACAGCTCCTGATGCAGTTTTTGTATTTCCATTCGCAAGTATTAAGTTATGATAAGCAGTAGCTACAATATTTTGAGCTCCTGCAGAATTGTATTGAACAGCATTAGGTGTGTGACTGGTCACATCCAATGTTCCGGTTTTTGTAAACAAATTGGCAATACCCAGTATAGCGCTGCTCCCAAGAGCTAGCGTCTTAGCTGAATTAATAGTAACATCGAATAAATTGGCTGCTCCTGAAAGGGTTGTTGCTCCATTAAATGTAATTGTTCCTGCGGATGCCGTGAAAGAGCCGTTTGAAGCAACAGAAAAATCTGAAAGCATTGAGAAATCAGAGCCAGTGGTAATTGTTCCGAATATGTTGATCGCGAAAAAGGTGATCGGGCCACTTCCACTAATTGTTTTTGAAGCGCCATTAAAAGTTACGGTCCCATTGCTTGCAGCAAAGGTATTATTTGCTGTTAAGTTTCCGGAAATCAAAATATTTGTAGCTGTAGAGGTTGTTCCTGAAATAGTTAAATTAAATAAATTTAATCCGGGACCGGTAATCGTTTTTGATGTGCCGCTCATTGAGAGGGTTCCTGAAGCATTGTGCGTAAAAGTTCCGGAACCTGATGTGGATAAATTGCCTGTAACATTAATACTTGTGCTACCCGAAGCTGTGATTCCGGATCCTGAAAATACAAGATTGTAAAAATTATTTAAACCTGATCCGCTCATCACGGTATTAATGCCTCTAAGATCCACGGTGGATGTGCTCCCTGTGTACGTTCCCGCATTTGTCCAATTACCCCTAAATGTATGAGAAAATGTACTTCCATTAAATGTACACCCAGAACCCAATACAACATCCCGGTTTACGGTAATGGAATTGCCTGCTGTAAATAAAACAGCAGTTCCTGCACCAATATCACATGTTAAGTGACCTGCAATTAATAGCGCTGTCGCAGGCATCGTTTTAACAACAGAGCCTCCGCTGCTGCTTAAGGTTAGATTGCCATATGGTAATGCGGTTACGGTTTGATTGGTCCCGGCATATTCTACCGTACTGGTAGTCGCTAAACTAGCTGCAGTGTAGTTGGACGGGAATGAGTTTGTGCCGCCAATTTTAAGTTTGGCCCCAGCAGAAACTATAACCGCTCCACCAGCGGGGGTTCCTCTGTTTGCCGTGTAGGTTAATAAATCCAGCGTGCCTGCTTCAACATATATTCGACCAGAAGTAGCGGAGGAAGCGTTCAATGGGGGCAAATTCCCGACAAGAGATTTTGTTAATCCGCCACTAATTCTGAGATATCCATAGGTCAGCGTATTGGTAATATTTTGGTTTAAGGTCGAAGAAGCATAATTTACTGAGCTTTCGCCATCCAGCGTTGTTGATCCGGAAAGATTATAGTTTGTAGCATAACTGGCAGCTTTGACTATAATTGTTCCTCCTGCATTTACAATAAGTTTTCCGGTTCCGGAAACACCATATGCTTCAGTTGGGTCAAAAGTTCCGTTTACCGTAAATTTGTTATTTATGGTAATATTATTTGAAAGTGTAAGTGTACTGCCGGTATTTGTGGATAAACAACTAAATGTTGTTGTTCCTGTTAAACTTTGAGATGCCCCGGAAAAAACAACTGAACATTTGGTATTGTTTGCTGTATATCCTCCTGAATTTGTCCAGTTTCCATTTAGTTTAATAGTAGTCACCCCATCATGGATAATAGTACCGTTGCTGCCAATAGTTATATTTCCCAGTACAGTAATATTTTTAGGAACCGTCAGTTCTGATGTTTTTGTGCTGGTTCCAATGGTTAATGATTTACAAAAAGCCTTTTTTGTCAAGGCAGGTTGATAAGCTCCCGTGAAATTTGCATCGCCAATAATTACATCTATACCAGCAGTTGGAACTCCGTTTGTCCAATTCGACGCTGTATTCCACTTGGTATTTGTGGCGCCAACCCATGAGGTTTGTGCATCTGCAAATTTTACTAAGGAAACCACCAATAATACTAAAAACGTTGCTTTTCTTAACATAGGCGTTCTTTTGATTATCCGTTTATCTATATTTTGTTTATCCAATTTAAAAACACTTCGCCCAATCAAGGCCTTTATGCAACAAGCCATTGATAGGGCTGCAGAAAGCCCCAGTCAATTCATGTCTTACGACACAATGACCGATTTGCCTTCCGGGCTCCAGGTTAAGCCAATGGGTTAACAGACAAATTAATTAGTTGCCTTTTTACCAGTAAAAAAGTCTTAACTAATAGTAATAAAATGTATCACTGAATCAATTTCCAGGGCTTTCTGGCCGTGGATAACAATAGTAAGTACTGTAGCTCTTTAGCCAAATCTGGCTATGTCAAGTAAAAAAAAGTGGGCTAATCCCTAAAAGTTTAATCGATATACCAAATCCCCGGCGGACCATTGAGTCGTTTTTTAGATGGGTAATTTTTCAACTCATCCTAGAAAGGGATTTGATATATCAAAGATACGATAAAAATCGGCGCTAACCTAGATTTATTATGAATTGTCTGATGCTTAACGAACCCGTAACTATCTGTCAATGTATAGATATACATATTACTTGTTTATGATATATTTTTTAAAAGAGGAAAGTGATAATGCTCGGTTTCTGCGGAGGGCTAGTTGTTGAATTACTGAACAGTGATCGTTGCTAAAAGCAGCGACGGGCAGATCTCGGCGAAATTCACCCAAGTATAACCGTGAAATAGAATTTAAACTATTTCTCTGCTTCGTTAAAATGGTGTTAACGATTAACTATGTATTAAGTGCATTGCCGAGTGAGCAGATGTTTCAAGCTAACAGCAGAAAGCAAAGCAGGTCATCAGTATCCCCGGGATTACAATCTCAAAATAATTCTTTGCTGAATCCATTAAAATTTGTGTTTTTTGCAGACTTTTTTTGCCCCCCGTTTTTCCGGGCAATGAGGCCCATCAAGTGATTAAGCATGGACAAATAGAAACTTTTGTATCTTTGGCGAAAATTGCCCAAGGAGTGAAGGCTTGTATAAGCCCATTGAAGGACTTTATAGACAGATATTAAATACATTCGGGCATTCAATAGTCACCATCGAAGCAAGCATAAGTCACAAAGAAAAATTTACTAGAAAAGTAGAATCCAGTAACTACATTATCAAACGGGGCGAAACCGAAAAGCCAGACGAGTAGGGAAAAATATAAAATCTATGAAAATCTCAGCCTCATTATTGCCTAAATCCAACGCGATTCCTAAAAAGGTTGTTCGTCATTTCTTTTACTCACAGCTATTGATTTGTATAATTGTTTTTACATTCTCTGCTTCTGCATATGCCCAATCGCCAGATTACAGTCTTCCGGAGAATTGGATGTGTCATCCGGTATTGAAAGTTACTGATGTTGCACGCCAGCAGAGTTTAAGTCTGGTTGTAAAAAATCCGGACATGTCGACCCGCGATTCAATTACTTTTACCCAAGACACGCTGGTAGATATTTTCTATATCTATCCTACCATCGACATGGACTTTTTACCTGGCAATACACTGATGGATAGTATTGACACGATTACTGCGCAATTTGTGTATCGCGAGCAGGCGGGCCTCTATGCGCAGTTCGGAAGAGTTTTTGTTCCCTATTACCGGCAAGCGAAAATTGGAAATTTTGTTACAACAGATACGCAAGATTCAATTCAATTGCAAAATGCCGATGCATTGGAATTGGCCTATGCCGATGTTGATTCTGCCTTTAGCCATTACCTGAAATATTACAATAATGGCCGCAAAATTATTCTGATTGGACATTCGCAAGGTGCCGATCACGAGCGGTTTTTATTAAGAAGAAGATTTGATACGAACCCCGTCCTGTTGTCTCAATTAGTTGTTGCTATTTCCGGGGGAGAACCAAACTATGTTTCAACAAGCGGTAGCAGAACCGGTGGATCGCTGCAATATATTAAAAATTGTCCTCCCTTAGACTCTGTGCCCGAATGCGGATGCCTGATGAACTGGCGCACATGGAATGGAGATTCTGCTGTACATTTCCTTAATAAAGCGTCATTTTATTACAACCAACATTTTGCAGACCGGGGATTGATTTACCAAATCTATGACACAGTAAATCATACGCATATTGAGGCTGGTAACGATTTTGGATATGAAACCAACAGGATCATGTCGCGGTACATTACCCTTGATTCATGCATGAACAATTATCTTGCATTTGATAGCCTGTTCAGTGCGGAAGCGATTAATATTCCGACGATACCAGGCAGCGCTTATTTGTTGATCGACTCTATTTTCACCCCCAATGATAAAAGAAAAACAGGTGCCTTTCTTCATTTGAGTCACTATCTGCAAAATGTTATACCTATACCACCGGTTAATAATTATCATATTTGGGATATGCAATTTGTTCAGTGGGATTTATTGAACCTCATACCGGATTTGATTGCCATCACGCACCCTATTGCATCCATACCTGATGCTGACCCTATTGAAAACGCAGTTTTCATTTATCCAAATCCTAATAGCGGAATTGTCCATATTAATGACAACAAGCAAATCATTAAAAGCATCAAGCTATATAATTCACAAGGCGTGTTTGTTCAAGAGTTTTTTACGAACGATTTTTCGGTTTCAGGGCAAGCTCCTGGAATGTATCTGGTCGTTATTCAGACCGAGAAAACGACGTACACCAATAAACTCATCAAACAGTAATTTGCCCTTGGTAGAATGTCAGGTGCGGAAAAAAACGAAATATTAAACGCTTGCTTGTGTCATTGAAAAAGCACAAATGCTTTGACTCATGGCGAAAATAAATGAAACGCGCACGGTGTGGTGGGCTTTTGCGATCAAAAATCCAGTCCACCGCAAAAAACCATTTTTCTCGCTGGCCGCTAAATAAAAAACACTTCTTCGGATTGAAGAAGTGTTTGGTTTTGTGGAGCGTAGGGGAGTCGAACCCCTGACCTCTAGACTGCCAGTCTAACGCTCTAGCCAACTGAGCTAACGCCCCAAAAAGGAATGCAAATGTAGTATTTTTTTTTATTTTAGCAGATAATTAAAAATAATCATGGTTAAAAGATTGTTTGCCGCCGTTAAAATTCATCCCGATGTGAAGTTTCTTCAGCATCTGCAAACCTTCCGGGGGAAATTGATGCGCGATAATATTAAATGGGTCGAGCCCGGTAATATCCATGTGACCCTCAAATTCTTTGGCGAAACACCGGTTGAGGCCATTCCCGGTATCAGCGAAGCCCTCCGGAATGCCTGCCTCGGCTTTGGCGGGTTTACGGCCCTCATTTCCCAGGTCGGGATTTTTGGCAGCAGTTACCGCCCCCGGGTAATCTGGCTCAAACTGGAACCCGCTGAGGTGTTTCAGAACCTGCAACAACGAATCGCGGATCAGCTGGAGCCCCAGGGATACCACAACGACCGCCAGAACTTCGTTCCCCACCTCACCCTGGGCCGTATCAATAAAATCCACGACCTGAAATATTTTCAGGAAACCCTCGAAACCAACCGCGAAGCCCTCCACTTTAAGCAACCGGTGACTTCGCTAATTCTGTACGAAAGTTTGCTGCAACGGACCGGGCCGGTGTATACGGTGGTTGAGGAGTTTGCCCTATAATAAAGCTGTAAGTAAAAAGACAAAAGACAAAAGACAAAAGACAAAAGACAAAAGGAAGAGCCAAGAGCAAGGTAAAAAGTAAAAAGATTGGGTAGGGCCTGCGGTGGTTGAGGAGTTTGCCCTATAATAAAGCGGTAAGTAAAAAGACAAAAGGCAAAAGACAAAAGGAAGAGCCAAGAGCAAGGTAAAAAGTAAAAAGATTGGGTAGGGCCTGCGGTGGTTGAGGAGTTTGCCCTATAATAAAGCGGTAAGTAAAAAGACAAAAGGCAAAAGACAAAAGGAAGAGCCAAGAGCAAGGTAAAAAGTAAAAAGATTGGGTAGGGCCTGCGGTGGTTGAGGAGTTTGCCCTATTATAAAGCGGTAAGTAAAAAGACAAATGGCAAAAGATAAAAGGAAGAGCCAAGGGTCAGGTAAAAAGTAAAAAGATTGGTGTAGGGCCTGCGGTGGTTGAGGAGTTTGCCCTATTATAAAGCGGTAAGTAAAAAGACAAATGGCAAAAGACAAAAGGAAGAGCCAAGGGTCAGGTAAAAAGTAAAAAGATTGGTGTAGGGCCTGCGGTGGTTGAGGAGTTTGCCCTATAATTAAACGGTAAGTAAAAAGACAAAAGACAAAAGGAAGAGCCAAGAGCCAGGTAAAAAGTTAAAAGATTTGGACAGTGCGAACGCAGTTCCCTCCTTTTTTACTTTTTACTTTTCACTTTTATACTTCCTTTTGTCTTTTGTCTTTTATCTTGTTTGTTTTATCTTTGAAAAAACAAAACAAATAAATCATGGAAAAGAAAAATGATCTTCAGAACAGGATCTTCAAGTTTGCTGTATGTACCTGTAAGATGCTGAAACAATTACCTGATAATCCCGAGAATCAGGTTGCCCGGCACCAATTGGCAAAATCAGCTACTTCAGTAGGGGCAAATTACCAGGAGGCGCAAGCAGGAATTTCAAGAGCCGACTTTAGAAACAAAGTCAAAATTTCCCTGAAGGAAAGCAGGGAATCTAATTATTGGCTTAGATTACTTGATGAAACAAATTCGATGATCGATAATGAGGAAATGCAGTTTCTTCTAAAGGAAAGTAGAGAGCTTATGTTGATTTTAGGGGCAATTGCCAGTAAACTTGAACGGAAGGCTGAGTAGGCCAAAATGTCGTAAGAAAAAAGAAAAAAGACAAAAGACAAAAGGAAGAACCAAGAGCCAAGTGAAAAGGAAAAAGATTGGGGTAGGGCCTGAGGTGGTTGAGGAGTTTGCCCTATAATAAACTTGTAAGTAAAAAGACAAAAGACAAAAGACAAAAGGAAGAGCCAAGAGTCAGGTAAAAAGTAAAAAGATTGGGGCAGAGCATCGGGGGAGCGCATACGTTGCGAGGCTTTTTTACTTTATACTTATTACTTTTATACTTTCTTTTGTCTTTTGTCTTTTTTCTTTTGTCTTGTCTTTTGTCTTCCGTCCTCTCCCTAAAGAAAAAAAGATGCTCCCTCTTGTCAGGTTCAAAAAAAACAGTATCTTTGCACGTCTTTTTATAAAAGAGACTGTCCGATGGTGTAACCGGCAACACGTCTGATTTTGGTTCAGAAGAGTCCAGGTTCGAGTCCTGGTCGGACAACCACTAGGAAGGGTAGTGCAGTATGGGCAAAGAAACTGAGGGGACCGAAAGTCCCCTCTTGTATTAAAAAATGTAAGCATGATTACCGAAGCGCAACTGAGCGCAATTATTGAACAAGGCCTCGAAGGCACCGATAAATTTCTGGTACTGGTTAAAATCAGGTCCGGAAATAATATTATGGTGTTTATCGATGGCGACCAGGCGGTGACGATCGAAGATTGCGTGAAGCTCAGCCGTATCATCGAATCCAATTTCGACCGCGATCAGGAAGATTTTGAACTCTCGGTGAGTACTTCCGGGGCTGACCAGCCTCTGAAATTGGCCCGGCAATACCCGAAGCACGTCGGAAGAACCCTGATGGTGAAAATGGGTGAGGAATTGCGCAAAGGAAAACTCGAAGCCTGCGACGAAAACGGGATCTGGCTGCTGCTGCCCGCTGATAAAAAGAAGAAAATTGCTGAAGAAAAAGTATATATCCCGTTTACGGAAATTACTGAATCAAAAATAGAATTAACATTCAAATAACCGATATACGTACCTGTTAATACATTACTGTAATGGATACAATGGACAACATCAACCTCGTAGAATCATTTGCCGAGTTTAAAGAATTCAAAAATATTGACCGTGAAACGCTGATGCGCATTCTGGAGGATGTATTCCGCCATATGCTCATTAAGAAATACGGCTCTGATGAGAATTTTGACATCATTGTAAATATTGACCGGGGCGACCTCGAGGTATGGCGCAACCGTATCATCGTTGAAGATGGCGCCGTGGAAGATGAAAATAAAGAAATCGCTTACGCAGAAGCCATTAAAATCGAGCCCGATTTTGAAGTGGGCGAAGAGGTTTCGGAAGAAGTGAAGATGAAGGATTTTGGCCGCCGCGAAATTTTGTCGATGCGTCAGAACCTGATTTCAAAAGTACTCGATTACGAAAAGGACAATATCTACAAAACCTATATCGAAAAGGTTGGACAGATTGTCAGTGGCGAAGTTTACCAGGTTTGGAAAAAAGAAATCCTGGTGCTCGACGACGAAGGTATCGAACTGATTTTACCCAAATCAGAACAAATACCTTCTGACTTCTACCGCAAGGGCGATTCTGTCCGTGCTGTGGTGCTCCGCGTTGAAATGAAAAATGCCAATCCGGCGATTATCCTCTCGCGTAATTCCCCGGTATTCCTCGAAAGACTGTTCGAATCTGAAGTTCCTGAAGTATATGATGGACTGATCACCATCAAGAAAATTGTACGCATCCCCGGCGAACGCGCTAAAGTAGCGGTGGAATCGTATGATGACCGTATCGATCCCGTAGGCGCCTGCGTAGGTATGAAGGGAGCACGTATCCATGGAATCGTCCGCGAGTTGCGCAACGAGAACATCGACGTGATCAATTATACCACCAATACCCTGTTGTACCTGCAACGTGCACTCAGTCCCGCAAAAATTTCGACCATCAAACTTGATGAGAAAAATAAAAAAGCGGACGTATATCTTAAACCCGATCAGGTTTCTCTGGCTATCGGTAAGGGCGGACATAACATTAAACTGGCATCTAAACTTACCGGTTACGAAATCGATGTTTACCGCGATGTGGAAGGCGAAATGGAAGATGTGGACCTCATGGAGTTCTCCGATGAAATCGATCAGTGGATCATTGATGAATTTAAGGCCATCGGCTGCGATACCGCACGTAGCGTGATCGACCTGGGCCTCGAAGACCTTGTGGCACGTACCGACCTCGAAGAAGAAACCATTAAAGAGGTACTCCGCATCCTGAAATCCGAATTTGAATAAGCACTCATAATTACTGTATAAATATTCCAACCAGACACGAAACGTAGTATTTAAAGACGATATGGAAGACGGCATAAAAATAATAAGGCTTAGCAAAGTCGCAAGGGAGTTCAACGTTGGCACATCAACTATTATTGACTTTCTGAACAAGAAAGGGCATAAAGTTGAAAACAACCCCAACGCCAAAATAACCCCCGAGATGTACGGTCTGTTGGTACAGGAGTATCAGGCAGAGAAAAATGTCAAGGAAGAATCCAAAAAAATTGGAATCGGAATCCGGCATGAAACCATTTCCGCTGAAAAAGAGGAAGTGAAAGAGCATGAACCCGAAGCGGATGATGTTAAGGAACTCATCATTAAAAACGCGCAGACTCATAGCCAGACGATCCCTGAGAAAACAAAGGTGCCCGAAAAAGCACCGGAACCTGTGGAGGAAGTTGAAAAAGAACCCGAACAGATAGTTCCTGCTAAATCTGTAAAGAAAGAGCCCGTTGTGACGGAAGAGGCCCCGGTTGTGGAACCGGAACCTGTGGCAGAAGTGCCCACGCCCGAAGTCGTCGAAAAACCCCAGGAAGAAACAGGGGTGAAAGTCGTCGGTAAAATCGATCTGGATGCCTTCAAAAAGAAAGCAAAACTTACTAAGAAGGAACCTAAGAAACCCGAGAAGAAGGAAGTTGCTAAGAAGGAAAAAACCAAGGAGTCCGAACCCGAGGCCGTAGTACCCGAAACACCCGTGGTTAAACCCGAGGAGGTAATTCCTGAAAAGCCCGAACCTATCGTTGAAAAGCCCGTTGTTCCTGAGGTTCCGGATACAAGCAACATTCTCAAAACGCAATTCAGAAAGTTAGATGGACCGACCATTGTTGGGAAAATCAACCTCGATATCATTAACGAAGCTTCTAAAAAAGGTACCCTGACCCAGGAAGAAAAGTATCCGAAAAAGAAGAAACGTAAACGCATCAAAAAACAGGTGAAGCCTGTTGTGGAGCCCACTACTCCTGTTGTTAAAGACGAGAACAAGGTCTCGAAGATGGTTAAAAAGAAAAAAATCATCCCCCGTGCCGAAGTCTCAGAAAACGAAATCGAAAAGCAGATTAAAGAAACCCTTGCACGCCTTAGCGGTACGGGTGGAAAATCAAAAGCTTCAAAATACCGCAGGCTGAAACGCGAACATGTTCAGCAACAGATGGAAGAAAGCCATCTGCGCGAAGAAGAAGGAAAAAGAGTTATTAAAGTTACCGAATTCGTAACCGCCAGTGAACTCGCAAACCTCATGAACGTTAATGTGAATGAGATCATTTCGACCTGCATGAGCCTCGGTCTGTTCGTTTCGATCAACCAGCGGCTCGATGCTGAAACCCTTACCATTGTGGCAGAAGAGTTTGGCTTTGGTGTTGAATTCGTGAGCGTGGAAGTTTCTGAAGCCATTAAGGAAGAGGCTGACCGCCCTGAGGATCTCAGGGATCGCCATCCTGTTGTTACGGTTATGGGTCACGTTGACCACGGTAAAACTTCTTTACTCGATTATATCCGCAGTTCCAATGTTATCGCCGGTGAAGCCGGGGGGATTACCCAGCATATCGGTGCATACGAAGTGGTGCTCGAAAATGGTAAACGTATTACCTTCATCGATACACCAGGTCACGAAGCCTTTACAGCTATGCGTGCCCGTGGCGCCCAGCTTACCGACGTTGCCATTATTGTGGTGGCGGCCGATGATAACGTGATGCCTCAGACCATCGAAGCCATCAACCATGCCCAGGCGGCTAAGGTGCCGATCGTATTCGCTATTAATAAAATTGATAAGGACGGTGCCGATCCTGAAAAAATCAAGGAAGGTCTTTCCAAAATGAATATCCTCGTCGAAGACTGGGGTGGAAAGTATCAGAGTCAGGAAATCTCAGCTAAAAAAGGACTCAATATTCCGGCGCTGCTCGATAAAGTATTGCTCGAAGCAGAACTGCTCGAACTTAAAGCAAACCCCAACCGTCTGGCCGTTGGCACCGTGTTGGAATCCTCCCTGGAAAAGGGCAGGGGATATGTTACCAAATTTTTGGTGCAGAACGGTACCCTCAAGATCGGCGATATGGTGTTGTCGGGCTATCATTACGGCCGCGTAAAAGCCATGTACAACGAACGTAATATTAATATCACCGAGGCAGGACCTTCAACCCCGGTATTGATGCAGGGTTTGAATGGTGCCCCACAGGCTGGCGATTTATTTAATGTCATGACCGATGAACACGAAGTGAAGGCCATTGCCACCAAACGCCAGCAATTACAGCGCGAACAGGGCATTCGTACCCAGAAACATATTACCCTTGATGAAATCGGACGCCGTATTGCCATTGGTGATTTTAAAGAACTTTCCATTATTGTTAAAGGCGATGTGGACGGATCTGTTGAGGCACTTTCCGATTCATTACTGAAACTCTCCACCAAGGAAGTCGTGGTGAACATCATCCACAAATCAGTGGGTGCCATTACCGAATCCGACGTATTACTTGCTACTGCTTCAAATGCCATCATCATCGGCTTCCAGGTACGCCCCTCAGTGAGTGCGCGTAAACTGGCCGAGCAGGAACAGATTGATATCCGCCTGTACTCTATTATTTACAACGCAATCAACGAACTGAAATCCGCTATCGAAGGGATGTTATCTCCGGAAATCGAAGAAAAGATCACCTGTAATGTGGAAGTCCGCGAAGTTTTCAATATCACGAAAGTGGGAACCATCGGAGGATGTATGGTACTCGACGGAAAAATCCAGCGTACTTCTAAAGTCAGGATTATCCGCGACGGTATTGTGGTCTACACCGGACATCTCAGCACCCTGAAGCGATTCAAGGATGATGCGAAGGAAGTCTTTGCAGGTCAGGATTGCGGTTTGAGTATCGACAATTTCAACGACATCAGAGTGGGTGATATTATTGAAGCCTATGTGGAAACTGAGATCAAGCGCAAGCTCTAATCCATCCAGACGTTGCACCCTTCAGCCGATTTGTTTGAAGTATGAAATTCAGTGAAATCCCCGGACAGCTAAGGATCAAAAACCATCTGATCCAGACGGTTTTGAACGACCGCATCAGTCATGCCCAGTTGTTCACCGGACCTTCGGGTAGTGGTAAACTGGCGCTGGCAATTGCCTTCGCCCAGTTTATTAATTGTACCGACAGACAAGTATACGACAATGGCGGTCTCAAAGGCGACAGCTGCGGGAAATGCCCGTCATGCGTGAAGTACGCGAAGCTTGCCCATCCCGATCTTCATTTTTTCTTTCCGGTGGCCATCAACAAAGAAAAAAAAGAGGCCCTCAGTGCTGAGTATATCAATGACTGGCGCGAATACCTGATCAAGAACAGGTACTTTCCGGAGCAGCAGGAATGGTACGATTTCATCCAGATCGAAAACAAACAGGGCATCATCACTGCAAAGGATTGCAACGAAATGATCCGGCTGCTGGGGTATAAATCTTACGAATCAGAATTTAAGGTGGTCATTATCTGGCATGCGGAAAAAATATTCCATTCTGCAGCCCCTAAAATCCTTAAAATCCTCGAAGAACCACCCGATAAAACCTTGTTTTTACTGGTTACTGAGAATACCGATCATATGCTTAACACCATTCTTTCGCGTACTCAGATCTTAAAAATACCCAGATATTCTGACCGTGAGGTAGTGGAGGATATTCAGCCACGCTTTAACCTTACAGAAGCGGAAGCGCGGAAAATAGCGCTGCTTTGTGAGGGCGACCTTAAGCTCGCAGAAAGTCTGGTCGATGAAAAAGAAACCGATGCAGACAATTTCCGGACCCTGCAGGAGTGGCTGAGGTTATGCTTCAGAAAGGATGTTCCGGGATTGATCAAATATTCGGACGAACTGACGAAAATCGGCCGCGAGCGGCAAAAAGCCCTGCTTTCTTACGCGCTCAGGGTTACGCGACGCTGTCTCCTGTTTCATTATCGCCTCGACGCCCTGGTAAAACTCGACGGGGAAGAATTTACTTTTGTGCAGAAATTGTCGCCTTTTATCAATCCGGCTAACGGTCAGAGTATCGCCGATGAATTTAATAAGGCTATTTTTCATATTGAACGTAACGCCAATCCTAAAATCCTGTTTACCGATCTTTCGCTGAAACTGACAGGCCTGATGCAAAACAAAGCTTAGTAGCACTCACTGAATTATACATTCTCCAACCTTCGTTCTCCATTATTTTGTTACCTTTGCAGATTACAAAAAACTGTCTGAATGGACGAGCATCAACCAAACGAATTTGAAACACGCGGATGTGGGGATAAGCCCAAAATACATCAGCGTAACGATGATATATATAAGCATGGGTGTTGTAAACGCGACGCTTACGACTGGCTTGAGCATATTCAATTGCCCCAGAATCAGCCGGCGTTTGATTTTATAGAAGTCAGGTTTAAGAACAGCCGTAAAGATTTTTTCAAACTTCCTCCCCGCATGGAGGTGGTGACGGGCGATATCGTGGCGGTGGAATCTTCTCCCGGACATGACATTGGAATCGTTACCCTGATTGGCGAAGCGGCACGGCTTCAGATGAAAAGAAAGAACGCCGACCCCAATGCCCCCGACGCCAAAAAGGTATACCGCAGGGTAAGGCCTTCCGACATTGAAAAATGGGTGTCGTCGGTGCACAACGAAGAAAACGTGCTTCAGAAAACCAAGCGTATCTCGCGCGATCTCAAGCTGGATATGAAAATGAACGATGTGGAATTTCAGGGCGATGGCACCAAAGCCACGTTCTATTATACCGCGGAAGAACGGGTGGATTTCAGGGAACTGATCAAGATTCTTGCTGAACAGTTCAGCGTACGGGTCGAAATGCGTCAGATCGGCATGAGGCAGGAAGCCAGCAACCTGGGAGGTATGGGAACCTGCGGCCGCGAATTATGTTGCTCCACCTGGCTCCACGATTTTCGCTCGGTGAACACCGGTTCCGCCCGGGTTCAGCAACTTTCGATCAATCCGCAAAAACTGGCCGGACAATGTGCCAAGCTGAAATGCTGCCTGAACTATGAATACGATTGTTATGTGGATGCCATGAAAGGCATGCCTGATACCGATACTGTACTGAAAACCAGAAAAGGTCCTGCACGGCATCTGAAAACGGATGTGTTCCGCAGAATTATGTGGTATTCATATATGGACGATTACAGCAGCATGATGGCGCTGCCCGTGGATAAAGTCATTGAAATTATCGCGAATAATAAAAAGAATATTCTGCCCGAAAAACTTGAGGACTTTGCGGAAATCAAGGAAAAGAAGGTGGACTTTGCGAATGAAGAGGACGATCTGAACCGTTTTGATCATAATTTCTGAAATGAGAGCTTGGAGAACAATTATCCTGATAGTGGCGGCGCTGACGCTGTTGCTCGCCATACCCTCCTGCGACCGCAACATGGTGTTTGAGGAATACCGCACGGTTGAAGGAAATACCTGGAATAGTCAGGACATTATGAAGTTTAATGTCAGTATCACAGATGTTAAACCGGTATATAATTTTTATATCAACGTAAGGGTCGGAAGCGACTACCGGTTTGCCAACCTCTTTTTATTTATGAAAACCCTTTACCCTACAGGGAAAGTGTCAGTGGATACTGTTGAGTGTTTCCTGGCCGACGTGGATGGAAGATGGTTGGGGGAACGCAGCGGGAGCAGCATTGATAACCGCATTCTCATGAGGAAAAACCTTAAGTTTAACGAACCCGGATTGTATTCTTTTGAATTTGAACAAGCCATGCGCGATACCGCCCTGCAAAATATCGAAGATTTTGGGATCCGTATTGAAAAAGCTGAACAATAAGACGCTATGAAAGATGTGTTGAGTAATTTTCATTGGAACGATCTGTTTCCTGAAGAATTTAAAAAATCCATAAAATTTTTGTGGGTCATTTACTTTTCGCTGATCGGTGCGATTACCCTGATATTTATCGCGGTTTCCCTCGGATGGTTCGGCTTTATGCCAACATTCGAAGAACTCGAAAATCCTAAAAGTAATCTGGCTACCGAAATTTATTCAGCCGACCAGGTTATGATCGGGAAGTACTTTTATGAAAACCGCTCCAATATTCACTTTGAGGACTTATCGCCCAACCTGGTGAATGCCCTTATTGCCACTGAAGATGCCCGCTTTACAGAACATTCCGGAGTGGATGCGCGCAGTATCTTCCGGGTTATTTTCCGGACCATTCTTGGCCGCAACGAAAGCTCCGGTGGGGGAAGTACCATTACCCAGCAGCTGGCTAAGAACCTGTTTCCCCGTAAGGATAATATGTCATTATTGACATTATTTTCTACCAAATTACGTGAATGGGTTACGGCCGTTAAACTTGAACGCAACTATACCAAAGAAGAAATTCTGGCCATGTACCTGAATACAGTCGATTTTGGAAGTAATTCCTTTGGGATTAAATCGGCTGCAAGGACCTTCTTCGATAAAACCCCCGACTCACTGAATATTCAGGAATCCGCACTCCTTGTCGGGATACTGAAGGCGCCGACCAAATACAGCCCGAACCGCAATCCGGAAAACGCAAAAAAGCGCCGGAACGTGGTGCTTTCGCAGATGGAGCATTATCATTTTATCACAGAGGCCGCCTTCGATTCTATTAAAGTGCTGCCTCTCGATATGACGGAATATCGCATCCAGGACCATACCGCCGGTATTGCCACGTATTTCAGGGAGTATCTTCGCATGATGCTCACGGCCTCCGAACCCAAAGAAGGTGATTATGATGATAAGGCACGATATAAATCCGATTTGGATGAATGGGAAAATAATCCGGCTTTTGGCTGGTGTTCCAAAAACCTCAAAGCAGATGGAACCCAATATAATCTCTATAAAGACGGTTTGAGGATATATACCACCATCAATTCTAAAATGCAGCGTTATGCCGAAGAAGCCGTAACAGAGCATTTAGGCAACGAATTGCAGAACGACTTTTACAAGCATTGGAAAGGGGTGAAAAGGGCTCCCTACGACTATACCCTGTCGGACGAAAAAGTCAATTCCATGATCATGCAGGGATTAAAAAGATCCGAACGGTACCGGGCAATGAAAAAGGGAAATATTCCTGAAAACCTTATTATGAAGGCCATGCAAACCCCTGTTCGCATGAAGGTATTTTCGTGGAAGGGTGAGATCGATACGGTGATGAGTCCCTATGATTCGGTGAAATATCACAAATGGTTCCTGCTTTCAGGATTGATGTCGATGGAGCCGCAAACGGGATACGTCAGGGCCTATGTTGGAGGTATCGACTATAAATATTTTATGTATGACCATGTGAAGATTGCGCGCAGACAGGTGGGTTCTACCTTCAAACCCTTTGTTTACACCATTGCGATGCAGGAAGGAGAGTTCTCTCCCTGCTCGCGGGTGCCCAATGTGCCTGTGACCTTTGATTTGCCCTATGGACAAAAGTGGGAACCGCGTAATTCAGGTGATTATAAAGAGGGTGAAATGGTCACCCTGAAAGAGGCCCTGGCCAATTCCATTAACTGGATTTCTGCGTTTCTGATCAAACGTTATTCTCCGGGTCCCGTGGTGAAACTGGCGCACAAAATGGGGATCAAAAGCGAAATCCCTGAGGTGTACGCTATTTGCCTCGGAACCCCCGATATCAGCCTTTACGAAATGGTGGGCGCCTTTGCCTCTTATGCCAATAAAGGCGTTTATACCGAACCTATTTTTGTGACCCGTATTGAAGATAAACACGGCAATGTGCTGGCGAAATTTGTACCCCGTCGTAATGAAGCCCTGAGCGAAGAAACCGCATACATCATGATCAACCTGATGCAGGGGGTGGTCGAAAGCGGTACCGGTTCACGCTTGCGCGGAAAATACAAATTAACGGCGCAGATTGCGGGTAAAACTGGTACTACCGATAATAACTCCGATGGATGGTTTATGGGCGTAACGCCTAACCTCGTTACCGGTGTATGGGTGGGTTGTGAAGACCGCAGTGTACATTTCCGGAGTACGTCTCTGGGTCAGGGTGCTAATATGTCGCTCCCCATCTGGGGATTGTACATGCAGAAGATCTATGCAGATCCCAGTCTGAAAGTGACGCAGAAAGACCGGTTTGATGTGCCTTCTGGCGATCTCTCGATTGAACTGGACTGCGGGAAATATAATACCGAAAACGTTACACCCAATTTCGACAAGAAGTTCTGAAACGATTTAGTCCGGTATTTCGGGCATTGAAAATAATACCTAACCCTCCTGCCTCATGACAGACCTGTCAGTGATTATTCCGGTTTACAACGAAGAATCCAACCTCAGGGAGCTGTATCAGCGACTGGTGGCCGTTTGCAGGCAACTGGAGCTGAGCTATGAATTCGTGTTTGTGAACGACGGCAGCACCGACGGGTCACAGCAGGCTATTCAGGAGTTTGCCGCGCAGGATCCCGGCGTTAAGTTTATTACGTTCAGCCGTAATTTTGGCCACCAGGTGGCCGTTTCCGCAGGTATCGACCATGCATTCGCCAAGTATATCGCAATTATTGATGCCGATCTTCAGGATCCTCCCGAAGCCATCGCCTCTATGTATCACAGACTGAACGAAGGTTTCGATGTGGTATACGCCCGCCGCCGCAAACGCAAAGGCGAGTCGTTTATGAAAAAGGCTACAGCCAAGGCTTTTTACCGTATTCTCTGGCGCATCACTTCCGTGGATATTCCGGTCGATACCGGCGATTTCCGCATCATGAAGGGTAAGGTGGCCGATATCCTGAGGAAGATGCCCGAACAGCATAAATTTATACGCGGACAGATCGCCTGGGCCGGATTTAAACAAAGCTATGTAGAATATGACCGCATGGAGCGGAAGAATGGAAAAACGGGCTATTCTTATGCTAAAATGACCCGCTTTGCTTCCGATGGAATTACTTCTTTTTCGGACCTGCCGCTCAAACTGGTTACCTGGTCAGGTTTCTTTGTGGCCTTTATTGCCTTCGTGGTGTCGATCTACTCGCTGTACTCAAAGTTCGTACTGGGGGGTGCCGTTCCCGGATGGGCATCACTTATGATCAGCCTGCTCTTCCTGGGCGGTGTGCAACTTATCAGTCTGGGCATCATGGGCGAATACATCAGCCGCATCGCTTCCAATGTACGCAACCGCCCCCTGTACGTTATTGACGAAAGTAATTTTTCGGACGATCAGTAGATGAATTTTAATTCCAGATCGTCGAGATACATTTCTTTTTTATCTACGCTCCACAGATAGACCGTCAACTTGTCATCCATTCTGGTTTTTTTCGGGAAGTTCAGGTAGCAATTCACCCGCTGCCACTGATTGGCGGTTTTCACGGTGTCGATGAGGTCCATGCCAACCCAGAAGGTATTGACATCCGATGAATCCACGCCGAATACAAGTTTCGCATTCACGCCGGTTTCTTTCCAGTAGGTCCAGAAACTTACCCTTACACCCTTGGGTACATTGTCGCCAAGATCCCTGAAATATCCGCGAAAGCCGTAACTGTCGGGGAAGGTAGCGTCGATTTTGCTGGCCAGTGGCTTGCTGTGGACGATTCCTTTTTGTAACGTGTGCTCGTTAAACCAGCAGTAATAATGCACGTCGGAAGCTATCACGCGTGCGTTAGCGTCTTCCGGATTCACCTTGGGCTTTTTGGCGTCTTCTGTGGAGGATCCGCAGGAAGCAAATAACACAATGGCAAGCATTGCAATAACGTAAGAAATGGATTTCATAATCAGAAAATTTTAGCAAAAGTATAAAATTCAATTATACGGCTGCAATTATGCAGGTGTAAAATGAGAAATCAAAACAGTTTCTTAACTTTGCGCCTGCTTCTATGATGAATTTTATTCAGAATGAAAACGGCTTAATGCCCAGAAAAGGCCCGGTCTCAATGATCGCGGTTATTTTACTCTCTGCATTTGCATTGGGGTTGATGCTTACGATCGCAGATTTCATGGACCCGGCCAAAACCATTGGCACCGATGTCGCCTGTTATTATAATTACCTTCCGGCGGCCTTTAAATTTCAAAGTTTTGAATTCGATAAACTCCCTTTGCGCTTTGGATTCGTCAACACACCTGAAGGATTTGTGGTGGAGAAAACCACCATGGGCATGGCCTTCCTGTACCTTCCGTTTTATCTGATTGCCTTACTGGTGGTGAATCTTGGGGGATTGGACCCCTTTGAATATGGGCCGCCTTTTGCCCTGGCCCTCGCACTCAGTGCTATTTTTTATTTTACGCTGGGGATGATTTTTTTAAGGAAGGTGCTGTTGCGGTTTTTTAATGATGCAGTAACCACTATCGGATTGCTGACCATATTCCTTGGTACCAACATGGTGTATTATGTGGCCTATGAAGGACCTATGTCGCATGCGTATGTCTTTTTTCTGATCGCTCTGTTATTGTGGCTCGTTATTAAGTGGCACGAAAAACCCCGTTGGGGAACCTCGGTCAGTCTGGGCCTTGTAAGCGGACTGCTCACCCTGGTTCGGCCGACGACCATCACCATTTTATTGTTTGTGGCCCTGTATGGGATATATAACCGTGAAAGCCTGAGTTTGAAAATGCAGCTGGTGCGTAAAAACTGGGGAAAGATTCTTCTTATCGCATTCGTAGCCTTTCTTGTATGGGTTCCGCAGATAACCTACTGGAATTGGGCCACCGGACATTTTTTGTTTTTTTCGTACACCGGCGAACGGTTTTTCTGGGATCAGCCACTGATTCATCTGGGATTCTTTTCGTACCGAAATGGCTGGCTGATGTATAGTCCCGTGATGATTTTTTCCCTTATCGGATTCTTTTTCCTGAAAAAGGAACTCAACGTTTTCAGATGGGGAATCATACTGTATTTTCTGGTGACTGTTTATATGATTTTCAGCTGGTGGTGCTGGTGGTGGGTGGGTATCGGGCTTCGTGCCATGATCGAACTTTATCCCTTACTGGCCATTCCCCTTTGTGCCTTCGTGGCATGGGTCTTAAAACGACCGGTAATCTGGAAAACGGCCGTCATGATGGTGTTTACATTCCTGATGTTCTTCGGCCTGTTTAAAAACTGGCAATATAAAAGCAGCTTAATCCATTTTGATGGGATGACCGGTCCGGCCTATTGGGGCGTATTCCTGAATACAAAACTGCCCCGCGGGTATTACGAAATGATTAAAAGTCCCGATTACGAAGAAGCAAGAAAGGGAAACCGGCTGAATAACTGATGCCTGGATTATTTTGAATAAATCAGGTGAGAATGGTCATTGAAGAACGAGATAAATTTGGTACCTTTGCACCTTCAAACCGGCAGAAATTTTTTTAAGCTGATCTCCTATGAGTGAATCAATTAAGCATGAATGTGGTATTGCATTCATCCGTTTGTTAAAGCCCCTCGAATATTATTTATCACGTTACGGCACCCCGTTGTATGGGCTGAATAAGCTTTCGTTGCTCATGGAAAAGCAACATAACCGGGGACAGGATGGCGCCGGAATCGCGAATGTGAAGTTTGATATGGAGCCCGGCAGCAAATACATCAACCGCCTGCGCTCTGCTTCGTCAACGGCCATTATAGATATCTTCAATCAGGTCTATCACGAAATAAAATATTTACGCCGTAATTGTCCCCAGAAACTCAACGACATCCAATGGCTCAAACAAAATGTGGAGTTTACGGGTGAACTTTACCTGGGACATCTTCGCTACGGAACCTTCGGAAAGAACGACATCAACTATTGTCACCCTTTTGTCAGGGAAAATAACTGGCTTACCAAAACCCTTGCAATTGCCGGTAATTTCAACCTGACGAATGTGGATGAACTGTTCCAAACACTCATTGAACTTGGACAACATCCCTACGAAACTTCCGATACCATTACCATGCTCGAGAAAATCGGCCATTTTCTGGATGAGGAAAACGAAAGCCTTTTCAGGAAATTCAAAGCTGAAGGATACAGTAAAAAGGAAATTTCACCCCTTATCGCAAAACATCTCGACCTCGGAAGGGTGTTGCAACGCAGCAGCAAACACTGGGATGGCGGCTATGTGATTGCCGGACTGATCGGTCATGGTGATGCATTCGTAATGCGCGACCCTGCCGGGATACGACCCGCTTACTATTATCAGGATGATGAAGTGATTGTGGCCGCCTCCGAACGACCGGTGATTCAAACCACCTTCAATGTACCGTTTGACCAGATAAAAGAAATTGAACCGGGTCACGCCATGATTGTAAAACGCGACGGCAACCTTTCAATGGTCCGCTGCCAGGAGCCTGTAGAGCGCCGTGCCTGTTCATTCGAAAGGATTTATTTTTCGCGGGGCACCGATGTGGAAGTGTATAAAGAAAGAAAAATGCTGGGCAAATGCCTGGCACCTGCCATTCTCCGCACCATTGACCACGATTTTGAAAACACCGTATTTTCCTATATACCGAATACCGCGGCTGTGGCCTATTACGGACTTGTAGAAGAACTGAATATATACTGCAATAAAATCAAGGCCGAACGCATCCTGCAACATAAAGGCAATCTTGATGCAGCAACCCTCGATAAAATTCTGGCTCTCGGTCCGCGCATCGATAAAATCGCGGTAAAGGACATCAAGCTGCGCACATTCATCACACAGGATAAAGACCGCGACGATCTTGTGGCCCACGTGTATGATGTCACCTACGGTGTTGTCCGCGACGACACCGATAACATTGTGGTGATCGACGACAGCATTGTCCGTGGAACCACACTTCGACAGAGCATCATCCGGATTCTCGACCGGCTCCATCCTAAAATGATTGTCATTGCCTCTTCCGCCCCGCAGATCCGTTACCCCGACTGCTACGGAATCGATATGGCCAAACTGAGCGATTTTGTGGCGTTCCGTGCAGCCATTGCCCTGCTCAAGGAAACCCATCAGGAGCATATCATCAACCAGGTTTATCTGAATGCTAAAGAGCAACTAAAAATGCCCCGTGGCGAAAACGTAAACGTGGTGAAAGCCATCTACAAGCCTTTTACGGCCGAACAGATTTCAGATAAAATCTCTGCACTGCTTACTCCTCCCGATATCAGGGCGAAAGTCAAAATTGTCTACCAGACCATCGAAGACCTCCACGCCTCCTGCCCTTTAAACACGGGCGACTGGTACTTCACCGGCAACTACCCGACCCCCGGCGGCAACCGCGTAGTAAACCAATCTTTCGTAAACTACATCGAAGGGAAAAACGAACGGGCTTATTAGGGAGTTGGAAAGTTAGAAAGTTCAAAGTTGGAAAGTTTGAAAGTTTATGGCCTGCGGCGCTTGCCACGAAGACTCGAAGGCACGAAGAAAATATTAATAATTTCTCAAAGCGGTGCATTTAGAAGGTGGTATGTGTGAATAGTGCCTTGCGAATCGCACCAAAACCCTTAGGGTTTATGTGGATAATTTTGTAGCAACTGCGGGTGACCCCCAAAACCCTAAGGGTTTAACGGCGGTATGGCGAACGGTTCCGGGTTGTCACGGGGTGACTGCCTTCTGCGGGGGCTATGAGGGCAGTCAGCCCGTGACTAGCCTGTCTCTTGCCCTGCATTAAATTTTCAATCCAGTCACCCTCTGACTTCCCGCCGGCATCCGCACATGCAGTCAGGGGGTGACAAACAGCATTCCCTCTGTGGTTCTCTGTGTCTTCTCTGTGGTTCTCTGTGTAATTCAGTTTATTTGTGCCCAGCGGAAGTCACCCATCGACTAACCCTTCTTATGCCGTGCAATAAAATTTCAATCTGGGCACATACTAACACCCCGCCGGTAGCGCGAAGCGCTCACCTCTTTTAACTTTCTAACTTTTAACTTTCAAACTTTCAAACTTTGAACTTTCCAACTCTCTACTTACTTCATCCTAAAAAGCCCGTACTTCAAAATGCAATGAATTGCCCTGAAGCCGTCTTTCCAGCTGATTTTTTTGCCTTCGGCGTAAGTGCGGCCATAATAGGAGATGCCCACTTCGTAGATGCGGATTCCCTTGATGCGTGCGATTTTCGCAGTGACTTCAGGTTCAAACCCGAACCTGTTTTCCCGCAAAGGGATGTTTTTAATGATATCTGATTTGAATAATTTGTAGCAGGTCTCCATGTCTGAAACGTTCAGATTGACGCATGCATTGGAGAAAATGGTCAGGAACTGGTTTCCGATAGAATGCCAGAAAAACAAGAGACGGTGCGGGTTGCCGCCGGCAAAGCGCGATCCGTAAACCACGTCGGCAAAGCCGTCCAGAATGGGTTTAAGCAATAAATTGTATTCCTGTGGATCGTATTCCAGGTCGGCATCCTGAATAATCAGGTATTCGCCACTGGCATACTTTATTCCTGTATGAAGGGCCGCGCCCTTTCCTTTGTTGACTTCGTGTTTGATATATTGGATGTCCATTTCCGGATTCGCAGCCTTGTATTTCATGATGGCTTCTTCCGTGCCGTCCTTCGAACAATCGTTCACCAGGATAATCTCCTTTTCGAGATGGTTGATCAGGACAACTTCGCGGACCTTATCCAGTATGAGATGGATGGTTCTTTCTTCGTTGTAAGCCGGAATAACGATTGATAGCTTTGGCATAATAACGTTGGCTTATTTTGACGACAAATATATGTTATTTATAGCAGCCGAAAGCAGCACAGGGGAAAATACTCTCACCCTCTTTTTATCACGCGTTTTGCTAAGCGTTGATATTCCCTTCACATTCCACTAAGTTTTGTAATTTTGGCCTAACTTTATACAATGAAACCCACCAAAAAAAAGATTAAAGATCGCCTGTTTTACTTTTTTCTGCTCTTCGCGGTATTTGGTGTGTTTCTGCTATACCTCGCATGGACGATGCTTCGGGATAATACCGCCCCAAACCCTTCAGGGGCGCGTTACATGATCCCTTCCGTGATTTCTCCCATCTATCCAGATGCGCTTTATTACGATTTTGAGCAGGCGATGCCAAAGGGTGTATTCACTGAAAACAAAGGCCATTCAGGGACAAAATCACTGATCGCAACCAATGGCAGCGGAGAGCCTGCTGTTATCAACATACCCCTTGGTGCATGGGACGAGCAGCGGCTGAAGTACATCAACATGACCGGTTGGATTTATGCCGGAGCAACGTTTTCCAAAGAGCAGGCGAGGCTTATCATGATCATCAGTAATCCGGTGAACGATGTTAAATTCAGCAAAGCGGTCAGTCTGCAAATGAATCCGAAAGACCGCTGGTTCAGATTTAATATAGCCTGCGAACCTTCGTCGTATCAGTATAGTCCCGATGACCGCCTGCGCATTTATATAAAAAACACAACGGGTGCGCGCATCCTGTGCGATGACCTGACTGTTCAGTTTGGAAAAAAATGTTTTGTGGGTGAAGCAGACGAAGCACGCTGGGTAAGAAGTGGCGAACAGTTTACTGCGCTTAATACGCCGCCCTATGCGCCCATTATGTTGGATTATGTGGGATCCCCAACAGCATTTGCTTACGAAACGCCCGCCGATAGCGGTCTGTGTGCAGATGACATACTGAATGCCACCCTGGTGGCAACGGGTTCATTCTTCACGACTTCCTTCACCAACGCGGAAATCCTGACCTTTAATAAAAATGTTGCCTGCATATATCGCTTCAGCGGAATATCAAAACCGGTAAATGTGAAAAGATATTTTATCCCCGATACGATCGGTCCCATTCTTAAGCAAACCACTATAAACTGTGGCGATTTTGATGGTGATGGCCTTACCGAAGCCATCCTGTGGCAGCGCGGAACACAACGCATTATTGAGGTGGGAAGTGAACGCGCCGGCGCTTCAAAAACGCTGCAATTTAATTCGGCACAACTTAACGGGTCTGGCGAAATACAAATGATAACCGCCCTGGATGCGGACCACGACAGGGTGAGCGAATTGCTGGTGGTAGATGTTTCAGGAAACTGGAAAGTGCTGAAATGGCTGCAAGGCCAGTGGAGTATTTTTTCAGCGTCAACGGCACCAAAACCTGAATGGAATTCCGCAACACACAACGTTTCCATAGTTATGTGCGGAGGAGGGAGCCTTTCGGCAGATCCCTGCGTGCTGGGTATTTACAAGGCACTGACTACAGAGTCAATTCAATATTCTTTATATTTATATGATAAGAGTGCTAAGGATTTTGTGCAGGTTTATAAAAAGAATAATGGACAGGGATTGTTTTCCGGAAAGGATCGTTTAAGTCCGGACGATCGTCTGGTGCCTGTCAGACTGAGTGGAGACAAAGGACCTCAATGGCTGCGTTTCAGGGACGACTGGCGCTTCGACGTGCAGTTGCTGGCATTCAACGACACCGCATACACGGTGCTGGGATTCATCGATTTTAACAGAAACGCCAGCATTGAAAATCCTAAATACAACGAAAAGACTTTAATATTGCCGGTGGCAGGGCCTGACGGGAGAAATCTGCTGTTGGTGATTTCTGGTTCGGGAACCAAGCGTGGTGGTGGAAAAGCAGGGAATTCAAGGATAGACCTATACAGATATGAAGCATCAAAAAAACACAACAACCTTCCGGGAAAATAGGAACGCATGAGCAATACATCTTCGAAACGGTTGAATCTTTTGAGCATTAGCATCGCATGCGGGCTGATTGTATTGCTGGGCATGGGCTGCAACAATCCTCCAAAAATTGACGGTGCCGGAAATTCATTCGAAGTCAGCGGATTTGCACCGGTGTGTAATTTCGATTCGTTGCGTTCGGATGACGGTAAAATTTACTTTACTGTTGACTATTCCGATGTTACCGCAGGGGTGGCCATCCCTTCGCATCTGCAGGATCCATCGCAGTTACAGTATGTTTTTAAGATCCGGAATACGACGGATGCGCCACGTAAGTACCGGTATAAACTCTATTACCAGAACGAATCGTATAAGTTTTCTGAAATCCTCAATGGTGACAGCACACATCAGCATCCGCAAGCCCATGAAAATTTTTATGGTAGCTGGGCAAACGGTGATGGTTTCCGGGAAACCGGTGAAATCCCCGCCGATGGGGACTTTCATGAGGTCACTGGCGATTTTAAAATCTTAGGTAATCCGAGGGATGAGCAAAAATATTTTTATGCGGACATCAATGACCGCTGGAAGCGCAATCCCCGCATGGGTAAGTATAGTTTTCTGCTGGTCGTTACGGCTGTTGAAAGTGGCGACAAACATCAGCTCCCTGACTACTGCAGCGATCTTTCGGTGCGGGATGACAGCAGCTACGTGAACCCTTACTATTATTTCCTTTACGGGAAAGGAAAGTCGATGTCTGATGTGGTGGCCATAAGTTCCACCGATACACTGGTGGCAAAATCGCAGCTTCCGCTGGATGAAGGAGTGTATGTGGAACCTTCAGATTTTGAGGGAGAACAATACGAACCTCATTATAGTAAACAGTGCGGACAAACGGGCGAACTGAAACAACAGGCGGTATTCAGGCAATTCATTCATTACGTGGATTCTTCTTCAGTGTTTAATAACATTCCGGTGATTGCCGATGTGGCTGGAGATGCATATACACTGAGCGATTATAACTGGAACAAGGCTTTTCATACGGCAGACGAATACGTCCGCATTATGCCCGCTATTGCGGATTGTCCCTGCGATGATATTCCCGCAGACACTTTGAATCACAGCATCAAACTCATCAACCCGGCCTCGGAGTGGGGGCAATGGGAAAAGCAGAATGTCGGGATTATCACACGCAATGGCCTGTCATACGGGACGTATACCGTGAAGGTGAAAATGCCGGAGTTGCTGAATAAGCAGGGGATCTGGAATGGACTCACCAATGCCATCTGGTTGATCACACAATCGCACGATGCCTGGAACTCGCGCAGGACCTGCGAAAAGGAAGGTTACATCAGTGAATATTATGGAGCAGAAAACAAACGCATCCCCAATACTTCCTATTCCGAAATCGATTTTGAGATTCTTAAAACCGGACCCTACTGTCCGGAATATCGCTATACTCCATTCCCTTTGCAACCCGCGGCGAATAAGCAACACAGAGCGTTGTGGGATCTGCCGTATCCGGGTGAAGGAGAAAAAAGCAAAGATGAAATCATGGTTTGTTGCACCAATTGGGATATGGCCTGTCCGCAGCCTTCCGGCTACCAGGTAGGGTGCCAGGCTCTTCGTTACAACGATCAGACATTTTCGAATCATCGCTGGGATTATTGGTACAAGGCCATTACCTCCAAGGCACCGGAGTCTGATGATGAGCTATTTGGCAGCGATTATTACTATTTTCAGATCGTATGGAAGCCCGAAGAAATCATCTGGAAGATCGGTCCCGAAAAGGATAAGCTGCGTACAGTAGGGTATATGAATGCCGGCATGACCAGCATTCCCAATAACCAGATGGTACTCATAATTTCGCAGGAATTTCATAATACCGCGTGGTGGCCCGGCAGTCCTTTTGCGCAGGGTCACATTCCCTTTCCGGCCAAAGACCTGATAGGGGAGGTGCTTGAAGTAACGATAGAATAGAAAAAGTTTTACTCGGCAGGATTCGTAATCAGATACACCGAGGTGGTGATTGCCGCGGCACCGATGCCGATCAGGCTGCCCCAGATGGCGTTCATAGTTTTCTTTTTACGGGCTTTTAATTTATACCCTTCCACAAAATACGGATCAGCATAAAGCGCGGGCTCATTGCGGGCCAGTTTACGAGTGCTTACCGGAATATTGCCGAGCGTTAAGGTATAGGCAGCGGGGACTAAAATTCCATAGAAAAAGTTCACCGTGGGTCCGCCAAACCCTGTAACCACGCCACCTATAGTCACCAACGGCGCTTTGTAATGAAGCTTTGCATAGTGCTCACCGGCAACAAAGCGGCCCATTGATTCAGTATCAAAATACAACTCTGAATTCGTATCCTGAAAATAAGTAATCACCTGTGCGCTGTCTTTAAAATTCACCGAATAAACCTCTCTGAGGTCCAGTCCGTGCACCTTTGCCTTTTTAGAAATCTTTTTTTGAAACGATACATACAGCATCCGTTGGTTCAGTTCTTTTACGTGTACCAATTTTTCATCCCCGTTATTCAGCTTCAGCGTATCCTGTGCCTGCAAGGCATTTGGGGCCAATATCATAAGAATAATCAGGCTATATAATATCTTCATATTGCTATGTTTTTTGGCAAAGTTAAGGTTTTTTGCAAACATCAGGTTATGGCCTGCGGCGCTTGCTACGAAGATGCTGTTCCGGCTTGTCACGGGGCGACTGCCATGTGCGTGGGGATGGTGGGCAGTCACCCCGTGACTCAACCATAACTTTGTCGGGGTACGACTTCAGCAAGCCTGGAGTGATGCCCTACCAGACTGCAGAACATTCGCTACGCGTCGTGCCCCGACTTAATTATAATGCCTGCGGCGCTTGCCATTAAGGCAAGAGGTTGTATGGCCTGCGGCGCTTGCCACGAAGACGCGAAGGCACGAAGAAAATATTAGAATTCTCAATGCGATGCATTTTTGAAGGTGGTTTTGGCCTGCGGCGCTTGCTGCCAGGGTGCTGTTACGTGTGGTCACGGGGCGACTGCTAAGTGCGTCGGGATGGTGGGCAGTCACCCCGTGACTCAACCATAACTTTGTCGGGGTACGACTTCAGCGAGCCTGGAGTGATGCCCTTTCAGACTGCAGAACCTATACTACTCGTCGTGCCCCGACTTAATTTTAATGCCTGCGGCGCTTGCCATTAAGGCAAGAGGTTTATATGGCCTGCGGCGCCTGCCACGAAGACGCGAAGGCACGAAGAAAATATTAGAATTCTCAATGCGATGCATTTTTGAAGGTGGTTTTGGCCTGCGGCGCTTGCTGCCAAGGTGCTGTTACGTGTGGTCACGGGGCGACTGCTAAGTGCGTCGGGATGGTGGGCAGTCACCCCGTGACTCAACCATAACTTTGTCGGGGTACGACTTCAGCGAGCCTGGAGTGATGCCCTTTCAGACTGCAGAACCTATACTACTCGTCGTGCCCAGACTTAATTTTAATGCCTGCGGCGCTTGCCATTAAGGCAAGAGGTTTATATGGCCTGCGGCGCCTGCCACGAAGGCTCTAAGGCACGAAGAAAATATAATAATTCTCAATGCGATGCATTTTTGAAGGTGGTTTTGGCCTGCGGCGCTGGCTACAGGGGTACAGTTCCGGCTTGTCACGGGGCGACTGCCATGTGCGTCGGGATGGTGGGCAATCACCCCGTGACTCAACCATAACTTTGTCGGGGTACGACTTTAGCGAGCCTGGAGTGATGCCCTTTCAGACTGCAGAACCTATACTACTCGTCGTGCCCCGACTTAATTTTAATGCCTGCGGCGCTTGCCATTAAGGCAAGAGGTTTATATGGCCTGCGGCGCCTGCCACGAAGACGCGAAGGCACGAAGAAAAGATTAGAAGATTCTCAATGCGATGCATTTTTGAAGGTGGTTTTGGCCTGCGGCGCTGGCTACAGGGGTACAGTTCCGGCTTGTCACGGGGCGACTGCCATGTGCGTCGGGATGGTGGGCAATCACCCCTTGACTAAACCATAACTTTGTCGGGGTACGACTTTAGCCAGCATAGCGCGATACAGTGTCCAGCTGCAGAAAATATGCGACACGTCGTGCCCCGACTTAGCCCCCCCCAACAACCCTTATAAATATTATCCTATAAACCATACCTGATTCAATAATTTCTCTAAATTTACACCTCATACAACGATTTTTCTTCAGCATATTACAGATTAAGCTGAACAAAAAAATAATCCATTTACTTTTTTTTAAAAACACAATTTCCTGGTTAGTATTCATAAAAAAGGGCACCTTTTGATAAAAATACTTATGAAAAACTTGGTTTATAGTAACTTTTAAGTTACCTTTGCAAATACAAATAGTGTATGGAAAGAATCCGGACAATTATTTCTTATAAAGGACACTTCGAGGAATTTCTTGCTTCACAGACTGAGAGGGTGCAAGATAAAATTTTTGAAATCCTCGAGATTATAGAATTCCAACAACAAATTCCCGCAAAGTTCATTAAACACATTGAAGGAACGGATGGACTCTATGAGACAAGGTTCTCTTTAGGAAATAATATCTGGAGAGTATTTTGTTTTTTCGATCACGGCCAACTTGTGATACTCTTAAACGGCTTTCAAAAAAAGACACAAAAGACGCCACGGACAGAGATTGCAAAAGCCGAGCGACTAAAGCAAGAATATTTTAACGAGAAAAGGAGAAGATAAAATGAAAAAAGCAAAGGAAAACATCAAGCCCTGGTCACAAATCAAGGACGAGCAATTTGGGAAGAAAGGAACATCCCGACGAGATGGCCTTGAAAGAGAAGTTGAAACCTTCAAGATTGGCATATTACTCAGGCAGGCACGAGAAGCAAAGCACCTGACTCAAGAAGAGCTTGCAAAGGTAATTGACAAAAAGCGGACTTACATATCACGCGTCGAGAATGATGGGAGTAATATCACATTACGTACTTTATATGATATTGTAGAGAAAGGCCTTGGTGGTAAGGTTACAATAGGGATAAAAGTTTAACCAAAACAATATATGCTATTTACCAGTGCACAATCCACCAATGATTATTACCCCTTCAGTACAGATCCAAATATGGAGATCGGAAGAACATCTGTAGGAAAAACTGAAGGAGATGGAGGCTTAAATATTAATACAACATCTAAAAACGCTGGCCAACAAGCTGGTAGTGCATATGTAGCAGCTTATTGTATTAGAAACAATTTTATACTTCGATCTAATGACCATAGTCATCCGGGTTATGGTGATTACACAACATTTCCATCTGGTTTTGATTACGATAAAACAAAAAAACCTGGAGATATGCAATTTGCTGGCAGTATTGAAGCTAAATTTCCAAATGCAACTTTTAGGATTTATTCCCCAGCAACCAAAGAGTATTATTATAGCAGTTTTGGGCCTGAGCCCCCCCCCGTAAATATACATTAAATCATGAAAAAAGTAGCGTTTCTAATTGCCATAATTCTTAATGGCTGTAATAATATAGAACAACATAGTATGGAAAATGATCAAACATACAACACATACAAAATCCCTCGTTTCAAGGTTGATATGGCACTATATACTGTGTTAGATGATATTATTAATGATGAGAATACATGCACTTACTCCAACCCATACAAAACTAGTTTTACAATAACTTTTAAAGAATATGATGAATTTATTGACATGTATTTTGCGAATTGCAATTTGAATTCAATAAATCCAAATGCATGTGCCAAAATTGGATATTTTGTTTATTCAGGAAGAGTTTTTATAATTGATATTCCAAAAAATAAGAATTGGCTGTTTACAGCTACCAATGATACAACAATTTTAAAAAAGGAAAAGAGAACTGAACAGGAGGCTTTTTATATAAATGATACTGGTTCACAATGGCTGTATAGATATAAAAATAAAACAACAAAATTGGTACAAAAATCTATTTGCAAAAATTAATCAATTTCTCAAGTTTTGTAAATGCAAAAAAATCAAGGAACAGTAATTAAAAATGCAAATAAAAAGTAATATACTATTTTGTTTAAGATGCTGATAAACAATATTTAATGAAGCAATACAATAAACAAAAACATTATATTACCAAATAAATGTTTAATAGTTTTATCTGAGATAAAAGATTTTTTTACTTCGAGTGAAAAAGCAAGAAATGATTTTTTTTCATTCTACGTTCTTTGAGTTTTTCTGATCAGAAATTTAGACTTCCAAATGACATTGAAACTGCTTTGCAAGGTATGTTGTTTTTATATTATTCCCTCTCCTGCAAATCAACAATGCCTATGATTACTGTAAAAGCACGGGATACTTTTTGCGTTGGTCATGTAAAGAGTATTTTACAAACTTAAGGGCAATAAGTTTACAACTGGAGTTTATTAGTTTGTACAACAAGTTTAAAACTTACGCGCATTGCTGAAAAGCGCGGAGATGCGTCAAAACCGGCGTTAAATGACTGATTGTGGACGTCACTGATTTGCCAAAGAAGGGGGCTTGCATTGAGCTAATTGGGCGGGTATGGTCGCATGTTAGTATGCGGAGTCGCATAGGGTTTAAAGTCTTCAAAAATGGGTTTAACTTTGGTGGACCAGTTTGCCGCGGAATGAGTGGACCACTATGCGCGGAATATCCAGGTATATTTAGAATTAGTTTTCTCTAATTATGTCAACTTTTGTATTGAAGTTGTAAAATGGTATCGGCCATCCTTGACTTTGGTCAGTTCTCATATAAATAAGGCCCCGTTTACCGGAAGCAGTATTTATAAATCCCCATACCTGTCCTTCGCTAAGTGATATTTCCCCTGGAGTACCGATACAAATTCCGGGGTTATCGGAGCCTGCTAATACTGTAGTGGTATAAGAAAAGTACGTTGCGATTTTGCTTTGGTCAGTTGTTGCTGCTTCAAAGTCTGCCTTTGTAAGAGCAGTTTTGTAATATCTTGTTTCTACTGCATTACTTGTCCATGAAAGATAATACCACGAAGCCGACGATAGTTGTGACCTTTTTTTAGGGTCATAAAAAATTGGTTTATTCTCGACATTATCATCAATATAAGTAATATCAATTTTATTTGACACTAATTTTGCCTGGTTTGAATCAACGGGTGACGTCATACTGCCATCAGTTGCGAAGTATGCATTTGTAGGACTAAAAGTAAGATTTAAATATGACTTTGCAGGTGTAGGCGTTGGTGTAGTAGTTGAAGAATCGTCATCTTTTTTACAACCCGAAATTAGCACAATGCATAAAATAATAAGCATTGAAAAAAATTGTCTTTTAGTTCTCATTTTAATTTGATATTAAAAATTTAATAATAAATAGTGTCGTACATTGTATCGTTTAAAGGAATATAAGGGCCTATCATTGAATCGTAAAAGAAACCGAAGAATACTTACGTGTATGATATATTTTTGTTGCAAAACTTGCAAATATACTTAAATATTTAAATCTTCAAAATATTCTATATGTTTTTAATTTTATTTCTGATAAATCTTAATGACAGTTTGAGACGATTTAACTCTCAAAGGCACTGCAGTTATGAGTAGCTATCTGCCATGGCTCCAGAATAATTGGGCAAGATGAGTGTACACATTGAAAAAATTAACAAGATTGTTGATGAAATAGAGGAAAATCTCATGAAGTATTTTCTATTTATTGCAATGTCTATAGAGGCATTTGCTCAGGATTCAATTTCAAACTTCGAATATAGATTGGCTTTTTAGGGATTAATAAGGGTTTTATATTTAATTCAGCATCTCAGATGGCAATTTACTGCAATTCTCTTCATAATATGGATTAACCCAATATTCTTTAAGTGGCGAAACATTAAAACATTTTATACTTAATCCTCTTTTAACACAAAAAATTAACGAGTTTGCATTTTTAAATATTGAATCTCCAATTTGACTTTCATCGAATAATCCACTATCAGTATAGAAATCTGAGAATGTATAGATTGGAATATAATACTTTCCGATAGAAATATCAATTACTGGTGGATTGTGTACCAGCAAAGCATGGATGTTCTGGCAATTGCGCCAGTGTAGGAAAGTGAACAGGTTGTTTTTTAGTGCAATTCAACTAAGGCGTTTTGAGAAATATTTGATGTGGTAATCTATGAAAAAAAACTTCATTGCTAAGGATTAACTCTAGCGATGAGTTCTTTATTCTTTCTCTTATTTATCATAATCAATTCCCTGTCGGTGCAGCAGCCTCTTTACAATTAAGGCAAACAGTCCGAGATACGCAAAGCAGACTACGCCTACCCAGTAGGAGGAGTGGATGCCATATCCCACTTCAGTGGTGCCGCTCTGAAGAAAGTCGGCAAGCTTGCCCTGGATGGGGGGTATAACGGCTCCGCCGAGAATCATCATTACAAGGAAGGCTGAACCCTGGGTGGTGTATTTTCCTAATCCCGCCAAGGACAAGGAGAAGATGCAGGGCCACATGACACTGCAGAACAAACCACAACTCAGGAATGCATATATGGCGATGGGTCCGGTGTTGAATAATCCGATGAGCAATGCCGTTATGCCTAAAGCAGAAAATACCATCAGCGTAATGGCCGGCCGGTCCATGGTGACATAAAACGCTGCAACCAGCACCAGCACACAAAGAATGTAATAATACAGGGGCGACATATCATTCTGCGCAATCATGTTAACCCCCAGCACCACGCCAAATGCAACCAGCGGTACGATGAGAAGCAGCAGGTATTTCAGTTTTTTACTGGGTTTAAAAACGTTGATGGCGCCTGCCCAGCGGCCAATCATGAGGCTGCCCCAGAACATGGAAATAAAGGGCGAGACTTCAGAAGCGCTGTAACCCCCGAATTGCGGCTGTTTCAGCAGTTCACCCAGGTTGCTGCCGATGGCAACTTCTACCCCTACGTAAATAAAAATCGCCAGCATACCCAGTACCAGCTGGGGATATTTCATGGCGCCCCAACCATTACTTTTTTTACGCGAAAACACCAATGCCGTCAGGAGCAATGCCGCCACCGAAATCACAATCAAAACAAGCCAGCGGAAACGGCTCCATTCGAGGGCGATTTTTTCTTCGGTGCCTTCGGGAATGATTTTATAACTGCTGAGAACCGTGCTGAAAGCCACGGCCAGGATCACGGTCATGATGAGTAAAAGGATCACCGCTTTTCCGGCTTTCTCCGTCTTTTCGGTAATTCTTCCGGCAGGAACCTTTTTGGAAAAGAAAAACAATGCGGCAGCGCCTACGAAGAGCGCACATACAAAACTATAGAGTACGGAAACTTTTCCGAGACCGAGGGCGTTGATCTGTGCATCGCTCGCCCTGGTGGCGCCGAACAGCGCGAGGGCAAGGATGATGGGCCCCACAAAGGTCCCGAAGGAATTGATGCTGCCTCCCAGATTAATACGGTTAGACCCCGTGGCCGGGTCGCCCAGTGATATGGCAAACGGATTGGCCGCAGTCTGCTGCAGCGAAAACCCCAGTGCCACCACAAATAAGCCGAACAACATGCCCGGAAATGAATTTGCATTGACGGCAATAATCATGACTACCGCGCCCAACGCGGAAAACATGAGTCCGTTCACAATACTTTTTTTATACCCCCAGGCGCCTACCGTGTCTTTCCCGATAAGGGTGCTGTAGATAAACAGTATCAGGGCCCCTAAGTAATACGCAAGGTAAAAAGCAAAATCGATCAGCTGCGACTGAAACTGGTCGAGCGTAAAATAATGTTTGCAAAACGGAATAAAAACACCGTTGCTTGCCGCGATAAATCCCCAGAAAAAAAAGACCACTACCAGTGTGCCCAATGCCCCGAAATTAGTCGGGATAATTTTTTTGTTCGACTCCATGCCTGACCTTTGTATTAGTTGTGTGTAGCGCGATTTTCTGGGGCAAACCTACACAAAATATCGCTAACACAAAGTAAAAAATTTCGAGTTGAAAGTTGGAAAGTTGAAAAGTTTGAAAGTTGGAAAGTTGAAAGTTAAAAGTTTGAAAGTTGAAAGTTTGAAAGTTGAAAGTTGGAAAGTTGGAAAGTTTGAAAGTTGCCATAACAGCGCCTGTCTCTACACGCCGCGACCGAGAGGAATGAACCGCGAAACCTTTTTCTGATATGCTTTATATGCAGAATATTTACCTGCACTGATTTCTTCGCTGAAGCTGGAACTGCCCTGAAAAAGCACCAACAGCAGCAGTCCTCCGGCAATGCTCCAGTTAAACCACTGCCCGCTGGCCGCGACGCTGAAAAAATAAAAACATAGCCAGATGGCCTGCTCTGCAAAATAATTGGGATGGCGACTGTAAGCCCACAATCCTTTATCTAAAAATCCTTTTTTATAGTCACCGCTGAGGGTTTCTCCAGCCTTAACCATGGCGTGCTTCCTGCTTTGAAACTTCCATTGTTGAACATCGGCCAGCGTTTCGAAAGCGATAAAAAAGAACATGAGTCCGGCCACGATATAGTCGAACAGGCCCAGCGGCACGGTGTTGTTCTGGAAGGCTACAATGGTGGGCAGCGTAAAAAGAAGAATGAGCGCATTCTGATATCCCGAAATGAAAAATAGATTGAAGAGTGTCCATTTCCAGCGGGGCTTAAATTCGGGTTTCTCGCGCAGGACCACCCAGCGATAGTCTTCTTCGCCTCCCCAGAATCGCCACTGGTAGGCGCCTTTAAGTGCAAAATTTGTGGTTAACCTGATTCCCCAGAGTGTGACCAATAGGCTCATCAGTACAAGCCTGGGGGAATAATCGGCGTAACCGGCAACAACCCACGTATAAACGATAGGCACGATGCTCCAGATCTTATCAACCTGGCTATTGTTGCGGGTAAGCTCGCCCACAATAAAAGTTAAGGCCGTTACCGCTGCCGCGATGATCAATAACGTATAAACAGCCTGCCACTCGGCCGGACCGGGCAAAGCGCCAAAAAAATAACTAAAAATGGGCACAACAAGCAGTGTTATCGCCAGAATCACGGCAGTGGTCAATATTTTCATGTTTTTTCCTTTTATGCTGTTGATAAATTTGTTGCTGCATGATTGAGAGCAATCGTAATCCGCGCACAAAAATAGTCCTTTGAACAAAACAATTTTTCCGCCGGCTGTCACAAAATGTAAAATAATGTACTTTTGTCCTGTTATTTTATTAACAGCTTTGTTGAAAAACACCTGAATGATGGAACAAAATGATGATTTAAAGTTATTTGCGGAATTTCCCCCCGTTTCAACCGAACAATGGGAAGAGAAAATCCAGCAGGACCTTAAAGGAGCCGATTATGAGAAAAAACTCGTATGGAAGCCCTTCGAAGGGTTGAAAGTCCGCCCTTACTACCGTATGGAGGACCTTGAGCAAATTGCACATATGGGATCCCTGCCCGGATCTTTCCCGTTTATCCGCGGCAACCATGCCACCAGCAACAACTGGGAGCTAAGGCAGATCATAGAGGCAGCTAAACCGGCAGAGGCCAACAAAAGGGCCCTCGAAGCCATTGCGCGCGGTGCAGAGGCCATTACTTTTAACATGGGCCCTATTTCGTATCAGGCTGAAATGGATGTTCTGCTGAAGGGAATTGACCTGACCAAAACACCGGTGCATTTCAGCGCTTCTTTTTCGTATTCCATCCTGGTGGAGCTGCTGATCAATACCCTGGAGAAATATAAAATTGATGCTTCCAAAGCACTTGGTTCCTTTGATTTTGATTCCATCGCCTATTATTCCCTGCATGGTGAATATTATAATAGTGCGGATGATAATTTTAATGAACTCGCCTGCCTGCTGAAATTGGTAGAGGAAAAACTTCCGGCGTTTAAATGTTTGTATGTCAATGGACACTTTTTTCATAATGCAGGAGCCAATCCCGTGCAGGAACTGGCCTATTCCCTGGCCGTTGTCAGTGAATATTTCCAGCAGCTGTCTGAACGCAAAATTGATCCGGCCTCAGTGAGTGCCAGGTTGCAAATGACCATGGCCACAGGTTCTGATTACTTCCTCGAAATTGCCCGTTTCCGTGCCGCCCGTCTGCTCTTTGCCCGCATGGCTGAACAGTACGGCTGCAAGGGCGAAGCGTTGAAAATATACCTGCATGCCATCAACTCTGATTTTAATAAGACCCTCTACGATCCTTACGTGAATATGCTTCGCACCACTACCGAATCGATGAGTGCCGCTATAGCCGGGGCTGATGCCATCACCTGTCTCCCGCTAAATAATACATACGCTGACGCGGATCCCTTTACGGATCGCGTTGCCCGGAATACCCAGATTATCCTGAAGGAAGAAGCCAACCTCAATAAAATCGTGGATCCTTCGGCCGGTTCTTATTATATCGAGAACCTTACGGATAATATCGCCAATCTTGCCTGGAATGAGTTTGTGAAAATAGAATCGATGGGGGGTTATCTGAAAGCCTTTGCTGACGGCTATATTCCCGGAGAAGTTGAAAAGAGTGCGGCGTTGAAAGCCATGGAAATCGCCACCCGTAAGGTTTCTGTGCTGGGTACCAATATTTATCCCAACCAGAAAGAGGAAATGCTCAAAGATATCCGTAAAGAAACCACCCGGAAAGCCAAGGGCGGACTTAAAAGGGTACGCGGAGCAGAAGCGTTCGAATCCCTTCGCCTGGCAACCGAAAAATTTGTAGAGGCCGGAAATAAAAAACCTTCGGTGTTGTTGATCGGATTCGGGAATCTGGCCATGCGCAAAGCCCGTGTGAATTTTGCAGCCAATTTCTTTGGCGTGGCGGGTTATGAGGTCATGGACGAATATGAAGCCCTCGACCTTAAACTTACCCTGCACCACATCATGGAAACCGACCCTTCCATTATCGTGTACTGCAGCTCCGACGAGGATTACGCCGGTATGGCCACCGATATTATGCAGGCCGCAAAGAAGGAACCTTCTATTAAGGCGGCTCATGTAATTGCCGGATTTCCGAAAGAACTGATGGATGCTCTGAAAGCAGCCGGTGCCACTGATTTTATCCACGTGCGCTCCAACCTGCTGGAAGTCCTTACCCAATATCAGAAACGTTTCGGAATACTCTAATTAACCCGTCCAGCGCATTAAAAACACAAAAAAATGAGACCAGATTTTAGCAAACTATCATATGAGCCTGTTGTGGAGAAAAAAGATTTCCGCAAATGGGAAGCTGAACATCAGAACCAACCTTCGTGGATGACAGCGGAACAGATTCACCTGAAACCCGTATTCGGGGCCGAGGACATCAAAAACCTGGAACACCTGCATTATGCGGCCGGTTTTCCGCCCTTCCTTCATGGCCCTTATTCGACCATGTATGTTATGCAACCATGGACCGTCAGGCAGTATGCCGGATTTTCGACCGCCGAAGAATCGAATGCCTTCTATCGCCGTAACCTCGCAGCAGGCCAGAAAGGCCTCTCGGTGGCGTTTGACCTTGCCACACACCGCGGTTATGATTCCGATCACGAAAGGGTGGTGGGCGACGTAGGAAAAGCAGGCGTGGCCATCGATTCGATTCTGGATATGAAAATCCTTTTCGATAATATTCCCCTTGATAAAATGTCGGTTTCAATGACCATGAACGGTGCCGTATTACCGGTGCTTGCGTTCTACATTGTGGCTGCTGAAGAACAGGGCGTATCGATGGATAAACTGAGCGGGACCATTCAAAATGATATCCTCAAAGAATTCATGGTGCGCAACACATACATTTATCCTCCTTTGGAATCGATGCGCATTATTGCTGATATTTTTGCTTTTACTTCGCGCAACATGCCGAAGTTTAACAGCATTTCCATCAGCGGTTACCATATGCAGGAAGCGGGCGCTACGGCCGATATCGAATTGGCCTACACCCTGGCCGACGGACTGGAATATCTCCGCAAGGGGGTTGAAGCCGGACTCGACATTGACGCATTTGCTCCCCGTTTATCTTTCTTCTGGGGGATTGGCATGAACCACTTTATGGAAATCGCCAAGATGCGCGCCGCGCGTATGTTGTGGGCCAAAATTGTAAAGCAGTTCAATCCTAAAAATCCCAAATCATTGGCGCTTCGTACGCACTGCCAGACTTCCGGGTGGAGCCTCACCGAGCAGGATCCGTTCAACAATGTGGCACGTACCTGCGTTGAGGCCATGGCCGCAGCTTTGGGTCATACCCAGTCGTTGCACACCAATGCATTGGATGAAGCAATTGCGCTGCCCACGGACTTTTCCGCACGTATCGCGCGCAACACCCAGATTTATTTGCAGGAAGAAACCAACATCTGCAAAGCAGTTGACCCTTGGGCGGGTTCGTACTATGTGGAAACCCTCACCAACATCATTGCGCACAATGCCTGGCAACTGATACAGGAAGTGGAAGAATTAGGTGGTATGGCCAAGGCCATCGAAACCGGTATTCCGAAAATGCGTATCGAAGAAGCTTCAGCACGCAAGCAGGCCCGCATCGACAGCGGAAAAGAAACCATCGTCGGCGTGAATAAATATCGTCTCGAAAAGGAAGATCCCATCGAAACTCTGGATATCGACAATACCGCCGTACGCGAATCGCAGGTGCTGCGTTTGAAGAAACTACGCGCCGAACGTAACAACGATGAAGTTCAGAAAGCACTTGTCGCGATTACCGAAGCCTGCAAAACGGGCCAGGGAAACCTTCTCGAACTCGCTGTGGACGCAGCACGCAAGCGTGCCAGCCTCGGTGAGATTTCGCAGGCTTGCGAAGATGTTTACGGACGTTACAAAGCAGTGATCAGATCAATTTCAGGTGTATATTCCTCAGAATCTATGAACGACGAAAGTTTTAAAAAAGCTGTTAAACTGGCCGATGCATTTGCAGAAGCAGAAGGTCGCCGTCCGCGCATCATGATTGCAAAAATGGGTCAGGATGGCCACGACCGTGGAGCCAAAGTGGTTGCCACTGGTTATGCTGATATTGGTTTTGATGTGGATATGGGACCCTTGTTCCAGACGCCGGCCGAAGCAGCAAAACAAGCCGTGGAAAATGACGTACACGTACTGGGTGTTTCCAGTCTGGCTGCAGGTCACAAGACCCTCGTGCCGCAGGTTATTGCTGAGCTGAAAAGACTTGGCAGGGAAGACATCATGGTGATTGTGGGAGGTGTTATTCCCTCTCAGGATTATCAGTTCCTTTATGATGCGGGTGCCACGGCCATTTTTGGTCCCGGTACCAAAATCCCGGAAGCCGCTATCAAAATACTGGAAATATTAATTGCCGCCAGGGCTTAACAAAAAAGAGGTTGTCTACAAAGGCAGCCTCTTTTTTTGCCAGAAAGCGTACACCAGAAATCCTATCCCTGCCGCGATAAACGGCACACTCAGCCACTGGCCCATGTCGAGGGTCATGTTTCTTTCGAAAGGCATTTGTTCTTTTTTCACAAACTCGATCAGGAAGCGTGAGGTGAAAAGGATCACCAACAACAACCCGCTGAATAAGCCGGGCCGGACATTTTTCTGGTATTTTTTCCAGATGAAAAACAGGAGTACCGTGATAAAAATGTAGGAGAGGGCTTCGTAGATCTGCGTAGGGTGCCGGGGCAGGTCGCCCGCGGTGGGATCGAGCTTAAAAATAAACCCCCAGGGCAGGGTGGTGGGTATTCCATAGATTTCGGAATTCATCAGGTTGCCGAGCCTGACACAAGCCGCGACTATAGGGATTACGATGCATGTACGGTCGAAAAGCCATATTGCCGGGACTTTGTAGCGGATCACATAAACGATCAGGGCAAGCATGATGAATATTGTTGCGCCATGGCTTGCCAGTCCGCCTTTCCAGGGCATGAAGATTTCTGCGATATGGTGTTGATAATATCCCCATTCATAAAAAAATACATGTCCTAACCGGGCGCCAATGAGGGTTGCGAAAAATATATATACGCTTAATATGTCCACAAGGACGACTTTTTGTCCCTCTTTTTTAAAAACATGGCGCAGCAGGAAATAGGCCATGACAAATCCCATCAAAAATAAAAACCCGTACCATCCCATGGTAAATGGACCAAGCTTAAACATGTTGGGTGATGCATCCCAGGTGATGTAGAGAAGGTTCATATGAATGAATTTTTTGCGGTTGGAAAAGCAAAAGTACGCCTTTTCTCACTGGGGGAAGTGGTGCGCCGGGCATTTAATTATCTTTGTAGAAATTCGGATCAAACGGAAAAGTTGAGGAGTTTGATAAAATAGCATATGGCAGTCAAGCTGAACTCGTTTCAGCATCTCCATGCCTGTCAAGGGGATCCCGGATCCCCGCCTGAACGACATAGTCGGGCAGGGAGTCCGGGATGACTGCATAAAATAAGTATGAATATGAGGGATTACGCCCCTCAACAATAAGGCTTGATCCACAAATTCTGAAAAAATGAAATTCATTTTATTAATTGTTGCTGGTGCAATGCTGCTGGGCGGTTGCAATTCTCGCGGAAGCGCTGATCAGCCCTATAAAATTAAGTTTGAAGGTGAAGCCCAGGGTACCTACTATGCCGCGACCTATTATGCTACGGATACCCTCGTTTCACAGGCACAGATTGATTCGCTGCTGGATGCATTCAATCTTTGCGCTTCCATTTATGATCCCAAAAGCATCATTTCACGCTTCAATAGCAACGACAGTAACGTGAGGGCTGATTCCTTGTTTAAGGTCATTTATGAGGCTTCTATGAGGGTTTCTGAGCGAACTGCAGGCGCATTTGATGTAACCGTGGGTCAGTTGGTGAATGCCTGGGGATTTGGGTTTAAAAACAAGGCGGAGGTCACGCAGAAACTCGTCGACAGCCTGCTGCAATTCACCGGATACCAGAAAGTCCGTTTGGTGGATGGGGCTTTGGTAAAAGAAGACCCACGCATCATGATTGACTTTAATGCCATTGCGCAGGGTTTTTCGGTGGATTACCTGGCTGCATTTTTTGAAACCAAAGGAATCAATACTTACCTTATCGATATCGGTGGCGAAGTAAAGGGTTATGGCAAAAAGCCAGGGAATGAAAGCTGGGTGGTGGCCATTGAGAAGCCGGCGGAAGATATGTACAGCGACCGTGAGTTGCAGGCTAAAGTTCACCTCGATAACCTGTCGCTTGCCACCTCCGGAAATTACCGCAAATACTACGAAAAGGACGGTGTACGGTACTCACACACCATCGATCCCTCCACAGGTTATCCGGTAAAACATAATATGCTGAGTGCTTCGGTGATTGCCGGGGATTGTATCACCGCCGATGCTTATGCTACGGCATTTATGGTGATGGGTCTTGAAAAAACCAAGATTTTTCTTGAAAAGAATCCCGACCTGAAACTTCAGGTCTACTGCATTTATTCTGATGAAAAGGGATTGATGAAAACCTGGGCTACGGCAGGGTTTCAGAAGCTCGTTTTCAGTGAGACACCCTGATTATTTTTTTCCGGAATCCATAGCCGCTTCAGCATTACTGGGAGGAACGGGTTTGAACATAAAAGCCAGCGCCACACCTGCCGAAGCGCCGCACAGATGTGCTTCCCACGAAACATTGGGTCCGGCGATGCCCGGGATGATACCCCAGATTAGTCCGGAATATCCGATGCCGAGTATGACTGCTACCAGCAGTAGCATCCATTTTTTACGGATCAGTCCGGAGGTTATCAGGAAGGCGGCCAGGGAATAGATGAGTCCGGAAGCCCCTATATGATTGGCATCCCGCGCGATGATCCAGACCAGGAGTCCGCCTATCAGTACCGAGCCGGCGATAACGCCAAAGGCCATGCGCTCATAAAAGATGAGCAATACAAAGATAAATACCGACAAGGGGATGGTATTGGAGAGCAGGTGTCCGAAATCAGCGTGCAGTAAGGGCGACAGAAGGATCCCGACGAGTCCGCCACTGCTTCGGGGTATGATGCCATAATTGGCCAGTCCGGGAAAAATCAGGCTGATCAGGAAAAACAACCAGATGACGCCGATAATAATGGCCGTACTGATTAATTTCGCTTTAAGGTGGGCGATTTTTACCATAATTATAATCTCCTTCTGAATTCTGAACACATGATGGCAGTTGCCACGGAGGCATTCAGCGATTCAGCCTGACCCGTAACAGTGGCGGTATGCAGGTAACGGGGAATGGTCACAAAGCGCGTTGCTTTCTGCATCAGGCTCTCCGACAATCCGTGCGACTCACTTCCGATCAGGATAAGTCCGCCTTTCGGGAGTTGCGCGGTGATGATATTCTCGCCCTCCATGGTGGTGGCAAAAATGGTACAGCCTTCGGGAACGGAGTCCAGAAAGGAGGGGAGGTCGGTGTAAAAGGTATCTACCCGCGCCAGCGAGCCCATGGTCGACTGAACGGTCTTAGGGTTGTACACATCCACTGTTTCGCGTGAGCAAATAATTTTATCAATTCCGAACCAGTCGGCAATGCGGATAATGGTTCCCAGGTTGCCCGGATCTTTTAATTCGTCGAGCACCAGCACCAGTTCGTCTTGAGTGATGACAGGAATTTGCCGGGATTGTTTTTGCTGAAATACTACCAGCACACGATTCGGTGTTGACAATGCGGAAATGCGCTCCAGGGCGGAAGCATTGACTTCCAGGATTTCTGCGCTCAGCGTATCGAGCAGGGGTTTATTCGACTCAATCCAATCGCTGTTGGCACAGATGGTTTTAGGAACGTAGTCTGAGTGGAGCAACTCGTCCACCACCTTAACCCCTTCCGCAATGAATTCGTGGTATTCATCCCGAAATTTTCCCTGATGCAGGGAGGTAATATGTTTAATCTGAGCTTTAGTGATCATGCAGTCTCAATAATATTCACCAAATGTAGCAAAAAATCCATATGAGTTTACTGGTATCAAGCGGAATTTAAGGAGTTCGATAACATAGCAAATGGGTGTCATGCTGAGAAATAAATTCGCGCGTAAAAACCATTATGATGATGTCCATTCAGCGGTTCGGATCTCGATACACAGCCGCGAAAAACGCGCGTCTGTACTCGATCTGACCCCTGAAGGTGAAATGAATAGGGCGCTTTTAGCGGCCTCTCTACACAGTCACTTCGAGTGCCGCGTTTTTTGCGGCGTATCGAGAAGCGACTTATAACTTAATGGAATTCAGTGTAATAATAAGCATGTCATTGACAACTTACTTCGACGGAGCTCAGTACAAGTGTTTCAGCATCTCCTTGCCTGTCAAGGGGATCCCGAAACAAGTTCGGGATGACTGCATAGGATGATTATGAATGAAAGGAATTGCGCTCTTGAACAATGTGGCTTGACCTGTTACTTGGGGTAAATGACTGGTTTTTACAGCGAGGGTAACGAAGAAATCGGACATTAGAGCCTGGTACTAAATAGAGAAGCTGTAATCCATATGAATTACAGCCTCTCTAAGCAGTTATGTTTATTCCAATGTTACTTATTCAGCAACTACTTCAAACTTCAGTTCGACTTTAATGTCTTTGTGAAGATTGATTTTAGCCGTATAAGTGCCAAGTTCCTTAATAGAGTCACCGTCGACAATGATACGTTTACGGTCGATCTCATATTTGTACTGGTCCTTAATGGCTTCAGCAATCTGGAGATTGTTCACCGATCCGAAGATCTTTCCGGAAGTACCGGCTTTGGCGCCGATTTTCAGGGTGATGGTTTCCAGTGCTTTTGCGAGAGTTTCAGCTTCTTTGCGAATTTTCTCTTCTTTGAACGCCCGTTGTTTCAGGAGTTCGGTAAGTTCTTTTTCGCTAGAAGGGGTGCAGGTGATGGCAAATCCCTGCGGAATGAGATAATTACGGCCATAACCGTTTTTTACCTTCACGATATCGTTACTGTACCCAAGGTTGGGGACATCTTGCTTCAGTATCACTTTCATGGGATTAATCTCCTTAAATTACTTTAATAAATCACCTACATATGGTAATAAAGAAAGGTGGCGGGCTCTTTTGATAGCCTTAGCCAGTTTTCTCTGATATTTTACAGAAGTACCGGTAATTCTGCGTGGCAGAATTTTACCCTGCTCGTTCACGAATTTCAGCAGGAAGTCGGCATCTTTGTAATCGATGTATTTAATGCCCAGTTTTTTAAAACGGCAATATTTTTTCTTTTTGACATCTACCGCGATGGGGGTCAGATATCTGATTTCGCTATCGGCTTGTTGTGCGCTCATATTCTTAATCTTTTAAAGGTTATTATCAGGCTTCAGCGGTTTCTTTTTTTGCGCGCTCTGCCCTTTTCTTCTCGTTGTAAGCAAGTGAGTGTTTGTTGAGCACCATGGTGAGAAAACGGATCACCCGTTCGTCACGCTTAAAGGTTACTTCAAGCTCATTGATTACATTGCCCTCGGCTTTAAATTCGATAAGATGATAAAACCCTGTGGACTTTTTCTGGATCGGATAAGCTAACTTCCGAAGCCCCCAATTGTGTTGGTAAACGATCTCGGCGCCTTTCCCTTTCAGAAAATCCGAGAACTTTTTTACCGTTTCCTTTACCTGGTCTTCAGATAAAACGGGAGTCATGATGAAAACGGTTTCGTACTGTCGTACCATTGTTCGTTTGGATTAATGATTAATAATGTGTTCGTTAAAAATGGAGTGCAAAGGTAGAAAAAATTTCATAATACCCAAATCTTTACCGGAAATATATTGTTTGTCCCTCGAGGGTGATTTTGCAATTTACCCAATTTAGTGTACTTTTGCAGGTTCTGAACATCATTCAAAATATTCTATATCCTATGCTTGATTTTTTAAAGAAACTTTTAGGTAACAAATCCCAGCGCGACATTAAGGGCATTGCCCACATTGTGGAAATGATTCATGTGGAGTATGAACGGATTAAGGATCTGAGCAACGACGATCTCCGTGCTGAAACGATAAAATTTCGCGCCACGATAGCCGAGCAGGTTGCCGAAGACGAAGCAGAAGTTGCCCGTTTAAAAGACCTCGCCGAAAACGACGAGAATATTGCCATCGATGAAAAGGAAGATCTGTACAAACAGATTGATGTGATCGGGAAAAAGATCGATGCACGTATCGAAGAGGTGCTGAATGACCTGTTACCGGTCGCTTTTGCCGTGATGAAAGAAACCGGTCGCCGTTTTAAAGAACACGAAAAAGTGGAAGTTACTGCAACGGATTTTGACCGCGATCTGGCCGCCCGTTACGACCATATTAATATTTTTGGCGATACTGCCGTCTACAACAACACATGGATGGCCGGCGGCACCATGATCAAGTGGGACATGGTTCATTACGATGTTCAGCTGATCGGGGGTATTGTACTGCATCAGGGAAAGGTTTCTGAAATGGCTACCGGTGAAGGAAAAACCCTTGTGGCAACCCTCCCGATGTACCTGAATGCCCTTCCCGGAAAGGGAGTGCATGTGGTTACGGTGAATGATTACCTCGCAAAACGCGACTCGGAATGGATGGGCGTGTTGTTTCAGTTTCATGGATTGTCGGTGGATTGCATCGACCGCCACGAGCCCAACAGTGATGACCGTCGCAAAGCCTATCTGTCCGATATTACCTATGGTACCAATAATGAATATGGTTTCGACTACCTGCGCGACAATATGGCCAGGAGCCCGGAAGAGCTTGTGCAGCGCGTGCATAATTACACCATTGTGGATGAGGTCGACTCCGTTTTAATTGATGATGCCCGTACCCCTCTTATTATCTCCGGACCTACGCCCAAAGGCGATACGCAGGAATTTGAACAACTGAAGCCGATGGTAATGAAGCTTCATACCGCGCAGCGTAACCTGGTGACCAGTATTCTTAACGAAGCCAAGAAATTGTTGGTGGATAATCCTACCTCGGAAAACGAAAAGGAGGGAGGCAAACTCTTGCTGCGCGCCCATCACGGCCTGCCCAAGAATAAAGCATTGATCAAGTTCTTATCGGAACCGGGAATGAGGGCGTTGATGCAGCGTACTGAGAATTATTACATGGCCGAACAGTCCAAACATATGCATTATGTCGACGATGAGCTTTTCTTTGTAATCGATGAAAAGAACAATGCCATTGATTTAACTGAAAAGGGGATCGACCTGGTATCAGCCGATATGGAAGATCAGAAATTCTTTATCCTTCCGGATATCGGTTCTGAAATTGCCGAGATGGAACGTTCTTCCCTGAGCGATGCAGAAAAGATGAAAAGGAAAAATTCTTTGCTGCAGGATTACGAAATTAAATCGGACCGTGTTCATACGGTGAATCAGCTGCTGAAAGCATACGCCCTTTTTGAAATAGATGTGGAATATGTGATCATGGACAATAAGATTAAAATTGTTGATGAGCAAACAGGCCGTATTCTTGAAGGACGCCGCTACTCCGATGGATTACATCAGGCCATCGAAGCCAAGGAAAATGTAAAGGTGGAGGCTGCAACGCAAACCTATGCTACCATTACCTTACAGAATTATTTCAGGATGTACAAAAAGCTCGCGGGTATGACCGGTACTGCTGAAACAGAAGCGGGCGAGCTCTGGGATATTTATAAACTCGACGTGGTGGTTATTCCTACCAACCGTCCTATCGTCCGTATGGATATGCAGGATCTTGTTTATAAAACCAAACGCGAAAAATATAATGCAGTAATTGACGAGATCGCACGACTGGTCGCAGCCGGAAGGCCTGTGCTGGTGGGTACCACCTCGGTGGAAATTTCAGAGTTGCTGAGCAAGATGCTTAAATTCCGCCACATCAAGCACAATGTGTTGAATGCAAAATTGCACCAGAAAGAGGCCGATATTGTGGCCGAAGCCGGTTTTACCAGCACGGTGACCATCGCTACCAATATGGCTGGTCGTGGTACCGACATCAAGCTGGGCCCGGGCGTGAAGGATGCAGGTGGTCTGGCCATCATTGGTACCGAGCGCCATGAATCAAGACGTGTCGACAGGCAGTTACGCGGTCGTGCCGGACGTCAGGGTGACCCCGGTACTTCTCAGTTCTATGTTTCTCTCGAGGATGACCTGATGCGCATGTTTGGTTCCGAGCGTATTGCACGTATTATGGATACCCTTGGGTTGAAGGAAGGGGAGGTGATTCAGCATTCGATGATTACCAAAAGTATCGAGCGCGCCCAGAAAAAAGTAGAAGAGAATAACTTTGGAGTACGTAAGCGCTTGCTTGAATACGACGACGTGATGAACTCCCAGCGTGAGGTAATCTACTCAAAAAGGCGTCATGCATTGTTTGGTGACCGTCTGGCCGTGGATATCGCCAACAACTTCTATGATGTAACAGAACAGATTGTACTGGATCATGTAGAAAACGGCAACTTCGATGGGTTCAAATTTGATCTGCTCAGGAATTTCGCCATGGATAGCCCTATTACGGAAAAGGAATTTCATAGTGCAAATCCTGATGAACTGGTAGAAAAGATGTATCAGGTTAACTTTGATAACTATCGTAAAAAATCAATATTAATTGCGGAACAGGCTCTTCCTATCGTTGAGGATGTTTATCTGAACAACCCTCGTCATTATGAAAACATTGCGATTCCTATAACGGATGGGATAAAAACGCTGAATACGATTGCCAATCTTAAAAAATCATACGAGAGTAAGGGTCGTGAAGTCATTCTGGCTATTGAAAAAGGAATTACGCTGTCCATTATTGACGACGCATGGAAAGATCACCTGCGCGAAATGGACGATCTGAAACAATCTGTTCAGAGTGCATCCTATGAGCAAAAGGATCCGTTGCTGATTTATAAATTTGAGTCGTTTAATCTTTTTAAGATTATGATTCAAAAGGTGAATAAGGATATTGTTTCTTTCCTCTATAAAGGAAACCTTCCCTGGAACGATAGCAAGAATGTTAAAGAAGCCCAGCGCCCGCAGCGCGAAGATCTGAGCAAACTCAAAACCGGTCGCGATGAGGGGATGGATCAGGCACGCAGCCAACGCACTTCGGAACAACAGAGAACCCAACCGGTAAAAGTTGAAAAGAAGGTGGGCCGCAACGAGCTTTGCCCCTGTGGTAGCGGAAAGAAATACAAAAACTGCCACGGACAAAACGAGGTATAACATAGTTTTGAAAGATAAAAAAGACGCACTGTTGTGCGTCTTTTTTTTTGCTAACCTATTACACCGACGGACTGCGGAGCACAGGGCTGGGTTGTCACGGGGCGACTGCCTTTAGCGGGGGCCTTGCGGGCAGTCACCCCGCGACTAAATCCATAGAACGTCGGGGTACGACTTTCTCTAACCCCGGAGTTACCTGCGATCAGGTTGCAGAGAACTTTGCTGTTCGTCGTGCCCCAACTGGTTATTGTGGAGTCGGGGCACGACGCGTAGCCTATATTCTGCAACCTGACAGTGCATCACTCAATGCTTGATGAAGTCGTACCCCGACGAGTCGCAATAAAACCCTAAGGGTTTACCTGGGTTACGGCTAATTGCTTCGGGTTGTCACGGGGCGACTGCCTTTAGCGCCGGCCTTGCGGGCAGTCACCCCGTGACTAAACCCATAGAACGTCGGGGTACGACTTTCTCTAACCCCGGAGTTACCTGCGATCAGGTTGCAGAGCACTTTGCTGTTCGTCGTGTCCCAACTGGTTATTGTGGAGTCGGAGCACGACGCGTAGCCCATATTCTGCAACCTGCCAGAGCATCCCTCAATGCTTGATGAAGTCGTACCCCGACGAGTCGCAATAAAATCCTAAGTGTTTAACTGGGTTACGGCTAATTGCTTCGGGTTGTCACGGGGCGACTGCCTTTAGCGCCGGCCTTGCGGGCAGTCACCCCGTGACTAAACCCATAGAACGTCGGGGTATGACTTCCTCTAACCCCGGAGTTACCTGCGATCAGGTTGCAGAGCACTTTGCTGTTCGTCGTGCCCCGACTGGTTATTGTTGAGTCGGGGCACGACGCGTAGCCTATATTCTGCAACCTGGCAGTGCATCCCTCAATGCTTGATGAAGTCGTACCCCGACGAGTCGCAATAAAATCCTAAGTGTTTAACTGGGTTACGGCTAATTGCTTCGGGTTGTCACGGGGCGACTGCCTTTAGCGCTGGCCTTGCGGGCAGTCACCCCGTGACTAAACCCATAGAACGTCGGGGTACGACTTTCTCTAACCCAGGAGTTACCTGCGATCAGGTTGCAGAGAACTTTGCTGTTCGTCGTGCCCCAACTGGTTATTGTGGAGTCGGGGCACGACGCGTAGCCCATATTCTGCAACCTGCCAGAGCATCCCTCAATGCTTGATGAAGTCGTACCCCGACGAGTCGCAATAAAATCCTAAGTGTTTAACTGGGTTACGGCTAATTGCTTCGGGTTG
>Ga0208789_1000100_pt1 | contig 125734 bp, 127 predicted proteins | sample Methanotroph_Enr_FD_187368 | JGI IMG/M metagenome (GOLD analysis project Ga0208789, IMG submission 187368) | Enriched soil microbial communities from Old Woman Creek wetland in Ohio, USA - Methanotroph_Enrichment_5 (SPAdes) (version 2) | ecosystem: Environmental > Terrestrial > Soil > Wetlands...
AAGCGGCTCGACTTTTTTTTAACGTGCTAATGACTGTGTTTTTGTTGATCTTGAGAACTCGCGCTGTATCACGGATGCCACTACCGTTAATGGCCATCTCCACCACTTGCTCCTTGATGCCCGGCTCCAGGCCTTATAGCGGTAAGCCAGCATGAAGGTTTTAGTGGTGCAATCCGGATTTTGACAGCGATAACGCTGTGTACCCTCTGCACTACGGCCAGACGTCATAATTTGGTTGCTGCCACAAGCCGGGCAGGTAATTTCTTGATAACAGGTCATAGAGAAAATTATACGCGCAAATTACATATTTAACCCATTACCCGCTGAATTACAAAACGCCGGATGAAGTCTATAAAACGGCTAGGGGCGGTGGTGCTAGGATTGTGGATAAATTTAACGGTACGGGTGAAACATCAGGCCTTGTGCCGCAAAACTGGGACAGCGCCATTCAGCTGGAGTGTGAACAGGGCTCTATCTTAAATTAAGGTATTTTTTGTCTGGACAATGGGGGCCACTTTACTAAGTTACTAGCCCCTAACCTATATTTATTCTTTTACCGGTTTTTTGTCCAGCTTCCGTTGCAGCGTGCGTCGATGCATGTTTAATGCTCTGGCGGCGGCCGAAATATTACCATCATGCTGCATCAATACTTTTTGTAGATGCTCCCATTCCAGGCGCTTTACGGACAAAGGATTTTCGCTAATCGAGACCGACGAATCGCCTTCATTCTTATGCAGGGCGTTTACAATTTCATCCGCATTAGCCGGCTTGGTTAAATAATGGGTAGCACCCAATTTTATCGCCTCAACCGCAGTGGCAATACTGGCAAAACCGGTCAACATCACACAGGTGGTATTGTCGTCCAAGGAAATCAGTTTTTTCACCAGCTCCAGGCCGGACTCATGACCGATACGCAAATCAATGACAGCATATTCGGGTAGATAACGTTCGGCGAACGCTATTCCGGTCTTGACATCGTTCGCGACCAGCACCTCGTAATTTCTTTTTTCCAATGCGCTCTTTAGCACCTTGCAAAAAGTCTCATCGTCATCCACCAGCAGCAGCCGTGGTTTATCCATTTCCTGGGTTGTCATTATTGTTCTCTGCATTTAAAAGAGGAAGGGTGATTTCCACGCAGGCTCCACCCAATTCACTATTATTAAAATTAATTTTACCGCCCAAGCGGTTAATCGTGGAATAAGCTAAGAATAGCCCCACGCCTAAACCGCGTTTTTTACTGATAACAGGCTGCTTGCCGGCAAAATTGATAAGTTCCGGCGGCAGGCCGGGGCCGAAATCCTTGATTTTAATGATGGCATAATCCAAATCCCATGACGCGTGAAGCTCGATACCTTTTTCCGGCGGAGACGCTTCAGCGGCATTATTGAGAATATTAATAATCGAGTGGGTCAGCGTGAGCTCGGCAATAATTTTTGCCTGCATTGCAACATCGGGGTCGATAAAAAAACATAACTTTGCCGTCGGCTTATGAGTGCGCCATTGATTGATTACTTCATCGATATAATCAGCCAGCAGCATGGCGCTACCGGATTCGGCGCGCATTTCGCCGGCCGAAGCCGACATCACCGATAACGCTGTTTTGCATCGGTTAATCTGTTGTTGCATGATAACTAATTTTTCGTGCAGATCCGGAAATCGATGAACCGGATACTCTTGTTCAAGCTCATGCGTCACAATAGCAATCGTGCCTAACGGCGTGCCCATATCGTGAGCAGCGCTGGCGGCTAACGTACCCAAGGCAACAACACGCTCGTCCCTTAACGAATTTTCCCTGGCTTCGGCCAGATTCCGCTCTTGAGCCTTAAGCGTTTTAGCCAATTCAACCACGAAAAATGCGACTAACCCGGCGCTAAATACAAAACCGAACCACATGCCGAAAATGTGCAGATTAAAATAATGCGTGTCGCTCATGGCGTGAACCTGCTGCAACAACTCATAATTCTTGGTATCGGAATATTTCATTTCCGGATTAGGCATATGAGGCTCTATCGACGGCAGGGGAATGTTGTAGGCCATTAATGCCGTGTACATGGACGTGGTTAAAATCACCATATACCAGGCATAAGACTGATGCAGCATGATAGCTGTAATAATAAGAGGCAATAAAAATACCCATGTAATCGGATTCGATGCGCCGCCGGTTAAATACAGCAATGCGGTAATACCAAAAACATCAATAACCAACTGAGAAAAAATCTCCAATTCCGTAACAGGATCTTCTGTCTCCAGGCGCATTGAAGTATAAATATTAACGACAGCTATCGACAGTATGACCAACCAGAGAGGCTGTTCCGGCAAACGGATATTGAGACCGTATATCGATAAAACAACCAATATAACTTCGCTGATTATCATCAAGTTTCTGAGAATAAACAGCCATTTCAGGTTTTGCCGGGCGGAAGATTCAGGTGAGGCGTATGATGAAAGCATTTTATAAAAACAACGTGAAATTAGAGTGAGTTAAATAATTAACTAATGCATTTTAAATACATTATCGATGTTTAATTATATAAATTAAACAGGAATTAAACTGCGACAATATGCCACATTTTATGTTGCAATACTTGTTGATATTATTAACCTAACTTTTAAGGCTCTTGTAGAGCACCATAGCTGAAAGTTGCGTTATATTCTTCCTAAATACATTCCAAGGCGGTTTTTTTAAACCGCCTTTTTTTATCTCAAGCACCATCACAAGATACGCCTAGCCCACCTAAACCACAGTAACCTGCCGGATTCTTGGCCAGATATTGCTGATGAATATCTTCAGCATAATAAAACTCGCCTGCCGGCACGATCTCGGTGGTTACCGGTTCAAAACCTGCTTTAATAAGTTTCTGCTGGTAGTATTGTTTCGATTCCATTGCCTCATCGAGTTGTTGCTGAGTATAGGTATAAATTCCCGACCTATATTGAGTACCGATGTCATTCCCTTGCCTCATGCCTTGCGTGGGATTATGGGATTCCCAGAAAATCCGCAGCAACTCGCGATACGAAACAATAGCCGGATCGTAAATAACTTTAACAACCTCGCTATGCCCGGTCAAACCGGTACATACTTCCTCATAAGTCGGATTGGGCGTATAGCCGCCGGCATAGCCAACCGCAGTGCTAAACACGCCGCGACATTGCCAGAATTTCCGCTCCACTCCCCAAAAGCAGCCCATTCCGAACAGAGCCTGTTGCATAGTTTCGGGGAACGGCGACAGCATTGGGTTACCAGTTACAAAATGCCTATTTGTAACTGGCATGGGCGTGCTTCGGCCCGGTAAAGCTTCATTAGGATCAGGTAAGATAAGTTTTTTTGATGAAAAAATCATGGCCTGTGGTATTTTTATACGACTGTTTGGATAGGGATTATTATGATCCCGATACCATAAAATGCACGACTTTTTAACTGGAGAACCATGATAGAGCAAGATTTATTACGCCGCTTTTTATTTGAAGAGCTGGGCGTTCGTGGAGAATGGGTCAAGCTAACCAACAGCTGGCAAGCGGCAAAGATCCATCAGCGCGGTTCTGAAAACATGCAACAGCAGCTGGGACAGGCGCTGGCGGCCGTGGTCATGCTGTCGGCTACCGTCAAATTTAAAGGCTCGATGATCCTTCAAGCTCAAGGCGACGGCGATATTAAAACGTTAGTTGCCCAAGCAACGGATCAGCGAAAAATAAGAGGCTTGGTAAGAGGCAAAGAAAATGCAACCGAAGGCTCCTTAGAAGCCATGTTCGGCCAAGGGCGGTTGGTATTAACCGTGGAATCGGAAAACGGACAGCCTTATCAAGGCATCGTGCCGCTACAGGGCAGCAATTTGGCCGCTGCCTTACAAACCTATTTTGAACAGTCCGAGCAACTTAAAACCCGCTTGTGGTTATTTGCCAATGCAACCCATGCCGTAGGATTATTATTACAACAAATGCCGTCACAAGAAAACTATGACGATAATTGGGAGCATATCGAAATATTGGCAAATACAGTGACCGAGCGGGAGCTGTTCGATCTTGATTGCGAGCAGTTGCTATATCGATTATTCCATCAAGAAAAAGTCCGGCTGTTCGACCCGGAACCGGTTGAATTCAACTGCGCCTGTTCCCGGTCGAACATTGAGAAGACATTGTTCGCCATGGGACGGACTGAGCTGGAAGATATTCTAAAGGAGCGGGATGTCATTGAAGTAACCTGTGAGTTCTGTAGCGAACGATACCGCTTCGATAAAGTCGATGTGGAGAACATCCTGTCGCAAAAAAATACTGCTAATAACTCCGAAACGCGACATTGATAAATAATCCTATGAAAACCGGAATGATTAAACGAAGTCTTCGCATTGTTTTTTTGCTGGTACTGACAAGTTTATTGTCCGGTTGCATGTATTGGATTCGGGCTTATCAGGTCTACCTACAGATGAATGAATTCGATCGCCACTTTTCCGTTGTGACCGGTGACGAATTCACCTTGCGCTTTAAAGATCCCATTCTTTATAGCAAGGATTTTGTTTCCCTGTCCAAGCTTTACGCCAGCCAAGACGACCCTACGCCGGAAGGCAGGCGCTGGCGATACTGGTTTCATAAGGTTGACGGCAACAATAACCTGATCAAGCCTGAAATAAAATTTTATTCGGACTTAAACTTTAATAAAGAACATCGGTTAATTGCTTGGTCATTTTCTTCACTTTTTTTGGCGATTGCCCCGCCCAAGTTTTTAGAGGTTTCATTACGCTCTATAGGCGGCGCCGAAATCGATAAAGAAAAACGGCAGCTCAAAGCCAACTCGGCATTGCTGGAAAAAATTTCCGACGATCTACCCAAAAAGCCGGCCGTTCTGGCGCAATTGGGCGAACCTTTTGAAATTCAAGACGAAGCGGAACAGGAAATCTATATTTACCGCTTTCTGCTGGAAACCCATCGCATAGAAGAAGGTTACGAAGATCGCGCTTTAAACGAAGTCAAAATCACCTTCGACAAAAAAACCCAGGAGCTGATTAGAATGGCCGGGCGTTTTGCAGGACTTAAGGTTTCAATTAATTATCGAAAGTTCCTTGATGAAGCACCGGATGTGGCTCAAAACAAACCGGAATAACGTTCTCTTCTTGTAACTTTCAGCGTATTCCCAATAGAACAGGGATGCCACGGATAGGGCGGATAAACACGGATGTTTTAGGCCAAGCCAAATCCGATTACACTTTAAATCCGTGTCATCTGTCGACTGCATGGACAATTCCCTCTTTTTTCGAAAGCCAATAAAAAAGGCCTGGACAATTAATATCCAGGCCTTTTTTTATATCGTGTCAGTCATTTCGACCGACCCAATAAACCCGCTGTAAATTACAGCTTATCGGCATTTTGATCCAAGTATGCAGCAACGCCGGCTGGATTTGCGTTCATGCCTGAATCGCCTTTACGCCAGCCGGCTGGACATACTTCGCCATGCTCTTCGTGGAATTGCAAAGCATCAATCATACGTAACAGTTCATCCATGTTACGGCCTAAAGGCAGATCGTTAATAACTTGATGACGGACCTTACCGTCGCGATCGATCAGGAAAGTGCCGCGGTAAGCCACAGCAGGCGCAGCCGCTTCAACATCATAATCTTTGCAAATGGAATGCGATATATCCGCCGCCATGGTGTAACGGACAGGACCGATACCGCCTTTGTTGACCGGGGTATTACGCCATGCATTGTGAGTAAAATGAGAGTCAATAGATACGGCAATCACCTCAACATTACGGCTTTTGAATTCATCCATACGGTGATCCAAGGCAATCAACTCACTTGGACAAACAAAGGTGAAATCCAATGGGTAGAAAAATACGACAGCATATTTCCCGCTAGTGGCTTCAGAAAAGCTAAATGAATCAACTATCTGACCATCGCCGAGAACGGCAGGAACTGTAAAATCAGGTGCTTGTTTACCGACTAATACGCTCATTGATTATCTCCAAATAAATAATGAAAAAACAAAAGACTGTTAACTTGATGCTAGCCACTGAAAGCAGTGGATTGACCAAATTGTACACCAGGTTAGTAGGAAATTGTCGAAATTGTTGTGATTTTTAGCTTGCTTTAATTTAAATTTTAGCCATAATTTGTCATTAATAGCTTACAATAGTGTCAGAGATTTACTCTGATCCGGGGTTTTACAAAGCTTGTCGCCCTAACTTGGCTGTTAAATCATTTAATTCACTCGTTTGATGGAATTTATCATGGCAAAAAATAAACATATCACCGAACCCGATGTATTCGGTTTCCAAGTACGCATCGTAAGGCGCGGCAAAGAAAGTAGCCGCTATTTTTCACATAAATTATGGGGTAACAAAGGAAAATCCCTGAAAGCCGCCATTACTTGGCGCGATCAAATGCTGACTGTTTTAAAAGGCAGTAAGACACGGTTTCTGAAGCCGCCAAAAAATAAAACCACTACCGGTGTCACGGGCGTATCCAGAACGATTAAATACGATCACCGGAAAGATAAAAGTTATCTTTGCTACACCGTTTTTTGGGTCAGCAATTCCAAATCCAGAAATAAAACTTTCCAGGTCGGCAACGTAGACAAAGTGACGGCGGACGATGAATTGCACGCGTTCCGTACCGCTAAACTGTTCAGAAGTTGCTATGAATATTCAATCGATAACGATCTTGAATTTTACGACAGCAAATTTGCCGGTTGGAAAAAGACGCGCCTGTATGACGACGAGAACTTGAACGCAGTAGCGATGGTATAAGCAAAGACTTCATGTTAGAGCCTTGTAGACGGCCCCTTGGTCTTCTGTAAAACGCAAGCAATTGAATTATCAAACAGAAGACGGTTCATTTACATCTCTAAAGCTCGATACGTATACCTAGCTCAATGACGCGCTCAACAGGAATTTTGAAAAACTCTATCGCGCTTGAAGCATTGTGAAATAAAAACCTGAATAAGGGTCTTCGCCATTTAGGCATAGGACTTTTCTTCCGAAAAGAGACCCTTTCACTCCCGATAAAAAACGATGTTTTCTCGAAGTCGATATTTAATCCTTCCTGGGCGCACTGTTCTAAAGCTTGTCTTACATCAGGACTTTGCTGGAAACCATAATAAAGTTTAACCCGATAAAAATTGTTATCCTGGCCAAACGCACGGATCTTGGTCCGGTGGGCAACATCGACATATGGCTCGTCTTTAGTAACGATGGTCAACACAACGATTTGTTCATGCAGAACATGGTTGTGCTCAAAATTATGTAGAAATACCTGAGGCACGCCATGCAGGGTTTTCGCCAGATAAATGGCCGAACCTTGGACGGTTACTGCCTGATGAGCCATTATTTTATTTTCCAAATCCTCAAACAGCATCCGCCGCTCATCCATATATTCCGCCAATAATGCCCGGCCCTGGATCCAGGTGGTCATCATTAAAAACAGTACGCACCCGATCGCCAGAGGCAACCAGCCCCCCGTCGGTATTTTCAGACTGTTGGAGGAAAGAAACAGAAAATCTATGATTAGAAACGTTGCCAGAAAAGAAATACTCGCCGGTTTTTTCCACTGCCAAAGCTCTTGAATGACGATAAACGCCAAAAGGGTATCGACAACCATCGTGCCGGTAACGGCAATGCCGTAAGCGGAAGCCAGTGCAGAGGAAGATTCGAAACTCAGCACCACGACAAATACCGAAACCATCAATAGCCAATTGATCGCCGGAATATACACTTGCCCCACTTCATACCCCGAAGTATGCCGGATATTCATGCGCGGACAGTAGCCAAGCTGTATGGCTTGCCTTGTAACCGAGAACGCCCCGGAAATAACCGCTTGAGAGGCAATAACCGAAGCCAGTGTCGCCAAAATTAATAGCGGATACATCGCCCACGTCGGCGCCAGCAAATAGAATGGATTTTTTACCGCTTCCGGATGCTCAAGGAGTAACGCGCCTTGACCGAAATAGTTAAGCAGCAAAGCCGGAAAAACAAAGCTGAACCAAGCATAGCGGATGGGTTTCAAGCCGAAATGCCCCATGTCGGCATAAAGCGCTTCGGCGCCGGTTATTGCCAAGACCACCGCCCCCATAATTAAAAAGCCGTGCCAGCCTAATTCCAGCAATAAATGGATGGCATAATAAGGGTTAACCGCAGCCAACACGTCCGGAGCGTTGCTAATATTATTCACGCCAAGGACGGCCAATGTTAAAAACCAAAGACACATGATAGGTGAGAATAGCTTGCCGACTGCGCCGGTGCCTTTAGCCTGCAAAATAAAAAGCCCGCACAGCACGGCAATGGTAACCGGCAAGACATAATGTCCCAAAGAAGGCGCGACGACTTGCAAACCCTCGACCGCGCTTAATACTGAAATAGCAGGGGTAATAATCCCGTCGCCGTAAAACAACGAAGCGCCGAGCAACCCAATAATTACGATAAAACGTGCCTTTTTAGGCTTATCGGTAGCGGTTTGCAGCGCCAAAGCCATTAACGCCATAATGCCGCCTTCACCTTTATTATTAGCGCGCATAATAAAAGTGGCGTATTTGGTTGTTACCACCAGAGTTAATGCCCAAAAAATCAGCGACAGCACGCCCAATACATGGAGTTTATCAATCGGCAAATGACTACCGAAGATTTCCTTAACCGCGTATAACGGACTGGTACCAATATCACCGAATACAACGCCGATTGCGCTGAGCGCTATAACCGCCACTTGCTGCTTGGAATGGCTCTGTGAACTTGTTGACATAATTAAGTATTAAATTAGATGACAAAATCAGCACGCAACCAAAAACGGCTGCCGGACTTTTATTAAGCTGAGCTATATCCAGTGCAAAATCTCGAATTGCAAATACCAGAAGCCGAAAGAACCGAGAAAATTAGCCAATACCGCCGGCAAAAAACGTAAGTGAGTGCCAAAGGTATAGCTTTTGTCGATGGACATAGCCATAACGCCGGCCGAAGATCCTACCACGGTTAAGCTACCGCCGATGCCAACCATCATCGCGTTCAACATCCATTGATCGACACCCAAGTTGGGGTTCGACATAATCGCCGCCGCTTCGAGCAAGTTATTGTCGATACAACTGGAAATCAATCCTAAAATAAAATTCACCCAAGTCGGCTCCAGCGTTTCGTACAACTGGCGCACATACGACAGCCAACCGACATGATTGAGCGCCGCCATGCCGGTGATAATGCCGATGTAATACATTAAAGTCGCCCATTCAACTTTCTGTAGCTGAATATCCAGATTAATCGCAATATCGCATCTTTTCCCTAACACCCAGATGTACATTACGATTAAACCCAAACCGCTGCCCAGAGCGAATTCAATGTCGACATGCAACACCATGTTCAACACTACCGCGCCGATAATAGCGAAGGCGCAAACCAAGGCAAGGCTAAGCCCGCCCGGCTTGATACTTTCCGCGGCCGTGTTGGGTTTAAGCAGCGTATTGGTATCGAGTTTTTTCAGGTAAAACAGATCCAATACCAAGGCGCTCAAAAACCAGCCGAAAATCGCTGCCGGAAACAACATCAGCAAGTCGGTCATGGTAACCTTACCCGCCAAAATCACCATCAAGCTGGTCGAAGTGCCGATAAACCAAACGCCGGTGTTAGACGAGATAATGGTGTTACACAAGACCAAATGGGTATAACGCTGGTTTTCCGAAACGTTACTGATGGATTTACCGAATATCATGGTGGTGGTTAAGCTGCTGATGAAAGGACTCAACAACGCGCACAATAAGCCCATCACCCAGAATAGACCTCTCGCTCCAAGCCCCCTATTCATTAGCGCGTGGTTCATAGCAGCGAAAACGTTGCGTTCATTGAGAATCTCGACAATCATCCACATGAACGCCATGAAGGCAATCAACGCGAATAACGACTCTTTAGTCGATGCCTGCATCGCAATCAAAGGTTTGAATCGCTCAGGATCGTCGCCACTGAGCCAATAGTAAGTGCCGATGATGGCTACCGTGGACATCATCATCAAAGCGGGTTTGAATTTGTCCATCGCCAACTGCACTTCGAAGATGATCATCATCAAGCCTATAACGAATACGCTCAACACGATAAGTCCAACTGGCGAAAAAGGAACGATAGAGATAGGCATAGGTTTTTTCGTACAAAAGGTTTAAAAGTGAGTATTTATTAATTACATAATATACCGAATCGATGGGATCGACACCACCGCCCCATACGAGCCGGGTGAAATTAGACTGAAAGCCTTAGCTAATCAATGGATAACTTTGTATATAGCTTGTATACAAATCATTAACAAACCCGGAAGACACGAAACAACCGGATAAACTTCGTGCTCTCGGCAACTGCTCCTGCGTTGCTAAACCACAGGGATGTGGCGGCCGCAAGATTGCTCCAGGCAATCTTGCGGCATTTCCTCCATCCTTGGAGGTCAATGCAGCTTACGCATAAGGCCATGGATGGCCTGTAGTAGAGCACCAACAGTAGGCGCTTTAGGCGACGCAGGAGCAGTTGCCGAGGAGCGGTTTTCTGCCTACCTCCTGCATCCATGCAGTCGTTCGTGTCTTCGTGGTGAATAACAGAATCGGATATCGATATGTTCTTTACCGGACAGAACCTGATTCTGCGAGGAGTGTATTACTGCTTCTCTGTCACGAACGCTATTTTAGCGATGCCGGAATGTTGTACAGTCGCCATGACTTCGGCGACTTTTGCATAAACAACGCCTTGATCGGCGTATAAATGCAGGCCGATTTCAGGATTTCTCAAAAGCTCGGCCTTCAACGCCGTTTCCAATGCGGCAAGATCGGCGAGCGGGAGCTTATTCAGCGTTATTGCGCCCTGCGCGTCGACGCCCAACTGCAACGGCTGCTCTTTAGTATCGGCTGTAGTTTCGGTCGTTTTCGGTAACGTCACATGCACCGATTGCGTAAGTAACGGCGCGGTCACCAGTAAAATAATCACCAGCACCAGCATGACATCGACCAGCGGCGTGACATTAATGTCGCTCATCGCGCCTTCGTCGTCCGATTGCGGTTTAAAAGCCATATCTACTCCTTACCGTCTGTGTTTGCGCTTGAAGCGATGTGCATAAAACTGACCAGGAAATTTTCCAGGTCGGCGCGCTGTTGTTTGATCCGGCGCAAGAAAAAGTTATACGCCAATACCGCCGGTACCGCGACAGCGATACCGATTGCAGTGGCCACCAACGCATCGCCGATAGGGCCGGCCACCACGTTAAGGCTGGTCGAACCGCTGGCGGTGATCTCATGCATTGCATGCATAATACCCAACACCGTGCCGAACAAACCGACGAACGGCGAAGTACTGCCGATACTGGCAAGCATGGTCAAACCGCCTTCCATTGCATGCTGTTCTTTCTGCATCTGTATCAGCAGCGAGTGTTCCAGCAATTCAGACGGAACGCCGCGGTATTTCAAGCTCTTGCCGTCGCATTGCCGGCTTTCGCTCATCCAGGCAAAGCCTTGCCGGGCGATTCGCGCTTGCGGACCTTTGGCTACCGCCGCAGGCAACGTTTTTGCCTGATCCAGGGAAGACGCGTCCCAGAACGCCTTGTCAAAGCTACGGTTGGCATAACTGTTCCTGGTGAACTGCCAGATTTTGAAAAGAATAACCGTCCATGTCGCCACCGAAAAGGCTAATAAAGTATATAAAGTGCCATCGATAATCACGACGGGCGAAATATGATAGGGCATTCCCCTCTCCTTTAATTTAATGATTAAAAATAAAATTCGTGTGGCTGCAATCATCAAACTGATCGCTATTTTTCAAGTTCCATGACATAAGCTGAGTAAGCCGATAAAACACAAAAGCATTATCTCGTTAATTTAAATTGCAAGGTCTGGACAGCGCGTTGCTCAACCGCCACACCGTCAACTATTTTTTCTTTGAATATCCATTGCTCAATAGCTTTCAGCGCTGCATCGTCAAAAACGTCGGCAGGTTCCGCTTCAACAACGACAGCGTTTTCAACAGTACCGCTCCGGGTAATGGTAAATTCTATTTTAACCCAGCCCTCGATATGGCGCTCAGCCGCCCGTGCAGGGTATTTAGGCGGCACCCGCTCCAACGGAACCACGCCGGTACTGATTCTAGGTTCGGGATTAACGACAGCGGGCGCGGGCCGGCTGACAGCCGGAGGCGCCGAAACCGGTGCTACGGGTGTAGGCGCAGGAAGCGACGGCGCTTCCTCGGCGACAGCTTGCGGTTTCGGCAACTCAACTTTTTTAGGCACGTCCGGCACTTTTTTCTTGACCGTTTTTTTCTCGGGTTGCTTTTTCGGCGGCTCGGGCTTTGGCGGCGCGGGTGGCGCAGGCGGAGTTACCGGAGCCGGCTGAACCGGAGCGGAAACCAGCGACACTTCCATGACCATCTGCGACGGCGCTTTGGAAGGTTCGCCCGGTATCAATAGCCAAAGAATCACCCAGACATGCAACAGCACAACCAAGACCAACAATAACCCAGCTATAAGACGCGAACGTTCTTCACCGGCCAAGGCCGTAAATAATGATCGTTTTTCTTCCACTGCCGGACTCGCCTCGTCACCCAAAAGTGATGTATTCCGGCCGCTCAAACCGCCTTCATGACTGTTAAATGAAAACATAGGAAATATTACCTTTTTAAACATCGATTATGCCTTTGCTGTATTCAAATTGGGCGGCGCGGCATCTTAATAGTGGTTGCAAATCTTCCAAGTGCTAGATGGATTGCGGTTGTTTCAGCAATTTAACTTTTGCAAACTGCCAAATCATCGGTGTGATCGACACAAAAACGATGCCCAAAACAATCTTCTCGAAATTGTGCTTGACCCACTCGTTTGAACCCAGAAAGTAGCCGGTCAAGGTTATGCAGGAAACCCATAAGGTTGCGCCCATGACGCAAAAAATAATATACCTTGAGTATTTCATGCTGCCCGCACCGGCTACGAAAGGGGCAATGGTGCGAACGATAGGAACAAACCGCGCCATAATGACGGATTTCCCCCCGTGCTTGTCGTAGAAGCTTTCGGTTTGGGTAATGTATTCCCGCTTAAAGAACAAAATTTGCTCACGGGATTTAACAAAACTACTGAAATATTTCCCGACAAAATAATTGACATTGTCGCCCAGCAAAGCCGCGCCGATCAGCAACGGGATGACGAATTGAATATCCAGTTTCCCGGTCGAAGCCGCCAGTAAACCCACCGCAAAAAGCAAAGAATCGCCGGGCAGCAACGGCATCACGATCAACCCGGTTTCGACAAAAATGATCGCCGCCAGAATCACATAGGTGAACATCTCGTAATGCGCCAGAAAATCTTGCAGCGTAGTCAGAGGGTCTTTGAGCAAATGTAATAAAAAGTAAATAATGTCCATAAGAGTTGGCTGTTATCTCATTAAAATAGGGAACCGATAAAGTACTGCACACTAAACCCTGACCTTTACGGCCTGCCGAATCGACCGCGCAACGTTATCGGCAGCCATAATAACAAAATGCCGATCAACGTTTGTTTCAATATTACCGTCCCTACCGTTCCTGGCTCCGGTAGGGATTCCAAGACAGGCGTTTTTTTTGCGCCTCCAATCAGTGTTTATCAGTCCAATCCGTGTCATCCGTGTTCCGTTTTTGCATGACGTCAGCCGACCGTATTGCTTCATTCGTCAATAGGCTTTAATTGATAATCCTGCTGCCGCGCTTTCCAGGACAGATAGATTTTATGCCCGTCGCTAACCAGGAATGGCTGATCGCCGGACTTGGCGGTTTGGGCGATCGCTTCGGGCTTCGACCAGCTTTTGCCGCCGTCGCCTGATTTAATCAGCTTGACAACATTGTTAGCACCATCGAACTCCTGCCAAACCACGTTAACCCGCGAACCTAAAGCCAACACATGCGGATGGCCCGCGCCTTCCTTGCCGAAGTTAACCGGCGTCGAAAAATGCCGTCCGGCATCGGTCGAATAGGCATAAAACAATCCCGGATTGCCGGCAGCGCCGCTAAACCAGACTTCATGATAAATACCCGAATCCGAAATCGACAAGCCGGGGCCATGATGCGGACAAGCGTCGATTTTCCAGTTGTCGATGCCTACGCGATGAGTATCGCCGGGCGTATTCCAATCGGCGAACTTAACCAATGCATGGTCGCGTATGCCGCCGTCGAAAACATGCCGCCAAGTAATGACCGGCGTATTGTCCGGCGCTATCGCGGTATCCAACCGGCAGCACTGGCAAGTGTGGGTCGCAATTCTTTTGTTCGGGTAAAAATGCGCCCCACCATCATTCGACCAGCTGTAATACAGCGAAGAACCCTCGAATTTCTTACCGGCTTTTTTGGCTTCTTCAACGTCGCGTGCATCCAGCCAGGCGATAAAAATCTCGCCGTTTTTGCCGACCGCGATGCTGTCGAAACGGTGACCGATGATGTCGCGGTTGTCGTTGACGGTAACAGGTGTAGAAAAATGTTGCCCGCCGTCGGTTGATCGGCTAAAGCGGATATGACCGCTATGGAGGGCTTCCAGCTTCTGCGTCCAGGTCAGGTAAATATTGCCTTTGGCGTCCAGCTTGATTTTGGGGCGGTATTCGCCTTTGGCTTCGACTTTTTCGGCGGCGGGATTGACCGGCATCGGCTCGGAAAAACTCAAGCCTTTGTCATTAGACGATTGCAGATAAATATGGTCGTTATTCGCCCAAGCGATCCATAACGTGCCCTTGCCGTCAAAAGCCGCGCTTATTGTCTCGGCACACCGGTTAGACGGCACCGTATCGGCAGCACAGCCGCTTTCCTCAGCCGCGGCACGTTGCTGGTCGGCCTGGTCCGCGGATTTCGCCGCCGGGTCATTTGCGCAGCCGGAAACGATCAGCGTTGCGGTCAATAGCAAAGGGGTTAACGATTTCATGGATTTAATCACGACAACAGAATCGGGTTGGGAAAACTTCTAGGCCTTAAACCAAGCCGGACGTTAAAAGCCCGGCTTGGCGTTTTGGTTAAAGATCAATAATTATACTTCAACTCGGCAAAGTAAGTCCTTGAGGGGAATGGATGGTACAACCAGTACTCGTAGTTGTTGACGTTATCGATGCCGGCCGAGGCGCTAAGCTGCTTGGTGAACTGGTATTTGGCCTTCAAATCGACGACGAAATAAGAGTTCCCGCCGCCGGCGTAAGTCGCCAGGTTGACGTCGCTGTTGTTCAACTGGCCGTACTGGTAGCTGCTGTAGCGGCCGCTAACCGAGGTGGTCAGCTTGTCGGTAGGACGATAGGCGACGGTTGCGCTGGCGCGCCATTCCGGCACCCGAGGCTGGCGCATGCCGGTCGAAGGCTGGTTGTTGTTCGGGTTTGCAGCCGTAGGACCGGCGACTAATGCCGCAGCATCGGTGAGACCGTTTTGGGTGATTCTGGAATCGGCCCAAGTCGCGTTACCGGACAGGTCTAAGCCTTTGATGCCGACATCGCTGGCTTCGCCGGCAAACTCGACACCGTATGTTTGCGTCTCACCGACATTCGAAACCGTGTTGGCAACGCTGCCGTTAGCCAGGAAAGACTGCTGAGTAAAGATCGCGTCCTTGACCCGTTCTTGGAACAAACTCAAGCGCAACTTACCTTGCTCCAGGAAATACTCGCCGGACAATTCCGAAGACAGTGCTTCTTCCGGCCTCAGGTTCGGATTGCCGTTAATAATAGTTGGAATTCCACCTATCGCGGTTGTAGTTGTCTGGAACAACTCGGTCACGGTAGGGAAACGGTAAGCCTGGCCGACAGCCAAACCGGTCTGCACGCGGTCAACCGGCTTCCAGGTCAACTTGGCCTTGGGCGAAAATTCCAGCGCGTTACGTTCGGCCTGCCTGATTGTTTGCAGCCCGGCGCCTACGGTCGCGGTGTTTAAGCCGTCGTAAGCGTGCCAGTTTTCGACGCGACCGCCCAGTGTAAAGTTCCAGCGTTTATCGAAGTCCCAGGAATCCTGCATCCAGTAACCTTCGGTCTGGGTCTTGCCTTGCGAGTTGGAGAAAATAGTACCGGTATCTCCGGTTTGCCAATTGGCGACGTTGTAAACCGGGTTGTCCAGGTTATACAAATCGTGATGGAAGCCGAAACTGACTTCGTGCTGGCCCAGCGCCTGCGGCCGCCAGATGCCTTTCGCGTCGGCGGTATGCCAGCCGGTACCGGTCAAGCTGGTGGTACGGCCGGCGCCGTTAGCCGCGGCCAGCGCGGGAGATTGTGTCGAAGTTTTGCTCAGGTCTGTGCCGTATTCAACGACGCTGCCGGACAAATCCCAATCGAAGATGCCGCCGGTCGAGGATTTGATGTTCATGCCATGCGACCAATGCATCTGCTCGCTCCTGGTTTCCGCGAAAATCGGGAGCACACCGCCGGTTCCGCCGAGGTTATACAGTTTGCCGCCGACATTGACGTTGCCGCTATTGACGACATTACCGGCGCCGTCGCGCAAGAAGCTGTTGAAGCCGGCTTTATTGTCGTTTTGCCACAAGCCCAGCGTGTAAGACGCGCGGATCGTCGGCGTAAAATCGTAAGCCACTTTCCATTTGAAATTATCCTGCACGGTATGATTCAGCGCGGACTCGCCCATCAACAGCGAATTAACGCCGTAGGGATTCAGGTTCGCAATAGCGCCGGTTACCGGCGTGGCCGCGGCGGTCGCGTTTGTCGCCGATAACGTCGTTGTGTTGACGAAAGCGATAGGCTGGCTATGGCTGTCCAAATGGCTGACGTCGAAGCGGAACGACAAGTCTTTATAACGGTCGCCGACATTGAACGAATACTCCTGGCTGTCGTAAGTATTTTTCTTGCCGTAGAAACCGTAATCCTGCCAAGTCGATTTTATATCGCCGCCGGCCTCGAATTTTTCCGGCATCCGCGTCGTGATGTCGATCACGCCGCCCATCGAGTTGCCCGAATATGCCGCCGAGAACGGCCCGTACATCACGTCAACGCGCTCGATTTCCGATGGCGACACCATGTTCCAGCGCGGCGAGCCGGTGTTGCCGTTATTGTTGCCCAGCAGCGAGGACAGCAATACGCCGTCCGCGTAAATCAAACCGCGGGCGCTGGCGCCGGTGCCCGACGTCCGCCAGCCGACCGGCGCGTTGGTATCGCCGATATAGCGTTTGCGCACTTGGATGCTGGGCAGGTATTTGATGGTGTCCTCGGCGGTCATCGCATTGACGGTGCTGTCGAGTTTTTCACGAGTCACGCTTTCAGTCGTCGCCGGCAATTTGTAGCGTTCTTTTGCGGTAGGCGCCGATATTTTCTCGGTGACCGTCATATCCGACATCACGGCTTTGGACTTGTCGGCAGGCGCTTTTTTGCCGTCAACGTTTTGCTTGGTTTCGGCCGCAGCGAGCGGTGCTGCCAGTATTAGCAAGCAAATCAAAGCCCGTCTGGGGTTGAGCGGATAAGGCGGTTTGGTTTGTGTCATGAAGTCCTCCTAAAAATTATTGTTTTTAGATGTTGCGTTTAAAGAGCGCGCATCCTTGTGCCGCGTAAGTAGTATCATAGATGGGAGTGCCTGAGGCGGTTGTCAGGTAGGTTCCGCCGGTGCAGGCCCGCCGTTTGCTCCGGCTGAATTTGAAGAACCATAGGTTATCATCGGCTGCCCTTCATTCTCCAAATGGTTATAGGAGAAATAAGTGCTGAAATCGCCGAACTTGTCGCCATAGGAACCGAAAGTTTTAAAGCCTTGCAGGTTTTGCGTCGCGCCTTCGAAGGAATACGGTTGCAGCATGTAGGTCGCTTCGGTGTAAACCTCGCGCTTTTGCGGCAGCAAGGTATTGAAATTCATCACGCCGCCCATCGCATTGCCGCTGTATTCCGCTGAAAAAGGGCCGGAAAGCACATCGACCGATTTGATTTCGCCCGGCCCGATCAAGCCCCAACGAGGGGAACCGTTAAACGAATATTGCAATGAATTCCAGATCGGCATACCGTCCATGAACACCATGACCCGGCCGCCCTGGTAAGGATTGGAGCCGCGCATGCCGACAGGGGCGTTGGGGTCGCCGATATAGCGCTGCCTAACAAATACGCCGGATTCGTATTTAACGGAATCGGAGGTGGTAACGGCATTGGTTTTTTCAATATCTTTTTTGCTGACTTTAACGATTGGGCTGGAAAAATTCGTTTTTGAAAGCGTTTCAGGTTTGCCGTCTTCCGACTCGCCGCTAACCACCATATCGGAAAAAGTAATTGACGAAGCCGCCGCTTTATCGGCTTTTGCTTGGCCTTGTTGAGATGGAACCCGTTGTTTTTCTGTTTTTTTAGGCTTTACCGCTTCGGCTGCAATCCCGCAGCTTACATAACCGATCCCCAGCATTAGGACATATTTTTTCATTATTATAGTTCTTATAGTCGTAATAGAGCGCATTAACGAAGAGCACATTACATGCCAACCGCTCAAAACGACAAAAAGCACAACTATCAACCTCTGCATGGCTGATTTTTTTAATTTTATGTAATCAATAACTTACATCCTGATCGCCGGCTTGTTCAGGGGAACTATTGATTCAATATTCTTAGCCTTTACTAAATTTATAGGTTTTTGCCGAGAAGGTATTTAATAAAAATGCGTTATTTAACCTGTTTTAGCAGGTTAAATAACATAGTTTAATTAATTTTTTGTTTGATTCGGCTAAGGTTTGCCAAGGTCAATCATAAACAAACAAGACTTAAGCCCATGAATATGCCTGACATTTGCCGTGATACAGGAATGCGAGATATGAATTTAGCCGACCTGGGATTTAACGGTAAATCCCAGGCCGGTTTTAAATAAAGAATTTATATCGCTATCAACGGGCGGCTATATAGCCGCCCTATTCTATCGGCGCTACAGAGAGACAAACTCCACGCTTCTATCCGAAACGGACTAATAGTTTACGGTCATGCCGACATTGAACGAGCGCCCCATGCCGGGCACCGCGGTTCCCGGAACGCTTCTTTCCCCGATGTAAGTTCCGCCTAAAGGAAGGGCGTAATTCTTATCAAGCAAGTTGTCTATGCCGCCGTCGATGCGCAAATGCTTCCAGGTATAACTGCTGCGCAAGTTAAGCAGCGCATAGCCTGCGGTTTTCGGTTCCAAACGAACAGCCTGCACATCTGTTTTAGATGCAACCAATTGCGTTTCGATAGTGTTGGACCAGCCGCCGCGTTTATGTTCGAGCGCCACCGTCGCGTTGAACGGCATCTGCTGATACAAATTGCCGCCGGTATCGTTGTTCTGTCCCCGGACATAATTCAACAAAGTTCTACCGGTCACGCTGCCGTATTTGGCTGTTTCCAACAACACTTTCGATCCTGACACGTCGACACCGAAAAGATGCGCATCGTAGTTGCCCAGTTGCAGTAAATTAAATCCGCTGCTGGCCGGGCTAGGGCAACGCACTCCATTAGCCGTCTGACAGAGTCCTGCGTCAATATAATTAGAGACATGAGTATAAAAGGGAGTAATTTTAGTTTCCCAGTTTTCCTGCTTGGCGTCGTGCCAATTGGCTGTAGCACTGACGGTATGCGCGACTTCCGGCTTAAGGTTAATGTTGCCCACATAGCCGTTGGCATCGCCGGTCCAGTTGTTCATATACATCGCCATAGGCATAGTGCCCATCATGCCCATATCAAGCCCGCGGGACCAGGCGAATCGCTCATAAAGATTAGGCGATCGGGTTTTTCTGGCCGCACCCAGCTCGTAAGTCTGCATGTCGTTGAAGGTGTAACGCACCAATGCGGTCCAGTCGATATTGATGTCGGTTCGTTTTTTATTTTGGCTGTTAACAATCTGTGCTTCCGGCGTGATTGTGCCGTAATCCATGACATTGCCCGCATTCATTTCCACGCCGCCAACGCGAACGCCGAGTTGGGTCAGCCATTGCTTATTCCAGCGTCCTTCCCATTCGGTGAAAAGATCGACCCGGTCGCGCTTGCCTGCATTGATATTCCAGAACGGCGCCGGCCCTTGCATCATGAGCATAGGGTTGGGGCCAACCGGATCCCACCAATCGTCTAAACGATAACGCTGGTACTCAGCGCCCGCAGTAAGCAAATGTTTATCGGTAATATCGATATTGGCTTTTACCGACAGGCCCTGATTAACGCCATAGGTATCCATAGGCATATTGCCGGGCATCTTGTCCGCCATGAAATTCATTTTGTGCCGGGCATCTTCGTGATAAGCGCGCGTTTCGATATTACCCCAACTAAAATTGCTTTTAGTGAACACATTGGCGAACCAACTGTCGTCCCCGGCCATGTCCATGCGCACATTGGGGAAAGCTTGATAAGGGATATTTTGTTGCCCAACCTTGAAAACGGCCAGATGATCGCCGCCCCGTAACGCCAGCGACAGCGATTGGTTTTCGGATTTATAAGCCGAAGAAGCTACGACATTATTGCCGTTTTTTGTATTTAGCGTGGTGAAATTTCCACCCGCTTTGTAATTACGGGCCTGAACCGTTGAACCGGTGTATTTAAGCTCAGCATGTTCGTTCGCTATCGAAGCGGCAATATTTCCGCCTCGGGCATCGCCGTTAGTACGGTAAAAGGTTGAGGCCTGCCCTTTTATCAATGGCGCGGCACCATTCTCGGCAAACTCGGGATCGGCCGAGTTAACGCGGATAGTACCGCCGATACTGTCGCCGCCCATGCTGACCGGCGTAATTCCGGCAAGCACTTGGGCGCTCATCACGCTGGAAGGAGCAACATAAGATAGCGCCGGATTCATATGATTGGCGCAAGCCGAAATCAAATTCATGCCATCGACTTGAACCCGCAAACGATCGTCCGCCATACCGTGAATAATAGGCCGACTGGAAATACCGCCGCCGCTGGAGAAGCTGACTCCCGGCGTATCTCTAAGCATTTGTGCGGTATCGCTGGTCGCGGTTCTGGCGAGAGCGATTTTGGAATGATCGAGATAGCTGCCGAACGGCTGGTCGATATTGGATTTTTGCGCTTTGATAGTCAACATATCCAAAACCAGCGGTTCTTCCGTCTTTTTTGCGATCTCTTTTTTTTGGCTGGGCTTATCCTGGGTTTTGTTGATAGTCGCCGGCTCGGCGGCCATTCCGTTACTTAAATAACCGACCCCCAGTAACAGTACATATTTTTTCATTTTTTTCCTTTGGCTATTTGCAAATGCAATTCTTATGAATAATTCATGTCGGACTAATATAGCACATTGCATGCCAGATCGCTAAGGCATTGTTATATATACACGATAGCTTCTTATCGAGAATTACTTTTACTAAAAATGCGGCATATGCCTTACTCCGGAACGTCAAATGACACAATTACAATATCCTGCTCCGCGTAATCGGAGGATAAATTAAAAGAACAGAAGTGATAAAAGAAAACCAAACCAATTCAACGGCATACTACCTGAACTAACAAAAGCTTTTTAAAATCGGTTAAAATGATATTTTCTGATAATAATCCTGTAACGGGTTGATAGCTTCCATGCATACAAAATACAACACTGACGACTTGAGGATTTGTGGGACCAAAGAAGTCATTGCTCCGGTTCAAGTTCATACTGAAATGCCGATTAGCGAGACTGCCGCGCAAACGACTTCGCTAGCCAGACAAGAGATACATAAAGTACTGGCCGGTTTGGATGATCGCCTGGTCGTGGTCGTGGGTCCTTGCTCCATCCATGACCCGATAGCCGCGCATGAATATGCCCGGTTGTTGAAAATGGTTAAAGACGAGCTGGAAGACGACCTGATCATCGTAATGCGGGTCTATTTCGAGAAGCCGCGTACTACAGTCGGTTGGAAAGGCCTGATTAACGACCCCGACCTGGATTCCAGTTTTAATATCAACAAAGGCCTGCGCATCGCCAGACGCTTATTATTGGATGTCAACGAAGCGGGCGTTCCGGCCGCCACCGAATACCTGGATCTAATCACTCCGCAATATGTTTCCGACTTGATCGCCTGGGGCGCAATCGGCGCCAGAACTACGGAAAGCCAGGGCCACCGCGAATTGGCTTCGGGCGTGTCCTGTCCTATCGGCTTTAAAAACTCCACCGACGGTACGATAAAAATCGCCATTGATGCGATAGGCGCGGCGATGAGTCCGCACCATTTTATCTCGCTGAATAAAGCCGGCCATTCGGCCATTTTTTCAACCACCGGTAATGAAGACGCGCATATTATTTTAAGAGGCGGCAACGATCGCCCTAACTATGACGCAGTCAGCGTGGAGCAGGTCGCCGAAGGCCTGGAGCAGGCGAACCTAAAGCCGAATATCATGATTGATTTCAGCCATGCCAATAGTTTGAAGCAATGCCAGCGGCAATTGATCGTCGGCGACGATGTTGCCGGACAAATCGCCAACGGCGATCACCGGATTATGGGCGTGATGATCGAAAGCCATCTTAAGGCAGGCAGCCAGAAGGTTGTCGAAGGACAGCCCTTAGTTTACGGACAAAGCATTACCGATGCCTGTTTGTCCTGGGATGATACCGTTCCGTTGTTGAGGGAGCTGGCGCAAGCGGTGCAAAAACGCAGAGCCGTGGATACCAGCCGGAGTTTGAGTAAATGATAGTTTATGTTAACGGCGAAACCCGTGACTGCGCCGAAAACAGCCGGGTTGCCGATGTGGTTGCCGACCTGGGCTTAACCGGCAAAAAAATTGCGATTGAATTGAATAAAGAAATCCTGCCGTTCCAGCAATATGACGCTCAAGTGCTGCAAGCCGGGGATCGCCTGGAAATTGTCCATGCGATTGGCGGCGGACAGGATGATTCATTCATGCTCGCCGGAGTAAAGTATCATTCAAGATTGCTGGTCGGCACCGGTAAATACAAGGATCTGGAAGAAACCCGCCTGGCTATCGAGGCCAGCGGCGCGCAAATTGTGACAGTAGCAATCCGCCGCACCAATATCGGCCAGAATCCCGGCGAGCCTAATTTACTGGATGTTATTTCACCGGACAAATACACCATTTTGCCCAACACCGCCGGTTGCTATACCGCGGAAGACGCAGTCAGAACCTGCCGTTTGGGCCGGGAATTGCTTGGCGGACACAATCTGGTCAAGCTGGAAGTGCTGGCCGATCAACTTACCTTATTTCCCGATGTCGCGGAAACTTACATCGCCGCTGAATTGCTGGTTAAAGACGACTTTGATGTGATGGTGTACACCAACGACGACCCGATTGCCGCCAAAAGACTCGAAGACATCGGCTGCGTAGCGGTAATGCCGCTGGCCGCTCCGATCGGTTCCGGTTTGGGCGTGCGCAATCCTTATAATATTCTGACCATTGTTGAAAATGCCAAGGTGCCGATTTTAGTCGATGCCGGCGTCGGCACGGCGTCCGATGCCGCGATTGCAATGGAACTGGGTTGCGACGGCGTATTAATGAATACTGCGATTGCCGCCGCTAAAAACCCGGTACTGATGGCTTCGGCGATGCGCAAAGGCATCGAAGCCGGCAGGGAAGCGTTTTTAGCCGGACGCATGCCGAGAAAACGTTTTGCCTCTGCCTCATCTCCGATAGACGGCTTGTTTTTTTAATTTTGTCAGGGCGTCCGGCCAGGCGCCCTTTCTGCTTCCTAGTTATCATGCTCTCTCCTGAACAAACTTCTTCGCATAAAATCCGCAGCTTTATCCGCCGCCAAGGACGCATTACCCAAGGACAACAGTTGGCTTTGGATAATCATTGGGATAAATATTGCCTCGATCCCAATGCCGACTATGACTTTAACCAGGTTTTCGGCCGTAGTGCGCCGTTGATTGTTGAAATCGGTTTCGGTTCCGGCGACAGCTTGGCAAAAATGGCGGCAACCAATCCTGATAACGATTATATCGGCATTGAAGTGCACCGGCCGGGCGTCGGCCATTTAATGCTGCTGCTGGACCTGCAAGGCCTGACCAATGTCAGAATCTATTGCCACGATGCGATGGATATTATTGAGCACAAGATTGCCGACAACAGCCTAAGCGGCGTGCATTTGTTTTTTCCCGATCCGTGGCCGAAAAAAAAGCATCATAAACGGCGTATCGTGCGACCAAGCTTCATTGAACTATTAACCAAGAAATTGACGCCGGCCGGTTATTTTCATGCCGCGACCGATTGGGAAAATTACGCGGAACACATGCTGGAAATATTGTCGGCAGGGCCTGGCATCAGCAATACCAGCTCCACCGGAGACTATTGCGAACGCCCCGAATACCGTCCGTTAACAAGATTTGAACAACGCGGCCTGCGCTTGGGGCATGGCGTTTGGGATTTGATTTTCAGGAAAGATTGAAAAGGCTCAAATCGCTTGAGCCTTATGCCGGTTTAATTTTTGACGTTCAGTTGCATCGCATTAATGATGGCGGCCAACTCATTGCGCTGCCGTTTTAACGGTTCCAATTCCGCTTCAAGGCTGGCAATATTTTCAATAACGCTGTCTTTCGATTCGTTAATTTTCCTCAGCATTTGCAGACGGCCTTCGATCTGTTTTTTATGATCTTTAATTTGGTGCATCAAAGGCGTTAACACGCCGTTACTCCATGTTGTCGCATCGGCATGCGCCTGTTTGAGTATATTCCTGGCCTTGACGATCAGCGTGCTGTAAAGCCTGTTAATAACAACGCTTTGTTCCGACATCGTAGTCCTGGCGCTGGCCCGGAATGCTTCGCCCTCATCAAAGATCTGCTCCAACTCAATCTGGTATTGCTTGATCGAAAACAACTGCGGTTCGATCTCTTTAAAACCGTATTCATCCTTAAATTTTTTGTGTATCGCCTTAACCAGACGCCGGGTCTCATTGGTACTATCGACAGAATCCTGCAATAAATCGCGCAATTCATCGAACAACTTACGGATATTCTGCTTCATGCCGTAAGTTGTCAGGCTTTTTGCCATGTCATGCCGGGTAACTTTGATGATCTCATCGATTTTTTCTTTGGCGAATGAGTCAATCAGCATCTGGGCCTGAACAGCAAAAACCCGCCGGCTGGCCTGAAAATTTTCGACGTTAGCCATATAGAGATTCTGCCGATCCCGCGTCTCGGCCATCAACTTGCCGGTCATATCCTGATTTTGAAAATCGATTTTTTTAAATTCCTCAAGCTGGGCAACAGCGTTTGCCAATGCCGTGTTTGTTAAATTGGACGACTCGTTAACCAGGAAGCCAATATCGCGATTAATGGTTCCCAACAGGATATTCCTGCGTTGTTTTAAAATATCGTTAGCCAAATAGTTTTCCAACGCGGCCAAGCGGCTTTTGCCAAGCAATGCTTCATCGGCTTTAACTTTGGCAAGCAGAGCTTGTTTGGCTGAAACCGGAAAAATGACATTTTCGTTTATTTTTAAAGTAGCTGCCGAGCTTGCTATTTGCGAACGAATGGAATCGTCATAACCGTTCTCGTCGGCAAGATCGTCCCACATCGCGTCGATTTTATTCATCACTACGGCTAAGCCCTGCCTGTTGCCGCCGCGATTATTACATACATGGTTATTCCACATCTCCAGGTCGCTTTTGGTCACGCCGGTATCCGCGGCAAGCACAAAAACAATGGCCTGGGCGCTGGGCAACATGCTTAAGGTCAACTCCGGTTCGGTTCCCAGCGCGTTCAACCCCGGCGTATCCAGTATCGATAAACCTTCCTTTAATAACGGATGGGGAAAACTGATCAGGGCATGACGCCAACAGGGAACTTCGACTTTTTCCGGATTGATAATGCCTTGCTCGGCCGCTTCACGCTCGTTCCACAAGCCCAACTTGTCGGCAACGTCGCGATCAACCAGCTTGGTCGCCACCAATTCCTTAAACGCTTCCTGCATTTGTGTGGGGGAATCGCAGTCGAGATCGATCTGCGTCCAACGATCCGGATTTTTTTTAAACTCAGCCAGGGAAATATCTTCCAGACGGCTTTCTATATTGAGCAAGCGGATATAATTGCCGCCTGCTTCATCATGAAAAAGTTCAGTGGGCGACATTGTAGTGCGCCCCGGCGAAGACGGGAGCAACCTGACACCTGTTTCAGCAAAGAACAGGGCGTTAATCAGTTCGGTTTTACCGCGGGAAAATTCAGCAACGAAAGCCAGCGTAATCTTGTCCGATTGCAGGCCATTAAGAATATTTACAATAGTATCCGTACTATGAGGATCATTCATGCCATAGCGGCAGCGCCATTGCTGATACATTTCTATAGCTTGAACCAGTTTTGCACGCCATAGCGAATATTCGTGCATTTGCTGTTTAAATTCCATATTACTCATGGCATGCCTTTTATTGCTAACATGATTTTATAAGTTAGTCGAAGTCGGTAATTGCTCCTGCATCGCCTACCAAAATTAGGCGCTTTAAGCGAAGCGCCTAATTTTGGCGCCTTACCTCCTGCGTCCATGCAGTCGTTGGATGACGGTGATTTTTTTGGGCTAATTGTAGTCTATATCTTAAGAACTGTTAGATTACGATAATTTTATTTTTTAACCAAACTTATGTCTTCCTTAAATACCGTACTGGCTTCGGTAGGCTTTTATCTCATTGAGTAGAGAGGAATCCACGCCGGCATCGGCGGTTAAATAGTCGATAATATTTGCCAGATTAATAATTGCAATCACCGGCATCGCAAATTGATCTTTAACTTCCGCAATAGCGGAAACATCATTTTGGCCTTTTTCCTGCCGATCCAGAGCGATTAATACGCCTGCCGGCGTTGCCTGGGCATTTTTTATGATGTCTACGGATTCCCTGACCGAAGTGCCGGCAGTAATCACATCGTCAAGGATGAGCACCTTGCCTTGTAGCGGCGCGCCAACCAAACTACCGCCCTCGCCATGATCTTTTGCTTCTTTGCGGTTGAAAGCAAACGGAATGTCTTCGCCGGTTAAACGGGCATAAGCGATCGATGTAGCGCTGACCAGCGGAATGCCTTTGTATGCAGGTCCGTAAAGAATATCCGGTTTAAGTCCGGATTGAATCAAGGCCTGGGCGTAAAACTCTCCCAATTTTCCGAGCTGGGCGCCGGTATTGAATAAACCGGTATTGAAAAAATAAGGACTGGTGCGGCCGGATTTTAACTGGAATTCACCGAACTTTAGTACGCCGCACTCCAATGCGTAGGAGATAAAATCTTTTTGATAATCAAGCATGATAATTATGAGTAGTGGGTTTAGAGAGGATTAAGGAATGAATTTTTCTAAAATATTGTCCAGAAAATTCCAGCCTTGTTCTGAGCAATAATAGTGATTGTTTTGTTTGCTAAGCAAATTTTGTTTGACGCAATCGGATAATGCAGGCTCCAGCGTTGCCGCTGCAAGGCCTGTAGCGGCCTGATAAGCATCCAACGTAAAGCCTTGTTTCAGGCGTAAATGATTCATGATGAACTCCAAGGGCAATTCCGCTACCGCAATAACATCGGCCCCGCCGTTTTGACGACTATCCATCAAATACTGTTCCGGCTTTTTCGGTTTAAAGCTACGAATGATTTGCCCAGGCAAACGTTGACTGATTTTGCCATGGGCGCCCGCGCCGATACCCAGATAATCGCCAAACTGCCAATAATTCACATTGTGCCGGCATTGCAAACCGGGTTGACTGTAGGCGGAGACCTCATATTGCCGATAGCCGTGCTCCGCCAGTATTTTCTGACACGTTTTTTGCGTGCTAAAGATTATTTCATCATCGGGCAACTTAGGCGGGAACTTATGAAACCAGGTATTAGGTTCCAGCGTTAATTGATAAAAGGAAATATGGCTAGGCTTAAGCCTGATAGCGGTTTCTATATCTATTTTACTACTGTCGGGACCGGCGCCCGGCAAACCGAACATCAAATCCAGGTTGAAATTATCAAAGCCCGACTGATGGGCAATTTCAGCGGCGCGAACCGCTTCCTCAGAACAATGAACGCGGCCCAGTTTTTTTAATAATTCATCGTTGAAACTTTGGATACCGATCGATAAGCGGTTGATACCGAGCGCCCTGAATTCAGCAAACTTATGGCTTTCAAAAGTGCCTGGATTAGCCTCCAGAGTGATCTCCAAATCTTCTTCAAGCGCCAACTGTCGCTCTATACCGCGCAATAAACGATCGATCGATTCGGGCGAAAACAAACTGGGCGTGCCGCCGCCGATAAAAATGCTGTGAATCGGCCTATTGATATTGTAGCGCTCTATGTCGAGGGCTAGATCATCCAGCAGTGCCGTTATATAGGCCGGCTCAGGCGTATCGGCTTTAATCGCATGGGAATTAAAATCGCAATAAGGGCATTTTTGGATGCACCACGGAATGTGGATATAGAGACTAAGCGGCGGCAAGAGATTTTTTGCTATATAGGTTAAAATGACCGTCAGTTTAACACATGGGCCTTTGATGAATAAGACTCCGTGCGGCCTGTAGGGGCTTGCCCATTTATAGATTTAAGGCAACCACAAGGGATTGCCCCTACAATTTAGTCATGACTAACTACTTTAAAGCGAGAGCATATGCGACTGTTACTGGTTGAAGACGACGAAATACTGGGCGAAGGACTGGTTGAAGGCTTAAAAATGGAAGGTTATGCGGTCGACTGGCTAACCAACGGTAAGCTCGCTGACGAAGCCCTGAAAGTCAATAGCTATGAGTTGATCGTACTGGATCTTAACTTGCCTGACATGGAAGGCCTGGATATTTTAAGAGCGTTACGGGCACGCAAAGACGAAACCCCGGTAATGGTATTAACCGCCAAAGACACCGTTCCGGACCGGGTACTGGGCCTGGATAGCGGAGCCGATGACTTTGTGATCAAACCGTTCGAACTGGATGAGGTTTGCGCACGGTTAAGAGCGCTGGCGAGAAGAAACGAAGGCCGTAGCGTTCCCCATATTGAGTACAAAGGGATTATCTTAGATCCCGCCTCGCATCAGGTTACTTGGAACGACGAAAAGATTGACCTGTCGCAAAAAGAATTCGAAATACTGAGTTTTTTAATGAGCAATATCGGCCGGGTTATTTCCCGCGCCCGGCTTGAAGAAAGCATGTATTCATGGGATTCCGATGTAGAGAGCAATACCGTCGAAGTTCATATCCATCATCTGAGAAAAAAACTCGATCCGTCCATTATCCGCACCGTCCGCGGTGTGGGTTATATTATCGATGAAGATTAGGATTAACTTTAATAATGAAACATGGATAAAAAAGACGAAAGGCGAAGGGCGAAGGGCAAAAAATCTTTTCATCCTTCGCCTTTTGCCTTTCGCCTTGTGCCTTATCAGTGCCTACCAACCTAATTCACGCCATCCACGTTCCGTTTTTCTAACTATCCAGTAAGTCACCACCGAGAATTAATGAATTATTCGCTACGCCAACTCCTCTTGTTTAGCCTGCTTTCCGCATCCATGTTGATCTGGGGAGTGACGGCCTACATGAGCTATAAAGTCACCCGCGATGAAGTCGCCAGCCTATTCGATGCGGAATTGGCGCAATCGGCCAAAGTGCTGCATGTGTTTGTGGAAAGCTTGGTGCGGGAAGGTTCGCTATCCAAGCATTGGGCGCAAACCCAGACTGATGAACGCTTACACCCCTACACCGGACGTAAAAATAAAAGCGCATTCCAACTCTGGACCAAAGGAGACAATTTATTACTGCGTTCGGAAAACTCGCCTGAATTTGCGGTACACGGCTTCAGTAAAAAAAATATTGACGACCAATTATGGGACGTATTCGACGGGCTTCTGGAAGCCAGCGCTTTAGGCCATAAATACGAAAGAAAAGTCGCTTTCCAGCTGTGGTCCAAAAACGACGGCTTGCTGCTGCGCTCGGAAAGCGCGCCGACCTTTGCCTTTTCTTCCGCGACCAATGGTTTTAGCGAAACCAATATCGATAAACATGTGTGGCATGTATTCAGTATTTCCAGCTCAAACGGCGAATATATTATTCATGTCGGCCAAAAAGAAGAAATTCGCGCCGAATTAACCGATGAAATATCGGCGCAACTGGTCATGCAATTCCTGGTCGGCTTGCCGATTTTAGGTATCGTTATCTGGATTATTGTCGGACATGCCTTAAAACCGCTTAACCGGCTGGAAATAGCCTTATCCAGACGGGAAGCCAGTTTCCTTAAGCCGCTGTCCAGTAAAAAGCTGCCCAAAGAAATCATTCCCGTGGTCAATGAAATCAATAACCTGTTTGCCCAGCTTGAGCAGGCCTTTGAGCATGAGCGACGATTTACCGCCGATGCCTCGCACGAGTTAAGAACGCCGCTGGCCGGACTGCTCACCCAGGCCCAGGTTGCGATGCGTACCAGCAATGAGACGGTTCGCCATCAAGCGCTCAAACGAATTGAACAAGCGGTTAATCGCATGACCTATATGGTGCAGCAATTATTAACCTTCTCTCGCATTGAATCCGGCACTGAGTATTTAGCCAAAGAAACAACGGTGCTTAACCGCGAAGTGATGCGGCTTATTGCCGAACTGGACCCTGAGGCGCATAAAAAGCGGATTCACATGGAATACGACGAGCTTAATGCCGTGCCTATCGTAGCAAATACCCTGCTGATCAATATCTTGATCAGGAACATTATCGACAACGCGATCAAATATACGCCGGCCAACGGCATGATCAAAGTCAGCGTGACCGGCACCGACAGCCAGCTGCAACTATGCGTTGAAGACTCGGGCCCCGGCATCGCGCCTGAACAATACGAAAACTCGCTTAAACGCTTCCACCGTTGCGTCGAAACCGCCAACAAAGCGCAAGGCACCGGCCTAGGTTTTTCAATTGTGCAACGGATTGCGGCTATCCATAACGCGGACCTGATTTTGGATGCATCCGAAGAATTGGGGGGTCTGAAAGTAGCGGTGATTTTCAAACTGCCTGTGCGGGCGGTGGTGAAAAAGAATGTTGGCAAGCTTAGTTTCTTTACGATCAAAAGGGGCAGTGATTGATTGGATAAATCAGCGAGCGGGGTTTAATTGTCTGAATCCCTCCTAAACGGTCAAATGCGGCTTAATTTGCAAAGCAAGAAAGACAAATAAGCTGCCTTTCAAAATGTAGGTGCGATTAGCTTGCGTAATCACACATTTCGAAGCCAACATTCCTCCGATTACGCTATCGCTAATCGGAGCTACGCGAACTAAGCTAGCGAGAACACACGGAAAAGTAGATGTACGATTCATTTAAAAAAATTGATAGTTTAGCCTTGGAGAAGAGTGAGCTGTGTATGCTTGGAACCTTTGCTAGAGCTTTTCTCGAAAGAGCTCCAGTTATTACAGAAGAGCTATTCCCAAATATAGAAAGCTCTTTTGACTGCCATAATTTTCAATCAATGGTTATGGGGATATATACAAAAAAATATGAAAATGAGCGTCTGAGAGTTATCCAAGAAATGGAAGAGAGAGCTTCCCATCCAAATGCAGCAGAGTTCTACACACCCTTATTGGATATGGCTAATCGAAAATTAGAGATCAAAACCTTTCCAAAGCTACTAGACTCAATTGAGTTTGAGTTAAATGAATTTCCAGGGATTATGGAAATATACGAAAACTCATACCGACATATCCATAATGGAGAGAGCGGAGAAACCTATATACTTGATAATTATAAGCATTATTACATAGGCTCGCTTCTATATGAGAATTATAAGATTTTGATTGGCAAACAGAATGTTCTTGACCACAAATACTCATCCTTAGTTCATTATGAATACAAAAATATTGGTATTGATTTATTTGATATTGATGCTCAATTCTCGAAATATAAATTATTAAGCATCAATGACAACATTCAAATTATTAATGACAAAGACAGCCAAACTATTTGTGATAATCGAATTGGTAAGTATTTTTGGATTTCGATTCCAAGAAAACTCTTATTTTCTATTGAAGATTTAATAGACAAAAAATTTATAAAGGACATTTCATTTAGAGTTGATTATGTCTCGGAGTCCATTCCTATAATGGAAGAAATGGAATTTGGTTCTCCTCTAAAGATAAAAATTGAATCATTACCTGAATTGTCTAAATTTTACTCAAAAGATAATTATGAAGACAAGCTATGGGTACGCCATGACAAGGATAAGAAAAGCATAACATTTGAAGAGCATCTTGAAGATTTTGAAGTCATTGAGGAAAATATTATTACTCAAGTAGTTCACCTTGAATACTTTTCAAATGGCGATGGATATTTTATTAGTCATTTAGATCACGAGTTTATTGTCTATACATTAGAACAGTATCAAGAAAGGCTGTGCCAGCCAGATGTTAAGGGATACAAAAAAGTAAAAACATTTAAAATTGACAATTCAAAGATACCGTTTTATTACAAAAACAATGACGAGTATTTTTTATATCAAGTGTTGGGTTCGTATTTGAAAGATACTGATTTGATCACTGAATACTTTGAAGAAATAAATGTTTGAGTGGCTTCCAGTGCCGTGGATTGAGCTGAGTTACGAAGCCCAACACTTAATGGCATTGAACTGTTGGGCTTCCTTGCATCAGCCCAACCTCCGCACCGGGTTCAGATTTTCAGTTTTTAGATACATATCATCATGACTACTGCCGTTAAATTAGGGCCGTAGGGTGTGGTGAGCATAACGAACCGCACCTGAACATTTCTCAAATGCCGTGCTTTTTCTCCGTGCGGTTCGTACCTCACCGCACGCTACGGCACTTTTTTAAATTTTAAACGCGATTAGATGCGCGGGTAAGTGTTGTTAATCCGACGGACTCCTAGAGTCTGTCACTCCGAAGGAAAACGTAACCCGTGCAAGTTTCTATCATCGCTAACCCTGCGGTGCAGGGGGCGCTACGCAATAAAGCCGCACAAGACGCTCACTTCTACGCCAGGCACCATCCCAACAGCCACTCGGGATGCCAACGATGGTTCCAATAATTGCGTTCATTTATCAGACTTTCGTCTTGGTTTCCGACGCTTGTCAAGCATGATAAACTGAGCATTACACTAAAAGCAGGAGTCAATACCATGACCACCATTACTTTCGATACTTTAAAATTTGTAGAACGACTCAAATCCGCAGGTGTTTCAGAGGAGCAGGCAAAAGCCGAAGTAGAAGCATTGACGGAGGCATTGACCGAAACTATTGCCGTGCGCGAGTTGGCTACTAAATTTGACCTTGAAACTCTTAAAGCCGACCTAGTCAAATGGATGGCTGGTCTTTTATTGGCACAAGCGGCAGTAGTTGCTACGCTGGTCAAGCTGCTTTGAGGTTTGCCTAACTGGCGCTCAACCGGAGCGCGGTTATAATGCGGTTTTTTCAACTTTCCGGGCCACGCCCGGTTAGCTCTACGTTAAATGACGTCTTTGTGTTAACTACTCGCCGTTAACAACCAATACCTTTTTGTCTCTTTCTGGCCGAACCAAGACAATCAGCCGTATCTAACAAGTGTAAATCGAGCTTGAAACTTCTTTCTGAAATGCCAGATTTAGTTCATGTTTCTATCATTTTCGGACACTTAGTCATTATGACCACTGCCATTAAATTGGTCCTCGCATCGAGTTCATCCTACCGCCGCGAATTATTGAAAAAACTCGGCCTTACTTTCGATACGGCTAACCCGGATATCGATGAAACGCCGCTGCCCGATGAAGCGCCGATGCAAACCGCAATGCGGTTATCGCTGCAAAAAGCCGCAGCGCTGGCGCCTGAATTTCCGCAACACCTGATTATCGGCTCGGATCAAGTGGCGATGCTGGAAGGCAAACCGCTAACCAAACCCGGCTCCCGCGAGAACACTATCGCGCAATTGGCGGCTGCCTCGGGTAAAACGGCACACTTTTATACCTGCGTCTGTGTTTACGACAGCCGTAACGGGCAACACCGAGTCGACTATGATCATTGTGCCGTAACGTTTAGAGTGTTATCGCGAGAGCAAATCGAGCGCTATGTCGATCGTGACGAGCCTTTTAACTGCGCGGGCGGATTTAAAGCGGAAAGTTTAGGCATTGCATTGTTTGAGCGAATCGAGGGTGACGATCCGAATGCGTTGATAGGTTTACCGTTGATCAAGCTGATCGGATTGCTGGAAGCGTTCGGAGTCCAGGTGATTTAACTTCGACTCCGGTTCCTTATACACAAACACGATCAGGCAGATAACTGTAGAGTGGATTCGCCGTTAGGCAATCCGCCAGGATCGTGATGATCAAATCCGGCCACAACCGTCGGCATCATTAAATAAGGCATTCAGCGCCACAATCAATACACCGCCAAATTATCCGGCTCTTCAATGACCGGATTCACCAGCGTGCCGATACTCTCGATTTCAATCCTGGCGGTTTGCCCCGGCCGCATATAGCCGCGCGGTTTCATTTTGACGCCGACGCCGCCGGGCGTGCCGGTGCAGATCACATCGCCCGGCTCCAGCGTCATCGCCTGCGACAGATAGGCGATCATTTCGTAGCAGTTGAAAATCATCTGGCGGGTATTGGAATTTTGCCGCAGTTCATCGTCGATCCAGGTCTTGAGATCCAGGTTATGCGGGTCTTTGATCTCGTCGGCAGTCACCAGCCACGGTCCCAGCGGGCCGTGCGTATCGAACGATTTGCCCAGCGTGAATGTCGCCGAGCGGAATTGCCAATCGCGCACCGACACGTCGTTGGCAACCGTAAACCCGGCAATGACTTGTTCGGCTTTATCGACCGGCACATGGCGGCAGCGCTTGCCGATCACAAAAGCCAGCTCGCCTTCATAATCCAGCTTATCGGAGACTTTAGGCCGGTGTATCGCTTCGCCCGGCCCGATTACGCAGGTACTTTGCTTGGTGAAAAAACTCGGATATTCCGGCTTGTCCAAACCGGTTTCCTCGATATGGTCGGCATAGTTCAGGCTGATACCCAAATATTTTCCCGGTCTTGGCACCGGCGCATGCAGTTTGACCTGATCCAGCGCGATACCGCCGTTGCCGCTGTCGATAAGCTGCCGCATCGCACCCAGCGCGCTGTCGCCCGCACTTAGAAAATCGAGCATGGTTGCGGGGATTCTAGTATTATTTTTGCCGTCAACGACAAAGCCATCAACGACAGCGCCTACGCGGGTTTCGTGATTATGAGTAAATGTTACCAGTTTCATGAATTAAGCTTTTTCCTTAAGGTTTCAACTGCGGCTATTGTAAACGTAAGAGTTTGTGCAAAAAAAAGATATAATTAATAATTTTTTAATTTAAGAGGATCAGAAAATGAACGAAAACTGGATTGCTCCATCCATCCTGTCAGCCAATTTCGCCAAATTAGGCGAAGAAGTCGATAACGTTTTAAAAGCGGGCGCGGATATTGTGCATTTCGATGTGATGGACAATCATTTCGTCCCCAACCTGACCATCGGGCCTTTGGTTTGCGAAGCGTTGAAAAAACACGGCGTTACCGCGCCGATTGATGTGCATTTAATGATCGAGCCTGTCGACCGCATCATTCCTGACTTTGCTAAAGCCGGCGCCGATATTATTACTTTCCACCCCGAAGCGTCCGTGCATATCGATCGCACCCTGCAATTGATTAAAGACAACGGCTGCAAAGCCGGACTGGTATTCAACCCAGGTACACCGCTGCATTACCTGGATTACGTGATGGACAAGCTGGACATGATTTTGTTGATGTCGGTTAACCCCGGCTTTGGCGGCCAGTCGTTCATCCCTTCAGCGCTGGATAAATTGCGCGAAGTCAGAAAAAGAATCGACGACAGCGGCTTGAATATCCGCCTGGAAATCGACGGCGGCGTTAAAACCGACAATATCCGCGCGATTAAAGAAGCCGGCGCCGATACTTTTGTCGCAGGTTCAGCGATTTTCGGCCAGCCCGACTATAAAAAAGTCATCGATGACATGCGCGCTGAATTGGCTAAAGCGGGATAAAGACATCCATCGCTCGCTCCGGCGTCACTGCCATTAAGTTAAAAGATATGCTGGTTCCCAAGCTCCAGAGACTGTGAAAGTATTATCAAAATCAGTTTAAAAGCCTATTCACCACGAAGACACGAAGACCACGAAGAAAAAATAATTGTTTAAACTCAGTGTATTGAAAACTTCGTGTCCTTCGTGCCTTCGTGGTGAATGCTTTTTCTTTTGTTCTAAAATGAATACGTTCACAGTCTCTCCAGCTTGGGAACCCGGAATAACGAAGCTCCAGCTTCGCGAGACTGGAAGCTGGAGCTTCCCGCACTGAATTCCCAAGCCGGAGCTTGGGAACTAGCATAAAAGCATTATCCAACTGAAGAGTTACACATGAAACCATGCAATTCACTGACATTACAACAAAAACTAAAGTTATTGTATTGGCGTCGCAAGAGTTAATTAAGAAAAATAAAGTCGCAGAGCTAGAACCTTATAAGGACAAGATAAGCCATTGATTCGCTTAGAAAGCGCAATGCACAGCCTGACAATAGCTCTTTATTTTAAAAGCGGCCTCACTTGCCGAACTCTATACAGATGAATAACCCAAAATGACCCCAGAACAATTCAATCACTATGCCCAACAGGGCTACAACCGCATCCCGGTTTGCCGCGAAGTGCTGGCCGACTTGGATACGCCGTTAAGCGCTTACCTGAAACTGGCCGACGGCGCTTATTCCTATTTATTTGAATCGGTACACGGCGGCGAGCAATGGGGGCGTTATTCGATCATCGGCCTGCCTTGCCTTACCGTCGTCAAAATTACCGGTAACCAAATCCGCGTCGAACACAACGGCGAACTGCAAGAATCGCTGACGCACGACAATCCGCTGGTTTGGATCGAACAATTCAAAGCGCGCTACAACGTGCCCGACATCGACACCCTGCCCCGCTTCAACGGCGGCTTGGTCGGCTATTTCGGCTACGAAACCATCGGCTATATCGAACCGAAGCTGCGCGGCACCGAAAAATCCGATCCTCTGGGTAATCCCGACATTCTGTTGATGGTGTCGGAAGAAATGCTGGTATTCGATAACTTGTCCGGCAAAATGCTGCTGCTGACTCACGCCAATCCTGAAGAAGCCGATGCTTATAACCGCGCCGTTGCGCGAGTGAACGATTTGGCGCTCAAACTGCGCGAACTGCAAGCCAAGCCGAAAAACCATCATGCGCCCAAACAGGTCGAAGAATCCGATTTTATCTCCGGCTTTACCCAACAGGGTTTTGAAGACGCGGTATTAAAAGCCAAGGAATACATCACCGACGGCGACATCATGCAAGTGGTATTGTCGCAACGCATGTCCATCCCTTACACCGCATCGCCGCTTAATTTATACCGGGCTTTGCGCTGCTTGAATCCTTCGCCGTATATGTTTTACCTGAACCTGGACGATTTCCATATCGTCGGCTCATCGCCGGAAATCCTGGTCAGGCTCGAAGACAACCTGGTCACGGTGCGTCCGATTGCCGGCACCCGTCGGCGCGGCGTAACGCCCGAGCAGGATATTGAACTGGAACAAGACCTGCTGGCCGACCCGAAAGAACTGGCCGAGCATTTAATGCTGATCGACTTAGGCCGCAACGACGTCGGCCGGGTCGCCGAAATCGGCAGCGTGCAATTGACCGATAAAATGATCGTCGAACGCTATTCGCATGTAATGCATATCGTCTCCAACGTGACCGGCCAATTGCAGCAAGGCGAAAACGCTTTTGATGTGCTAGCCGCGACGTTCCCGGCAGGAACCGTTAGCGGCGCGCCGAAAATACGCGCAATGGAAATTATCGACGAACTCGAACCTGTCAAGCGCGGCGTTTATGCAGGCGCGGTCGGCTACATAGCGTGGTCCGGCAACCTCGACACCGCGATCGCGATCAGGACCGCAGTGATCAAAAACAACATGTTACATATACAAGCCGGTGCCGGTATCGTTTACGATTCCGTACCCAGAAACGAATGGGATGAAACCATGAATAAAGGCCGCGCAATTTTCCGCGCTGTGAGTATGGCTGAAGCAGGCTTGGAAGGAGAGCAATCATGAGCGCAGTCAAAGTAGTCATGGTCGATAACTACGACTCGTTCACCTACAACCTGGTGCAATATTTCGGCGAGTTAGGCGCTGACGTGACCGTCGTGCGTAACGATCAGGTAACGGTAGAAGACGTAGAAAAACTGGCCCCCGATAAACTGGTGATTTCTCCCGGCCCGTGCACGCCGAAAGAAGCGGGCATATCGGTTGAAGCTATTTTAAAATTTGCCGGAAAAACTCCGATCTTGGGTGTTTGTTTGGGCCATCAAAGCATCGGCTATGCATTCGGCGGAAAAATCGTCCATGCCAAAAGCATCATGCACGGTAAAACCTCGCTGGTTTATCATAATAACCAAGGCGTATTCAAAGGGCTTAACAACCCATTTACCGCGACCCGTTATCATTCGCTGGTTATCGAACAGGAAACTATCCCCGATTGCCTGGAAATAACCGCCTGGACCCAGGATGAAACCGGCAAGCTGGATGAAATCATGGGCGTCAGGCATAAGGAACTGGATATCGAAGGCGTGCAATTTCATCCTGAGTCGATTTTGACCGAGCATGGGCATGATATGTTGCGGAATTTTTTGGAACGCAAGTAATCATCTTCAGATTTCGGAGTGCAAGCTCCGCTTGCAAAGCAGGCGAAGCCTGCACTCCGACAAGAGAAAACTTGGGAAATTATACCCAAGCTAAAATCATCAGGGTATGCACTGCATACCCTACATCCATCACCCCAAAATCGTCGTTCCCCCGATAAACACCAGCATCAAAGCGCTGGCCCGCTCCAGCGAAGTTCGCCATTGATGCATGATTTGGCGGATGCGCTGGCCGAAATAAGCCATACCAACCCCAAACGCCAGAGCCGGCACAACTACTGCACCGCCGCCAAAGCTTAATCCCAACAAGAAACCTGCAACGCCGTCGCCGGTCGCGGCCGAAGTAATCATGACCGTGGTCAGCGGCGCGCACGGCGTCGCCGCCATGCCCACACCCATGAAAAACAAGCCGCTAGGCAGCAGAGGATGGTCTTGCAGCTTCGGCCGCCTGCCGTGCGAACCGCAGCCGGTTTTACGGCGGTAGGTGCGCCATAAAATGATCAGGCCGACCGCGATGGTCGCGCCGCCCAGAAACCACGCCACGGCCGGCGTCGCTATCATTTTCTGTATCGATGCACCGGCCATGCCGGACAACGCACCCAGCGTCGCGTAACTGGACAACCGGCCCAGCGAGAACGGCAGGATGATTTTCCATGACTGCCCTAGCCCACCTTGTTTGGCCTGGAATACCGGGCCGAGGAGAGGCAGGCAGGTGATCATGCAAGGACCAATGCCGAATACCAGGCCCAAAACGAACACGGTGGTCAGGCTGTATAGGTGTTGGCTCATGTTAATTGATTCCCCTCACGCCGATAACCCGGTAGCCAGACCTTCCAGGTTTTACGACTGCCATGGATGGCGGCCGAGACTGCTCCCGGCAGTCCTCGGCATTTCCTCCATCCATGGAGGTCAGAAGTGCTGGAACCGCCGGGAGCGGCTCCAGTAAAAACCTGGAAGGTCTAATCGTCGGCAGCAATCGGAACACCATTCCCTCGCAACGCATGGGAACGAGATAATCCATCCCAATTTTGACCACACAAAACTCAACCACAACTACACCCCGAACAGCCATGCCCGGAAGACACAACAGCCGGCGCGCCGACCTCTTCCCGCTCCTGTTTCTCAAACCGATGCGACTCCAAACCGATAATCGCCGCGCCGTAAGACGAACAAGTTTCGTCGGCGACGATAACGCCGTCGGCCTGTTCGATCATCAGCGGCAGTTTCAGGTTCGGAAACACCGGCGGCGAACCGGTGAACACGATTCGCGGCGAGCGCCGCCCGGCCGCGTTATAGCCTTGGGCCGCGCGCCTCGATTTCCTCGCACAATGCTTCGGTCGCGGCAGTCCAGCGTTCCAGCTCGTCGAAGAAATAGGCGTTGGTGACCATGAAAATGTCCTTGCCCAGAATCTGCACCGGCGTCAGCTTGCGCAGATTGTTCAGCCGGTGGTAGGCCTGCTGCGCCCGGCCGACTTGCCGGATCGTCTGTTTCAGGCCTTTGCGGCTGACTTTTTGGCCGGTCAGCTTGCCGATTTCCTGGATGAATTTGCGCACCGAACGCCGCCAATACTCGCGCCCTTCCTCGCTTTCCTTAACCGGCGGCAATTCCATGTCGTAGACGCTGTAGCCCATGTCCCGCATCATGTCGGCGGCTTTTTTCTTCTGGTCGCAGGTGGTCGGGTTGACGATGATTTTGATGCCGTCGCTGTACGGGTTGGTCTCGCTTTTCAGCATGCCCAGCGACGCTTTGACCAACGAGCACGATTTAACAACTGCGACCACGGCTCGGCCAACTGGTGCTGCAACGGCAGCAGGTAACAGACGCCGGCCTGGCCTTTTTTGTTGTAGCCGCAGGAGAATGTCGGCAGGCTGTTGCCGAGGTCTATCGCCAGACGGCCGCCGTAAACCAGCAATGCGAACGACGCCAGTTGCAGCCAAAAGCGGAAGCGGCGCAGGTCGATACGGTCGATGTAAGCTTTAATTTTCATCGAAGCGCACCTCCTTGAACGGCTTGATCCGGCGGCGATAGGCATACGCGCCGCCGCCCAGCGTCAGAAAGCCGGCGCTGGCATACATCAACGCTTGCGAGCGGGATTGGTCGACCTGGACGTTCGGCATGTAGCTGCCGGCCATCGTCACCGAATATTGGGCTTGCCGGTACGGCGCGCCGTTCAGCTCGCCGGATTCGTCGGCCGTGTATTCGGCATGGACCAGGAAATTGTCTTTGGGGCGCATCTCGTGGCCGCCACCGCCTTTTTTGCCTTGGCTGTGTTCGGCGTGTTCCGAGGACTTTTCCGTTGGTCTGGACGATTTTTGGTTGCTTCCTTCCTCGCCAAATGCAGCCTGCTTTGGAGAGTGTGCTCCTTCTCCCTGAGGGAGAAGGTCGGGATGAGGGGGATTAAAATCAGTTTTTTCCTTATTCGAATTTCCCCTCACCCAACCCTCTCCCTCCGGAGAGGGCTTTTTACCGCCTTCCACGCCCTGAGCCTCTTTTCCCTCTTCAACCGGAAAATTGTCCTGAATGATCTGGAACGAAACCATCCCTTCCTTGTCCGCTGTCTTGGTATTGACCCAACCTTTCTGGGTCTCCAGCCTGACCTCGGCGCCGGCGGCCGGTTTGCCTTTATGCAGCACTTTGAATTTCAGCTCGGCGCCGGAATGGATGTTGGTATGAAAATCCTCGTCCGGCAGCCGCAGCCGGACAATTTCCAGCGGCGCGTCCGGCCATTGGTTCGGGTTGACCAACTTGCGGTCGTAGTTATGGCCCAGGCGGCAACTGTGCTTTAACACTTCGGCTTTCGCGGTCGTTACGTTCAACACGTTATCGACAACCGAACGCTCGGTGTAATAAGCGTTATAAAAACCCTCGTCCGGCATTTTGAAACGGATCGAATGGCTTTTCTCGCCATGCTCGACAGTCGGCTTGCTGAGCTTCGCCTGCGTATCCATGACCTTGAAGTCATCGGCCGCAGGCGCGGCATAAGCTGACTTGGTCATGCTGTCGCCTTTGCGCAGCCACAGTTGCTTGACGTAAACATTGTCCTCGACGTAAACGTAACCGCCGTGCGAGCGCTGCATTTTTTGCAGCAGGCTTTTATCCGGCGGCTGGTCGGACAACCATAATTGTGTGTTCGCATTGGCCCCGCCGCTAAGCAGCATCGAGGCCAACGCGATCATCGGTAAACGGTTCATCGGTAATTCCTGATCGATAAAAAGTTAGAACTTGACCGCGACGCCGGTATAAATCGTCAGCGGCTCCTCGATAGAGCTATAGCTGCGAGTGACCGTTGCGCCGCGCGTTCGTCGGTCAGGTTGATCACATGCAGCCACAATTCGGCCGGGCCGAAGTCGTAGCTGGTCCTGAGGTTCAGCAACGTCGGCCGCTGGTAGGCTCCGCTGCGGTCCAGCTCTTGCTGGCTGACCGTATGCAGCGTGACCGGTTCTATTTTGGTGAATTCGCTTTTGTAGGTCGGGGCGGCTTGCGTTCCAGCCAGCGGGTTCAAGCGGTTGGCCGCCGCGCATGAATTAATACTGACAAATTAATCCGCTTTTACTGACATGCGCGTCATTCAAATGCCTATCCAGAATGGGTTTCTGCAAATACCGCGAATTCGGCTATATTTAACTGCCTGGTTTTGTACAAAGCCGGAGTGCAGGCTCCGCCTGCATCGCAAGCGAAGCTTGCAGTCCAATCGACCCTAGGAGCGCAACATATGAGCCGTATCGTCTGGCTGTTTCTCAGCATTGTCTTATCCGCTTCGGCCGTCCAGGCCAAGCCGCTACCCCCGGAGCAGGTGCCGGAACCGCTCAAGCCCTGGATAGCCTGGGTATTGCAAAACAGCCCCGAGCCTGTCTGCCCGTTCCTGTACAACAATTACGAACAGCAACGTTGTAGCTGGCCCGGCCAACTGCAACTGGACCTGTCCGGCAACAAAGGCGTGTTCGAGATGGCCTGGGCCGTGTACCGGGAAAGTTGGATCAGCCTGCCCGGCGACAAGGAGCATTGGCCGCTGAATGTGACGGCTAACGGCAAGCCCGCGCCGGTCATGGACAAGGACGGCGTGCCGTCGGTCAAATTGCCTGCCGGACCTCAATACCAGGTCAAAGGCGAATTCCCGTGGCATGAAATTCCGGACAATTTGACGATACCCGGCGATACCGGCTTGATTGCGCTACGCATCAACGGCGCGCCCGTGTCGGCCCCGGCGATTAAAGACGGGCAATTGTGGCTGAAAGCCGGCGATGCCGGGCAAAAAGCCGAAAACGTCGAGAATGCGCTGGACATCCAGGTGTTCCGCAAAATCACCGACGACGTGCCGGCCCAGGTGCTGACCCGGCTGGTGCTGGACGTGTCCGGCGAACAGCGCGAAGTCAAACTGCCCTCGCCCATCTTGGACGGCTTCATCCCGCTGGAATTGGACAGCCCGCTACCGGTCCGGCTGGAACCCGACGGCCGGTTGCTGGTTCAACTGCGTCCCGGCCATTGGCAAATCGACGTGTTGGCGAGAAACAGCAAGGAACTGAATACGCTCGCGCTTAACAGCGATCAGTCGGAAGCCGAAATCTGGGTATTCGACGCCCGGCCGCAACTGCGCGTCGTCGAAATCGAACAACCGGCCGCAATCGATCCGAACCAGACCAACCTGCCCGCCGATTGGAAAAACCTGCCGGCCTATAAAATCGGCCAAGGCCAGACGATGCCATTCAAAACGATACGCCGGGGCGACCCGGAGCCGGAACCGAACCAGCTGAACCTGGTCCGTAAACTGTGGCTGGATTTCGACGGCCAAGGCTACACCGTCAACGACAGTATTACCGGCACGATGACCCGAGGCTGGCGGCTTAACGCGCTGCCGCAAACGCAATTGGGCAGGGTCGAACTGAACGGCAGCGACCAGTTCATTACCCACGACCAAGCCGGCAAGCAAGGCGTCGAAGTCAGGAACGGCGCGATCTCGCTGAACGCCGACAGCCGTGTTGCCGGCGCGGCCGGTTCAACCAGCGCGGTCGGCTGGGCGCAGGATTTTCGTAGCGTCAGGGCCGAGCTGAACCTGCCGCCGGGCTGGCGCTTGTTGGCCGCCAGCGGCGTCGATAACGTGCCGGACAGTTGGCTTTCGCGCTGGACCTTGCTGGACTTGTTCCTGGTGTTGATTGCCGCATTGGCGACAGCCAAATTATGGAACCGGTACTGGGGCGGCGTCGCGCTGGTCACGCTGGGGCTGATCTGGCACGAACCGGATGCGCCGCGGTTCGTCTGGCTGAACATCCTGGCCGCGATTGCGTTGCTCAGCGTGCTGCCGCCAGGACGCTTCCTGAAACTGGTCGGTTGGTACCGCAACGCGTTCTGGCTGGCGCTGGTCGTGACCGCTTTGCCGTTCATGGTCGAACAGGTGCGCACCGGGCTTTATCCGCAACTGGAACAGACCTGGCAGGCATTGCCGACGCAGGATGTCCAATACAACGCGGCTCCGACGCTCGAAGTGCCACCGCCTATGCCGTTGGCTTCGCCAAGCCGTATGAAGCAAGAGCTGGCGAAAAAATCGCTGTCCGCCGAGTCGGCTTACGACGCGACCGACGCGGCCGTCAATTTCGACCGCATCGATCCCAAAGCCAAAATCCAGACCGGCCCCGGCCTGCCGCAATGGCATTGGCGCACCGTGCAGCTGTCGTGGAACGGCCCGGTCGATGCCGGCCAGCAACTGCACTTGTGGTATTCGACGCCAGCGCTGACGATGCTGCTGAACTTTATCCGCGTGCTGCTGGTCGCGTTGCTGGCTTTGCTGATGTTCGGCGTCGCCGAGAAGTTCCGCTTCAAGCGCGTATCGCCTGCAACGCCGCTGCTGCTGTGGCTGGCTTTGGCGCCCATATTGGCACTGTCGCCGGACCCGGCTTATGCCGATATGCCCAGCCAGGCGATGCTCGACGAACTGCGCAACAAGCTGCTGGACAAGCAGACAGCACCGGATTGTCTGCCGAGCTGCGCGGAAATCCCGCAGATGGACGTCGCGATCACCGACGCCGAACTGGCGATCACGCTGAAAGTCCATGTCCAGCAGGCTGCCGCGATCCCTTTGCCGGCCGACTACGGGCAATGGTTCCCGAATCGCGTGCTCGTTGACGGCAAAGCCGCTTCGGCGCTGTACAGGGACAACGACGGTTTGTGGCTTTACCTGGCCGAAGGCGAGCATCAGGTCGTGCTGAGCGGCGCGACGCCGTCGTTGACCAAGTTTACGCTGCCGCTGCCGCTAAAACCGGATTGGGCCAACGCGCGCAATACCGGCTGGCAAATCGTCGGCATCCAGGACGGCGGCATCGACGAGCAACTGCAATTCATCCGCGCCAACCAGGCCGAGCAACGCAACCAGCCGGAACTGGAACCGGGCGCGTTGCCGCCGTTCGTCATGATATATCGCTCGCTGCAACTGGGCCTGGACTGGCGGGTCAATACCCGGATCGTCCGCGTGTCGCCGGACGATTCGGCGATCTTCCTGTCGGTGCCGCTGTTGCCGGGGGAATCGGTGACGACGGCCGGCGTCCGCGTTAAAGACGGCAAAGCCGAAATCACTCTGCCGGCCCAACAGGATGAACTGAGCTGGGAATCGACGCTGGCCAAAGCGGAAAAAATCGACGTGACCGCCACGGAGGCCACGCAATGGCTCGAAGTGCTGAGCGCCGACATCAGCCCGATCTGGCATGTCGAAACGGCCGGCATCGCGATGATGCACCTGAGCGGCGCGAGTACTTGGTTGCCGGAATGGCATCCGTGGCCCGGCGAAAAAATCGCGCTGCACATCACCCGGCCCGAAGCGGCCGAAGGGCAAACGCTGACTATCGACGACAGCCGGTTAAGCATCAAACCGGGGCAACGCGGCCGGGAAGCCGAGCTGAGCCTTAACCTAAGAAGCTCGCAAGGAACGCAGCACACGCTGACGCTGCCGGAACAGGCCGTGTTGCAAGCGGTCGTTATCAACGGACAAAACCAGCCGATCCGCCAGGAAGGCCGCAAGCTGACGTTGCCGGTCAATCCCGGCCGGCAAACCGTTGCCATCGACTGGCGCGAAGCCGGCGGCATCGGCACCGTGCTGACAACGCCGCAAGTCGATTTAGGCATCGCCAGCGTCAACGCGAACCTGCATATCGGCCTGGGCCAGGACCGTTGGATCTTGTTCGTGTGGGGTCCGAAACTGGGTCCGGCGGTACTGTTCTGGGGCGTATTGATCGTCATTGCGATTGTTGCGCTGGGATTGGGCCGGATTCCGCTGACGCCGCTGAACGCACGGCAGTGGTTTTTGTTGCTGGTCGGGTTGAGCCAGATCCCGATGGCTTCGGCCGGCGTCGTTATCGGCTGGCTGATGCTGCTGGGCTGGCGCCAGTCGCAGCAGGCATCCGGCTTACGCTATTTCAATGCGCTGCAAGTCGCCCTCGGCGTTTTGACTGTGGTGTCGCTGGGCACGCTGTTCTGGGCCGTCGAGCAAGGCTTGCTGGGGTCGCCCGATATGCAGGTCGTCGGCAACCAATCTTCGGCGTACAACCTAAACTGGTACCAAGACCGGAGCCCTTCGACGCTGCCGACGGCGACGGTGATCTCGCTGCCGCTGCCGGCCTACCGCTTGCTGATGCTGGCCTGGTCGCTATGGCTGGCGGTGTCTCTGCTGAACTGGCTGAAATGGGGCTGGGGATGTTTTTCAAGCAACGGGCTTTGGCATAAAACCGCAATGGAAGAAAAAGCGGTAGCCGTCGAGCCGAAAGATAAATAATTAACCGCGAAGACAGTAATAAAAGCTTCGTGTCTTCGTGGCGTATTAATTGTTTAGTCCCACAATTAATCAATCTGCGTGCATTTTTTGCTCAATAAAACGTCTATGTCAACTTTCCACTTCCAGCAGTTTTCCGTATTACAACAACACTCCGGCATGAAAATATGCACCGACGCTGTGTTATTCGGCGCAATGGCTCCGGTTAATCAAGGCGACCGGGTGCTGGACATCGGTGCCGGTACCGGCGTGCTTGCGCTAATGGCCGCCCAATTGGGCGCGGCGAAAGTCACCGCTGTGGAGCTGACTCAAGAAGCTTTTAACGAAGCCCGCATCAACTTCAACAACAGCCCTTGGGCGGAAAGGCTTGAAGCGGTGCATCAGGATATTCAAAGTTTTGCCTTAAGCGCCGACCGGCAATACGACCTGATCATCAGCAACCCGCCGTTTTTTGAAAACCACTTCAAGACCGTCGATTCTCTTAGAAACACCGCCCGGCACGCCGATCAACTGCCGTTTGCCGATTTAATCGGTATTGCCGGACAATTATTATCTTCTCGGGGTTTGTTTTACCTGTTGATTCCCGCTCATGCGGTAGCAAAGTTCGCCGCCCAGGCCTTAGCGGCGGGGTTTTATTTGATCAATCAAACCGATTTTCGCGGCTATGCGCATAACGAAGCTAAAGTTTCCGCGCTGACTTTCAGCCGCACGGCGGGAATATTTACGGCAAGGTTATTGACGATCTATGAATTCCGTAATGTTTATAGCCGGGATAGCGAAGTTTATTTAGCGGATTTTTTGTTGAGGTTTGCCAAAGATCAAATTAAGCGGCCTACTTGAAATCCTAACAAATTATTTTACTCGTTTTCGTGAATCGATCCGGCATCGGAAAAAACATTCTTCAATGTCCAACTCGGTAATGAAAGCCATTTATCCCGGCTATAAAAAAATGGCTTAACCTTTATGTAATTGGAAACCGACCATTAATCAGTTTATGATTACCTGTCAGGACGGAAAGCCTGATTTTATTTAACGGCGGTTTACATAAATTTTTTACCCTCTTCATATCCAATATCTTATCGATTATTGAAGACTAAGTTTCCAATTTTGGCTGTAAACATAATTACAATCAACGCAGTACCTCAACGAAATTAAGGATCGTATGGAAGAACTATTTATCGGCTGGCTGAAGGATTACGGTTACATTATTTTGTTTCTATGGAGCATCATAGAAGGGGAAATGGGCCTGATCATGGGCGGCATCATGTCCCATACCGGCGATATGCAATACTTCATGACCGTTTTTGTCGCAGGTTTAGGCGGCTTCACTGGAGATCAAATCTATTTCTATATTGGCCGCTTTAACAAGGGTTTGATTCAGCGCAAACTGCATACGCAGCGGCGCAAGTTTGCGATTGCGCATTTGCTGTTAAAAAAATACGGCTGGCCCATTATTTTTATGCAGCGCTATATGTATGGCTTGCGTACTGTCATTCCCATGTCGATCGGCATTACCAAATACTCGGCAAAAAAGTTTGCCTTGATTAACCTTATCAGCGCATGGGCGTGGGCCGCAATTACTATCACGCCCGCTTATATATACGGGGATGAAATACTGAACGTATTGGCCTACGCAAAAGAACACTGGTATTTTGCCTTGCCAATCGCCGGAAGCTTTCTTTATGGCGTTTATGCTTATTTTCAAAAACTGGAGCGGCATTTTTTACAGCGGCGGAATAAACGTTTTTCGAACGTCGCAAGGCAGGAGTTGAGTAGTCCTCAAGAGTTGTAGCCTTGCCGGGTATGTCTTGCATACCCTTTTGATAGGGATGTTTTTTTGAGATTTCCTACCGATAAGATTTCTATAATCCAGTCAAGAAAGCATCCAAGCCGCTTTGCACAAAATAAAAAGGGCGATCGATTGATCGCCCTTTTTTTATAACTTAGCCAAACACATCCTTGTGCAAGCGTATCGTCAACCCGATCAGTTTACAACACGGTGTCCGCGGTTTCTCATGCAGTTGGAATAAGCTCTTTTGTAGGCAGCTTCGCCTTCAAAACCTTGTTTAGCGCCGCCGCCAATACCGCCGGCTGCTGCACCGATGGCGGCGCCTGTTCCGGGACTTCCCGCGATTGCACCTAGTGCGGCGCCGCCCGCTGCGCCGATCAAGCCGCCTACACCCGCACCGATAGCGGCTTCTTTTGCCGTACCGCCGGAGGCATGGCTGGCAAGATCTTTGCACTCGGCCATGTCTTGATTGACTCGATAAGCATTAGGATCGTTATAGGTATCGACGGTTGGCGTCCATCCGCCTTGGCTGTAACAGCCTGAGATTAATACGCTGCCGATTAAAACGATGCCGGTTGTTAGTTTTTTCATGTTGATTGCCTTTGGTAAAGTTGTTTTTTTACAGAATACTTCGTTTTTTATGAATAAAATATGAATGTCGTAGCATTATAGCCAGTTGGCATTACCAGATGCCCTCAGGATAGAGAGGCCAATTTCTTCAAGCAATACGTAGTATTACTTATAAAAATTAGAGTTCCCTTAAGACTTGAAGCGGGGATTTGTTAACCACGTTCCTTACCCCCCAGCATCCGGCCAAACCCACCGATAGCGCGCCGGTTAACGGCACAATTCCCCATAAATAAAAACCGGCGCTGTACTCCAACTGCATGACGTAAGTATACAACCCGTAGAGCGTGGCCTCCGAGATAACGACGGCTAACAGGCCGGACATCAAGCCAAGCAGGCTAAACTCGATGATATGGGTTTTCCTTAAAAATGAGCGTTTGGCGCCCAAGGTTCTCATCAACGCACCTTCATGGATGCGGCTGTCCAAGGTTGAATAAACGGCGGCAAACAATACCGTAAACCCGGCCATCAACGCAAAGTACAGCAGGTAGTTAATCGCTTCAGTCAATTGGCTCAATATGGTTTGGAATTGCCGCAAGATTGAATCGACTTCTAAGATAGTAATACTAGGATATTTTTTTACCAGTGCGTTTAAAAAATCTTTTTGATTCTCTGGCAAATAAAAGCTGGTGATGAACGTGCTGGGGTAAGCATCCAGCGTACCGGGCGAAAAAATCATATAAAAATTCGGTTTCATCGTGTCCCACTGAAGCTCGCGGATGCTGGAAACGGTGGACGTAAACTGCTCGCTGCCAACGGTAAAGGTTAACAAATCGCCCGGTTTTATTTTCAGGCTGTCGGCCAATTTCCGCTCGACGGAAACCTGCCCGGCTTGAGCATCCTGCCACCAGTTTCCGGCGGTGATTTTATTATCCGCAGGCAACTCTTTGCTCCAGGTAAGGCTTAATTCGCGCTGCGTGGCTCTTTCGCCCTGCGAGTCCTTGCTGACGATTTGCTGCACCGGCGTGTTATTGATGGCGACCAGACGGCCTCTGACCACCGGATAAAATTGGCTGCCGTTAATTTGTTGCTGTTGCAGATCTTGCTGAAAGCTTTGTTGCTGATCGGGAAAAATATTCAGCGCGAAGTTATTGGGCGCATTCTTGGGCAGCTGTTTTTGCCAGTCATTGATTAAATCGGTACGCACGGTAAAACTGAGCACCATAGCCACCAGCGTAATGCTGAAAGCCAGTATTTGACCAACGCTGCCCCGGGTGTTTTTTAATAAACCCTGCAAGCCGAAACGCCAAGTCAGGCCAAGACGCGGCAACAGTCTCCGGCTAAACCTTAGCAGGCCATAAACCAGCAAGCCGAGCAGCAACAACATCCCCAAGCCAACGCCGATAATGGTCACCGTCATTTTAAGATCATCGGTATAGCGCCAGATCAGAACGCCGATAATGCCGATTGCCAAACCGTAAATCAGCCATGCACTGGTGGGCAAAGGCTCCAGTTCGCGGCGCAACACCCGTAAAGGCGGGACTTTTTTAAGACGCAATAATGGCGGTAAGGCGAACCCCAACAAAATAGCCATGCCGATGATAAAACCGAAAAAAATCGCCAGTAATCCGGGATTGGCGACTTGCTGAGGCAACAACGATCTTAGTAAATGAAATAACGCTTGCTGCGCAAACCAACCTAAAACACAACCGATGGCGCTGGCTAACAAACCCAATACAATAAACTGGCTGCCGTAAAGCCGGAGTATTTCGTTCTGTTTACAACCTAGGCAACGCAATATCGCGGTAGCGTTAAAGTGACGCTCGGTATATCGCCGCGTCGCCATCGCAATCGCCACGCCGGAAATCAAAATAACGATAATGCTGGACAGGCCCAGGTAGCGTTCCGCGCGTTCCAGCGCCGAGCCCAGCTCCGGGCGGTCTTCATGTATATCCATAATGCGCTGGGACGGATTCAACTGCGGTTTGAGCCAATGATTGAATTCAGTTAAAGCTTTGCTGTCACCGCTGAATTGAAAGAAATAATGCACTCGACTGCCCGGCTGCAAAATACCGGTAGCCGGTAAATCGTCCGCATTAATCATCACCCGCGGAGAAAAACTGTAAAAATCGCCGCGTTTGTCAGGTTCGTAAGTAATGACATTGCTGACGGTCAGTTCTTTCTCCCCGACATGTAGCGTATCGCCGAGGTTAAGTTTCAGCGCCGACAGGATGCGTTTTTCAACCCAGGCGGTTCCGGTTTTTGGGCCGGTGTGTTCGACGGTTTCAGCCGAATAATCCGAAGCAGTGGTTTTTAAAAAACCGCGCAACGGATAAGCGGAACTGACGGCTTTAATGCCCGCCAGTAATAACTCGTCATGCTCAATCAACACGCTGGAAAATTCGGCGGTTTGCGCTTGAGCCAGATTGAACTGCGTTGCCTGGGCCAGCCATTCGGCAGGAATCGGGGCCGGGCTTTCGATGACCAGATCGGCCGCCAGAAATTCCGCCGCCTGCGTAGTCATAGTGCGTTGCAGGCGGTCTGCGAACAGCGATATGGCCGTTGAACTGGTGACCGCAATGATCAAAGCCAGTATCAGTATGGTTAACTCGCCGGAACGGCTGTCGCGCCATAACAATCGTAATGCCAAATTAAAACGTGTCATAAGTATGTCCATAAATTTTGTGTCTGGAATTCACCACGAAGACACGAAGAGCACGAAGGTTTGCCAGGTAGCCCCGTCGAGATTACATGGTTGTGCCATTAGCAATCGCTCAATCACTTCGTGCTCTTCGTGGTGAAACTATATAACAATACGCCCGGCATCCAGTTTAATAGTACGCTGACAGCGAGCCGCCAAAACTTGATCATGCGTCACCAGGATTAACGTCGTCTTATTCTCCAGATTAAGCTCGAACAGCAAATCGATAATATGCGCACCGGTTTTGCTGTCCAGGTTGCCGGTCGGTTCATCGGCAAACAAAATCGATGGCTTGGCCACAAAGGCCCTGGCCAAAGCCACCCGCTGTTGTTCGCCGCCGGAAAGCTGCTGTGGCGTATGCGATAAACGGTGCGACAAGCCGACCCTATCCAATAACGCGGTAGCTGCGGCTTTGGCGTTCTTATCGCCGCTTAATTCCAAAGGCAGCATCACATTTTCCAACGCGGTCAATCCCGGCAGCAATTGAAAGGATTGGAAGACAAAGCCTATCAGCTCATTGCGTAGCGCCGCCCTGCCGTCTTCATCCATTGCGGTTAATGATCTTCCGTCCAAATTGATAACCCCGGAAGTCGGCATATCCAGTCCCGCCAACAGGCTAATCAAGGTGGATTTGCCCGAACCGGACTCGCCGACGATGGCAATACTCTCACCGGATTTGATTATCAAATCTATGGATGACAAGATATGCAATATTCCATCGGTCGTGGTTACCGATTTACCCAGGTTTTCCGCGACTATAACGCCAGGGAAGGTGTGTATGTCGCAAACCTGCCGGGAGCAGGCGCGACGATTATTGTTTACTGATTGAGTGTGCATAATGACCAGGTTTTTATTTGTCTTGATAGTTTCGTTGATGTCGACGACCGCTACGGCCAAATCCATTGTGGTATTGGGCGATAGTATCAGCGCCGGTTACGGAATTGAAGTCTCGCAAGGCTGGGTTCAATTATTACAGCAAAAACTGAACGAGAAAGGCATTAATTATATTATCCACAATGAAAGCATCAGCGGCGATACGACGGCCGGCGGTTTGGCGCGGATAGACCGGGCCTTGAGTTTGCATAAACCGGATGTCGTCATTATTGAACTGGGCGCTAATGACGGCTTGCGCGGTTTGCCGCCGGCATTGATAAAAAGCAATCTTGCCGAAATTGCCCAGCGCGCGCAACAAGCCGGTGCAAAAGTATTATTGCTAAGCATGAAAATCCCGCCCAATTACGGTAAACGCTATACCGATCTTTTCTACACTATTTATCCGCAGTTAGCTACGGAGCTGCGTATCCCGTATGTGCCTTTCGTCATGGAAGATGTCGCGCTGAGCAAAGATATGATGCAGCCGGACGGCCTGCATCCCAATGCCAAAGGGCAGCCGTTCATTGCGGATAAAGTATGGCCGCAGCTGCTGCCGTTATTAAAATAACGGTAACTATTCAGCGAAAAAAGAAATAGAACACGGATGCCAAAAGTAGGCGCCTCTAGGCGACACGGATAGGACAGATTTACACAGATTTTTTCAAAATAGTCTGGGGTTTTAATCGGTGATTATCCGTCTAATCAGTGTCATCCGTGTTCCATTAATCATTTTTAGCATACGCTGAATAGTTACAAATAACGCTTGATTAACAAGATGCTTTAACAGGAAGAGAACTTTAGATGAAAACACTAACACTTGAAAAAGCCAACATCATTATCAATGCCGCAACCAATAAAGCCCGTAAATTAAATATGGCGCCGATTACGGTGGTGGTTTTGGATGAGGCCGGACACTTAAAAGCCATGCAACGGGAAGACGGCGCAACCATGATCAGAGAACAAATCGCCACCGCAAAAGCCTGGGGCGCGGTCAGCATGGGCATATCGTCACGCAGCTTGGCGAACGTGGCGGATGACAGGCCCGATTTTATGAACGCCTTGCTGAATATGGCGAATGGAAAAATAATGCCGGTGCCGGGCGGCGTTTTGATTCGCGATACCAAAAACAACGTCATCGGCGCAGTGGGCATCAGCGGCGATATTTCCGATCAAGACGAACGTTGCGCTATTGCAGGCATAGAGGCGGTGGGATTTATTGCGGGCGTTTGAGGTTAGCGAACTGAGCAGCCCAAACCTGCCCCTTTTATAAGCAGGGATAGCCAATAAATCAAACACTCCGGATAAAGCATCCGGGTTTAACAAAAAATGGAAAAACTATGTGCTGGAGCTTGGGAACGATAGACGACGCACGAAGAGTTTATTTCTTCGTGTCTTCGTGGTGAATAAAAGATCTTTAATCGCCCGAAGGTAATGAGGCGTCACATATCCGGTAGCAAAAAAGCCGAGTCCCGCGCCGGTCATCGATCTGTAAAATCGATTCAGGCTGCCAACCCGGTATAGGAAAAGATGAAGAGATAAACAAGCTGCCGGGGCGCATTTCTCGCCTGACTTTCTCGCCCAGTTCCGCCATGACTGCCGGAGAAAGAAAGGCAAACACCACGTCATAACAAGCGAGATCGCAAGCCCATAAACTGGCGCGTTTTGCGCTCGCATTCGGCAGTTTGCGGCAACGCCAGGCAGTAATCAACCATGGCAGCGGCGCGCGTTCCCAGGCATCGACTATCATAGTTCGCCCCTGAGCCAACGGCACTGCAACCGATCCGACGCCTGCGCCCAAATCGGCAAACCTATCGGCATTTTCCCGTGCAACGGTAACAGCTACCGCATCGGCCACAGCACTAGAAGACAAGAACAACGGCACATCGCCTTTGACCGTACCCCAGAACACCAGCGCCAGCAGCAGCACGGCCAGCAAGTACAACCAGGAAGGCAACTGTAAAGCCAGCATTGCCAGCGCGGCAGGCAAAAACAGTAAATGGATGGGGAACCACCAGTACGGCTGGCGTAAAACGGCGGAGCACAGGGCAGCTGCAATGCCTTGTACCAGCGCCAAGCGCCATGCGCCATGAAGCAGCGCAGGCGACAGCCAAGCCAGCGTCATCGTAAGCGTCAAGCCCAGCGCTTGCGCGGCAAGCGCTTTGAATAACGTTATCAGGCTTGGTATCTTGGCTTAATTTTTCGGGGAATTCGGTTTAGCCGCAGGCGCATCGGGGACCGGCACAGGAACCGGAGCGGAAGAAGACGGCGCCAGGATTTTGGATACGGTTTCTTTAGCGGCCTTTTCTGCCAAGGCCTTTTGCCGGTTACCTTCGCCAAAAAGCGTAGCGGAAACCATAAACAACACGGTCGATATAACCAGGATTAAAAATCTATCCGGTTTTTTCATAAAGAATAACGGCCATTTCGGCTTAATCATCCCAACTATGAAAAAAACCAGGGTCCAGATCCCTGTATGAAAAGCGATGTTTATCAGCATTATAATTACTCGTTAACTTACATTTAGATAGATTTATATTATTATTAGTCGAGCGGCTGTTTGCAACACCGCGCCGTTATTTTAACGGTTTTACTTTATCTAGGCCTGAATTGTTGGCATCGATTGTTTCAGTCTGCCGCAGTGGCACATCCCGCATCAAAAAAACTCTCATCTATTGAGTTTTTCATATTACAAAAATCAGGGGGCTCTATGGGTGGTTTTGTTTTAGCATTATTGATTTTCGCTGTCTTGATCGTATTTATGAGCGTCAAGTCAGTGCCGCAAGGCATGGAATACACCGTCGAACGCTTCGGCAAATATACCAATACACTGACACCCGGCCTGAATATTATCGTGCCGATTATCGACCGCATCGGTAAAAAAATGGTGATGATGGAACAGGTGATGGACGTACCGTCACAAGAAGTTATCACTAAAGATAATGCGATGGTTACCGTCGACGGGGTGATTTTTTATCAAGTCATGGATGCCGCTAAAGCCGCTTATGAAGTCAGCCAACTGGGCTGGGCCATCCTGAATCTGGTGATGACCAATATCCGTACCGTGATGGGTTCGATGGATTTGGACGAATTGTTGTCGCGCCGCGATGACATCAATGCACGGCTGCTTTCCGTTGTCGACGATGCCACTACACCATGGGGCATCAAAGTCACCCGCATCGAAATCAAAGACATAGCCCCGCCCAAAGATTTAGTCGAAGCCATGGGCAGGCAAATGAAAGCCGAACGCTTGAAACGCGCATCGATTCTTGAAGCCGAAGGTTTAAGGCAATCCGAGATTTTACGCGCGGAAGGTGCGCAACAGGCGGCCATTCTGGAAGCCGAAGGCCGTAAAGAAGCGTCTTACCGCGATGCCGATGCCCGCGAACGTTTGGCCCAAGCCGAAGCCAGAGCGACATTAATGGTGTCGGAAGCAATCGGCAAAGGCGACGTCCAGGCTATTAACTATTTCGTCGCGCAAAAATACATTGAGGCGTTAAAAGATATTGGCGTCGCCAACAACAGCAAACTGGTTTTTATGCCGCTGGATTCATCGAGCGTTATCGGAGCCATCGGCGGCATCAGCGAATTGGCAAAAGAAGCCATGACCAAAAAAAGCTGATATGGCTGAACTGGAGATTGTTTTTTGGAACTGGTGGGTATTAGCCCTGGTTCTGTTAGTGGTTGAACTGCTGGCTCCCGGTTTTTTCTTTCTGTGGATGGCTGCATCAGGCTTTGTAACCGGATGCCTGCTGTTGCTGATACCTGTCATGGATATAAAATTGCAGGTATCGATTTTTTCGGTACTGTCTGTTGCTTTCATCACCTTATGGAAGCTTTACGGCAAAAAACATCCGATAGCGACCGACCATCCTTTATTAAACAAACGCGGCCAGCAATACATCGGCCGAGTCTTTAGCCTGTACAAGCCGATAGAAAACGGCGAAGGCAAAATCAAAGTCGATGATTCGATTTGGAAAGTCCACGGCGAAGATTGCGGTATTAGCACCAAGGTAAAAGTTATCGCGGTTCGGGGTACGGTGTTTGATGTGGAAAGGGTTGAGTAGCGTTAAACGCCGTTTCTCGCTATCACGCGAAATGGCTTATTCCGGATCTAACTCATCTGGAAACAATAGCGCCTCATAATTCCGTGCTCCGTGCAAAACGTGAATGACTTCAACAAGGCCTTCAAAGACACGATAGAAAATCAGGTAATCCCGATAGGGGCAGCGCCTAATCCCGTGACTCTCGTAACGCGGAACCAATGGAAAAGCGCGAGGCATATCAGCAAGCGCGCCGCATCGGTCAAGGAGCTCATTAACGAAGCTTGCCGCCCGCGCCGGATTATGTAGGCGGATATATTCGCCGATCCCCACCAAGTCGGCCTTGGCCTCGTCGGTGATAACAACCCTCATGGCTCAAAATGCTTTTGTAGCTCCTCGCGCACCGCGCCGATTTCTTGCGTCCTTCCGGCCTCCGCATCGGCAATCCCCCTGGCAATTGCCGAATCAAGCGTCGTCAAACGTTGTTCCCGATCCATCCAACCGCGTAGCGCTTCGCGGATGACTTCACTATTGGAACCATAAGCTCCCGTGCCGACCTTTTCACGGATGATGCGCACCATTTCGGCAGGAAGAGTAATTGAAAGTTTTTCGGCGGTTTGCATGATGCACCTCTGGATGTTGCCGGTAGCAGTAAATATTATTTAATACTACTAAAATACCGCATTGTCTATTACTTCTCTGTAAATCACGCTCACACAGGAGGAGCCGTACATGGCCTAAAGATCGAAGGTTTTTTAGGCCAATTGGGACTCCCAAAAATTACATCGTTCCCACTGCCAAGCCCTCATCGTTATACATAAGTGCTTACGAGACATTCTGGCAGGGATGTGAAAGTTCGGAACTCCCGGTGCTTTTAAACAACAGCGACATTCGAAAGTTACCTTGGTTTTTCCTAACTATTCAAATAATGGCTTATTTGCAAGTCCGGTAGAGGCGCATCGCGCCCCGTTCACAAATACCAAGAGATCGGGGCGTTTATAAAGCATTCCAACGGACAATCCATTTCCATGATCAAAATACCCAGTACACTTGGGTTCCGAAATGGGGCGCGATGCGCCCCCTACCGGGCTTGTTGGGCAAAATGAAAATTAGGCCAGATGCCATCCAGCTATAGCCTTAAGATTATTTGGGGTATGTTTTTTGGATTTGTGTATTCAATGCTTCGCCGACTTTTTTGCCTTGTTCTCTATATGATTCATGACCTTCAGGGGTATGTTCCCATTTTGACTTTGTGGTTGCTGCTTCATGCAGAGCATCCACAATACCTTTTTTAAATGATGATCGACGGCCTTCAGGTAGTTCATCTGGAATTTCTATTTGTATAAACATTTACACCTCCAAGTTAATTATTTGTAAACCCAACGTAATATATACGACATCAGTTGTCCAATAATCCAGGCGATATGTCGTATAACCATTTTCATTTAAGAGCATCTTATTGTTTTAATTAACTAAAGTATAAGCCAAGGCGACAAACCAAGTAAACAAACACGACAGCGCCTCCAGTCCGTGACAAAATTCGTTTCAATCACTATAGCCTGAGTACGGAGAAAACTTATCTCGTCATGACTAATCAGCTCATTTTGTATCATCAAAAGCGGCATCCATTTGAAGATGGGCGCGCGAGGCGCACAGTTATCGGGTTTTAAACAAACCCACCAGCCTCTTGAGTTGCTGCAAATCCTCGCCGGTTGCAACCCGCCCATAACGCAACCTAATAAATACGTCAGTGATTCGATCGACGTCCACCGCCTGTTCGGGCAATTTCATTTTCACTCTTTCGGCAAAATCCTTAACCCCTTCCCCCGCATTTCTAACCAACCCGTGCTTGGCAAGCTTTTTACAAAACCGGCTATAAATCAGCAAAACCTTATCGGCGGTTTTCGGTTTTTGATGGAGCAAAAACCAGCAAAGCACGGCCGTTATCAAGCCTATGACTGTGATCATCCAATAAACCAAAGCTTTTAAACCTTCGATGCCGAATAGCGACAGAAAACCGGACTGGCTCTTGTTGTCGTAATTGATGACCCAGCGTTGCCAGTTGTAATCGACGTTGCTCCACAGTTGCCGGGCCTGTTTTAGCCAGTTGTAAGCAGGCCGCGGCAAATAATCGCTTGCCCCGGCGATACCGTAGACAGCTTGCCGGTCCAGGTTAATTTCCCGTTCGATTCTTTCCGGCGCAATCGCGGCGGTTGGGTCGACACGAACCCAGCCCCGTTTGTCCAGCCAGACTTCAGCCCAAGCGTGGGCGTCGGCTTGCCTTATTTCCAGGAAATCGCCGACTTTGTTCAGTTCGCCGCCCTGATAGCCGGTCACAATGCGCGCCGGGATATGAGCGACGCGCATCAAATAGACGAAAGCGGAAGCATAATGGCTGCAAAATCCGCGACGGGTGTTGAATAGAAAGCTTTCAATCGGGTTTGCTTCCATGACCGGCGGCGTTAAGGTGTAATGAAAGTCTTCTACCCTGAAATGGTTTAACAGCTGGTTGATAAAATTGTCTGGAGGGCTGTCAAAACCGTGCAATTGACCGACCAATTGTTTGATTTTATCCGACGGTTCGCCGGGCAGTCGCGTTGCGGCTTTATATTCGCTAAGGTTGATCGGGCCGGTGTTGTATTCAGGATAAGAGATCACTTTATATTCGGCGCGTTTATCGGGGCTGTCCGAAGTAATCAGCTGGTAAGCGGCATTCAGGGCCAAAGGCGAGGAAAACTCATGGGGCATATCCAGCGCAAAAACCCAGTTTTTATCCTGCGGCTCCATCAGAAGCGTGTATTGATAAGGCGTGCCGGTAACGGTAGGCCTTATCAAGGGCTTTTGAAAAGCCCCCTGAATCCAGCGTTTGCCATCGGTAAAAGACAGGACCGGGCCGCGCCAGTAGCGTTGCCTTTGCGGCGGAATTGCACCGGCAAATTTGACCCGGAAGACCAGTTCTTCAGACAAACCCAAATCGCTGATTGAGCCGGGTTCCATGCTGTCGCTTAAACCGGTCCTGGCTTGGCGCTGTTCGTTAAATATCATCCATTTCGGCGCGTCAACGCGGGGAAATAAAATAAACAAGGCCACGGCAATCGGTAAGGCCTGAACGATGATAATGGCCGAGGTTTTAAACGCCGCGAAGATTTGCATGTTGTGGCTGTTGATGGAAACCAGCGTCGCCAGCAACACGCAACAGACCGTCAGGATATAAGCCGCCATCAGTATGCTTTGCTCGTATAAGAACTGGGAGGCCGCGACGATAAAGGCCAGATAGCTGATCAGGTATAGATCGCGCTCTTTCTTGATCTCCAATAATTTGAGTCCCAGGGCGATGATGAACAAATTGGTTCCGGCGTCGCGCCCGAATAGGCCTTGATGCTGGCTATACAGCAGGAGGATTCCGAAGATCAGCAGTAAAAAAACAACTCGCGCATTAGGCAGCCGGTTTTGTTTCCAGATACCGATAAATCGCCAGCCGAGCAGCAGGCAGAAAAAGCCGAACACGGCTGCCGGTATATGGTAAATATGCGGAAAAACAATCAGCCCGATGGAGACTAATAGAAAGGTTAAGATGTTTTTGTCGAGTTCCGGTTTCATGATCATTAAAACAACGCCAACGCTTCCAGGCATTTTCGATAATGCGCCAAACCATGGTCGGGCGGCAATTTTAATCCCGGCAAAGCAAAGCCGTAACTGATTCCGGCTTGCTCCGCATCGACGACCCAGCGGCACAACTGACTTAGACGCTCTTCAACATTATGGCCCGGCGTTTGGTCGTAATCCAACCGGATTTCCTCTAATGCCTGTTCGCTACTGTATTGCTTGCTGAACACGCCCAAGCCTTTGGCAAATGCTTTCCAATGGATATGTTTAATGGCATCGCCGGACTGGTATTCCTGCAAACCGTAAAATTCATCGCTGCCCTTGCTGTTAAATCCCTGTTGGCCCTGCGCCGATACGGTTTGGGGAAAAGGTATGTCAAGACGCGCCGGTTTTGGATAAACCAAGGCCTTAAGCTCGAAACGGATCGGCGTCCAGGCACGGAACAAGCCCAAAGGATAAGTGCTGGACAGCGTAACCGTTCCCGCTTGATGCCAGCCTCTTTTTTGCGTTACCGAATACAGCGTAACATGCGCTGTGCTCTGCGCCTGCATAGCCAGGCTTTGGCTGTCCTGTAGCGTGACCTGTAACTGCTGGCGTTCAACATCAATCGGGTTGTTGATATGAATGTCGAACCCGGCGGCTTCTCCGGCAAACACGGCTTTAGCGCGGCCTTTTTGCACCACCAGCCCGGCTAAGGCTTTGTAGCTGTGCAAAATGGTAATGAAAAAAACACTCGCCAGCAAAAAAGCCAGCATGTAGGCCAGGTTATTGTTATAAACGAAAGCAATCAGCAATAGCACGACTATCAATGCAACAAAGCCCAAGCCCCGCTGTGTCGGCAAGATAAAAATACGCCGGTGATTTAAAACAACTGGCGTATCGACGGCTTTTTCGCCCGAAACAAACCGGCTGAGTTTAAAGCGCTCTTTTAAATTCAATGGACGGCAACATTAGCTAAGATCGGTGCGACGATGGCTTCCGATTGGGTATTGCCGGCCCGTAACCGATGCCCCGCGACAGCCGCCAGCACGGCTTGCAAATCTTCAGGGATAACCGCATCGCGTCGATCCATAAACGCCCAGGCTTTGGCCGCGGTCAGCAGCGCCAGCCCGGCTCGGGGCGACAAACCGCAATGATATTCGGATGAGGCGCGGGTAAAGTTAATAATGCCCTGACAATAATCCAGCAAAGCGCTCGATACATAAACTTGACTGACCGCCTGCTGTATCCGTTGCAACTGCTCCGGCGGCAGCTGTACGGGCAGCGATTCGCACAGACTATGGCGGCTTTGCCCGGTAAGCAATTGTCTTTCCGCTTGATGATCGGGATAACCCAATTCAATCCGCATTAAAAAACGGTCCAATTGCGACTCGGGCAACGGAAAGGTGCCGATTTGATGAGACGGGTTTTGCGTGGCAATGACAAAAAAAGGTTGGGGTAGCGGATAGGTTTTACCCTCAACCGTCACCTGACACTCTTCCATCGCTTCCAATAGAGCGCTTTGCGCCTTGGGCGTGGCGCGGTTAATTTCATCCGCCAGCACCATCTGGTTAAACACCGGGCCGGGATGAAATGTAAATTCATGGTTTTTCGCATCGAATATCGACGCACCGATAATGTCGGCAGGCAGAATATCGCTGGTAAACTGAATCCGCTGGTAATTTAAACCCAGCAGTTTTGCCAAAGTATGCGCCAGCGTGGTTTTACCGACGCCGGGAATATCTTCTATCAACAGATGACCTCGGGCCAGCAAACAGCAAAGCGCAAGCCGAACCTGTTGGGGTTTGCCGAGAATAACTTGGTTGGCTGAATCTAAAAGCCGATGGATTGCATTTTGCATGAGGGGTGTTAGGATGTTGGGGTTATCAATGAAATCGGCTTTATTATAGAGCAAGATTCAATCGCCATTAAGGCCGGACCAAAAAGAGGGATTTGTTATGAAAGAATATGAAGAGGTGCGCAACAGTCTAATCGAAATGCTGGAAGATCTTGACGATCGGCTGGACAAGATTACTCATGATGTCAAAGAACCTTTAGACAAAGACTTTGAAGAACAAGCCGTGCAACAGGAGAACGATGAAGTCCTGGATAGTTTGGGCAACGCGGCCAGAACGGAAATCGCTTTGGTCAAACAGGCTATCTCCAGGATAGATAAAGGCGAGTACGGACTCTGCGAGGTTTGCGGCGAACCGATCGGTAAAGAGCGCTTAAAAGCCGTACCTTTTTCCAGCATGTGTATAAAGTGCGCCAGTCAAGCAGGCTGTTAAAACGATTTTAAGCTAATGACTGATGTTACGCATTGCCCCGAAAGAGGGTGAGTACGGCGTGCCGTGCGCGCCTTAAGGCTCTGGCCGGGTTATGTACGCATGCCGTAGGCAGACCTTCCAGGTTTTTACTGGAGCCGCTCCCGGCGGCTCCAGCACTTCCGCCATCCATGGCAGTCGTAAAACCTGGAAGGTCTAAATATCGCGATGAACGAGGTAGGCGCGATGAGTCTTAACTATTTTCGTACTTTTCGTGGACAACGCTTTTTTATCATTAGCTGCAATCTCTTGAGATAAAAACAGAAGTTGCGCTGCAATTTGTGCAAATCCTTTGTTTAAAAAGCTTGCCGCCTTTATAATTCAACAAAACTTCCAAGTTTTTTCATTTCCTGTTTATTTCACTCCAACCCGAGACTCGTTTAACAATGAAAACAAAAATTGCCCTATTTTTAGGACTGTTATTTATTACCAATGTAAGCTTTGCCGACTTAAAGATTGGCTTCGTCAATATCCCTGCCGTGCTTGAAAAAGCGCCTCAAGCCGAAAAAGCCAAAAAACGTCTGGAACAAGAATTTTCTCCACGCGATAAACAATTAGTCGCGCAACAAAAAGAAATTCAAAGCATGGACGACAGAATGGCTAAAGATGCCGCCGTAATGGGTGAATCGGCACGCGCCAATATGGAAAAAGATATTCTGAATAAGAAAAGAGACGCCAAAAGAGCCCAACAAGAATTCAGCGAAGACTTTAATGTTCGCCGTAATGAAGAACTGGGTAAATTGCAAAGCCGTATCGTTGAAGTTATTCGCGATATAGCCAAAACTCAAAACTTCGATTTGTTGCTGACTGACGGCGTTATTTATGCCAACGAACAAATCGACGTTACCGCTCAAGTTCAACAAAAGTTGTCAGCTCTTCCTAACTAATTGATGTTAACCGGCAGTCTTTAACAGATTGGCGGTTCCTCAAGCCTCATCGTAAAGCCGATCAATCGGCTTTACGATACAGATACAGCCCCTGCCTTCTCAGTTTAGTCAGTGATTAATTTCACCGTCCCACTACAATACCCATCAGGTAAAAAAGCATGAACAAGCGGCAACTCATCGAGAAGCTATCGTTGACGGCTCACATTGAAGGCGGCTATTTCTCCAGAACCTATTGTTCCGATATAAAAACCGATCTGTCTTCTTATCCGGAACCGAGACACCTGCTGTCTTCTATCTTTTACATGCTGACCGACGACAGCCCGATCGGTTATTTGCATAAGAATAAATCGGATATTATTCATTACTTTCACGCCGGCTCTCCTTTGACCTATGTGATCCTTCATCCTGACGGCAATCTCGAACAGAAGACGCTTGGCTTTGATCTTGATAAAGGCCAGCAATTGCAATTAATCGTTCGCGGAGGCTGCTGGAAAGCCACCGAATTGGAGTCGGGAGAATTCGGTTTAATCAGCGAAGCGGTAGCGCCGGGGTTTGAATACGAGGATATGGAGTTGGCGGAACAGAAAACCATAAAAAACCGATTTCCGCAGCTATGGACTCGAATTGCAAAATATGTCAGGTAGCGGTCTATTTTTACCCATAGACAAGATTGATTAATTCACCACGAAGACACGAAGAGCACGAAGAAAAATAATTGTTTAAATTCAATTCATTGAAAACTTCGTGACCTTCGTGCCTTCGTGGTGAATGCTTTTGTTCTAAAACGAATACTTTCACAGTCTCTTGATGCGTATGGAACAGTGAAATCACTTCCAGTTATCTGTTCCTATTCGTTTTTGCCGGTTTATCATCGTATGTAGCCGCTGCCATAGCGTCGTACACACTTTCATGACATGCGGCGCATAGTATCTGGCTTTTTGCAGCAACAAAACGCTCGCCCGAAAAAGCATTAAACCTATGCGATAAACCGTTTCTTTCGTTCTATAAAGCAGCGGTTTTAACGCCACGAAGTCGACTTTCCTATCCTTGACCTTGCCGTGCCGATGCAACCATTGCAACAAGCCGCTGACATAAAGCACAAACATCCCTATCCCGGAAAGAAACCAGATAAACCGGCCTGTCGCGCCAAAAGCCTCGCCGGTATGCATCGGCCAGATCCAAGTGGTAAAAGTTTGCCCCGAGGTAAACCCGGACGGGTCGCGCACCTCTTTGACCTGGCCGCTCCAGCGATCCACCCAGACTGTCGTATAGGGATGGCGCCGATTGATTTCACTGTTTTGACGTAAATTGATCCGGTAAATCCCGTTGTCGCCGGCAGGCGTGGTAACCCGCCGCAGTTCGGCGCGAGGAAACGGGCCGCGCGCGACAAATTCCGCCGACTCCAGCTCGACCGGATGATTATTCGGGAGCGCCGTACTGATAATGTTGCGCCCGGTTTCGCCGTGTTCCATGCCGGACGAGCCGGTCAGCGCTTCCAGCAGCGCAGGGTAACTCAAGTTAAAACCGGTGAACGCCAGCAACAGTAAGACCGATGCGCTCAGCAGCCCAATCAGGCGGTGCAGGTCTAACGCAAACCGGACCATGCCGTTCTTATGGCGAATTTTTAAAGCCCCTAAAATTCCCCGCCAACCCGGCCACCACAAATAAACGCCGGTACCGATAGAAAGCATCAGCAATAAACCCAAAATGCCCACCGCGTTGCGGCCGAATCGATCGAGCCGAAGCTGGGTATGCAGATCAAGCAGCCAAGTGGTTACGGTTTGCCCCCAAAACCGGCTGGCAACAACCTCGGCCGTATAAGGATTCACCGAGACCATCAGCGGCGCATACAGTTCGAAAAAAGTTTCCCTGGGCTTGTCGTACCATGCGGTAATCATGCCGTCCGCGGACCTGGGCATTTCCAAAGTCCAGGAACCGTAGCGATTGGGATGTGCCGCCTGCACCGCTGCCATAATTTTATCCAGGGACTGGCGCTTGCCCGACGGCTGTTCGATAACCAATTGCGGATTCAACAGCCGGTCCAGCTCTTCGCGGTAAACGCCGACACTACCGGTCAGCCCCATCAGCGCAAAAAAGAAGCCGGCAATTAATGCCAGATAAAGATGAACCTTAAGCCAAGTTGCCCGGCTGAGCAGGCGGTGAGTGGGAAATTGCATGGCGTTGTTATCGGGGTGGAAAAAACCGGCATTATCCCATACGGGATTATGCGGCGTTTATTTTTGTCCGGCACGCTGGACGTGTGATGATAGTTAAGTACGCAACTCGCTATAAAAACATCCCCTGCCGGAAACTTTTTATCCGCAACACAGCCGGAAAGTCGTCATGCTCCCGTTGTCGACACACAATAAAAAATGACCGAAATTGTGTTGTTTGAACCTTTGTGGCGGCGCATGGTCATGCGATGATACATCCCGGTTCACGGCAAGCGATTCGGTACCCGCAAAAATAAATCCGAATTCCTGACGATTTTCCTACGGTCATGCGTCTACTCCTCGATGAACACAATTCAACAACGGAGAAATGGATACATGACATTAAAAATGAAACGGCTGACAGCGGCTCTTTTGGCGACCATGGCAAGCACCGCCTACGCAGAGCAACAACAAAAGCATCACTTTAACATTCCCGCGCAAGCCCTGGGTTCGGCACTGCAAACGCTCGCCGCGCAATCCGGCGCGCCGATGCTTTATGCCGAACAGACCGCTGCGGGCAAGCAAAGCCCGCGCTTGAGCGGCGACTACACCATCGCTGAAGCGACCGATAAATTGCTTGCCGGTAGCGGCCTTGCCCATAGCGTCGCCGGAAACGGCACAGTGACGGTTAAACCCGCGCCAAACGCCGCTCCCGTTACCTTAAAGCCAATGACCGTCACCGGTAAAACAGAGGACGATCCCAAGGCTTACACGGCGACCCGCACCGCCTCCGCCACCAAGACCGACACGCCGATCATGGAAACGCCGCAATCCATCCAAGTGATCAAACGGCCCTTGATCGACGATCAGCAAAACATCACCGTTAGCGAAAGTCTGCGCAATGTCAGCGGCGTGGTTCCCAATACGCCCGCCTTTACCCCCGCCAGCGAGATGACCCGGATCCGCGGCTTTGCCGCCGAACAACTGGTTGACGGTTTTACCCAATACCGCAATGCCGGCGACCGGGAAAGTACGGTCAATATTGAGCGGCTCGAAGTCCTAAAAGGTTCCAACGGCGTGCTTTACAGCGGCGGCTCCGGTTCCCCCGTCGGCGGCTTGATCAATATTGTTTCCAAACTGCCCCAAGCCGTCGCCTCTCGCGAAGTGGGTTTTAAAGGCGGCACCAACAGTTATTACCAGCCTTATGTCGATATTAACCAACCTTTGACCAAAAACATCCTGGCCCGCTTTACCGGCGAGTACACCAATTCAGGCAGTTACCTGGACACCTTAACCACCGAACGTTATAACCTCAACCCAACCTTAACCTTTACTAACAACGATACGACGAGTTTGACCTTGCACGGCAAAGTGTCGAAATGGGATCAACAGGAATACCCTGGCTTGCCTGCCATCGGCACGATAGCAGGTAATTTTTCGATTCCCCGCACGACCTTTTTAGGCCCTTCAGATATGCCTAAAAGCCATAGCGAATCCAGTGCGGTCTGGGGAGACTTCGACCACAAGTTCAACGATATTTGGTCATTGAACCTGAAAGCCCGTTATTCGCGATCTGAATTTGACGAGAAACTCAAAGAAATCTACGGTGGAGACGGATTTGCCGCCGATAGGCCGTTTCTCGGCAGCACTTGGCTCTTGTACAACACCGAGTTGAGTCAAAAGCAGGAAGAACGGAGCTTTTTAGGCAATGCCACAGCAAAGTTTAATGTCGGCCCCACTAAAAACACCGTGTTAATCGGCGCCGACCATAGCGATTTAGACGACCGGGGCTTTATGGATTATACCGCGGCGGGCAGCATTAACCTGAACAATCCCCGGTTTAATACGCCTTATGGCCGGGCAGGCGCGGGCGTCGATAACATGTTTGCTAACAACACGACTTACGGCGGTTACACCCAATGGCAAAGCACCATTTATAACCGGCTGCATTTATTAACCAGCGTCAGGGTCGCTCATGTCGGCATCGATTACCGCACCTTGCAGGGCGTCAATACTCACGGAGACAAAACCAAGTTCTTGCCTCGCGCCGGCGGCGTTTTCGACCTGACCGATGAATTTTCGTTATTCGTCAATTATAGCGAAGGCATGAAGGGCCAGCCTTTTGTCAATTTCGTCGGCGCTCCTCAACCGGAAGAATCGACAACGCTTGAAGGCGGCCTTAAATTCAATATCGCGCATCAACTGACCGGACAGATAGCCGGCTATCAAATCGAGCGCAGCAATGTCGCGGTAACCGACACCCTCGACCTGCAACGCCGCTCGAAAGCCGCCGGACAACAGCGTTCGCGCGGCATTGAAACCGACATGACCTGGCAGGCAACCGACGCGCTGAGCATTCTTGCCAACTATGCGCATACCGATGCCAGATTCACCGACAATTTGGCCGGCGTTCCCGAAGGTAACAAGCTGGCTTTAGTGCCGGAAGATTCCGGCCGGCTGTGGGTCAATTACCGTTTTCAACAACCGATGATCAAGGGCTTGAGCGTTGGCGGTGGACTTTATGCGCAAGGCCGGGCCCAGCTGTCCGACAATAATGCGTTCAGCAGCGACGGCTACCATAGCTTCGACGCCAGCATTGCTTATGAATATCAGCGTTTCAAAGTGGCGGCGACGGTAAAAAACCTGACCAATAACCAGTATTTCCAACCCTACGGTTATTTAGGCGGACATGTGATACCTTCAGAAGGTACATCCGCCTATGTCACCGGATCTGTAAAATTTTAAGGAGCTTTACGTGGATCGCCGTCAATTTACTACGCTAGCCTTATTGGCCGGCGGTCTCGCGCCTTTCCTGCCGGGCTGCCAAGCGTTTGCTGAAAAAAAAACTCAACCGGCAAATACTTCTCCGCATTTAACTAAAGATGAAGCGGCTGCGGTGTCGCGCCAAGGCCATGAGGCCTTTATGAGCCTTGACCAGCAGGATTTTAAAATGCTGGGAGATGAGCATATTGCGATGCTGTTATACCCCGGTTTTGCCGCGCTGGATCTGGTCGGGCCTCAATACCTGTTTGCCGCGATGATGGGGGCAAAGATCTATTTGATTTCGCCGACCGATGACCTGAAACCGGTAGTCAGCGGCGAAGGCCTGGCGATTGTGCCGACCCATACCCAAAGCGAATGCCCGGAGGCCCTGGATATTTTCTTTGTGCCGGGCGGCGCCAACGGCACGCTTGAAGCGATGAAAAACACTAAATTAATCGACTTCATCGCCGGCAAAGCGGCAACGTCCAGATATGTAACCAGTGTTTGCACAGGTAGCTTGCTGCTGGGCAAGGCCGGTTTATTGAAAGGAAAAAAAGCCACCTCTCATTGGACGATGCTGGAACTGTTACCGGAATTCGGCGCGATACCGGTAAAACAGCGGGTAGTCTGGGACGGCAAACTGATTACCGGCGGCGGTATAACCGCCGGTATTGATTTCGGCTTGCAAATTGTTGCCGCCTTGCGTGGGAAAGTCTATGCCCAAACGATTCAGCTTGAGTTAGAGTACGACCCGGCCCCGCCTTACGATGCGGGTTCGCCTGAAAAGGCCGACCCGTTCGTTAGAGACAATCTTAAAAGCATATTTACGCCGCTGCTTGAGAAACTCCGACAGGCAATTTAATGGCTCAACCGCCTGAAATTCACGGCGTCGACTCACCTTGGCGATGGCGACGGTAAACGTATTATCAAAAAAAGCTTATTCACCACGAAGACACGAAGAGCACGAAGTTTTATTTCTTCGTGTCTTCGTGGTGAATGCTTTTGTTCTAAAACGAATACGTTCACAGTCTCGATGGCCTAAATACCTGAATACAAGCTTCCGGCCAAGGTTCAAGAAGCTTTACCTGCTTTGCAAGCGAGGCTTGCACTCCAAAATACCGTGTGAGGGACCAGAAGGAATGCGATAAAGAGGGAAACGTTATGAAGCGTTATATACAGGTATAAAAACAAGTAGTTAAAACAATTTTTCGTTTTTTTGTTGAGTTTGCGATAAAAATGAATTTTGGTTGTTTTTGCCATTTTGAAATAGATAATTTGCGATATTTGAAATTCGTTATTTAAGCGTTTAAAAAGCATTTAAAAATTTCACTCATCATCAAAATTTTTTCGTTTTTCTTGATGCCACATATCGATAAGTTTTTTCAAGTTCATCATTCGATAGCTCAGTTAAGCTGGTAGCCTTAAAATTCTTTGCAATATAGGCATCCAGTGCTGCTGGATCATTTTTCGCATTGATTTTAATGTAAGCATATTTACGTTTTCGCCACTCATCGCCATCCTTTACAGCAGCTGAAGGCATTGAGTTTAATCGGCCTATCCATTCAAGCAGGTATTTTTTCGCTTTCGGGAACTTTTCAAGCGGTATCATCCGCATTTTTCCGACATCTATTTTATTATTCAATGACTTCCATACGCCCATATGCGTTACAGGATTCTGTTTAACAACTGCTTCTATACGAATAATTTCATCTTTAAGACGATGCAATTCAGCGACTTGGCTTTCGGTAATATGCTCTATGCCGGGTTCAACTTTAACAATTGTTTTTTTGATGATTTTTTCTGGGTGATGATAGTGGTGATTAATATCGCCTCCAGCAATCTGAATATTGCTACCGCCAGTGATTTGTATACTTGGCTTGGGCGTAGCTCTTCTGCTTGTTACTTTAGGTTTTTTCTCTTCAATAAGTAGCGCCTTGAGATTGTTCTTCTTTTCCGTGTTTTCCATTGTTTAACCTAAGCAATTGATTTAATTATTTTAGATAGTATTTTTTGCGCGTGCTCGAACGATTGCACGTCTTTTTCTTTGTCTTCATCTTCAAATATTTCATAGGCCAGCTTGATGGCTTCCGCTTTTTTAGCGGGGGTTATCTTGCGGCCTGACTCTTCCAGTACCTCCTCAATGGTCTCTATGGCTAATTGCAGGCGCTGGGTATCCAGTTCGCCCAGTGATGGTATGGACGCATGGTCTTGATGCCGCGGTGCTTGCATATCCGCAATGAGCATTTCTCCTTTACCCATTAAGAGCCAATATGGATTTATACCAGCTTCAGCTATGGATATAAGTGCTGCTGATCCAGGCTCTACAGATCCGGCCTCATATTTTTTATATGAGCTTAATGTGAGACCGTATTTTGTCGCCGCATCCACTTGAGACAGACCATATATTGACCTTGCTTCTCTCAATCTCTCGGCAATATTCATGCACCGCTAACCTGTCCGTAGCGGTGCATTTTTTTTGCTTTGATAAAACCATGAAGCGCAAATGCACCTTGTTGATATATATGGATTTTTTTCATTTCCTCTAAAGAACCCTTAAATTGTCTAGCGATGCACAATAAATTGTCTGTTCAATGCGTTGACATGGGCAATATATTGTCCTAAACTAATAACACCTGAACAACAAACAAGGACACTAAACCATGAGCAACGCAAGCCCAAAAAAAACCAATCCTGACGCGGAAGCACCCGCTCAGGATTGGCACCCTGCCGACATTAAAGCGGCACTGGAAAAAAACGGTATAACCATGAACAAACTAGCCAAGGAGCATGGACTGACGTCAGCCAGCACCTTATCCCATGCCTTGAAAGAGAGTTCGCCCAAGGCCGAGCAACGTATTGCCGATGCCTTGGGACTCCATCCAAAGGTCATTTGGCCGAGCCGGTATTACGCCAATGGCGAAAAAAGACCGCGTGGTTTTCACGCTATCCAGTATAGAGAATCAGTCGTGCCAGTCAATGGCAAAGATAACGCCGACAATAACCATGTCAAAGCGTGACAAACTGACTATCGACTGGGTTGACATGATGGCTGTACCGGTCGCACGTACTCCCCGGCCCGGTGCCCTGGATGTGGGCATGCAACTGAGGAATTTGTTAAGCGAGCAGATTAAGGCGTCGCCACTATCACGACATCAGATTGCCGCCCGGATGAGCGAGTTATTGGGGCATGAAGTCAGCAAGCACCAGTTGGACAGCTGGACAGCAGAAAGCCGCGACGGCTGGCGGTTTCCGCTGGAATATTTACCGGCGCTGGAAGTCGCGTTGGAAACACATGAAGTATTGATCTGGGTCGCGGATTTACGCGGTGCGCGGGTCGCCGTCGGACAAGAAGCGTTACAAGCCCAATTGGGTAAGCTGGAACACATGAAAGGTGAGCTGCGTAAGCAAGAAGCCGCGATCAAGAAATTATTGGGGGGACGGAAATGACTGTAATCGATGGTTGGCCGTGTTATTTACCAGGAGACACTGCACAGACGGGAAAAATATACCCGATGGTGCGCGTCGATGAGCAAACCGAAGCGCAGTACGCACTGTACGGCGAGATTGGGGAGCTGAAAACATTTATTTACCACAACGGCAGCCGAGCCGGAAAGAACGCGGCGATGGCCATTGCCCGCAGTCTGGCTGAATCGGGAACTGCGGTGCGAAGGTTGCCGACACCCGGCATTGTCGCTATTTACCCGGCCGATTGCCACGAAATCATCGAGCAGCGCGCCTTACGGCCTGTGGCTAAACAATTATTAGGAGAGCAGGCATGTTAGATAAAGCTGAATTCGATGCCGGTTATGACGATGGGTCCGAGGCTTTTATTCGAGGTGAACGCATTAACTGTCAAGATGCCAGTGATTCTTATCGAGGGGGTTTTTTCTTTGGTTGGCGCTATGCCGAGGCCTTCCGTGACGGCAGTCTTGCTCATGCTAATGGGGTTTTATTCTGCCCTTATGCCGAAGGCAGTGCTAACGGTTATTTACGGAGTATGTGGTTAGAAGGCTATTGGTCACAAGCCGCCAGGAGCGCCGCATGAGCGAGTTTAACCGCACTTACACATTAGATGAAATTGCCCAAGTCATGGGTAAGCATAAAAGCACTGTTGTACGTATGGCACAGAAAGGCGGCTGGAACTACACCGAAAAGCCCGCAGCTGGAAAGCCGCTGAGAGAATACAAGCTGTTCGATTTGCCGCAAGACATACAAACACAACTGGTCTTTCAAGCAAGCAAAGCCGAAGCCGCCGCTGTGTACGGGCCGCAACGGGCCGCGTTAAGCCCCGAGCTACAGACATCGGTCGATGAGTTCCACGCCGAACAACCGGAAGCGGTGGTGTATTACATTGATTGGGAACACTTTAGGCGCAAGACCGCCAAAGTCCAAGGCAAAGCCTATCGCCAAGCCGAAGTGGTGGTGCAGCTTAAAAAACTGATCGATGCCGATAGGCAACGAGTCTTTGCACTGAAACAAGCTAATGACCGCCGCGCCGAAAACTCGCCGATGCGCATTAAGAAAACGCCGATCAACACCTTGATGCAGCAAGTCGCCGCCGCGAATCCTGATGTCTGCCCATCATGGCGCACCTTGCAAAACTGGTGGCTGGGCAAGCCCGGTAAACCCGGCTGCGTCCACTTTGATGTGGCCGATTATGCCCCGGCGCTAGCCGGTTGCTATACCGGCCGCACCAAACTGGCCGAATGCTCGCCGGAAGCGTTTGAGTATTACGCGCAACTGTATCTGCACCGGCGGCAACCGTCTTTTAAAGATTGTCACCGGCGCACGGAGGAAATGGCGAAAGCAAACGGCTGGACCGTGCCGGGCGAAGCGACGATGCGCCGCCGGATCGAGGCTGAATACTCGGTCGGCATCATTACCTTTATGCGCCAAGGCCCGGAAGCCTTTAGATTGCTGACACCGTTCCAGCAGCGCGATAAAACCGTGTTCCGTGCCGGTGAAGCGGTATCGGGCGACGGTCTTAAGTTTGACAAGTTGTGGGTCGAATGGCCGGACGGCGAAATCATCAACACGTCGACGGCCTGGGTTTGGCAGGATTTATACAGCGGCAAGATTGTCGCTTGGCGCTTGGGTAAGACCGAAAGCACCGACTTATTCCGGCTGGCCACCTACGATTTAACCGGGCAGTTTTTGCCCAGCTATTTACAAGTGGATAACACCCGCGTCGCGGCCAACAAGATGATGACCGGCGGCGCTCAAGGGCGGCACCGGTTTGGCAACCAGCCGAACGACCCGCTGGGGATGCTGTTAATGCTGGGGATGGATGTGCATTTTACCGACCCTGACCACACCATCGCCTCGCCGGGTAGCAAGCCGGTAGAACGGGCGTTTGGGATCGGCGGCATTCATGACAAGGTGGCGACTAACCCGAAGATACGCGATCGGGGCTTTAGCAAGGCTACCGCGATTACCTCAGCCGAATTGCGGAATGCGATTGAGTATGAAGTGATCCGCCATAACGCCCAGGAAAAACGCCGTTCGCCGGTCTGCGGCGGAGTGATGAGCTTTGACCAAGCTTATGAGAAGTCGTTTGTCAGCTGGGCACCGCGTAAAGCCACCGAGGCGCAGCGCCGCTTATTGATGCTGTCGATTGAAGTCGTTAAGGCCAACAGCAACAACGGCATGGTCTCGATCAAGGCCGGTAAAAGCCAGCTGGGTAGCAACCGGTATTGGTGCGAGGCGCTGAATGAATACCGTGGGCATGATGTTGGGGTGTTTTTTGATCCGGATGATCTGACCAAGGACGTGGATATTTACAGTTTGGAAGGCAAGTATTTGATGACGGCACAGTATGAGCCATCGGTCGGCTTTACCGACAAGGAAGCCGGCTCGGAATACATGAAACGGACCAAGCGGATTAATAAGCTGGTTAAAAAGCAGGCGAATGAAGTTAAGGCCATTCAGAAGCTGCATACCGATAAGTTGCCGGCGTTGGCTGAGCCAGAGGCACCGGAAAGCAAGGTGGTAACCGGGTTGTTTAACAAACCGCTGGATCAAGGGTTTGAGGGGGATGGCGGTCAGGTGATTGATGCTGACGCTGTGTTTAGTAAGGCGATTGCGATGATGATGGGGGGATAGGAAATGTTAAGCGATAAATAAATATTACCTGGCACTAGATAGGCGCGAAAACGGCGCATACGCCGAAATCCAGGCTTTTGAGGAAATCCAGCAGGTATTGGGGATGTCCTGGCAACAAGGCCAATCACTTAAGGAATCTGAATATGAAAAATAATTTAAAGAAGCTGCAAAAACTGTGTGACGACTTTAACAAGCAATATCCAGTTGGAACCGCTGTAAAGCTTAAAAAGGATTTTGTTGACGAGCCAGTCGAGACCAAGGTCAGGCATGCGGCCTATGTTTTAAGCGGACATAGTGCAGTTGCCTTTTTCGAAGGAATCAGCGGTTGCTATGACATTTCTTGCGTAAGAGGACGGAGCGAAAACTAGGAAATAAAGGCTTTTGGCGGCAACCAAAAGCCCTTTGAAACGCGGCTTAACAGCCGATTTACAACGATTGCGAAAGGCATCGCATCAATAACAAGAAACTGGAGTATAGCAAAAATGAATACGGAAAAACAAATGTGGGTCTATGGCACTTGCATTAGTGACCATTTAATAGTTGATGTTGTTGATAACAGCAATGGCGGCTGGGAGTGGTCTGGCGGGCCACGGGTCAAGCAGCTCATTAAAATCGAAGTCGATAATTATTACCCTGAGAACGATGACGACTGGGATGTCGACGAATGGGAAGAAGGGAGAGCGTATGTGTTCGCTCTGCCAAATCGCTCAAGTTGGCAAGATGCCTATAGATTGGCTCGTACCTTAGCAAAGCACGGCAAAGCCAGAGTAACGGCACCTGGAGGGATTGTATTTGATGTCGCATTTCCATCAATCACCTTTATTGGAGGTATGTCATGAGCTTGCGTGAGCGAGTACGAGCAGAGATAGCGACAGCAGGCCTAAGTCAAGCCCAGGCCAGCAAGGAAGCCGGCATTGAATCCACCGGCGGCAGTAAGCTGAATCAATGGTTGCAGGAAAAGTACCAGGGCGATAACGACAAAATCGAGCAACAGCTGACCATTTGGTTGGAAACCCGCAAAGAATCGGCCATGCAACGGGCGGAAATGCCCAAAGCTCCAGAATGGGTCAAGACACCGACGGCCGAGAAGATTTTTTCCAGCTTGGCCTATGCACGGATGGCGGCGGTTTCGGTCTGCGTATACGGCGGTGCAGGCGTCGGCAAAACCAGCACTTGCGAGGCTTTTTCGGTACAGCATCCGAACGTCTTTATCGTGACCGCCTCGCCGTCCGCCGCCTCGTATCCGGCTTGTTTACGGCGCATTGCATCGGCTGTCGGTTTGCGCGGCTTCAGCCACCGCACCGCCGATCTTGAGGATGAAGTGATTGCCCGGCTGAAAGGCACCCAAGGCCTGCTGATCTTCGACGAAGCGCAATTGCTGTCTACAGAATCGCTCTGGGGCATCAAAGGCATTTTTGATGCCGTCAAGATCGGCGTGGCTTATGTCGGCTCAGAACAAGCCTACAGCAACTTGGCCGGCCGTAAGTCCGAACTGAACGCACCCTTGTTTAGGCGGATCAGCAAGAAACAAGCCTTAAAACAACCGACCCGCGAGGATGTCACGGTCATTTTATGGGCCTGGGGGCTGACGATTGACGGTAGCGCCGGCCGGTCCGCCGTGGATTATTGCGCCAAGATTGCGGCTAAACCGGGCGCCCTAGGTATGGTCACCGAAACCTTGCGGCTTGCCTCCATGCTGGCGCTGGGTGCTGGCGAGGCCTTGGGATTGGACACGATTAAACAGGCTTATCAAAGTCTGGGGGGTGAGTGATGGCGGCGTTACTGGTTTTAGAAAACGTCAAATCGATTGAAGCCGTACCAGTCGGCAGCATTGCAGCTCAACCGGAGTACTTTTATCTGAATCTGATCATTACCGATAAAGACGACAAAGTGTTTGAAATCACAATGAGCAGCAAGGATAAGGCAGTATTTACCCAACTTAATAGGGGGTAGTGATGAAAGCGCTAATCAGCCTTGAGGATTTGCCTGAAGGCGGTATCGGTTTTAGCGTCGAGTCCCAGAAACAAGACCAGGACAGCGGCATAACAGATGCCGGGTTTTTAGTGCAGCAGTTGCAGGAAACCTTACAGCGTATTGCCGTCGATATGCGGGCGGTAAAGCATCCGCAGCTTGACCTACAACAGGCTCAGGCGTTTATCCGTCGAGCCTATCCTGTGAAAGGGGAACCGCTATGAGATACAAACAAAAAAAACATTATCCCGACATAGGGCTGATCCGGCGCAAGTCCGATCTGGTCTGCAAAGCGGTGAAAATACTGGTCGAGCAAGGCATTGAAGTGCAAGCGATCAACTTTAAAAACGCCACGCCGGTGATCGATGTTGCCGACTGTCCGTCTACAAAAGTGCTGCATGGCGTCGCTATCGGCCAAACCCGGGTCAGCGATAACGAATTGCATATTAAAAAATCGGCCCATGTGTGCGGTTGTCAGGTTGTATGGAGTGAAGTGGTATGAAGAAAAAAAGCGAGTTATTGCAATCCGCCGAGCGCGGCTTGTTTTGGGAAAACCTGCGGCAATGGCTGTTAGATAAAAAGCTGGCCTACCAGCAAGCTAAGAACCGCGCCGAAGCCAAAAAGCTAGAACAAATGGGGATGTTATGAGTATCGCCATTGTCCTGGTATGGCAGATGAGTTTGATATTCCTGATTGTGGTAGCGCTCTTAATAGGGGTAAGAGATGACTGGTGGCAGACTATCGCGATCACTATCGCGCAAATTTTTAACCAATTAATTGACGATTTACTGAAACTTGAGGATTAACCCATGGCTGCTAAGAAAACCCGAATCAAACAACCGGCTGCCGCCTTCCCGGTGCCCGGTACGAAAGACGAGTGCGCCGAAATGATCAACCAAATCGGTAACCTGACCCGTGAAATCGCCCGGCTGACCACAGCCATGAACGACGAAATCGCCGTAATAACCGATGCCTATACCGGACAATTTACGCCGATCCAGGATGAGCTTAAAAACCTTAACCAAGCCGTGCAAATCTACTGCGAAGCCAACCGCGACGATCTGACCCAAGGCGGCAAGAGCAAGAGCGGCGGTTTTGTCACCGGCACCGTGCAATGGCGGCAGCGTCCGCCTAGCGTATCAGTACGCGGCGTTGAAGCCGTCATTGAGGCACTGAAAAGCTTTGGCCTGACACGCTTTATCCGCACCAAAGAGGAATTGAACAAAGAGGCTATTTTAAATGAGCCGAGCGTTGTTGCGGGTGTAGCTGGATTGTCGATCAAAAGCGGCACCGAGGATTTTGTCATCTCGCCGTTTGAAGCCGAGGTGGAGTAATGGCCGGCGCCGAAGAACTGCGGAAACAGGCCCAAATAATCCGGCAGAGCGCCCGCTATGCCCAAGGCGAAACCTACCACGCAGAAATGGCCGAAGCCCAGCAGTTGGAGAATCAAGCCAACTGGCTGGACAACTCGAAAAATGAGACGGATACCGCCGGAGAAGACCATGGCTAAGCCAACTTATGAAGCACCAGGGAAACGCTGCTATAAAAAAAGCGAAATCGCCAAAATCCATATCGCCAAGAAAGAACTGGCGTTGGATGACGACACCTACCGGGACATGCTGATGCAAGTGGCCGGGGTATCGTCCAGCGCCGACCTGAGCGCGGCCGGCCGGGCCAAAGTGCTGGAACACCTTAAGCAAATCGGCTTTAAAGGCAAAAAGACCTACGCAAAGCGTCCGCACACCGCTGATAACAAAGCGCAGTTACAAAAGATCGAAGCGCTGTTGGCTGATATGAAGTTGCCCTGGGATTACCTGACAGCCCGTCAAGATGGAGCAGAGGGAAAGACCTTATCGATGGTCGAACGCTTAACCGGCAAACAACGGCTGGAATGGTGTACGAAAGACGACTTAAGCAAAGTCATTGCCGCGCTGGCCATCCATCAAAAGAAACTGAATCAAGAGGAAAAATAGCATGGATATGAATTTGATGATGCAACGGATCGAGCAATTGCTGGCTGTTGGCTTATCTGAAGAACAATTTAAAAAATACCTGCAAACCGTCCTGGTATTACTGACCGACCTGATGCGTCAGTTGGAAGGAGATGAGTTTACCAAGGGCTTCTTACAAGCCGGGATTAACGGCATCAATGCTGGTACCACACCGATCATTAAACTGAAAGAAGTGGTGAGGCACTAATGGATGACGCAGATTTAGCCGGACGTTTTGAAGAACTGAATATTAAAACCAGCCTGTATGCCAGCCGCAAAGACGAACCTCAAGCCGTTGCGATCGGAACCTGTTTGTTTTGCGAAGAGCCGGTTGCCGAAGGTAGGCGCTGGTGTGATGCGACTTGCCGGGATGATTGGGAGAAAGAGAATTTATGAGCGAAATAATAGCTTGTAATGCTGATTTTAGCTTTAAAAATTTGCTCGATTTTATGGCGGATAGAGATGCTCAGGTTGGACACATAGAAGAGGTCATTATTACAACCGGCACTCAGCGCATAACACTATATGTTGGAGTAGTCGAGATAGAAGATATTACGCCAAAGTTGCACTTGGTTAAGTAAATGAGCAAAAAAAGCTTTGTACAAGCTGTCGTGGCTCGAAGCCTGCCTATGCCGGACAAACGCCAAGCCTGCCTGGATTATGCGCTGGAACTGTACGACTGGCTGACCGGCAAAGGCTACGGCGACGATAAGCCCAGCCAGCCGCGTGACGGTAAGGACTGGTACCAGAAAATGGACGGACAGCAAAAACGCTGGTTTGACGGCTTTTGGCTGGCCTTTGGTCTGCGGCAAGGCCGCAACGAAGCCGCGATGCGTTGGCACCAGTTGGGCAACCTGAGCGATGCCGAGTATCAGCAAATCATCGATGCGGCGGCGAAGGAAGCCAAGCGCGAACTGCCGCAAGGCCAAGCTCGTAAGATGGCGCAAGGCTGGCTGCATGAAAAGCGCTACCTGGATTTTACACCGACCAAAACGGCGGCAAAGAGCCTGCAAAACCACGTATTAACGCGATTGACCAATGATTTGAATGGCGTAAGAAAATTGTATGAGGCCAGCAAGGACGAAGCCCTATTACCGCAAATAGAAAAGCTTGAGGCGGCGGTGAAAGCCGCACGAGATAACCCAGAAACAAACCGGAAACCGTAATGACTCAACTAACCGAAGCAGAACTAAAAAAAATCGCCCTAAAAATCGCCAAATGCCTGGCGCTGGCCAACAGTGACAATGCCGCCGAAGCCGAAACCGCCAAACGCCAAGCCGAAACGTTGATGGCTAAATACAACCTGACCAGTGGCGACATAGCCGCCGCCAACGTGCATGAAAAACACAGCAAATCCGGCGGCAAGTACAACCCGCCGCTGTATCTATGCAGCTTGAGTAACGTTGTCGCCAGAGCCTTTGGCTGTGAAGCAGTATTCCAGTCGGGCGGCGGCTGGCGAGATAGCGTTATGAAATTTATCGGCATCGGCATCAAACCGGAACTGGCCGCGTACACCTTCGACGTACTGCGCCGCCAGATCAATAACGACCGTACTGACTACAGCCAAACCCTCAAGCGCTTTAAGCGCACCAATAAAATCCGTATGGCCGACCTGTTTTGCGATGCCTGGGTATCTCGTGTCAGCCGGCAAGTCCAAGTATTTGCAGGAAGCCCGGCCGATAAAGAAGCCATTGCCGCCTATAAGCAACGGCAGTTCGGCCAAATAAAGACAGATGACCGCACCGGCCACACGCCGCAAGGATACCGCGATTATGATGCCCTGGCCGCCGGACGACATGCGGCCGGCGACGTATCGCTGCACAAACCCGTGCAAAGCAAACGCGGCCAAGCCTTGACGCATAAGGCTTGACATGGATAAACCCGTTGCCGTCACTGCTGCGCCCCTGGATGATGCCACCCTGGCATTACTGCCCACGCGCGTGGCCGAGTTGGTGGACGTCGTGGGCTTGCCGGCGGCGCTGAAGATTGTCGAGTTACGCGGCGGCGGGCGGTTGGAAGTCCCCAAGCATGTTAAATCTGGGCATTGGCTGGTCGAGCATATCGGCCTTGAAGCCTTGACCAAACTGGTTGCCTATTACAACGGCGAGCGGATCGAGATCGACCGTTGCGCCGATCTGCTCAGGGCGATCCAGGAGCGGATCATCGTCGCCGCACACGACAACGGTGCGTCGAATTGGCAGCTGGCCCAGCAATACGGCTACACCGAGCGCGGCATCCGCAAATTGCGGAAAAGGGTGGAGAGTCAACAGCCATCGGCTAATTTGGATTTGTTTATGGATTTGTTGTGAAGCCGAAGGTACAGCTAAAGCAAATACGCTGGCAAAACCATTGGTGCGAACCGCCTGACGGACTGCCTGTATTGCTGGCACAGCAAGTCGCGGAAACTCCACAGGGTCAAGGCGCAATAAAAATGCCCGAAATTGAAAGTTTATACGCCGAACACAAGCCGCCTAAAGGATACCGTTTAGTCTGGGGAAGCATAACCTATCCGCCCAAACGGTGGAGCCAAGATACCAGGGCAAAAATCAGGGTAAATAACTTAATAAAAAAAATGCACCTTAAATTCCCGCTTTTTGCGGATGAATTTATTGCTAGAGAAATTGCACGGAGGCCCAGCTATTACGCCGGTGAACAACCGGCAGACCAACAAAAATTTATCGAAGAAAGCGATGCGAACGACAGGAAGTTATTCGACGATGCTAGAAACAATGTTGGATTAGTCGTTTATATGCCCTGGTGGGGCTAATTTGGATTTGTTTGCGGATTTGTTGTAAGCCTTGGCTGATATTCATCGGCTGAGTTTTGCAGTATGGTGGCGGGTTTTTTACATAAATCAGGAGAGAAATGATATGAAAAATAAAATTGTTATTGCGGCGGCATGTGCAGCCCTACTTAACGGCTGTTCCGCGTACAAGGTTTTCAGCCAGCCGGGACCGGCCGATTTAACAGGCATTGGCGTTGGTACGCCACGGCAAGAACTCTTTGGCCGTTTAGGTGCGCCCAAAATGTTCGACACCGCCGCCAACGGCAATAAACAGGATATTTTCGAGTTTCAATCCGGATTGCATCAAGCGTCTAAGGTGAGAGCGGTTTTCTATGCCGCTGCCGATGTATTTACTCTATCGCTGGCCGAGCTTATTTTCTGGCCGATGGAAATGACCTTCTTGGAAAGTGCCACCTGTACCGGCGTTGCCACGTATGACAAGCAATTGAAGGTTGAAAGCTGGTTTGTGCAAAACAAACATAACAGTGCACAAGCATGTTAAATTTAAAAAACAGGCTATCGCCAGTAAATAATTTGCTATCGATAATCAAAGATATAGAGCCGCAACAGATAATTGAAGAGGATAGTGATGATCATCTTATTTTGTGGCTAAAAGTTTGGCTAAACGCTAATGAAAATATCATAAACTCAGCGCCGTTTGATGCTATTAAGCAGAAGATTGAAGCGATTATTGAAAAAAATAGCATCACCGAGGACGATAGAGAAAGCATCTATCAAGATGCTGGAGAAAATACTGCAAGAAGAGCCCATTAAAGAAAAGGGCATTTGACAAAAATAAAACCGAGGGCTAATCTAATCGTGCTGGCATTGCTCAGCACGGGATTGGCGTCTCGGTATTCAACGGCACATGGCCGCATCATGCGGTTTTTTTATGTGTAGCGTTCAGCTCTTCATTATGTCGGGCTGGGCAGGCAGCCGCAAGGCTGGCCGGTCCGTTGAACCGGTACGCCAACCTGTTCAGTCCGGCACCCATGATTGGCGTCATGTTGCCGGGTTTATAACCTTTTCAACGGAATACCATCATGAACACAACAATTACACCCGAAAACTTGCCGCAAATCATTTGGCAAAACCACAAAGTCATCACCACCGAATTACTGGCGCAATGTTATGGGGCACAAGAAAAGCAAATCCGGCAGAACTATGCCAATAATAAAACCCGCTTTATTGAAGGAAAGCATTTTTTCAAGCTGGAAGGCGAAGCCCTAAGGACATTTAAGCAAGCCGCTAATACAGGGACCTCGGGACCTTTGGCTGACTGGTTTAAGCGGTCGGGTTTAGATCAGGTTTTTGGCGGAGTCGATAAAATCGACTCTGTGAAATTTGCCAGCAACGTCAACAGTTTAATGCTTTGGACAGAAAAAGGCGCAGTCCGTCATGCCAAAATACTGGACACGGATAGTGCAAGAGGTTTTAGAAGAAATTTATTTTCACCCAGAACGCAAAACCAGCAGTTATGGCATTCCAGCCGAACTAAAAAGTCAACTCGAAGCCCTACAAGCCGAAATATTGCGCACCAATCCACGCCTGCAAGATGTTTTAAACCTGACCCGATTGGGCTATTCTCAAGCCCGCATTGGCGAAATGCTCGGTCTAGGTCACTCGACCATCTACAAATCCGTTAAGCGCTTGCGTGACTGCGGCTTTGTGGTTAGCTCCGATGCTGCACAGTTGACCGTGCAAGGCGGTGTGTGATGATCTACAAAATCCGCCAAACCTACACCGACCATGTAACCGGAGAAACCTGGACACGCATTATCAAGCAGACCTGGAAGACTCGCCGCGGTGCCGAAAAGGCGGCACGGACCATGTACAGCTGGGTAACGATGCCGGACGGCAAAACCCCGACCAATGATTCAAGTGCCGAAGTGATTGGCGGTGCCGCATGAACCCCGTCATCGACGCTCTGGATCGCCTTGATCATATCGCCAACTGTCAGGCCGCGATCAGCGAGTTGCTGATACCGCAACCGGATTTACATCATGTCAACCGCGACCGACTAGCCGGATTGCAGGCGTTTTTTGATGCCGAGCGCCAGCTGGCCAGAGAGCAGCTGACGGTAGCGCTGGCATCGGGTAAGGTTGTTGTGAGTCTTCGCCCGGCGAAATAGTCAACGTAGGGGCAATCCCTTGTGGTTGCCCCGAATTCGTGGTGTATCAGGGCAACCACAAGGGATTGCCCCTACGGATTTGACGTTGATCTAAACTACTGTTTTAATATCAAATAAATCAAATTGAGACGCCCCCGGAACGTGTTCCGAGGGCGTTTTTTTTTGCCCGCCGTTTATCCTCTCTCCCATGTCCTTACGTCCCCGCCACTACGCCGCTGACATTATCGCCTTGCGCACGGCCGATCAACGCCGTGCCGCTGTGGAAGAGGTGCCGTTGATGTGGCGCGAATGGGTCCGGGACTATGTAATCGATTATTTTCGCAAGCGCCGGTGCTTAAAAGCCTATCAAGCCCGGCAGCAACAACGACGGAGCTATTACTGATGCCGAAGCTATTAACCGTGCTGTCGATAGTCACGGGCATCTCCATTCTTTCTTGGGGTTGGTGGGATGTCTACCAACACCGGAAAAAACCCGCTATTCCCGTGCTGCGTTTGCAGTTCGCGAATGGCAAATCACTAACCTTTGTTTTAGAGCCTATCATGAGAAAAATTAGTTCTTCAATCGCGCATTTTATTATGTCCATCGCCGGATTGACTGCTGCCGGTGTCTCGGCCGCTGTCGATAGTGTTATTACGGTCGTTTCGTCGGACCCTAATGTTTTACAGGTCGAGCCGTTAGTGGACGGCTCTCATCGCGTCACTGTAACCGGTGTCGGCCAGGCAACCTTAACGGTATACGGCGATGCCGACCTGGGCGACGGCCTGCGCACGATCAATCAGGTCTTCGAGTTCGATGTCTACGACGGTGCCGGCGAGGACGATCACTTTGATCTGGTGATTACCGATATTGTCCGTAGCGATGCCATCAATCCCCACGCTGTCGAGGGTGATGCGTCGGCCACCGAAACCGATTCCTCTGCCTCCTAAAATCAGCGGAACTTTCAAGCCTGGGCGACTTATTGCCCAGGCGCTTTTTTAGATAGGGGGCTTTATGGCAGGATGGAAAACCAAGGCGGCCGCCGCTTTGGCTATTGTTTACGGCATTGCGGGGCTATTTTTAGGTTTGCATGATGCCGATGCCGGCATGCGGTTTGTGGTCGAGGGCATAGGATTAATCGGTATCGGTCACAAGATCGATAAGCTAGGTGTCTAATGGGAACCATCAGTTTTGATTTTAACTTTTGGACCTTGTCGCTGCTATTACTTAACTTTGGCTTGGCCTTATTTGTGGCGTTTAGCAACCGGCACAAAGCGGCAGCAGATGAATTGCATGTCGTTAAGACAATGGCAGCTGATGAATTGAATGCCGTTAAGAGCAGCCTGCGCTCGGATATTAAAGGCGTGCAGGATGATGTTAAAAGCATTGATCAGCAAGTTTCTAAACAGGGTCAGCGCCTTGCTGCAATTGAGGCCGATGTTGAAAACGGCATCACCAAGGAAGATTTAGCGGCGGTCTACAACCGAGTCAATGAAGTGGTGCAGGCAACCTTGCCGATGAAAGGCCGGTTGGAGGAAATATCCAAAGGCATGGAGCGTATTGACAAACATTTAATCGAATTATTAAGGAAATAATGATGGCTAATTATGACCGCGCCTATGTACGCTTAAAGATTTTGCAAATCCTGGAAAAACAGCCACAGTACCAAGCGCACCAGGAGACCATTCTGCGCGACTTGCGCGACCAGGGTTTTACGCTGAGTCGCGACCATTTGCACATTGAACTGGCGTGGCTTGAAAACAATGCCGACGCGATTGTTGATCGCGCTTCAGGCGGCGTCCATATTGCCGTACTGACACCGGACGGTCAGGAAATCGCCCAAGGCATTGTCACGGTGCCCGGCATTGCTCGGCCTGCTCCGGCGGTTGGTTGATGGCTCGCCGATCCAAGATCAAAACCCAAGTCCCGGCCAAAATTCGCGAAGAATTTGATGCGGAGCTGGTCGCGGGCGGCTTTAGCGATTACCAGGGCTTGACCGACTGGCTCAATGAGCGCCTGAAGGCCGAAGGCATTGACATGAAAGTGTCGGCCATGGCCGCAAACCGCTACGGCAAAGCGTTTCAGGAAAGTTTTGAACGCGACATGGCCGAGGCGAACCAGACTTATCACATTGCCAAAATCGCGATGGCTAATAATGAGGACACCGAAGGCGTAGTGCGCGACGCCACCATCCGGACCTTGCAAACCCGTCTGTTGCGTTTGTCGTCGGCACTCAGGGAAGCCGAAGAAGCCGGCGACGATCCGCACCAGCTGGCGGATACGACGGCGAAGATTGCCAAAGCCTTGGCCGATCTGGGCCGGGTCGATATTGCCTCGCAAAAATACAAAGCCGAGCTAGAAGAGGCTGTTTATAAGGCCCGCATGGATGTTATTAAGCGTTTACGCGACTTCATTGCCGAGAAGTTTCCGGACATGAAAAAAGCGTTTGCCTTGGTTTTAAAACCGTTTGCTGAAATGCTGGCCAATGGCTAAACGCATCCGCAAAGAATTTCTGGGCGAAGTTTCGGATATTGCTGAAGCTGTCCGTGCCGAGGCCGAGAACGCCGACAGCGATAGCACACTGTCGTTTGGCGATTGGTGCCCCGAAGTAAGCCCAGAATTTAAGTGGGATTGGGCGCATTTGGCTTATATCCGCTCAAGATTAGAACCGATTACAGCCATGCTTGAGCAATCGCTACGCGGCGAAGTTTCCGAGCATCAACCACGGCATTTGATTTTATCGGTGCCGCCCCGGCACGGAAAATCCGAGCAGGTAACGGTGCGTTATCCCGCGTACCTACTGGAGCGCTGGCCTAAATTGCGTACGATTGTCGGTGCCTATAACTCAGCATTAGTACAAAAATTTAGCCGTAAAACCCGTCGTATCGCTGCCAAGCGCATCGAATTATCTAAAGACGCCAACACTGCAAGCGAATGGGAAACGGCGGAAGGCGGCGGTCTGCGTGCGGTCGGTGCTGGCGGCGGTGTGACCGGCCACGGGGCCAACCTGATCATTATTGACGACCCGGTCAAATCCCGCGAAGAAGCCAACTCGGAAACCTACCGCGAGAAGATTTGGGATTGGTTTACCGACGATATTTTCACCCGTTTGGAACCGGGCGGGGTGATGATTATCATCATGACCCGCTGGCATGAAGACGACCTGGTCGGCCGCATCCTGAAGAGCGACTTTGCCGATGATTTTGAAGTCATCAATCTGGCTGCTGAAGCCGAGTATGGCGACCCGTTGGGCCGTCCGGTCGGTGCGGCCTTATGCCCGGCCCGGTTTAACGAAGCCGCGCTGGCTAAGCTGCGTACGATCTTGGGCCGTAGTTATTACTCGCTGTACCAGGGCCGTCCGGCGGCGGTTGAAGGCGACATTATCAACATTGGTTGGTTTAAGCGGTATCGGTACAGGCCGAGCTTTATCACTATCGTCCAAAGCTGGGACACAGCGCAAAAAGCGTCTTTAAAAAACGATTACAACGTCTGTACAACATGGGGAGAAACCGAACAGGGCGATGCCTACTTGCTTGATGTCTATCGCGAAAAAATGGAATACCCGAAGCTCAAACGCGCGGCCATTGAGCAGAAAAGGCGCTGGAACCCTAGCGCAATATTGATCGAAGATAAGGGACACGGCACGGCGCTGGGCCAGGAACTAAAAGAGTTGCCCGGATACAGCGTGATTATGATCGAACCGGAGGGCGATAAGGTCACCCGGATGAGTGTCGAGTCCGCGGCTGTTGAATCGGGGCGTATATGGGTGCCTGAAGAGCACACGGAGCCTTGGCTTGCTGAATTCGAGAACGAATGTACTAATTTTCCGGCCGTTAAACACGATGACCAAGTCGACTCTATGTCTCAATATCTTTTTTGGAAGCGTAATCCGGGCCAAAAGAAAGCAGATTATAGGTCTCTACACTTTAAGTTTTTATAATCAATCATGGCTATAGCAACACAAACCAGCATCGATAAAACCTCGGACCAGTTTTTGCAGGACAGTTATACCGGGAAAGGCGGTTATGCTTCGGGGGGGTACTTGATCCCACACGGCCGCGAAGACGAAAACGACTTTATTGAACGTAAGAATTTGGCGGTTTATCGCAACTACGCCCGCAAGATTGTGAATGTGTTTATGGGTTTTTTGTGGAAGCAAGGCCCAACCCGTGACACCGATGATCTTTATAGCGCATTTATGGTCAACGCGAACGGCGCAGGCGGCAAATTAAATGCGGTGCTGTCCAGCTATCAGCGGCTGGCGATGATTTTAGGCACGGTGTATGTGATTGTCGATAAGCCGCGTCAGCAAGGGCAAACCAAGGCCGACCAAGCCATGCCCTATCTTGCATTGCGCCTAAAAGGCCAGCTGGTTGCCGAAACCAAAGATGCGGCCGGGGTTTGGCAGTCAGTGACGTTTAGTGAACAGGCCGACAGAGAGACGGTTTACCGCACCTTTACCACTACGGGTTGGATGCTGAGCAAAGAACAAGACGGTAGCGACATCATCGACCAAGGCGATTACACCTTGGGCCGAGTACCGGTTGTACGACTACACATTGCTGAACCGCTAATCCCAACCGACAGTCATAGCCAATCATTTTTTTACGATTTGGCGCAGCTGTGCTGGGAGCTGTACAACGTTGGATCGGAGCTGAGGGAGCAAGAACGGCAACAGGCATTCTCGATTTTGACGATGCCAGTAGCGGACGATAAAGAGCGCGAACGGCTGGCGAGTCTAACGACGGGGACTAAAAACGGGCTGACCTATAACCCAGCCGGTGGCGGAAAGCCGGATTTTATCGCGCCGCCGCCCGACCCGATGGAACATTGCATGAAGCGCATGGCTGCGATTGTCGAGGAAATATATCGCCTCGCCAACCTGGAGTTTATCGGCAGCGTGCAACCCTCGGGTGAAGCTTTGTCGTGGCATTTTATGCAAACGAATAGCTCGTTGAGCGATATGGCCGAACAAGGCGAACGCGCGGAAACGGAAATCGCACAGCTGGTCTATGCATGGCAAGACCAAAAGTTTAACGGCAATATCAGTTATCCCGCTGATTTTAATATGTCTGATGTTGCTCAGGCGCTGCAAATTGCGCTGGATTCGGTCACATTGGATATGGGGCCGGAATTTGTTAGAGCTTTGAAGAAGCGCACCGCACGGCAGGTATTGGGTAATGACGTCTCGGCCACGACGATGACGGCGATTGATGCCGAGATCGATGCGCAAGGGGATGCTTATGGCGATAGGCTATCGAAGCAGGCTGAAGCATGAACAAGGTAGTTGATTTATCGGTTGTATCTGACTCATCTTTGCATTACTCGCCGATTGACATGTTGCGCGATGCCATTGCCGACATCGAAAACAATCGCGAAGCCTATCAAGGCAAAAAAGCCTTTTTCGTGATCATGGATGATCCTGGTAGCGATTATTCATTTGCCTGGAAAATGGCGGGTATGAGACAGCACGAAGCCATCGGCGTGCTGGAAGTCGCCAAGATAAGATTAGCGGCTGATTTGGCGGGCTTATGACCGAAGATCAAGCCAGAGAAGCGGCGCGGCTTATTAAAAAACTTGATGCTGCAATCGCGTTAAACGAAAAAATACATAAGCAGTACAAAGAAGCCTGGAAAACACAATACAAGACAGCCCAAAAAACTGGAGATTGCGCTTTAAATAATTTGGCAAATATCGCTTTAGAACTGCAAGCGGAGGTCGTTGAGCATATACGCCGAGACATCGGGGCAATCTAATCGATGACCGACTACCCCGAACTCTACAAACGCCTAGCCCAGGAAATCCTCAAGCGCGACGGCCAGATAACGGCCGACACGGCCGCGTTTGTCAAGCAGTTTATATCAAAGCTACAAGCCGAAGGCTGGCAACTGACAGGCGACGCTGAAATCGCCCTGAACAACCACTTAAACGGCATCAATACGGTCATTAAAGACGCCATCGGCAGCGCGGCGGCGGTTGCGTCCGGTTTACCGGTGACCGCTGCCAGCCTGCAATCGGCAACCGTGCTAAAGCTGGCCGAGCAAGCCTTTACGCAAAGCTGGCCCGATGGGCTAACCTTATCCGAGCGTATTTGGCGCTGGCAGCGCGATACGCGTACCGGCGTGCAGCAACAGTTGCAAGCCGGTATCCGCCAGGGCAAAGCCGCCAGTGCCGTGATGTACGACATGCAACGCGCTATCGAGCGCGGCGGCAACCGCTTTAAGATTGTCAGCGATCATAAAGACGATTGGGTCACGGAGTTACATCAGTCGGCCGTGGCGCTGATCCACGATCCTGAAGCCAAAGCCGCGTGGAAGGTCACCGTCGGCGAGGCCGAGGAGCGGATTGCGTTGTTGGCGAAAACCGGCTCCCGCACCGCTGCTGAGCAGGTGTTAAAGCAAATCAAAGGCGCAGTCGATAAAGGCTCCGAGGCATTAGTCGATAAGGCTGTGAAATGGTGGCTGTATGACAAGCAGCTCTATAACCTGAAGCGTATTGCCCGCACCGAAATGGCGACGGCCGGACATCAAGCCGTCATTGCCTCGGTCGAGGGCGACGATAGCATTATCGGTTTCCAGTGGCGCTTATCATCCAGTCATCCGGCGACCGATATTTGCGATTATTACGCGAATATCGAGATGGGCCTGGGTAAAGGCGTGTTTACCAAAGAGGCCGTGCCGCATCACAAAGCGCATCCGCATTGCATGTGCCTGATTATCCCCAGGGTGACGGCGGTCAATCAGAAAGGCTCAAAGAACTACGCCGAGTTTGTTAAGAATGCCGCACCGGAGCGCCGTGAGCAGATATTACCCAAATGGGCCAGTGAGGCTGTCAAAAACGGCGTCGATTTAAAGCGCTTGATCAGGACCGACGGGCAAGGCTTGATTACTAAAAAAGACGCGACACAGTTGCTGAATATTAATCAAGCAGAAAATATGATTGCAAAACTGGCTGAAAACACCAAGAATGCTCAGGCGTTGACGGATTTTTGGGCTAACCCGCAAAGTTATCAAAAACATATCGCTAAGCGGATCGAACTCGGGCATATTAAAGATGCTGACGATTATTTCCATAAAGTCAAAACTGCGCTGGCCAACGCTGATCGATTGAATATTGTTAACAGCAAATATCCCAGCATTGAGTTGATTAGCGGTGAGTGGTCGGTGATTTTGAATCACGAAGGCCGTGTAAAAACCGCTTATGCATTGGAAAAGAACGCCGATACGTTTGCAGTGATACAAACCCGGTTAGGGCATACCGTACATGAATATACAATTGAAGACAGAATTAGCCGACAGCTTAAAACACTATTTGGTTTACGTTGACTACTGGGAACCCGGCGCGGGAGACTCGCAGCTATTGTTGGGGCACAGGGAGTTTTTGCAGACGCATCTAGCCGATTTAACGGCGGCGCAACGTGAGATGTTAAGCACTGTCGATCAACGCGTGATGGCTTTGGCGGATCAGCAGTACGCCGACGACAACGACGATGATGTGCGTATTTTGCGCTTATGTGTCGAGGTTATCAAAAATAATGCGATACAGGCGCAAAAAACACCTTAAGCGGTAAAACGGTAGCGCTTTTTTATTATCGTTAAATTTAAACGCAATTTAAACGCCTTCCTGGCGATGTCGGTTAGGTATTATTACCTACTTATTTCGCTAAACTATTTGACAGGCTAAACGATCCCCGAGGAACTTGTTCCGTCGGGGATTTTTTTTGTCTGCCGTTTATGCTGTACCGGACATTTGAATTTACCTTTTCCGGAGTCCGATTTATGGCAGACGATACCGATCAAAACGCTAATCCCGAAAATCCGGGTGCAGCTACCGATAAGACCCAACCAGCGACACCGGCCGCTGGCACGGTTGATGTACAAGCGCAAATTAACGAGGCATTAACGAAACAGCAAGAACAATTCAATGCCCAATTCAAAGAGGCCACGGGTCACCCCGACCTAAAAACATTTACCGAAGCCCAGTTACAGCAACAAGGTAAGTTGCAGGAGCTGGCGGACAGTCGCAAGGCCGGAGAGGAAAAATATAAATCTAAGTTTGAGCAAGCTGCTATTGGTATCGCCTTGATGGCGGCATCCTCGGAAGCGCTCGATCCAGAGATTATTAAAGATCTGTTGTCCGGCAAGGCAGTGGTGGACGATAAAGACAACGTCACCATTGACGGCAAACCTGTTGCCGAGGCGGTTCAGAAGTTGCTGGAAGACAGACCTTATCTTGCTAAAGCCCAAGGCGGCCCCGGTTCAGGTGCTCCACAAAACCCCAGCGGCGGCAATCAAATTACCCGTGCAGAATTCGAGAAACTGGATCATCCCGGCAGGGCCAAGTTTATCCAAGCCGGCGGCAAAATCATTTAAGGAAATAGCTCATGTCTAATACATTAACTAATCTTATCCCGACCATGTATGCCGCGCTTAATGTTGTTTCGCGCGAACTGGTTGGATTTATTCCGGCTGTTGCGAGAAATTCGGGCGTCGAGCGCGCGGCTTTAAACCAGGAAGTGCTTGTACCGGTCGCAGGCACGGGCACCCCCGCCGATAATACGCCAGGTGTTACGGCTCCGGATACCGGCGACCAAGCTGTCGATAATGTCAGTATCAAAATGACTAAATCGCGGCATATCCCGATTCGCTGGAACGGTGAGCAGACGCTGGGTATGCAGAACGCCGGCACCTTGGGCAGTACGATGCAGCAACAGTTTGAGCAAGCATTTAGGCAGCTGGCCAACGAAATCGAGACCGATTTAGCCGGTGCTTACAAATTTGCGTCACGTGCTTATGGTACGGCCGGCACGACACCATTCGGCACCGCTGGCGATTTAACCGACTTTGCGGGTGTGCAGCAAATCCTGGACGACAACGGCGCTCCTAAAGGTGATCGGCATCTGGTGATCGGCTCGTCAGGCATGTTCAACATTCGAGGCAAGCAATCCGGATTATTTAAAGCTAACGAGGCCGGCACTGACGAACTATTAAGGAAAGGCACCATCACCGAAGTACAAGGTCTGAGCTTGCATGATTCGGGTCAGGTATTGGCGCATACCAAAGGCACTGGCGCATCGTATCAGACCAATTTGTTGGCAGGCTATGCGGCCGGAGACACGGCCCTTGCCGTCGATACCGGCACCGGTACGGTGTTGGCCGGCGATATTGCGACCTTTACCGGCGACACTAATAAATATGTTGTTGGCACGGCCCTGTCGGCCGGTTCGCTGGCGCTTAACAAACCGGGCCTGCTTGCCGCTGTGGCAAACGATGTGGCTATGACTATCGGTAACAGCTTTCGGGCAAATCTGGCGTTCCAGCGCAACGCAATCGTACTGGCGACTCGCGCGCCGGCCATGCCTGAAGGCGGTGATTCGGCCGTTGACACATATATGATCACTGATCCGGTTACGGGTCTGGTATTTGAAATTGCGTTGTATAAGCAGTTCTTGCAAAACGTGATTCATGTCAGGCTGGCATGGGGCTGGAAAGCGATCAAGTCGGAGCATATTGCTATCTTGCTGGGTTAATCGTTATGGCGACCATTAAGAGAGAGAAAACGACCGATACGGCGACAACTGAACAACCCACTAATGGGGAGTCAACGGCCGATGCGCCGCAGGCTCCCGGCTTGGCGGAAACGAATCAAAGCGCGAATAGTGTCGAGGATAAGACCGACAAAATCAAAGCGCCAGATGATAAAAATCCCCCTGCCGGGGACGCTGGCGATAAGGATGGGGATGATGAAATGGCTTTAGTTGCCATGAGGCGGGATTTGTCGGAGGACGGCGGTCCTGATACCGCAGATGTACATCCGGACGAAGTTGCAAACTGGAGAGTGCACGGCTGGGAAATTCATCCACTCGCTGATGGGTTTGAAATCCATGATCCTAACAGCTAATGAATAGCAGCATTACTTTTGACGTCGGTAATGTGCCATCTGTGCTGGAAGCATTACGCAATCCGCGTAATGCCCAGCTGATTGCTAATGCATTAGCTGAGCGCTATACCGATGACATGCTGGATTTTATCCAATCCGGCCAGGCATTCACTGGCCATACCGGCCAGTTGGCACAATCTATCAATTGGCAGCCTGCCGGAAATGGGGTCGCTGAGATTTATGCCAATGCTGAATATGCTGGGTATGTCGAACGTGGAACCGGCGAACATGCCGGTCATACTTCTTGGGTTATACGGCCCAAGGATCGTAAAGCGCTTAGATTTCCTGTTAGTGTTGGTGGCTTTGGTTTTGCCCGGTCGGTGCTGCATCGGGGCAGCAAGCCTCATCCGTATTTTTTTGCCGATATGGATAACCGCGATCAGCACATGCAAGCCGCCGCCCACTCGGTTTTAGCGAGGATTATTACCAATGGCTAGCGTATACGCACAAATCGACGATTGCAAAGACCCATCCGTAACCGTAAGTCAGGAAAATTTGGATGAAGCGGATACGTATGTTGTCGGTGTGCTGTGGTCGCGCGGCATTAATCCGGCTAATGTCACCTTGCCTAATGCACAGCTTAAAGCCTTGGCTGTTACCTGGGCGACGCGCTTGGCATGTATCCAAGGCTCAATGGGCGATAACTCGCCACTGAAGGATAAAGCGCGGGAGTATTTAAAAAATGCCGAAACCATAGAGAGCCAAATTACTCATGAATCCTTGGGTCTCGCAGCAACGACGGGTTCCAGCGCCGGTTCCGGTTACGGCACTGTGCGCTTAGGTCGCGCTTAATGGCCCTGGATGCATTGTTCGATTTACGCAATCGCATCAAAAGCGATGTGCTGCTTGAAGCGTTTTTTATCGCTCATTATGGCAAGCCGGCTAAGCACCTTGTCGGTTACAAGCGCAGTCCTAACGCTAATGATTATCCCTGTATCTGTTATGTGCCGGTCAAATCGCGAAATAAGGATATTACAAAAAATGAACTTATCAGCGTGATTATCGGCGTTAACGAAAAAGAGATTGTTGATGATGTGATGGTCGGGCATTTGCGCGTGGCCGAAGTTGCCGAGTTGCTGGAACCCATTATTAAAGAGGGCGCAATCAGCGCCAAAACTATCATTATTGATGATTACGAAACGATTCCCGACCTCGGTGAACGTCACCCGTTTTACGAAACCGAAGTGCAATTAAAGTTAATAAGGAGACAGTAGTGACATTTGATGAATATAAAAACTCCGGTAAATCGGGCTGGTATTGTGCCGAACGGGATGAATGGTTTTTAGATGGAGAAGAGCCTCCGCCTATTAAGATTAAGGTTAAAGCGCCTGAACCCGAATTAAAAACAGAACCCGCCGAACCCAAAGCGGCGGAAAAACCCACTAAATCAGGAAAATCAAATGTCTGATCCACGTCTCCAATCAAAACGATTTATCATCGTCAAACCCGAATCTACGCCGGGCGTGGATTCGATCCCGACGTCGGCGGACGGTGTCTACGCCGAAACGTTGACGGTCAAACCGTTAAATACCAAAATAATCGACCGCAAACCGATCAAGTCGCATATGGGCGGCAATCTGAAGATTGTGTCCAGTTTTGACGCACAAATCGACATCGAAATTGCTTTGGCGACCGGCGGCGATGCGACCGGTGTACCAACGCCCGGCGCGACGCCGGCTTATGATGCGCTGTTAAGAGGATGCGGCACCGCCAGAACTACATCGGCCGCAGCGATTACCGGCACCGCCCAGGGCGGCACCTTAAATCTGCTGAAACTGGCTGCGGGCGCATCGTCTACCGATGATGCTTATGCCGGGTTATCGGTACGGGTTGGGATTGCGGCGGGTACGGCGCAAGCACCGGTATCATCCGATAAATCACTGGTCAAACTGGCTGTTACGGACGCGGAACACAGCGGCACCTTGCAAGCCGGCTCGACAACAACAGCGCTAAACTTTGCCTCTACCGCATCGGCCGTGAATGATTATTATGTCGGCATGACGGTAGTCATCGGCAGCGAATCATCTGTGATTAGCGCTTACGACGGATCGACAAAAATTGCGACCGTGACCACGCCGTTCGGTTCGCCTCCGCTGCTGGTTGCGTACACCGTGCAGCATATCGATGATTATTACGCCGGCATGTTGGCCCGCATTGATCATTTTGCTGGGACGATTGTCAGCGCCGTATTTTATGTATCGTCGGTGACGGATATTTATTTACCGTTGAGTGTGGTCGGTACTAATAACGTCCAGGGTTGCGATATCGAGATTACAACCGGAGCCGCTGCGCCGGAAATCCGCCGTATCATCAATTATGATGTAAATACCCGCCGCGCAACGCTACAGACCAAGATCGGCACCACGCCGACGGATGCCAGCACTTTTATTATTTCCGAACAGCGCGAGGTTATTGCCTATAACGGCACGACTCGCGTGATGACGCTGAAATCGCCATTGAAGTACGTGACGACGTCGGCAACGCTGTATGCGATTACCGTCGACAGGCTGATTACCGAGTACAACGGCACCACAAAAGTGGCGTCGATTACACCGCCGTTTACCCGCGCACCGACAGCGGCCACGACCTACCGGATGAATCCTTACGTCAAGTATGCCCCGGTGTCTACAGGGCATATCTCTAACACCTTTTATTATTACGAAGATAGGGCGCTACATTCGTTTACTTATGCGCGGGGCAGTGTGTCTTACGATTTTAGCTCGTTGGCACTGCCAATGGCTAAATTTACCTACCAAGGGTTGGTCGATAAATATGAAGACGCGTCATTTCCGACTTTCGATTTATCGGCCTGGGTTGAGCCGTTGCCGGTCAACTATGCAAACACCAAAAACCTGTTTTTGCATGGTTATGCCGATTTCGTTGCTGACAAAATCAGTGTGGACCTTGCCAATAAGCTGGTGCATACCGATTGTCCAGGTACTAACCGCATCTATATTCAAGATCGAGACGCCAAAGGCTCAATAATGATTTGGTCGCCGTTGCAGTCTCAATTTGATGTGTATTCGGCCGTCAAAAATGCGGTCACCGGCCCGCTGTTATTTACTCACGGGCCTATGGGTAATCAGATTGCTATTTTTTGTAAGGTTGTGCAGCTGCTAAATCCATCGAACTCGGAAAAAGACGGTGTGGTAATGACGACACTGGAACTCAATATTCCACCGCATGGCACCGGGGATAATGAGATTGTGTTGATTTTGCAATAACCCATTTTTTAATTTTTAACTGGAGATATATCCATGGCATTAGTTATCGATACTAACGACTCGCAATTGATCAGCAGTAAAAAAGTACGCGTTGTACGCATCACCCCCAAAGAAGTCGGCGAAAAAGAAAAAATCATTACCCACCAGCTCGATATCGGTTTCGAGATTATCGACCGAGACACATGGAAAAAAATGACCGACAGAAGCGCCGACTTAGCTCGAAAATATATTAAGTCGAAAGAAGATAAGGATTATCAAATGCCGGACGAAGAGTTAGAGGAGTTTTTAATCCCGACGTATATGATTGCTGAACCTTATATCGTGTCGATTAACCCAATGGTTGATCAAAATAACCAGCCTATCCAACTGACCGATGCAATAAAAAGTTCATTGCTAAAAGAGCCATGGTTGCAGGCTGACATCGGCGATGCATTTTTAGCGGCGCAACGCAGTCTAACTGTAGCGGATATAAGAAAGGAGCGCGCAAAAAACTCATAGCGGCCGGTTACTATTGGGTGATGCAGGAGCCAAAAAAGCCCGCATCACCTACAGCAGCCGCGCCGCTAAAAAAGACCGATGCCGAGTTTTTCGGTGTTCCGGATCGTAAGGTGTCGGTCGCCCCCCGTGAGGAGACGGCCCGGCCTGATTGGTATCAGGAATATTTGAGCGGCGATGCGATGTCTCAGGACTTTCCGGTCTATGCCGAGTCCTGGCCGGCGGTTGAAATTTTTTTATTTTGCCAATTCCAGTGGCGTCAGGGTTTTAGCGGCATTGAGGGGCTGGATTACGCAGCCGTGATGCCAGTGATTGCATTGCGCTATCCTCGCAAATCAAAACAACTTGAAGTCTTGGATGATATTAATGCGCTGGAATTCGGAGTGATGACGGCGATTTACGAATTACGTAAGGCAGCGGAAGATAAAGCGGAAGCGGAAAGGGCCAGAAATAAATGAACGATTTAACGCTAGGATTACGAATTAGGGTTAATGACGACGGCAGTGTGCAGGTGCTTAATCAAACTGGCGCCAGCATAAAGCGCGTTTCAACCGAGGCGCAAAATGTAAGTCATAATATGTCAGATATGGCGCGCGCCTTATCGACTGCCGGCGAAAAAGGCTCAGCGTCGGCTCAACGTATAACAGCAGGGATGTCGTCGGCTTCATCAGCCGCTCAGGTGACAGCACGCTCAATATACGAGACTGCCGGCAGTATTACCTCAGGTATGGCCAGCGCCGCTACGTCAACTCAAATTTCAGCAGCATCAATCGCTAATTCTCTTCGTCAGGCAAGTAGCGTCGGTCGGGCATCCATGCAATCTATGACTGAGTCAATGGTTGTTAATCTGCATACAATCAGTGCAACATTGACGGCCCTCGATGCGCGATTGGCGGCCACCGAAGCGCAAACGGTCGGAACCATGGCCGCTTCAACATCGGCAACCACTTCGGCGGCGGCCGGTTTTGCTAAATTAAAAGGTATCGTCGCAACTTTGGGTCTTGGTATGCTGGCAAAAGATGTGCTCGATACCAACCGTAATTTTGAATCTTTACGTATGCAACTTAACGGTGTCATGGGGTCGGCGGCCGCCGGCGCGATGGCGTTTGACGAGTCAATGAAGTGGGCTGTTAAAACGCCGTTTGAGCTGAAGGATATTACTCAAGCCTTCATCACGTTGAAAAACTTCGGTATCGATCCGACCAGTTCGACAATGGAGTCCATTACCAATCAAGCCGCACGATTAGGTAAAGGCGCTCAGGGCTTAACCACGCTGACCATGCAATTAGGCCAAGCCTGGACTAAAGGCAAGCTGCAAATGCAGGATATGCATATTATGATGGAGGCAGGGGTTCCGGTCATCGATATGCTCAAAACGGTCACCGGTAAAACGGGAGCCGAGATAGCGGACATGTCGGAAAAAGGCGATTTAGGCCGGGAGAGCATTAAGGGCTTGATCGATGAAATGGGCAGGCTTACGGCCGGGTCAAATGCCGCTGCTATGCAAACTTTGAACGGTCAAATATCAAACTTGTCCGACGCTTGGCACAACTTTGAAGACACGCTGTTACAAGACAAGTCTGAAGGGTTGATTAAAAGTATTGTCGCCTCGATGACTGAATCGATGAATTTAGTCACGCGTAATATGAGCAGTTCAGTTGATGCGCAAATCGCACATTCGGAAGCCCGGATTAAGACCTTAAACTCTATGGGAGTAGTCGGTAGTTTTCTGAGCGATATGACCGGCAGCGATGCAAATTTGGAGAAAAATAGGCTGGCTGGGTTAAAGCGTATCAAGACGGCCCAAGATGAAGCCAATAAATTAATCACTATTAATAAGGATAGTGCTCTCGCTATTAAAGATACTTGGGAATGGCTTGCTGAAATTGAAAGCGCGGATGCGGAAAAATCCGACAAGCTGGCAAAAGAGAAGGCGAAAAAGGCCAAGAGCGAAGCGGAAAGCGCCGCTAAATCATTGCAAAGCGCTTATGACAATGCTGTCAATTCGTTGGAAAAAGAAATTTCCATGCGCGGCAGCGCTACGAAATCGGCGGCTATGGAATATGAAGTAACTGCGGGATCGTTGGCTAAATTAACCGAAGCGCAAAAACTTAAATTATTGCAGGATGCGGCTGAGGTCGATAACCAAGCGCTGTTGAAGCAGTCGGGTGACGCGCAAAAATCCCGCATGGATGCTCTAGTTGATAAATATAACCAGCTGACGATGTCGGCGCGGGATTATTATGCGACTACGTTAAAAGATAAAAACGGTAAAGCACTGTCGCCGGAACTGGTCGCGCCGCTGGTGCAACAGTTTGATAAAAACTCAGCAGCCGAAGCCAGTAAAAAGAGTGTCGATGAAGCCCGCTCTGCACTGGAATCCTACAATAAAACCGTTGCCGATACATCGGCAAAAACGTCCGATTTAGGATCGGTCACGTCCGCTGTTTTTGATGGGGCTTTAGGTGGTGTAAATACCCTGGCTGGTGCATTTGACAATATGATTAACTCTATTGATAAAAGCACGGCGGCGCTGGAAGTAAACCGAAAAGCAAAGATTGATATTGATAAGTTTCAGCCGGCTACAGATAAAGGCCTTGAGCAGTACTTGAAAGAAGTCAAATTAAAGCAAGATGCCTTATCAAAGAACGCAAAAGATGAACTGAAATACAATTCTGAAATTGTGCACGAAAAACTTTCCGGAACTCGGCAAATAGCCGGTGCGGTCAGTTCGATGCTGAAGCAGGGATCGACTGAGCAACGTGCCGCTCATGCTATTGAAATGGGTTTGGCTGGCGCACAGATCGCGATGCAATTCATGAAGATAACTGGCATCGGTGCAGTTAGCGCGGCAGAGACAGCCTCCGTTGCTCCCAGCGTAACAGCCAGTACAATAAAAGGAGAAGCGAAAGCCGCAGAAGCCGTTGCTACTCAAGCTAGCGCAGGGCCATACATAGGATTTGCGTTAATGGCGGCGATGGCGGCAGCGATGGCTGCCCTGGGTTTTATGGGTGGTAAAAGTTCAGTCTCTTCTATGGGGGCGCAAGGTATGTCGCCGACGTCAGGAACTGTTCTCGGTAATTCATCAGCTCAATCCGAATCCATTGATAAAACCTATCAATTGCTTAAAGACATTCACGCCGAAGAATACGCAACATTGAGGAGCATCGACAAAGGTATTGCCGATTTGCATGGCGGGATAACTGATGTTATTACTCGTTTATATCAAGCAGGAGGATTGGCTTCTGTTGATGCGCCCGCTTCGGCAATGACCGGCGTCGCCGCTAATATGAGTATGATTAATCTTACATTAGGCGGTCCTATCGGGATAATGGCGGAGATTGCAAAAAAGCTCCCTGTAATAGGCGGCATAGTTAACGGAATAGAAAATTTTATAGTAGGTGGGATATTTGGTGGCAAGCAAACAAGCAACGTAACCGCTCAAGGCATCGCCACAAGCCCAACATCAATAATGGATATTATTGCCGGCCAGAACCTTCGTGCTCAGCAATTTGCCCAAATTGAGACTAAAACCGATGGTGGATGGTTTGGCAAAGATAAGTTCAGTTTTAGGACTGTCTATTCTGAGCTAGACAATGCCACGCAAAAAGCTCTGAATGATGTGTTTAGGAGTATGGGGAGCACTATGCTGGGATTGGCCGATAATCTTGGCCACGGCCTGGAAGATCGAGTTACTCATTACATTATCCCGGCGCTGACTGTCGATTTAAAAGGGTTGGACGGCGAGGCGGCGGCCAAAAAACTTAACGGCGTTTTGTCTACTGCACTCGATACTATGTCAACAACGGTCTTTGGCGATCTATTGGGACAATATCAACAACTCGGCGAGGGTATGCTGGAGACAGCGGTTCGCGTGGCTTCCGAAATTGCTGTGGTGAAAGATTCACTGTCAAAATCCGGGTTATCGATTGCAGGTGACGCGATAGCAATTAGTGACGGACTAGCGCAAGCAGCAGGCGGTATCAAAGAGTTTCAAAAGCAGTTTGACTCCTACTACCAAAAATTTCACACGGACGCCGAGCGCAATGTATTTACTCAAAAACAACTTGCCAGCCAGCTCAGTGACGTCAATTTGCTGTTGCCGGCGACCAGGGACGGTTATCGTCAAGTAATCGAGGCGCTGAATATTAATAATGCTGCCGACCAGGAACGGTACTCTTTGCTCATCAAACTAAGCGGCGCCGCCGATACTTATTACACCGGCGTCGAAAATGCTGCGAAAGCCGCCCAGCAAATCGCCGATCAGCAAAGGTCTTTAGACATACAGCTGATGGAGGCATCCGGCAATGCGATAGGCGCGTTAACGGAAAAACGAAAAGACGAACTGGCCGCGATGGACGCGTCATTGCGTTTTGGCCAACAATCGGTCTGGGCCGTTAATGCGGCAAATGCAGCGATTGACAATGCAATGACCACATTAAAAAAATCCGTATCGGATCAGAAGGCGTTGAATAACACGGCGTATCAATCCGCACTGTCAGCCAATAATTTGCAAAAGGACGCTGCAAATAATCTACTGAGTGCGCTAAAAACCGTCGCATCAAACCTTAAATCTGCACTGGTATCGACTATTGTCGAGTCGGATAATTTTAGCCGTCAGCGGCGCTTATCGGCTCAATCTGTTTTACAGTCGGCACTGTTATCGGCTAATGCGGGTGGATCACTATCAAATTATGCCGGTCTGGATCAGGCATTGATTGATATTGCCAAACCCAGTGAGAATCTATTTGTGTCATTTACTGATTACGCACGAGATCAAGGTCGCACAGGTAATGTAATAGCCGGTTTAGCAGATCATGCCACAACGCAAATCAGTGTGGCGGAACAGACTCTAAACGCAATCGAGGCATCAAATACGGCATTAACGGACGGATTCAATGCCGAAAATAACCGTCTAGATGCACTGGTCAATAACGGGCAAGCACAGATTGATGCAATAAACGGCACTACTGCTAATGTGATGTCAGTAAACGACGCTGTTACTACTTTGGCGTATGTTATTAATGCCAAGATGGCAACTGAGGCGGCGATTGCCAACGCTCAAAAAGCAACAAAAGCCGAGGCATCGGCTAAGTCCCAGTCCGATGCAACTGCGGCACAAGCGGCGGCATCGGCTCAAAAAGTGACCGATGCGATGGCGGCAGCTGATAAAGCCGCCCAAGCTGCCAGTGCAGCCCAAGCGGCGGCATCCGCGCCCATTGCCCAGGCTCCGAATACATTTGTCAACGGGCAATCGGGCAATCCAATCTGGGAGCGGATATTATCTGCGTTCAACGCCGACCATGCGGCGCATTATGGTATGCCAATGAATCGAGCTTGGACTACGGATGCGGATGCTCAAGCTCAGTATCAGATTTTAGTAGCTCAATATAATTCAGCTGCTGCTTCAAGCGCCGCATCGGCGAGGGCAAATGCAGCGGGCTTGGCTGCCATTGCCGCCGCTCAGGCTGCGTTGATCCCCGGTTATCAAGCTACGGCAGCGGCAGATCAAGCGGCAGCTAATCAGGCCGCAGCTGCCTACTCAACAGCATCGGCTTATGCAACAGCAGCAAAAAACGCAGTGCCGGGCATCAATAGTTTTGAAGTCGGAACTAATTACGTAACTGAGCAGCGTTGGGCGCAAATCCATCCGGGGGAACGTATTATGCCTGCCGCTGATAATCGCGAGCTGATGATGCGGTTGAGTGAGCCAGCGCCATCAAATAATAGTGAGATGGTAGCCGAAATTAGAAGGCTGAATGGTGTTGTGGTCAAGCTCCAGTCCGAACTTGAGAAAATAACCAAGAACACAGGGGATACTAGAGTAAATACCGGTGATATGGCCACCGTATTGAAGAAATGTACATTAGGTGGCGATTCAGTAAGGACTAATGCAGTATGAGAGTAATTCCGCCGGTTACTATTACTGATGATAAATATCTATCCAGTACTTTGCCCGAAGTGGCGTCTGCGGCCTATAACGGCGCGATAACTTACGCACTGGGAGCAAAAAGTAGCGTCGCCGGAGCGCTGGGACTTATAACTGAATATGAGTCGTTGCAAGCTGCAAATATAGGACACGCTCCGGCGGCGTCACCGACTTGGTGGAAAAAGTTGGGTGATACGTATCAAGTTTTTTCTATGGTGGCTACGTATGCCCTGGGTGAGCGAGTCATCGATCCGGTCGCTCATCTAGTCTATGAATCGTTTGTCGACGGTAATATTGGCAATGCACTTACGGCGGCTGTCAATCCGCCCAAGTGGTTGGAAGTTGGCCATACGAATAAATGGGCCTTGTTCGATTTAAGAAGCAACATTCCGACAATTGCCCCAGGGCAGCTTACTTTTACGATCGCCCCTGGGCAGCGTTGTGATTCAATTTTACTCTATGGGATGGTTGCTAATGCGCTGGAAATAGTCGGCACTACCAGCCTTGGTGTCGTTATTTATAGCCTCTCCGAGGATTTAAATGACAGGGAGGTTTTCGATGCCAAGGATTATTGTTTTAAGCCGTTTTCGACTAAACCGACTGTTATCAGGTTTGATATGCCGCTTTATTCAGACGCCAGATTTATGATCACATTATCGGCAACGGCGGGTAATGTAGAGCTTGTGCATTGTATCATCGGTACTAATGTGTATGTGGGGGCTGTGGAATATAACGCGAAATGTTCCGGCGATAATTATTCGACGGTGGATCGTAAATTTGATGGCAATATCAATAAAATGATTCCTCGGCGTAATGTGCCAACTAATAACCTGACTATCTATATCGATAAGTTTAGGGTTCGGATGTTGCGTAAATTAATCGATAGTTTAAACGGCACCGTTGCTGCGTGGAGTGGCTTGGATGATGATACAGACGGCTATTTTGATGCGCTGGTTACCGTCGGATTTATTACGCATTTCGAATTTGATCTCGACAACCCAGTGGGTTCTTTACTAATGTTAAACACGGAGTCAATATAAATGGCGCAAACACCACCGCCCGCAGTAGCGGACTTGCCACCCGAGCCAAGTTCTCTTAACCCTGGTCCATTCGCAGCGATGATGGATGCATTTTTGGCTGCCTTGGGTCCGTTACGGTCCGGTCTTATTAATCTGGCTACTAATTGTTATAACAATTCTATCGATGCTTACAACTCCGCCATAGCGGCTGCGGGTAGTGCTTCGACAGCAACGTCCCAAGCTAATATGGCAATTGCAAGTGCAGCGACGGCTGTCAATGCCCCAGGAACACAAGCGACGAGTACAACGGCTCTATCAGTAGGCACTGGCGCTAAAACAATGACTATACAGGCCGGAAAGGCATTTGTTCGTGGCATGTATATAGTAATTGCTGATTCGGTGGCGCCGGCGACAAATTCAATGCATGGCCAGATAACTGATTATTCTGCGGAGACTGGTGCATTGGTGGTAGATGTCATGACCGCGCATGGTACGGGTATCCATAGCGCATGGGTTGTATCTTTATCGGCTCCAGCAGGGGTAGAGTCCGGCCTAACTAAAATACCGTCAATCAGTGTCGTCGCAAATCAGCCGGTCAACGGCATGACAATAACGATACATCCGGATGCGCTTGATTTCCGCTCGGCTAGTTTGGGGGACGGAGCTGTAAATACTCGTATTGTTTCAGCGGCTGTTTCCACTGTGATTAGTCCTGGTTCTACTGGTGGTACATCAGATGGTTTGGCCGCGCGATTTGCTGTGTTGGCTATTGATGCGGGAAGCACGGTGGAAGTAGCGTGGGTTAATACTGCGGGCGGCGTTGACTTAGATGAGTCAGATGTGATTAATACAGTTGCTGAGGGCGGCGCTGGCGGGGCTGACGGCAATGCAACAATCTATTCTACGACTGCGAGGACTGGGGTCCCGTTTCGGCGTTTAGGTTTTTTTGACATCACCCAAGCGAACGCCGGGGTCTGGATTTCTCAGCCGTCTAAAGTGAGTGGATGCATTGCGGCTCTGGATAAGCCGCCAAATGCGCAAATATGGACGGCTATGGGTCGCTTGCTAGGTGCTACATACTACAACACAACTGGGTATGATCTTGAGTTGTCCGGTATGGCTCAGTCTTCCGGAACTAATTATGGCGTTTTTCTAACGATCGGTGGAGTCCTTATGAGCGGGTCTAGCAGCGCCGTAAATGATGGCCAATATCGGAGTGTGTACGGAAAAGTTAAGCCGGGGAGAAGTTATTCATTTGGCGGTTTTGGCGCTGTTATAACCTTAGAGCATAGGTGATTTATGTTTTATTTTAAAGATCAATCCGGACATGTGCATATTTTAGACGATTTAGCCTATGAATATTTACTGCCTCCGGGTTGTGTACAGATCACAAAAGCTCAGGCTGATAATATTCTGGCCAACTCTGTTTTTCCTTGGTCGCCAATTAATCAAGTGTGAAATACTAGGAAAAAATACAGCCAAAATAGTCGCATTTCTTTTGTTATTTTATCGCAATTCTACTGCCGCGCTACAAAATACCGGGTGCGAATAACCGGCTATATGCGCTGCAAGCCATTGCGGAGCGGATATACTCCAACTAAACTGACTCCAGTGCCGGATCGGCAACGCATCCGCAACTCTAACTATCCGAAAATAATTCAAGGAATAAAAATGGTAAATCGTCTATTTTTTGCTGCGGCGCTAATGTTCACGGCCGTTTCCGCTACGGCGGGTACGCTATCGAACGGATCGTGGTCGCCCGCCAACTGTAGCACCGAACCCGCGGTTCCGGCTATCGATCAAAGCAGCGTCGATGCTTACAACCAAAGCGTCAAAGCCATCAATGAGTGGCAACAAAAAGCCACTGCCTATAACAGCTGCCTGATTAAAGAGGCCAACACCGACAACGCAATAATCGCCAATGCCGCCAATGATGAACAAGCACGGTTGCGGGCAGCCATCGAAAAAATCCAGGCGGAAACAACTGCCGCCAAAGCCAAGTTGGATAACAAGTAAAGCCTTTGACATATACCAACCATCCGGTAAAGTGCACCGCGCACGCTCTATCTATCAAGCACTAAGATAAAGCGTGATAGCCCGCACCTTTCCCAACAAACGCGCCCCCGAATGTAAGGTACGATTTTGTTAAAAACCACAGAAGATGAGCAAACAGTAACAGTGAGATCGATAAAAACCCATTTAACTGTCGTGCTGTTGCTGTGCATTCTTCTACCCACGGGATTAATAGGCACAACGGCATACTGGTTCACCTACAACACTATCCGTGAAAGCCGCATCAAAGACGTAAGCCGGATAGCCGACTCGCGCTATGAAGCACTACGAACGTACCTGCATGAACGCAACGAACGCGGTAAAGACTTGTTGAATACCTTGATTGCGGTTTGCCGCTACAGCGACATTGGCATCAACGCTTGCGCCCAATCCAGGCTGGAGCAGTTTGCCGCAATTAATCGCGCAATCGGCTTTAGCCTCCGTTCAGGCATCGACAGCGATCTTGCCGCCGGCAAAAACGCAATACCGCTCAGCCAATTAAACCAACCGTTCCTGCCGGGTCAAATAGCCGCAATCACTAAAATAAACGGTAGCTCACTGTTATCCCTGATCGCCGCCGACCCAGCGTCGGGCTTTAGTTTAGTGACGACCTATCCCGGACTGGAACTGCAAAATATTTTCGTCGGTTCGCCGCTATTGGGGCAATCCGGGGAAACTTTTCTGACCGATAACCTGGGATTCTTCATTACCAAGCCGCGCTACCCTTCCCGGCAAGGGGAACTCAGGCCTATCTCAACCCTACCTATGCAACACTGTTTACGCAATGGCAGCGGCGAGACGCTCGATCTCGATTATCACGATGTTTCCAGCATCCATAGCTTCCGCTTCGTACCGGAGATTGGCGGCGGCTGCATTATCGCGAACATCGAGCAAACCGAAGCCTTTGCTCCGTTAAGAGAATTGGTTATCCGCCTGGGCATTGTAGTGTTCTTTTTTGCCGGCTTTGCCTGGTTCGTCGCAACCATGATCGGCCGGGGCATGACCAAACCCATCATTGCGCTGGCCGATATGGCCCGAGCCTTATCGTTAGGGGACTTTAGCCGGCGGCTCGCCTTAACGCACCACCTTGAAATCACCGAACTGTCGCAACTGTTCAATAGCATGGCCGGACAACTGGATAACTCACTCAACCGGCTACAAGCATCCGAACACGAACTCGAACAAAAAGTTGCTGAACTCCACGAGCGCCATAAAAAATACGATATGGTCATTCAAACTATCAGCGAGGGTTTTTGCCGGATAGATAGAGAGGGCCGCTTGCTGGAAGTCAACCCGGCCTATGCCCGTCTTTCCGGATATTCAAAGGACGACTTGATCGGCATGCGCATCACCGACCTGGAAATGAACGAATCGCCGGAAGAAACGAACGATCATATCAATAATGTCATACCGCATGGGACGGATATGTTTGAAACCCGGCATCGCCGCAAGGACGGGAGTGTCTGGGATGTTGAAGTCAGCACCTCCTTCATCGACGAAGGCGGCGGATATTTCGTCAGCTTTTTCAGGGACATCAGCGCACGCAAAATCATAGAAGAAAAGCTAAAAGCCAGCGAGGAGAAATTCCGTTCGATTATTGAAGTCTCCCCAGTACCGATGGCGATGAATGATGAACGGATGAACGTCACCTTCCTGAATCCGGCATTTATACAAACCTTCGGTTACAGCGTAGAGGATATTCCCACCCTGGCGGACTGGTGGCCTAAAGCCTATCCCGACCCCGGCTACCGGCGCTGGGTTGAGACGACCTGGCAAGCGGTACTGGAAAGAGCCGGACAGGGACAGAATGACTTTCCTCCGCTGGAAGTGACCGTTCGCTGTAAGAACAACAGCGTTAAAACCGTGTTGGTGACCGCCGCTACACTTCATCACGACTTTGCCGATGTACATTTGGCGGTTCTGTACGACATTACTTGGCGTAAGCAAATTGAAGACAAATTCAACGCTATTTTTAATGCTTCGGTGGAAGGCATTATCACCATCGATATGGCCAACACCATCGTATCCGCAAACACTGCCGTGGAAACTATTTTCGGCTATAAACGGGAAGAACTGGCCGGTTGCAATATCGGCAAACTGATGCCGTCGTCGGCAACGGAAATGTTTTCTCGCCACCGGCCCGATGCGATAACGTTCATCGGTCAAATTCAGGAAGTTGAAGGCATTCGCAAAAACGGTTCCGTGGTGCCTCTGGAGCTGTCGATGACAGAATTCTCAATCGACAACGATCATTATTTTGCCGCTATTGTGCGCGATGTCAGTTTGCGCAAACGCCGGGAACAGCAAGACAAGGAACACTTGGACGAACTCGCCCATGTCACGCGCCTGGGGCTGATGGGGGAAATGGCTTCAGGTATCGCTCATGAGGTCAACCAACCCCTAGCTGCGATTTCCAGCTACACGCAAGTCAGCATAAACCTGATCCACACCGAAAATCCCGACCTGTCGAAGCTGAGCGATATTTTATACAAAACGCAGCAACAGGCTTTACGCGCGGGACACATCATTCACCGCATGAGGGAGTTTGTTAAATCCCAGTCAAAACATTGCTTCAGCGCCGACATTAATACGTTGATCCATGATGCGGTCAGCCTGTGTATTGCCGAACTCAAACAAAACAACATCAAGCTGACCTTCGGCTTGGCAAACAACCTGCCGCCTATCTGCGTCGATCATATACAGATTGAGCAAGTCATCATAAACTTGGTCCGCAACAGCGTTGACGCGCTGCAAAGCTTACCGGCAGGACAGCCGCGCCAGTTGTCCATCCAAAGTCGATTAACGCCCAATAATGCCATAGAGGTCAGGGTGAAAGACAATGGACCGGGCTTTGACGAAGATCAGCGACAACAAATATTAACGCCTTTTTACACCACCAAAGCAGACGGCATGGGCATGGGGCTATCCATTACCCGCTCAATTATCGAAGCGCATGAAGGGACGCTGTATTTCAACGGCAAGCCTAAAAAAGGCGCCACGTTTTATTTCGCGTTACCGGTGTCGAAACAAACTGCTGAGAAATCAAGAGGCGATACTGTTAACTGACGTTACGAAAAATATTCGCCGTAGGGCGCGCCATGCGCGCCTTGGGAGCTAAGGCACAAACGGCTTAATGCTTAGGCTGCGGCGCAGCCTATATGAAACAAACCTAATTGACCGAAGTTAAACGGGGCTTTAACGGCTCGCCGTCAATTTCAAAATCCATAATGCGCACCGGCATCCCGACCGTCGCTTTTTTAAACAGCACCTCAATGTCCTCCGGGTAAAGCTGAATGCAGCCGTGGCTGATCTGCATACCGATACCGTAGGGTTTATTAGTACCGTGGATAAATAGCCGGGGAAGCCCAAACGCATCGCATAAAGTCCCAACGGATTATCGGGTCCGGAGCGGACTACTTTGGGCAACGAGTCGCCTTTTTCGGCGTGTTCGCGATGAATGGACTCGGGAACATTCCAGCTTGGATTAGCGTCTTTGGCAACGATGCTGGTCAGCCCCATCGGCGTATTCCATCCTTGACGGCCGATGCCGACCGGGTAGGTATAAGCCTTGCCGGACTTTTTGGGATAGTAAAACAAGCCCATATTCGCCAGATTCAAGGCGATGCCTTACAGCAAAAATGAAAAAATTCCATAACAAGTGAGGGATTTTCAGCAGCCGGACGTCTCAGCATAGATACTAGATGATTTTCGGAAATCAGGACTCCCGGCCTACCCGAAGATTACGAGAATTCACTGTCATCAGCAAGAACCAATGCACTTCTCAATGAGGAAAATCATGTTTTACACGATCAACAGATTAATCACCTGCGCCTTGCTACTAAGCGCCGCCTGCACGACGGCTTTTGCACAAGCGGTTCCCGACGTCACCATCGTTAATAACACCATCCAGTACAACGTGCAGGCTGACGGACGCTATACCGTTGAAGAACGCATCGCCATGCGCATTGAGACGCCGCAAGCCGTGCAGCGCTTCGGACAACTGCCGATCTCCTACAGCAGTACGCTACAGCAGTTGGATGTGCTGGAGGCTTATGTGCTTGGTAAAGACGGCAAGCGCACCGATGTGCCGGCAGACCGCATCATGGTACAGCAGACCCCGCAAAGCGCCGGAGCGCCGATGTTTGATGACGGCAAGGTCAAGGTAATCATTTTCCCCGGCGTGGAGGTGGGGACGGTGCTGCACCTGTACACGCGCAAGACGCAGCTCAAACCGATGTTCCCTGGTCACTTCTCTATGGTAGAGGCCGCGCCGGGCATATTTAATGTCGAGTCCGAAGTCATCACGCTGACGGCACCGGCGGCACTGAAATTGTACGTCGACGCCGTTAATCTTAAGGGCGGCGCTATCAAAGCCGAGCAAGCGGGCATACAGAATTGGCGCTGGGAAGTCAAAGACTGGAAAGCACTGCCCTTGGAAGCCGGTTCAATAGCGCCGCAGGATTCCAGCCCGCGCGTAGCGGTTACTACCATGGCCGACGACCAAGCCGCCGCGACCGCCTACCGTGAGCGTGCGCTGCCGCAAGCCGCCGTGACACCCGGTATCCAGGCGTTGGCCGACGAAATTACCAAAGGCATTGCCGACCGCCGCGCGCAGGCCGAGGCCATTTATCGCTGGGTTAGCGCCAACATCCGCTACGTAGCGATCTTTCTTGATGTGGGCGGTGTTGTACCTCATGCCGCGGACGAAATCGCGAAGGTTCGCTACGGCGATTGCAAAGACCACGCTACCCTCTTGGCCGCTTTGCTCGCGGCCAAGGGCATCCAAAGCAGCCCCGTGCTGGTCAATGCCGACTTGCGGTTTTGGAAACCGGCGGTGGCAGTGACGCTTGGTCTTTTTAACCACGTCATCTTGCGTGTCCCGGAGTTCGACGTATACCTCGATTCCACCGCCAAATTCTCGCCCTTCGGCACCCTGGCAATAACGCTACGCGGCAAGCCCGCCTTGGTGGTGGGCGACAGCGGCGAAGCTAAAGCGGTAACACTGCCGCTATCCTTGCCGGCGCAGGACCGGGTCCATGTGGCGATGAATCTCGTCGTCGAAGCCGGCGGCACCGTGCGCGGCCATGCCGATGTTGAAAGCCAGGGAATGTTCGGCCTGATCGCGCGTGGACTAATGGCTACCCTTCCTCAAGGTGTGGAAGAACAGGTAGTGGACAAGGTGCTCGCGAAGACCGGGCAAAACGGCAGCGGCAGTTTCACCCGCGGAAAACCGCTCGACCTGACGGTTCCGCACCGTTACAGCACCGATTTCACGCTACCGAACTATGTGCAACTACCCGGCCCAGGGGCGTTCATCGTGCCGCAGGGATTTAACAGCGCCAGCAATATTGCAGCGACTTTCGAGCAACTGGGACTCTCGCAACGCACGCTGCCGGTACCGTTGCAGGGGCGGCGCGTAGAAGAAACAATCACGCTGCAACTACCGGAAACTTTAAAGCCGACCGCACTGCCAAGCGGCGTCCAGTTGAAGTGGGCGCACGGCAGCTACGAATCGAAAGTGAAAGCTGAAGACTCGACCGTCACGATTAACCGCGTGCTTTTGCTTGATATGCCGGGGCCGCTGCTGCTGCCGCAAAACTATGCTGAGTTCAGCGGTTTCGGACAAGCCGTGATGCGCGATTTGCGGACTCAGATTGTTTATTGAGAGGGTTATGGAAAATCGATGCATCCAATTCCATCGATTTTTTAAATGAATCGCTTCGAAAGAAGCGTGTTTTACGCCATCTTTTTTGAAGATGGATTTTGTTTATTAAAGGAGCGAATTCAACTTCAAAGTGCAATTCCGGTAATCATGAGGTTTTTTAAAATTGAGTGTTTTTCGAGGACGATGGTTGAGCTGATACATGACAGCCTCAACCTCATCATCGGTTATGTTCTCAAAGCTGCTGCCTTTGGTAAAGTATTGCCTAATCAAGCTGTTGGTATTCTCGTTAAAAAGCGAACACTGGTGAACTGCTGGTTTCGGCCAAAAACTGCCTGACGGAACTAAAATTTCAATGGCAAATATCTAGCCTAAAGCAGTCATAAGGAGAAGTTAGTTCACGATGCGCATCGTTGGCGAATTATGCGTTTCACTCTGTTCAGCACATCCTTTTGGCTCTAAGTGTTAAGTTTTGACGAGCACTAGAAGAATCTATTCATTTTTGAGTGACTAAATTCCCTTAAGGCGAAGCGGAATGTTTGCAAATCCAGTTGAAAATTTCGATATGGCATAAATAAATGCTTCGTAGAATGAATATGTCAGCTAGAATACGAGCGAATAATATCTAGTGAAATGGAAACAATGGAGCAAATAGAATTAACTGGAGTTTTCACTGAAAAGCCTCAAAATTTTGCTTGGTTCCTTGGAGCCGGTGCATCTAGATCATGTGGCCTTCCTACAGCAACCGATATTATTTGGGACCTGAAGCGTCGCTACTACTGTAAGCAAGAGAACGAAGAAATCTCGAGACAGGACGTTCAGATTGATGCCGTCAGAAACTGCATTCAAAGCTACATGCTCTCCAAGGGATTTCCTGAAGAATGGGCACCTGACGAGTATACGACCTACTTTAAAAAAATATTTGGTGAGGATAAAGAGCGCCAGCGTAAATATCTCAGCAGCATTCTGTCGGAAGATAAGGCAAGTCTGTCGGTAGGAAACCGAGTGCTTGGAGCGTTTCTCTCTTCCGGATTAACTCGCGCAGTTTTTACTACAAACTTCGATAGCATCGTGGAAAAGGCTGTAGCTGAAGTCAGCGGTAATTCATTGTCTGCGTATCACATCGAAGGGTCGCGTTCTGCCACAAATGCCATTAACAATGACGAGTTTCCTCTTTATTGCAAGCTGCATGGCGATTTTCGCTATGACAGCTTGAAAAATCTCGAGATAGATTTAAGCAAACAGGATCCTGAGCTTGAAAAATGCATGAAGGTAGCAAGTGGCCGGTTTGGCTTTATTGTAGCTGGCTATAGTGGCCGTGACGCCAGCGTCATGACTCTCTTCAAGGAAGCCCTAGAAGGGCAAAACCCATTTCCGCATGGACTTTACTGGACAGGTATTAAAGGCTTTGCTGTTCCTGAGGCTGTAACAGAGCTTTTAGAGCTTGCGTGTACTAAAGGCGTGAAAGCGCAGTACGTGGAAATTGAAACCTTCGACGCATTGATGCTTCGGTTGTGGCGCAACACACCAAACAAAAAACCAGAACTTGACCGGAAGGTCCGGAAATCGCAATTTGCAGGCGTATCTATTCCACTGCCGAATACAGGTAATAGCAAACCGATTTTAAGATTGAACGCGCTTCCGGTTGGAAGCATTCCCACCACATGTCACTCCGTAATATGCTCAACTGCTAAACAATGGTCCGACATCAAGGAAGTGCAGCGAAATGCAAAAGGAAAACTGATATTGACCAAAGGTGACAAAGTGCTTTTTTGGGGAGATAAGGCAGAGATAAAAAAACACTTCACTGATATTCAAACCATAGAGTTATATGATTTTAACGACAAGCTTGCAAAACTTGATGACCATTTATATTTGAAAGGATTCATTGAAGAAGCGCTAGGCAAAGCGCTAGTACACGGCAAGGTTTTGGTGACAAGAACCGTTAACCATAAGTCTTATGTAATCGTAGATGCTCATGCCGAGGATAAAGCACCGCTACAAGCTTTGGTAAATGCAGCTGAAGGAAAGGGATTTGGAAAAATACCTGGGCTTTTTGTACCTGCCGACGAGTTTCATTCCGAAGCAGAGCAGGTTTATTGGGCAGAAAGTGCGCAAATATCACTTGAAAAGAGAGATGGAAAATTTTGGCTTCTGGTTGAGCCGGATGTATGGATATGGCCAATTCGTGCAAGACGTTTTGCGCGTACTTTTTTGGATCAACGACGCCGCAATCGTAAAAATGATAAATACAATGCCCTGTTGGATGCATGGGTACATATTATTCTCGGAACCGAAGCGCGAAACACTGAAATTTCACTATCCACTTATTCATCGGGAACAAAAGTAGAAAATCCCTCTTTTTCGATCGGAACCAGAACCGCATTTTCGCTGAGGGTGAAATCATGAGCGCGCCTGTAAGCGAGTTATCGGGCTACACAGTATTACCAGAACCGGAATTGCTGTTCGCAGGAAACAAAACACATAAGCATCCGTATCTTGGATTGATACAGCATGGTCCTTACGGTTTGAAGTATGGCACGCCAAGTGTTTTGCGTCTTGCTCTTGTGGAGCCTCGCCTTCATTCTGGAAAGCTGAAATCGCTTGTAAAAGAACTAGAAGGTAAAGCCAAGCCACAGGATGCAAAGAATTATTACCCGGAGTACCCTGGTTTTTCCGGTTTATTTAGAATCTCAATTGCAGCCATCAACGATCATCTCACACTGACACTCCCAGATAGCCTGGAAAATCACGCAAAAAATGGGGACAAGCAGGAATTAGCTAAAAAACTTTTCCAGTGTCTTGCACAGCTAAAGCCAGTGCGTAGTGATTTCGATGTTGCACTTCTGTATCTACCAGAGCATTGGGCCGCATGCTTTGAAGGCGAAAACTTTGACTTTCATGATTTCCTGAAAGCATTTTGTGCGCCGTCAAATATCCCAATCCAAATTGTTCGCCAATCAAGCCTTAATCGAAAATGCCGAGCCAATGTTTTGTGGGGTATGAGCGTTGCTTTGTACGCGAAGGCAAACGGGGTGCCCTGGAAACTTGCTGGACTTCGTCCAGATGAGGCTTATATAGGAATTAGCTATGCGATAAAAACGGACCAAGCCGGAAACGAATACTCGACTTGTTGCAGTCAAATTTTTGATCCCGACGGTACTGGATTTCAATTCGTTGCATATGACGCCAAGGAGTTCACCCAAGATGCCCGAAAAAACCCATATCTTTCGTACTACGAAATGCAATCAGTTCTCTCTAGAAGCCTGGAAATTTATCAGCGTAATTACTTTGGACGGGTACCAAAGAAAATCACAATTCACAAAAACACCGAATTTAAAGAAGAGGAAATTCTTGGTGCACTGGATAGCTTTCGAGATGGTACGGAGCTAGAGCTTGTACAAATTGTTAAAGGTTCAAACTGGCGAGGAATTCGGTTTGATAACAAATCGCCACCAGAAGCTTACGGTTATCCTGTTGCGCGAGGTACTTATATTCCGCTGACGCAAAATGAAACCCTTCTGTGGACACAAGGCAGCGTTCAAGGGGTTCATGTCGAAAATCCTTCGTTCAATGTCTATAAAGAAGGTGCGCTTAAGCCTACACCATCGCCTGTTCTTGTTCGCCGTTTCACGGGAAATGGTGGATGGCATGAGACCTGTGCTGGGATATTGGGGCTAACAAAAATGGATTGGAACAATAATACCCTTTACAAAAAGCTTCCCGTTACACTGGTCTATTCAAAAGCTTTTGCAGAGATCATTCAGCAAAATCCCAATATGATTGATTGTGTATATGACTTTCGAAGCTTCATATAGGGCGCACTGGTCGCAACTGATGCACTTCATCTCTTCGCTTGGCGGCCTTCTATCTGCGCGGTAAATGAACAAAAAAAGTATCAGGTTTTGCAATCAAGCTCTGATGTTGCCTTGAACGACAGTTATGTATTCTACTACCGCCAATAGAGCCCATAATACTGGTGTCTGCAAAGGGTCGTGAGCTGCCGTAGCTAAATGCCTGAATATAAACTCCAGCTTTTGTTCAAAGCCGGAGTGCAGGCTTTGCCTACAGGACAGATATTTGCTCCTGCAATATCTGCATTCACCACATCCCTGTGGTTTAGCAACGCAGTAGCAGTTGCCTAGGAGCGGAAGCTTCAATACCGGAAAACTTTAGCTAGACTCTTACTACGCTGGCGATTGGTTTCGGCTTGTTGATGGTTATGCAGCAGGCCGTGAGCGCGATTCGCACATGGGTGATTATGTATATGGGGACAATCCTGAACCTTAACCACGTCTTTTATGGAAGCTATCCTTGACGGCCTGATGACGCTGGTGACCCTGGCGATGATGTTTATTTACAGTCCGATGCTGGGCTGGATTGCGGTCGCCACAATGACTCTGTATGCGTTGAGCCGTTGGGCATGGTATCGCCCGCTACGCAATGCGACAGAGGAACAAATCATCCATGCCGCTAAGCAGCAAAGCCACTTTCTGGAAACAATCCGTGGCGTCAAGGCTATCAAGCTGTTCCAACGCCATGACGAACGGCGTTCAACTTGGCTTACTTTATTCGTCGATCAAATCAATGCCGATCTGCGCACGCAAAAACTGCAATTACTTTATAAGTTGCTAAACGGGTTACTGTTCGGCTTTGAGAATGTTCTTATTCTCTGGTTGGGCGCCAAGCTGGTCATGGATGGGAATTTCTCTGTCGGCGTGCTGATGGCGTTCAATTCGTATAAAGGCCAGTTCGATACCCGCGTCAGTTCCTTGATTGATAAGTTCTTTGAGGTAAAGATGCTGCAATTACAGGGCGAGCGATTGGCCGATATTGTACTCAGCGAGCCGGAAAATTCTCAGGACTCGTTAATTTCAGTGCATGATGCTTTGCTCGAACCCTGTCTCGAAGTCTCGAATTTGCGCTTTCGCTATGCCGATCATGAGCCGTTCGTGTTGGATGGCGTGGATATCAAGATTGCTCCCGGCGAATCGGTTGCCGTGGTCGGCGCTTCGGGTTGCGGCAAAACCACGCTGATCAACGTGATGCTGGGAATTCTTTCCGCCACCGAGGGCGACGTGCTCATTGGCGGGATCAGCGTCAAGCAAATAGGCGTCGATAGCTTGCGGCGCATGGTGGGTACCGTCATGCAGGACGATGTACTGTTTGCAGGATCGATAGCCGACAATATCAGTTTCTTCGATCTGCATGCCGATCGGCAATGGATCGAAAAATGCGCGCAAATGGCGGCTATTGCGCCTGAAATTGCGGCGATGCCGATGGCTTACAACACGCTGGTTGGCGATATGGGCACCGTATTGTCAGGAGGGCAAAAGCAGCGGATATTACTTGCCAGAGCACTGTATAAGCGGCCTAAAATCCTGTTTCTTGATGAAGCTACCAGTCATTTGGACATTGCACGCGAACAACAGGTAAATGCGTCGGTGAAATCTCTCAATGTCACCCGGATTATTGTCGCGCACCGTCCGGAGACTATTGCCACAGCCAATCGCGTGATTGTTTTGGCGGGCGGTAAGGTAGTCAAGGATGCAGCAGTACCGCAAGCGCCTGTTCCACCGGATTCACCGGTTCCGACGAAAACAACCGTAAACTCGCCCGCTTATAAAATGTCTTTTGGCTCAATGCCAAACATGCTGTAAAGAGTTGCCAAGATGACGCGATTATTACGTATTTTTTGCCGGGGAGTCACGGTTATAGTTTTGATACTTCCGATTAATGCCACTCCAAGTGGCTTCGATCCAATTTCAACCGCGGATGACATCTATAGCGAGATGGACCCGTTTTCAACGCAAAATGAGGTGTCCGCTTCTCCAGCTAAAGACATGGCTGCCGACAGGGCGATGGCGCCCTGCCAATTTACAGCGATAGAAGCGTCGCTAAGTTTACTGGAAGCCGTGGAGCGTGCCTTGTGTAACAACCCGCAAACGCGGAAAGCTTGGTCAAGCGTGAAGGCGCAGGCTGCGCAGGTCGGGATTAGTCAGGCGGCTTATTTGCCCACGCTCAATGCGACCATGAGCGGAAGCTACGGGAACAATAAGACGACGGTGAAGGGATATCCTATCTTTAGCCGCGATAAAAGCACCACCGTGCTCGGTTATAACTTGAAATTGAGTTGGACCTTATTCGATTTCGGTTTGCGTAGTGCTAATCTGGCAAATGCCCAACAACTTCTAGCAGCAGCTAATGCGATGCAGGATGCAAACTTGCAAACCGTTTTTGCAACGGCTGCGCAAAGCTATTACGACCTGTTAAGCGCGCAGGGCGCGCTGGACGCCAGCATCGATTCGGAAAGATCGGCGCGAGAGAGCTATATGGCGGCCGACGCCAAGTATGCGGCCGGCGCAGGAACACTCGCCGACAAATTGCAGGCACAAACGACTTACGCGCAAGCTTCTCTTGATCGCGCTAAAGCGAATGGGGAGTTAAAAAATGCACATGGTACGCTGGCTATAGCCATGGGACTCAGCGCCAATACGCCGCTGATCGTAGAAGAGCAAAGCGGTGAGTTGCCGGATACCGATTTTGTAAAATCGGTGGATGCGTTAATCGAGGATGCCAAGCGCGACCACCCCAGTTTGATAGCGGCACAAGCGCAAGTGCAAGCCGCCAAGGCCACGGTAGATGCCGCCAAGGCGGAAGGTCTTCCCTCGGTGGCGTTGACCGGCGCCGTCAGCTACAACGATCAGATAGGTATAGCGCCGGGCGATACTGTCACAGAAAACGATAATATTGGCATTCAAGTTAACATACCGCTATTTGAAGGTTTTGGGCGCTCTTACCGCATTCAGTCGGCCAAGGCTCAAGTTGAATCCAAAACAGCCGATTTGGCTAATACCGAACAGCAAATTTCACTGGATGTCTGGAAAAGTTATCAGTCGCTACAAACAGAGACAGAGAATCTGAGAGCTACGGGTAATTTATCGCAAAGTGCCAAGCAGTCGTTCAATGTTGCGCAAGGGCGTTACAAGGCTGGCGTGGGGACTATCATTGAGTTGCTAAGCGCCCAAAGTTCGCTGGCGAACTCGCGGCAGCAACGTATCAAAGCTTTGTCGAATTGGCGAACGGCAAGATTGAAGCTGGCTAGTAGCCTCGGCAAACTCGGATTTTGGGCGATATAAAATCCCTACTGTTTTATTATGGCGATCTCCTTAGATTTGTTGGTGATTCGTCAATGCCGGCCATCCGCACCTCAAAAAGCCGCCGGCGCTTTCCTAATCCACGATATTAACAATAACGCCAGGAAGAAAACCAGCGCCAGGGAACCTGCATCAAAATAAATTGAGCAATACCATGAAGCGCATGAAAGACATGAAAACTTCAATCCTTCATTTTCTTCATGCGCTTCATGGTGTAAAAATAAGTTATTTCGTACTCATGCGACTTAAGTCAACAGCATTGCTTAGAATGCGATGAACCTATATGAACTAACCCTAATTGACCGAAGTTAAACGGGGCTTTAACGGCTCGCCATCAATTTCAAAATCCATTTTGATGCGTTTTGCAGCGGCCTTCATTTCTGTCTTGCTCTTAAAGGGTCCGGCGATAACCTGGTAAGCATCGTTTTTCAGGATCTTATGGGCGGGTATGATGGGTCCTTGATGATTAAGCATAGTCGCCAACTGTTGCGCCTTGGTTTCGTCATTAAAACTGGCCACCCTGATAGACCAGTCGCTATCTCTTAACTTCTCGGCAACGGGCTGATCGTAGAACTGTCCGGGATGTTGCACCTGCACGGCATTTGCAGCTATTTCCGCCACATCGGGACTTTGCACCAATACCGGAGTCGGAACGCCGTCCGAACGCTGGAGTATGCGTTCGACTTTATCCCAATCGACAGCCACGCCTTTTTTTGCACTGGCTTCACGTAATTGCTTCACCACTTGCTTTTTTAACTTGGCTTTCTCATTAGCCCATTTTTCTAAAGGCTCATGCGCTTCAAGATACAACATGTCCCGATGCCATGCCGTCAGATAGGGCTGGTGAATAATGCGCACCGGCATCCCGACCGTGGCTTTTTTAAACAGCACTTCAATGTCCTCCGGGTAAAGCTGAATGCAGCCGTGACTGATCTGCATGCCGATACCGTAAGGTTTATTAGTGCCATGGATTAAATAGCCGGGGAAGCCCAAACGCATCGCATAAAGTCCCAACGGATTATCCGGCCCGGAGCGAACGACCTTGGGCAACGAGTCGCCTTTCTCGGCGTGTTCGCGATGAATGGACTCAGGGACATTCCAGCTTGGGTTGGCGTCTTTGGCAACGATGCTGGTCAGCCCCAGCGGCGTATTCCAGCCTTGACGGCCGATGCCGACCGGATAGGTATAAACCTTGTCAGGCTTTTTGGGATAGTAAAACAAGCGCATATTCGCCAGATTCAAGGCGATGCCTTTATGGGGCGAATCGGGAAGTATAAATTGTAAAGGCAACAGAACGCGGCTGCCCGACTTCGGCGTCCACGGAGAAACTTCGGAATTGGCTATGCTGATGTCGTTATAGCCAAGACCGAAATGCCGCGCAATATCCGGTAAAGCATCGTCTTCGCGAGTCTCGATTGCAGCAATGGCGCCAACCATATTTTCGCCGTCGGGCAGGTCGAATTCATGGGTGGTGATGGCTTCCTGTTGAGGTTCCGGAAGCCCGATGCTTGCGGATGCGTCTCCCTCGGGGAAAAGTGACGACAGCGTCTGACAACCACTCAGCAGCATTAATCCGAATATCAGGATGAGTGGCGAGGCTGACTTTTTAATTTTGAACAGGTCAATTCGAAGATTCTCTTGGCTGGTCATATGGGTAAGCGCTAGTGGTTGCAAAGCCCAAGTATACCCAGGAAGACATTAAGATTGACCAAAGAAAGCATTAAGACATGATTAAAACCAATCATTAAAGGTAACTACTCAGCGTATGCTCATAGAACACGAACGCCAAAAGTAGGCGCCTCTAGGCGACACGATTTAAACGGGTTCAGACTAAAAATCCGTGTAAATCCGTACTATCTGTATCATCCGTGTTCCATAAGTTGAACTCACTCCTTAACCGGCTGGTCCGAGTTCAACGCATTCCATCCGATTACAATCCGGTAGACCAGCAGAGTAACGGTTGCGATCAGGATAAAAAATCCGATACCGAGCTCGAATGTCAATCCGCCCAGCGCCAGACCGGCCAGCGTTATCCAAGCGGTCTTGATTTGCCAATCGAAATGGGATTCCAGCCAAGTTCCCTTGACCTCATCCCGCTTCATTAAGTTAATAACCACTCCGACCAGTAACGGCAAGCCGGCAAACGCGAAAGCCAGAATCTGGCACACATACACGGCTATCGTCAGTTTCCTTAATGAACTCAATTTTTCAGTATCGATTTGATCAGTCGAACTTTCATTCATAACCCACTCGCCTGTTGATTGTTCCGCTATGACAAACGCTAAATGCGTTGCCTCTCTTACTTAAACTATAGGCTTTATTGCGGACAAATCAATCGCCGCAAAACTCATTTTATGCTCTAAATAACTTGTAACTATTCAGCGAAAAAAGACATGGAACACGGATGGCACGGATTAAACGGATAATCACGGATTTAAAAACTTGGCTTGGGCTAAAAATCCGTGTAAATCCGTCCTATCCGTGTCATCCGTGTTCCATCAATCATTTTTAGCACGCACTGAATAGTTACAATAACTTTAAAGTCCGAGTTCGGACAGGCCAGGATGATCGTCGGGTCTTGGCCCCAGCGGCCAATGAAACTTCCGCTCCGCCTCGGCTATCGGCAAATCGTTGATGCTGGCGATGCGGCGCTGCATCAAGCCGTTTTGGTCGAATTCCCAATTTTCATTGCCGTAAGAACGAAACCAGTTGCCCGAATCATCATGCCATTCATAAGCAAAACGCACCGCAATGCGCGCATCGTGAAAAGCCCACAGCTCTTTGATCAGGCGGTAATCGAATTCCTTGGCCCATTTTTGCCGGAGAAACTGCACAATCTGCTCGCGGCCGGAAAGAAATTGGGCGCGGTTACGCCATTGACTATCAACGGTATAAGCCAATGCTATTTTTTCCGGGTCATGGGTATTCCATGCGTTTTCGGCGGCGCGCACTTTTTGCGCGGCAGTTTCCGCATTGAATGGCGGCAGCGGCGGACGGATTTCAGGCATGAGCTAATCCTCTTTGTTATTGGCGGCGCATGAAATGCGGTTTTATTGCAGCACGAACTTTAGCCCGATTAACATGAGGATACAAGCCAAAACCGGCCGTAAAATCCGTTCCGGGATTTTTGCACTCAGATGGCTGCCAACCCAGATGCCGGGCAAAGACCCGATCAGCAGACTGCCCAACAAAACCACATCCACGTTACCCAGGCTAAGGTGGCCGAGACCGGCGACAGCCGTCAACGGAATCGCGTGAGCCAAATCGGTGCCGACAATTTTCAGCGTGGTCATTCTCGGATAAAGAAACAACAGCGCGACAGTGCCCAGCGCACCGGCGCCGACCGACGACAATGTCACCAAGATACCCAATACAGCGCCGACCAATACCGTGGCAGGTATTTGCAGATGCTTGAAGCGCCCGGCATTCTCGGGCGTGCTGTGCTCATCATCGATAGGGTTAAGCTTTGCCGCCCGCCTTAACAGGATGCTGCGCACTATGAGAGAAACGGAAGTCAGAACCAGCGCGACCCCCAGCGTAAACGTAATCGCCCCGGTGGTTTCCTTGCCGACTTCCATAAAATGCTTGAGCACGAACAAAGTGGCAAGCGCAAAAGGTATGCTGCCCAAGCCCAGCCAGCCGACGATTTTCCAATCTACCGAGCTATGTTTGTTGTGATGCACCCAGACGCCGCCGGTTTTGGTGATCGCGGCAAACAAAAGATCGGTACCGACCGCAACCGCAGGTTTGAATCCGAACAGGAAAACCAGCAATGGCGTCATCAGCGAACCGCCGCCTACGCCAGTCAAACCCACCAACAGCCCTACCAAAAGACCGGAAACCGTGTATCCCCAATTCATAAAAATAGCCTTTATTTTTAACGCGTTTAAAAATTCAGCATTATAACAGGCGAACAGTTCTATTTTTAAGATATACGATTCTAAGTACCTGAACATAAATTTCCAGCTAAGGTTCAAAACCGGAGTGCAGGCTCCGCCTGCTTTGCAAGCAGAGCTTGCACTCCAAAATACCGGAAAACTTTAGCTCGATTACTTATGTTTACTTGATTCCTCTTGATGGTGAAAGTCTTGTATCTATTGCGCAATGGCTATTATTAACCGATGTTACGTATCGTCCACGAAAGGCGCGAAAAACATCAAGCGTTAGATGGGAAACAGGCCGATAGACAGACCTTCCAGGTTTCCAAAACCTGGAAGGTCTAACTAACTGCCCTTTCCGGCTACGCCCAGGACAGGCACGGCGTTGGATAACATTTTCGTGCCTTTCGTGGACTACGCTTTTTTATCATCTGCATGCATAACATCCGTTATTAAACCGAATTTTATTGTTTAACCTCTTTCCGACCACCAGCAGTTGCAGGTAGTTTTTAATGATGTATCCGCTGGTAAGCATTAATAGCGCAGCTCTCCACCTTAAAACCGCCCACCATCGCCGCCATGTTATGCGCCTGCTCTTCCAGCGATTCCGCTGCCGCCGCGGCTTGTTCCACCAGCGCGGCGTTTTGCTGGGTCACGTCATCCATTTGCGCAATGGCTTGATTGACCTGTTCAATACCGGCGCTTTGCTCAGCCGAGGCTGCGGTGATTTCAGCCATCGTCTCGGTAACGCCGCAGATGGAGCTGACGATTTCCTCCATCGTTTGCCCGGCCTGGGTAACCAGCTTGCTGCCCGCCGAGACTTTGCTTACCGAATCGGTAATCAGGTCCTTGATTTCCCCGGCAGCCGTCGCGGCGCGTTGGGCGAGATTACGCACTTCCACCGCGACCACCGCAAAACCACGTCCTTGCTCGCCGGCACGGGCTGCTTCTACAGCGGCATTCAAGGCCAGGATATTAGTCTGGAACGCGATGTCGTCGATCACCGAAATAATGTCGCCGATTTTATGCGAAGACTCATTGATGTCATGCATCGTGGTAACAACTTGATCGACCACGTCAACGCCTTTGCCGGCAATATTCGACGCGTCAACGGCAAGTTGCCTGGCCTGCCGGGCGTTGGCGGCATTATGATGCACGGCGGAAGTCAGCTGTTCCATGCTGGCGGCGGTTTGCTCCAGGCTGGCGGCTTGCTGTTCGGTGCGGTAGGACAGGTTGTTATTGCCGGCGGCGATCTCTTTGGTCCCGGTGTTAATGCCGTCGGCGGCATCCCTGATTTGCCCGATCATCTCTTTCAGTTTTTCTACCGTGGTATTGGCATCGTCCTTGAGTTGACCGAAAGTACCGGCATAATCATTGACGATAGTTTCGGTCAAGTCGCCTCGGGACAGTGCATTGAGGATTCGCGCCACTTCATTGAGGCCGGTTTCGCTGGTGTGTACAAGCTGGTTGATGTCCTCGCCCAGATGGCGCAAAAAGCCTTGCTTGCCGTTCAAATCGAAACGCATGCTGAAATCGCCCCTGACTGCGGCCGCGACAATCGCGGCCACTTCACGCTCTACCCTTACCTCGTCGGTACGGTCACGCCACTCGGCTACCGTACCCAGTCGCTGGCCGTGCTCATTGACAACCGGATTGGCGGTCACCACCATCGACCTGCCGCCCAGCATCATATTGGCTTGGTAAGACCCGGTTAACGAATCGAGCATTTTAGCCTGGTGCGTGGGATTTTCGTGGAAGCCATCCATGTTGGCGCCGACTAATGCATTAATCGAGAACGTTGACAATTGCCGGTTAATTGCTGCTTCGGCCTTGCCAAGAATATTGAGCACTTCCCGGTTTGCATAAATGATATTGCGGTCGTTGTCGGCGATCATCACCCCGGTGCTGACATTGTCCAGCGCAATCTTGACGCGCAGGGTTTCCTCAGCCGCTTTACGGTCCGCCGTGATGCGCGCTAGCAATTGTTGTTGCATGATGTCCATCGAACGCAATAAATCCCCTATCTCATCTCGTTGATCGATGTCGATAGTGGAATCCAGGTCGCCATCGGCAATGGCGCCCGCAACTTGTTGGACGGTTTTCAGCGAACCTAAAATGCCGCGGCTGACCAATGCCGTCAATATAATCGCCATTGCGACGCTGAATGAGAAAATGCCGGTCAAGCCGATGTTGTACCGGCCGGTCATCGCTTGCGCCTGCTGCTCATCCTCGGCGTTGCGCGCCGTTGTATAACGCAACAGCTCATCGATAACGATACGATGCGCATCGTAAGAGCGGCGCATGTCCTGAAAGCTAGCGAGTACGCCGTCGCGGTCTCCGGCCTGGACTGCCGGTAAAAAGCGCCGTTCGGCCTCCGCATAAAAAGCTTGTGCGGGCTGATAGGAACGTTCAAGCAATAAACCATGAAGTTCCTGGTCCAAAGACTGGGTTAGCCAAAAATTATGCCGGGCATCGTATGCCGCTTTCAATTTTTTAAACCTCGATACCAAGGCTTGCGTCTTTATATCGTAAAAATCTTCGGCAACCGTCAGTTGCAACGCCACCATATAAGATTCGATGATGTATACAGGCGGCGGCAACACGTCGGCGATAATATCCTTACCCTGCGCAATCCGCTGATAAACCGGACCGTTAACATTCAGCGTGGTCATGGCCTTGAACGTTGCAATACCGAACAGCGAGAAGCCAATAATCAAAGTGCCTAAAATCAGCATAAAGCGCATTTTGATCGTTAAATTCTTGAACATGGTACTGTTTCCTTATTAGATTCGATTTTTGCCGGTTAACAATGCAGCGCTTTCAACCAATTTCCTGAATCAACACCGATCAATTAGGCCCTAGCCAATTTCGATAAAGTTTCGGCGCCTTCGGCAATTCGGCATCGGCAATTAACCTTGCATCCGATCAATGCTCGAAAAAGCACTGGTACAGCGCCGGCTCTATTTCAAATTGGCGGTAATAGGCATGATTTAATTGAATATGACCGCTGACAAACGGACTATGCTGCTGAAAATCTCTTATTCGAGGCTGGTATTGAAATAGTCAGCTTGTTTTGATAACGGCATCTGCTGTTATCCATCAAGTTTTGTTGCTGAAAACAGTTTAGTGCAGCAGATAACTAACAAAGAAACGATATTATTAGATGCAAGTATCTTATAAACAGATATTAAACCCGTCTCTGTCTATTCATTTCTTACAAAGATAAGCATTCGATGCGCTAGGAATAGGTATTCGCTAGTTCCCAAGCGGGAGAGACTGTGAAAGTATTATCAAAATCAGTTTAAAAGCCTATTCACCACGAAGACACGAACGACTTGTATGATTAAAAAAGCAACAAATCCAGTTTTTACTAGAATAGGCCTTCTAGTGAAAAAAGGCTGAGGTAGACCGATACGACTGGGGTGTATTCAATAACACCGCCGTGCAGCCAAGGTCGCTTCAGCCTCCTTTTAAAACTCGAACAGTTGTCAGGAACACGGTGTGATTCCGCATTTTACAAGAATGAGTGCCCAAGGTAATTATGATGTCAGCCCCTATAGAGATACAGCC
>Ga0208789_1000101_pt1 | contig 123898 bp, 111 predicted proteins | sample Methanotroph_Enr_FD_187368 | JGI IMG/M metagenome (GOLD analysis project Ga0208789, IMG submission 187368) | Enriched soil microbial communities from Old Woman Creek wetland in Ohio, USA - Methanotroph_Enrichment_5 (SPAdes) (version 2) | ecosystem: Environmental > Terrestrial > Soil > Wetlands...
GGTGGAAATGAGATTTCTGTCCTTAATCCAACAATTAGTTCGACTACCACCTATTATGCGGAAGCGATAAGCCCTCAGGGATGTATATCCGCAGCCCGCACCGGGGTAACAGCATTAGTCAAGACTTTACCGGAGGTAAGTTCAGCAGCTGTATCTCCAACATCGGTTTGTGGATCAGACCAGGTAACTTTTTCAGCAACAGCAAGCTCCGGATCGATAAAATGGTACGATGCATTAACCGGTGGAAATGAGATTTTTATCCTTAATCCAACAATTAGTTCAACTACCACCTATTATGCGGAAGCGGTAAGCCCTCAGGGATGTATATCCGCAGCCCGCACCGGGGTAACAGCGAATGTGTATACAGCATCAACTATAATTTTAACTAGTGGGATACAAAATCCGACCATATGTTCGGGTACTGCAATCTCCACAACAGTTTATACCTTTGGTGGCAGTGCCACAAATGCAAGTGTATCCGGCTTGCCAAATGGGCTGGCTTATTCTGTAAATACGACTAGCAAGACCGTAACCATCAGTGGTACGCCAACAGCAAGTGGAACTTATACCATAATCACGAGCGGTCATACATCACCTTGCATTGCTTCTTCAATTAGTGGAACTGTGACCGTAAATTCTGTTCTTTCGGTGTCTGCTATCCTTACAGATATTACTTGTATTGGTAATAGTAGTGGTATAATTACAGCTACTGGAAATGGAGGCCAATCGCCTTATCAATTTAAGCTTAACTCAGGTATCTATGCGAGTTCAAATACCTTTAGCAACCTTGCACCCGGTAATTATACAGTTTGGGTAAAGGATGCCTTTGGCTGTGAGGGCTCGACAACAGTCGAGGTAAGTCAGGTTGTATCTCCAATCGACATTCAAACCCCAGGTGCCAATTCATGGATAGGTTACGTCTATGATGGGATAAGCTTCAACACATATGCCGGATATCTTATACAGCCAGAATCATTCAGCACAAATTTTGGAGGCGATAACGATGTTACCTGCATTCCTCTATTTTCAAATGGCATGCAGGATCGATCAATCTTAAGCGTTACTTTTTCTGTGCGTTTCCTGATGAATTCCAATAAAACCGGATTGTATCTGGTCGATTTAAATAGCGATGATGGCATCCGTTTGTCGCTTGATGGTAATATCATTTTTAGTGACTGGACAAATCATGCACCAAGGTTAGCTTCCGATGTTCTGGTTCCTTTAAGTGGTTCAAATTTATTGGCGCTTGAATATTATGAAAATACTGGTCAGAATCAAGTTGCCTATAATAATATTCGGGAAATTCAAAATAATTTGACTGATTACATTGATCAAACAATTTGTGAAGGTGACCCACTTACTGCAATTAAGGGAACGCTAAAGTTGGACAATGGTAATTCTCTGCCAACTGGTATAACGCCATCCTATAAATGGTATTATCAAAAGAGCCCAACAACACAATGGGTGGAAATTTCGGGAGCAAATGGAGACGCTTATATCCCATCAAATTCCATTTTCGAAGCCGGCACATATAAAGTCAAACGAGTAGTTACAATAATAAGCACCAATAATTCGGGGGCTGCCGGCACTGTAACTGGGACGATTGAATCGAACGAGGCCACTATAATTGTAAACGCAAAACCAATACCAGGTAGCTTTTATTAAGAAACAAGAAAACAAAATAATCATAAAAGATGAAACAACAAACTATTTTGACCTCTACAAACTCACCGCCTGGCGGAGATGATCCTTGACCTACAATTGTAGATACGTAACATATTACATCTATACATCAAACAACACATAATCAGAATATTAAAATAAAAAAAAACGCAAATCTTTAAAAATTCAATGTTATGAAAAAACAATTCTTTTCTTTCGTGATGATGCTCGCACTGGTTATAGTAGCCGGAACTGCAATGGCACAAGGGACAAATACAAAGCCCTATCCTGGTGGAACGTATCATTATTCCCTAAGCGGAATAAAAGTGGCAACAGAAGGTACCGCAACAATTGCATATGGTGGAACAAAAGCTACTATTCAGAATGTGAGTCTAGCTGAGAAAGCTCCATCTGGGTCAAAAATATATGTTGTTCCAAATACTCTTACTACTTTGACTTTCGATATGGCATATGACAAAGATGCTACTTCAGGCAAGATTACCGTTACGATTACTGATGGTGCAATAGCTGGTTGTTCTAATTCTATCGAATTGCAAATTGACGTACAAGCACTACCAACTCTTGATCTAGCCATTGCTCCAACTACAATAATTGACTGCCAGAAATTAACGACAACATTAGTCAATAATCAAGCAGGTTCGTATGATCAAGCAAACCTTGAAAATACAATAGTCTTTACTGTAACCCCTAATGTTTTACATGTTAAAGATGGTGGTGCATATACATACGGCTATACAATATCTTTACCTGTTTCAACTGGGTTAAAAGATTTTGCTGTTACTTATTCAGGTCCAGGGACATATCTAGCAGGTTCTGGTACCGCAACTGTTTCAGGTATAACTAATGCTACTAATGCTAATGGCGTGTTCACAATGAAGTTTAAAACAACTACGGGCATAGATCCTGTAACGATTACTGAAACATTAAGTGCAGCAAATCTCGTTGTTACTGCTGGTAATGGAACATACTCTGGTGATTTCTCGATTAATAACGCTGTTGCAAAAGTTAAAACAATGCCTTCTATTGGTTCTTTCACAATTGAACCATAATTTGGAAGTATATGTTCCGACTAAAACATATCATCATACTTGTGCTGTTAGCTGCCGGATATAGTCCGACAGCTAATGCACAGAGTACGGCTCGGCGTCCTTATGAGGGGGCCATGCATGCGTATACCTGCAACGGTATAAGTGTGGGAGCCGTCTACAATTTTTACATTACCGCCAATGCCGACGGTAGTGGATACTATGATGATGGTTTGACTGGTGAATTTGATATTATCAATGCAAAAGGAAAAGTGGGGGGTGATGGATTAGCATCCACTCAAATTCAATGGAACGCTGGAGCCTCGTTACATATCTATTACGTGTGGCTCGAAGCAACAAATAATGGTGGGTGTTCTAATAAGATTAGTATTCAGATTACACCACAAATCAACAAGTTCGACTTATTGTCGGAGAATATTCCTGTTGACAATACCATGAGTTGTCCGGCGGTGGCTTCAACCGATGGGTTTAACCCTTTAGCTCCGGCATACGATGCGGGTACAACTTTGCTGAAGTTTATTGTCCGGAGGGTAAATGGTACCGATAACAAGTTAACGGCTCAAGCAGGCGATACCTACGATTGGTCGTTCCAACCTGTTTTGTCGGTCGATCCAGCCTTTAGCCAGGACATTTCGATTGTTTCGATTGTCGGGGTTAATTCAGGAATGCTGGTTGCAGATGTGAACAACCTTTACTCTGTTGCCGGTACCGATAATGAAGTAACGGTTACTGTGGCTGTCAAAAATGTGCCGGGAACCTCGCAGGATGTGAAACTGACGATCCAGAATCAGAGCGAAAGCCGCTCTAATCTGTTGGATAGTAATTCGGCGAACGATACCGTTAAGCACCGGATTGAAGTTTTACCGGTTATAGACAGATTACAAGGTGTTTAAAGGCCTCACCCCAGTCCTCTCCGAGTAGGGGATTCGGCAGATTTTTTTGAGGCAATGAGTTAATAAAGCTTTGCTACCCAATAGCCTCCCCTTCGGGGGAGGTTTGGTGGGGGCATTAGAAAAGTTATAATTGGAAAGAAGTATTCTATATAGAATTATAATCATGATGCTCGTATGGGTTTCGTCTGTTGCTTTTGCAACTGGACAGGACTCGTACAAGGTTTATCGTGGTTCTATACACGAATACAAGATTTCAAAAAATGCGTTTGAAGTCACTTACAATTGGCAGGTTTTCACCGATGTTACGTTGATAAATCTAGCAAGTACAAGTCAGGCAGTCATAACACCCTTAGGCGCTGGTCGCGAAAATGAAATTCAGGTCAAATGGAACGGTTCAGGCGACTATTACCTGATGGTTACAGTGAATTCCCTTTCTGGATGCGCCAACCGGAAGGCATGGCATTTTGTGGTCGATCAGACCGACGATAAGCCAACTGCCTATATTGCTGGTCCTGCCCTTGTAGCCCTTGGCAGTTGCGATGTTACGGGCCACATTTTAGATGCAAGCGCTTCAAGTGGTGGTGGACTTGTTTTTAGCTGGTCGCCATCTGTTTATCTCGATAGTGCAACGAGTTCAAAACCAAAGTTTATTGTGGGCAAAACAACACGTTATCATTTAACGGTTACCGACAGCAGGGGGCAAACAGATACCACTTCGGTATTACTTGTCGTTGACAATGCTCCCAAGGCAGTTACCGATAAAAATGTGTTTACTAAAACACCTAATTCCAGTATTCTGCTCAACGGGAATAAAAGCTCAGGCACTGGCCTGACTTATCTTTGGACATCGAAGGAGGGCATTATCAGAAATGGGGAAACCACCCCAACGGCAGAAGTTAGTGGTTTGGGCACGTATTATTTGAAAGTGACAGACTCTTATGGTTGTGTCAGTCAGGACTCAGTAAATGTTGGCCTATACACTCAGGCGGTTATAGATACCAGCAACACCAACATGAATTTCGCTGTTGACATTAATGTATTAATCAACGATATTCCGAAAAAGAAATTGGATCCTTCCACATTGAAGATTGTAACGTCACCGCAAAACGGAATTGCAACGGTGGTGGGCGATTCGTTGGTTTCGTATTTGCCTAACGAGTATTTTGTCGGTTCTGATAATTTTGTCTATTCCATTTGCGACTATTTTCAGAATTGCGATCAGGCAACTGTTTTGGTTCTGGTTAACGATATGCCATTCTTTATTCCGGAAGCCTTTTCACCCAATGGCGATGGCATTAATGATGAATTTGAAATCAAAGGATTAACAAAATATAAGACAGTTGAGGTTGAGGTTTTTAACCGTTGGGGAAATATAGTGTATCAATCTAAAAACTATGGCAAGGGTCAGGGTAAAGACGGATTTTGGGATGGAAAAGCCGGACAGGGAGTTCGTTTTGGGTCAGGACCAGTTCCGTCAGGTACCTATTTTTATGTGCTGAAACTGGATGGAAAAGAAAAAATAAACGGGACAATTTACCTGGACAGATAGGAAGGAAGTGCCTAAGGTTGATCGAAAATGAAAGCTTAGCCACAAAGTAGCCAAATATTGGTAGAATTGGAACGAACAAGTAAAGCCCGTCCGCGATAGATGTTGATAAAAGCTGATTTTCCCTGCGGACGGAAAGGGTGAAGCCAAATTAGAGGTAAGAATAAAAATTAAGAGAGTTTCTAAAATAGAAAGAACAATTGAGGAAGAATAATTACATATCGTACCTTAAAATTCTGTTTGTCCGGATAATTTTGGCATCAGGACTACTGTTTTTTGCTGCGGAGTCGTTTGCGCAGCAAGATCCGATGTACACCCAGTATATGGAAAATCTGCTTACCTTGAACCCTGCTTATGCCGGATCAAAAGACTTATTGAGCATGATGGTTGTTTCGCGCAATCAATGGGTTTCTATGCCAGGAGCTCCTGTTACCCGGAGCTTTGCGGCCCATTCGCCGGTTAACGGCACTAAAATGGGCTTAGGTTTTTCATTTCTGAGCGATCAGGTAGGTCCTGTAAAACAAACAGGAGTCTATGTCGATTATTCATACACACTCAGTTTCAGTAACCGCCGAAGCCTCTCCCTTGGGTTAAAGGGCGGCGTTAATTTCTTTGAGGCAGGTATCTCTGACCTGACCACGAACGACCCGAATGATCCGGTTTTTGCAAATGACATTAACCGAAAATTTCTGCCAAACTTTGGCGTTGGGGCGTTTTATTTTACTCCCAGATATTATTTGGGGCTATCAATCCCCAAATTAATTGAGAATAAAATCAATGAAAATGGAGTTTCTACTCAGAGTATAAGCAAAGAACTGATGCACGTTTTTCTCATGGCAGGTTATGTTTTTGATATAAACAGAATTGTTAAATTCAAACCATCCCTGTTAACTAAATATGTTAAAAATTCCCCTGTTTCGTTAGATATGACTGGGACATTCCTTTTTTATGAACGTTTTTGGCTGGGTGCGATGTATCGGGTAGGCGATTCCTTTGGAGGATTGATGCAGATTCAAGCTACGAATCAGTTAAAAGTCGGATACTCCTATGATCTGCCCATTAACAAGCTGGGCGCTTACAGTAATGGGACACATGAAATTATGGTCACCTTCGATTTCGACTTCGGACGCGGAAGGGTGAGATCACCAAGATATTTCTAATAGGATAACTCTCCGCCCAATCAGATAATTGCATATGTTCGGTTCATTTAAAAACTGCGTGTTTTTTTTGCTTCCCTGTTATCATAAACTCAGGTTTTCTGAAGTTACATCTCAGGTTTTTTAACCCTAAAATCAGCATTTTGGCTATTTGAAAAGGCGATTTGAAGAAATATCTTTATCATGAATATTTTCAACGATGATTGGTAAAGACTGAAAGTTACCAAAGGCTCAGGAATGACTTTGAATATCCCAAAGAAACAGTGGATCATGATTTCGTTTATAATTAATGAAATGCAATAAATACAAAATCTAAAGTTTCTGAATGGTTTATTTTTGAGTGCAAAGAAAAATAGTAAATGGCAAGATTTTCAAAAATATTTCTGGGAGGCGTAATTCTTACCTTTTTAGTCCCGATACTGAGTTTCAGTCAGAAACTTACCACCAAGCTTGCGGATAAAAGTTTCGAAGAATTTGCTTATGTTGAGGCGATTAGCTTATACGAATATGCCTACGATAAAGACACTGCCGACAATTACCTCGTTAAAAGATTGGCTGAGTCGAACCGAAATATTGGAAATACGGAAGCGGTTGAACGCTGGCTTAAAAAACTGATCGATCGTAAAGTGGCCATTCCTGAAGACATTTTCAATTATTCGCAAGCGCTAAAAAGCAATGGCAAATACCTGATCGCCGAACAATGGCTAAAGGAGTACTCAGATCTGAGGCCAGAGGATGGTAGGGTTAATTTACAGGTTTCACTGCTCGAATACATTAAGTTCCTGATGCGTGATTCGACCAATTACGAAATCATGAATACCGCCATCAATACAATCGGCTCTGATATGGGGCCAGCTTTTTATAAAGACAAACTTATTTTTTCGTCGACCTCAATCGGAACAAAAGCAGGCGCTACCTATAAATGGAACGAACTGCCTTATTTGAAAATGTATTCTGCAAAAATTGGTCCATATGGCGATTTGAATTCGGTAGAATCCTTTGCACCGAAATTGAAAACGTCTTACCATGACGGGCCGGTTTCTATTGATTCAAAAAAAGACATTATTTATTTTACCCGGAATAATTTGATTAAAGGCAAAACGTCAAAAAGCAGGGAAGGGGTGGTTAATCTGAAAATATTCATCGGGAAACTGGAAGAAGGCGAATGGAAAATGTCAGGTAGTTTCAGGTTTAACAGCGATCAATATTCTGTTGGTCACCCGTCGATTGATAAAGGAGGGACAGTATTGTATTTCGCTTCAGATATGCCAGGCGGTTATGGCAAATCAGACATTTATTTCAGCGTATTTTCAAACGGTCAGTGGAGCAAGCCTTTCAATCTTGGCCCGAAAATTAATACCGAAGGGAATGAGTTTTTCCCATTTATTAGTAACGACGGCGTTCTTTACTTTTCGAGTGATGGGCATGGAGGTCTAGGCGCTCTTGATATTTATTTTTCGGTTCCAGAGCAAGGCGTTTTTAACAGCATCGAAAACCTGGGATACCCGGTTAATTCATCCAAAGATGATTTTGGCTTGGCTCTCGACTCCACCGGGGTGAAAGGGTATTTTACTTCAAACCGTGCGGGTGGCAAAGGCGACGACGATTTGTATTTCATGAAGATAAAACGGATTCCCGTAATCATTCGCGGAGTGATTAAAGACCGCGACACCAAAGATATACTTTCGGATGCCACAGTTTCTGTGATTAACGAAGCCGGGAATACGATTGCGTCGAGTAATACCCGGATAGATGGGCAGTTCGAGTTTGAAGTGAACAAGGGCCAGCAATACACGATCAATGTAACCAAGGAATTCTATAACGAAAACGAAGTCGTTATAGGCACAGCCACGCTTCGCCCAAACGATGAAGCTTTTTCAGAAATTTTTATTGAACAAAAAATAGAAGCGGCCGATAACTCGCCAGCGCCTAAGAGCATGGAAGAAGAAGATGGAGAGGCTTTACAGGTTGTTGAACTTGAATATATTAACTACGGATTGGATCAATCTGAAATCAAACCTGAGGTTGCTGCGACTCTTGACCGCTTAATTACGATGTTAAAAGAATTTCCTGATCTTGAAATCCGGATCGAATCGCATACCGACTCGCGCGGAAGCGACGATTACAATATGCTGCTTTCGAAAAAACGCGCTAAGGCTGCTTTCGATTATGTCGTTTCGAAAGGGATTGATCCCAAACGCCTTTTATATCATGGTTATGGCGAAACCCGGTTACTGAATAATTGTACAAACGGCGTTGATTGTACCGAAGAACAACATGAAGTAAACCGCCGTTCGATTGTAAAAGTAGTGCGCAAAGGCGAGTACAAGGAAAAGCGCGGCCAAAAGAATATTTTCTACTTTTAGGATCAGGAAAAATTGGGCGACACCTACGTTTGCTGATGCTCTTTCCTGAATTCCATTGGGCTTTCCCCGGTTTTATCCTTAAAAATCCGAGAGAAATAGAAATACGATTCGAATCCGAGATCGATGGCAATTTCCTTGAAGCTCTTGTCGGTTGAAACCAGTAAATCTTTTGCTTTCTGTATCCGGAGCGATAAATGGTACTGATTGGGTGAAATGCCGGTGTACTTCCGGAACATTTGCCTGAAATACGAATAACCCACATTCAGTTCATTGGCCAACTCCTCAATATTCACATTGGTATTCAGGTTTTCCCTGAAATACAGACAAGCTTTCCGGATGGTCCGCTCAATGCTTTTTCCGGCGAATTCCTGATTACGGACTACCGAAAGAATTTTACTGAGCATCAGGATCGTATTCGCAGTAGCTACCTGTTGATGGCCTGTTTTTTCGTCTTTAACCAACTGAATGATTTCAAGAAATAACTTCAGCAAACTTTCCTGAAAGCCAACATACAAGACTGGCTTCCCCGACTGAAAAAAACCTTCATTAAACAGGTGCGCACAAAAGTCGCCGTTAAATCCGAGGTAATGCTCATTCCATCCGGTATTCGGGTCGGGTCTGTAGCGGTGCCACATCCCCGGGCGCAAAATGAGCATCGATCCGGGTACCACCTGAAACTGGTCGGTACTCGTTTCAAATATTCCAGATCCTTCGGTGATGTAATTAATCTGGTATTCCTGAAGCACACGACCCTTTTCCCAAGTGAAAAAGTATCCGCTCGGATGCATACGTGGAGGATATAGCAGCGATGGCGGTATCTGTGCATATCCGGCTACATTGAGGTACAATCCCCACTCTTTGTCCAAAGGCCCGGCGTTGATATATTTTACAAACGATTCGTTCGACATAAGTGTTCAGTATTCAGTCTCAGTATTCAGTAAAATTGCTAACTGCGACTGAATACTGTGACTGGCAACTTTGATGTGTCATTTTGTGCAAATCAAGAATCATTTCGCATATTGCAATGCTTTAAATACTGAGTATCTTTACCTTTACAAAACTAACTAATAAAGTCATAAAAGATAAATTTTAACTAAACAAAACTATGAATGCATTATTAGGGATTATTTTTCACACCCTTGGTGGCGGCGCCTCAGGAAGTTGGTACATGCCATACAATTGGGTGAAAAAATGGCGATGGGAAGTCTATTGGATTACTGGTGGAATTTTTTCGTGGCTAATCATGCCATTACTTGCTGTCCTGTTGACCATTCCTGACTGGCAGGGAATTTTACATGCCACTCCGGGAAACATTATTCGCAATACTTATATTATGGGTTTGCTGTGGGGTGTTGGAGGTCTTACTTACGGACTGGCTATACGCTACCTTGGTATGTCGCTTGGTAACTCAGTACTGTTGGGTATTACTTCTATCGTTGGTTCGCTGGGGTTACCAATATTGCGGAATGTCCCCGGGATTGCTGAACTACTCCCCGACGGACTATCTTTCACTGATTTGTTTAGCACAATAGGAGGACGTATTGTCTTACTTGGTATCCTGATTTTATTAGTCGGAATTATCCTCAGCGGTCGTGCCGGAATTCGGAAGGACCACGACCTGGGCAAAAATAAAGAGGGAGTTAATAGTGAATTCAAGCTGTCTAAAGGATTATTCATTGCAATTGTTTCCGGAGTTTTAAGCGCATTTTTCAGCTTTGGAATCGATGCAGGAAAAGAAATGTCTACCATTGCCAGATCTTTGGCTGTGGAACAGCATTATCCTTTTATTACTGAAAGCGGAAGCGGCTTCAAATACCTGTTCGAAAACAACATTATCTTTTTTGTAATTCTCTGGGGCGGCCTCACCACCAACCTGATCTGGACTATCGGCCTGATTTTCAAAAACAAAACTGGTGGTGACTTCGTTGACAAAAAAACGCCGCTTTTAAGTAACTACCTTTTCTGTGCACTGGCCGGAACAACCTGGTTTCTGCAATTCTTTTTCTATGGAATGGGCGAAACCAAAATCGGAAACGGCGCCAGTTCATGGACACTTCACATGGCTACCATTATTCTTACCGCCAACCTTTGGGGATTCTACCGCAAAGAATGGAAAGGCGTATCAAAAAAGACCTACAACATGATTCTTTTGGGTATTGGCGCAATTCTCCTGTCGGTTATTATTATCGGTGTCGCCAAATGGTTATATCCTGAATTAAATGCCCTCGGATAATGGAACGTCTGGCTTTTAAAATGTACCTCAACGAAGGTCAAAAAGAAGAATATAGGAAACGACACAATGCCTTATGGCCCGAATTGCACAAACTCCTGAAAGATGCCGGAGTTAGTGAATATTCTATTTTTCTGGATGAAGAAACCAACACACTTTTTGCATTTCAGAAAAATAGTGGAGCCGGCGGTTCGCAGGATTTGGGACAAACTGAAATTGTACGGAAATGGTGGGCTTTTATGGCCGACATCATGAAAACCAATCCCGACAATTCTCCAATTTCTAAACCGTTGGAAGAAGTGTTTTTTATGGAATAAATAATCAGGAAAGAGTCATTGGTCAGTAGAAAAATTTTTCGATGACTCTTCCCTTTTTCATAGTTAGACTAACCTAAACTACTAAACGATGATGAAACAAATTTCAAAAATGACAAAACTATTCCTGATTTTGTTGACAATCAGCAGTATAAATTCATTTGCTGCTGTTAAAACCGAAGTGAAAGAACTAATTTGTGAATATCATACCAATCCTCTGGGGATCGATGTTCAGAAACCGCGCCTTAGCTGGCAAATGGTGTCGGGCGAAGAAAATATGCTTCAAACAGCTTATGAAATTAAGGTAACCGACCAAACAACCAATGGGAAATTGCTCTGGAATTCAGGAAAAGTAAATTCGGCACAATCGGTAAATGTAGCCTACGAAGGACCAGCATTAAAATCGATGCAGCGGGTGTCCTGGCAGGTTCGGGTATGGGACAACAAAAACAAAGTTTCAGCATGGAGCGCCCCGGCCACCTGGGAAATGGGGATTCTCGAACCCGAATCATGGAAAGCTTCATGGATTACACTCGGATCGGAACCCGATGTACGGGGATCTAAACCTTGTCAGTATTTCCGTAAAGAATTTGCACCGGCAAAAAAAATTCAGTCGGCATGTGTTTATGTAACTTCATTGGGTTTATACCAGTTATTCCTGAATGGCAAAAAAGTAAGCACCGATTTATTTACTCCCGGCTGGACCAGCTACAAAAACCGGATTCAGTACCAAACGTACGATGTGACTTCGTTGCTTCAGCCGAAAAACTCGTTGGCTGCCATTGTGGGCGATGGCTGGTACCGTGGAAACATCGGATGGAGCAGTCAGAACGGTTATTACGGAAGCAAAATCGCTTTGCTGGCTCAACTCCGGATTACATACACCGATGGCACTTCCGAAACTGTCGGAACTGACGGATCGTGGAAAGTATCCAATGGCCCAATTCTTTTCTCTGATATTTACAATGGCGAAACTTACGATGCCCGTAAAGAAATGCCGGGTTGGTCAGCTACCGGATTTAACGATAGTGGATGGGAAAAAGCAACTGTTGCTGATCATTCTAAAAAAATATTGGTTGCGCCGCAGGGAGCTGTGGTAAAAGCCATCGAAGAAATTAAGCCATTGAAACTGATTACCACACCGAAAGGCGAAATCGTATTCGACATGGGTCAAAATATGGTTGGCTGGGTAAGACTGAAAGTTCAGGGCAAAAAAGGAGATCAGGTAACGCTGAAGTTTGCTGAAGTATTGACAAAGGAAGGAAACTTTTATACCGACAACCTGCGTAGTGCAAAATGCACCGATAATTTTATCCTGAATGGTTCAGGGCAGGAAGTCTTGGAACCTCATTTTACCTTTCATGGTTTCCGATTTGTACAAATTCAGGGCCTTTCAGAACAGCCATCACTCGACCAGGTTACTGGCGTGGTCATCCATTCCGACATGACCCCAACAGGTTCATTCACTTGCTCCGATCCGATGATCAATCAGCTTCAGCATAATATTCAGTGGGGACAAAAAGGTAATTTCCTCGATGTGCCTACCGATTGTCCACAGCGCGACGAACGCCTTGGCTGGACTGGTGATGCACAGGTTTTCAGCATGACGGCAGCGTTCAACTACAACGTAGCTCCGTTTTATACCAAATGGATGCGCGATGTGGCTGCCGACCAGTTGCCTAACGGACGAGTTCCTCACGTGATTCCGGATGTGCTGAAACAAGATGGTGGTTCTACTGCCTGGGCTGATGTTTCGGTTATCGTGCCTTGGACAACATACCTGGCTTATGGCGATCAGCGGATTCTGGAAGTTCAGTACCCAAGCATGAAAGGTTGGGTTGATTACATGAAAAGCAGGGCTGGAGAGAAAAATTTATGGATTGGCGACAATCATTTTGGCGACTGGCTGGCTTTTGCTACAAACCGGTCTGACTATACCGGGGCAACTACCGAAAAAGACCTGATTGCTACTGCTTATTATTCTTATTCATCCGGATTGCTTGCCAAAATTGCTGCTATAATTGGGCAGAACGACGATGCTAAAAAATATGCACAGCTATCTGAAGATATCAAAAAAGCATTTCAGAAAGAATTTGTGACTCCTGCCGGACGTTTGGTTTCGCACACACAAACTGCATATTCACTGGCGCTGGCTTTCGATCTTCTTCCTGAAGATTTAATTCCGAAAGCTGCAAAATACCTGGCCGACGACGTGAAAAAGATGAGCCATTTAACGACTGGTTTTGTTGGAACACCGCTGCTCTGCAAAACGTTGTCGGCTCACGGATACGACGATCTGGCTTTTATGCTCCTGAACCGTAAAGAATATCCATCGTGGTTATATCCGGTAACGCAGGGTGCAACTACCATCTGGGAACGCTGGGATGGACAGAAACCTGACGGATCGTTTCAGGATGTAGGGATGAACAGTTTTAACCATTATGCCTATGGAGCTATCGGCGAGTGGTTGTACCGTTATGTGGCCGGTATGGATATCGATCCAGAGAATCCGGGTTACAAACACATTTTGCTGGCTCCTCATCCGGGAGGTGGATTAACCAACGCTGGTGTTGAGTTTAATTCAGTTTACGGAAAGGTAAAATCGGCATGGAAACTGGATGGAAACGACTTCGTTTACGAAGTGACTGTTCCGGCCAACACCACAGCAACGGTTACTTTACCTGCAGCAAAAGCCGATCAGGTAACGGTTAATGCTCTGGCGATGGCGGCTTCAATCAAAGGAAGTTTGAAACAAACCGATAAAGGTATTTCAGTGAATGTTGGATCAGGAAGTTACACATTTAAGTACCCGATGAAGTAAAGCTTTATCCCCAACAGCCTTAAGGCAAAGGATAAAACGAAACAAATTATCAGAGTGATATCCTTTGCCGTTTCGCTTTAGACTTCAGCGTGAGTTCAGTTGAACGCGAACGAACATGGGAATCGGGAAAAATTCGGAGACAAGGCGCATCTGGAAATGATATTTGAAATACAGATGTTGTATGCGCCGCAACGGAATTTAAAATAGATGAAGATGAATAAAGAGAGAATTGAAAAGGCCTATCAGCTGGCCAAAGAAGAATACGCCGAACTGGGCGTAAATACGGATACCGTATTGCAAAAGTTGAATGATGTGGCTATTTCGCTGCATTGCTGGCAAACCGATGATGTAGGTGGTTTCGAAACACCCGATGCAACTCTTTCCGGAGGTGGAATTCAGGCAACCGGTAATTACCCGGGCAAAGCGACTTCTATCGAACAAATGCGTGCCGATCTGGGAAAAGTGCTTTCACTTCTTCCGGGGAAACAACGACTGAACCTGCATGCCATTTACGGCGATTTTCAGGGGGAGCGCGTTGACCGTGACCAGATTGAAGTAAAACACTACCAAAGCTGGATCGACTGGTGCAAGAAGTTAGGCATCGGTATGGATTTTAACGCCTCCTGTTTTGCCCACCCAAAAGCCGACGGTGGATTTACACTTTCGAGCAAAAACGAAGAAACCCGCAAATTCTGGGTGGAACACGTGGCTCGTTGCCGCGCCATTTCTGCTGAAATAGGTAAACAGCTCGGAACTCCTTGTGTGCACAATACCTGGATTCCCGACGGATCGAAGGACACTCCGATCGATCGTAACGGCTACCGTGCTATCCTTAAAAAGTCTTTGGATGAAGCAATGGCGGTTAAATATCCGAAAGAACACATGAAGGATGCTGTTGAAAGCAAAGTATTCGGGATTGGACTGGAATCGATGACTGTTGGATCGAACGAATTCTATATGGGCTATGCGATGAAGAACAATATTCTTCTTTGTCTGGATAACGGTCACTTCCATCCGACTGAAGTTGTTGGAGATAAAATTTCTTCGGTACTCCAGTTTGTTGACGGGGTGTTATTGCACGTTACCCGCCCCATTCGCTGGGATTCTGACCATGTTGTTACCCTTAACGAAGATGTTCAGTTGATTGCCTCCGAAATTGTTCGTAATAACTTTATGGGCCGGGTTAATGTTGGGCTCGACTTCTTCGATGCTTCAATTAACCGAATCGGCGCTTATGTGATTGGTACACGAGCTACGCAAAAAGCATTTTTGATCGCGATGCTCGAACCAACCCAGTCGCTGCTTGATCTGGAAGAAGCTGGTCAGAATTTCGAACGTTTGGCTATGCTCGAAGAATTGAAAACCAAACCTTTCAGCGCCGTGTGGGATTACTATTGTTTACAGGCCGGTGTCGCTGTTGGAATGGACTATATTGCTGAAATTCAGCAATACGAAAAAGACGTGTTAAGCAAAAGATAACGATCTTGTTTGTGCTGGTAAAGGGTGATTGCTGATCGAAAAGTCAGCAGTTGCCCTTTCTTTATTGCGCTGTGGCAGTAAACATTCGTCAACGAAAATCGCTTATCGGAAAGTTGGTCCACTAACGAAGCACTGAAGCCATGTGGGTATTTTGCTATTTTGATGTTCTGGTTGTTATTCTTGGCTTCCATATTGTTCTGGCGGTTGCACAAACCTTGTTGTTCACTTGGGTCTTAATGTGATGGACAAAGGAATTGAGACTGGCATCCTTTTCGGTAAACGACATGATGGTGTCGCCCAATTGGGCTTCAGCGATAAACCGTCCGTCGATAGAGTGTAAATAATAATTGTCGATAATATCCTCCGGTATTGACTCTATGAGCCATTGCAAATACCTGATGTTGTTTACGTGCAGATTTGTGTCAACATCAAACCGATTGATTTTGAATTCCTTAATATGGTTTGACGAGTCAATAATTTCGATTTTCTTAGTGATGTCGTGATTAATACATTCTTCATTAAAATACGACCATTTATCTTTGATGTCATCCGAAATCTGAATAGGCCTTCTGCGGTCAATGTCGAAGAAAACCCAAAGACCTTTAGCTTTTCCGATAATACGACCCTGTTCGTTGTAAATGATATTTTCGCGAAACCCTTTGATCGTCGAATATTTCGACAACCATGTCCGGATTACAATCTTTTCTTTATAACCCGGGTAGTAATCCATTTCCAGAATACCCGAAAGCAATACCCATCCAATGTTTTGTTTTTCAAGATCAAACAAGCTGTGGTTGATGGAATAACAATGATCGGCAGCTGTTTCTTCGAGTAAAGTTAAGATAGCCGTCGACGAAGCCTCTCCGAATTTATTCATTTCGAAATACCGAAGCTCAAATTGTTTTTCAAAATAATTTTTCAAACCCAATTTCGATTAATGATTATTCAATCGTTTCAATTTTCTAATTTCTAAACTGCCTGACCGTAAAGATACACATCAAAAACCACTGATGCTGAATGTAGCAGGTAGAAATAGAAAAATCAAAATAACTATTCTCAAATTGAATATTGTTTTGGTCAATTGGCTCAGTTTCATTTTGTCTTAATGATAAATTTAGTTTGTTATGTTTCTTGTCTTCAAGGCTCAATAGAATGACCGCTAACCAATATACTCCCCAAAATATTAGGCACTTTCTACGATTATTATTGCCAATCAGTGTTTGTTCTCATGTTATCCGACCCGTTTCCTGACAATAGTATTCCGTCATTACTTTCAATATTTCAATTGCAATAACTCACGAAAGTGTCCGATGCGGTATTCAGAATCATCAACAAGTCCAAATCCGTATGAGGCATATATAAATGGAATGTTGTTCGATCTGGCCGCCTCATAATCCAATGGAGTATCGCCTACATAAACCGGGTTTTGCAGGTTATTTCGTTCAATAACCAGCCTGATGTTCTCAGATTTGCTTAGGCCGGTGTTTCCCGACGATTCGAAGTCGCTGAATACGCTCTGTAAGTTATTGAATCGGATGAAGTTTTCGATATATCCCTTCAGGCAATTACTTACCACAAATAGCCTGAGCGAAGATGAAAGTTCGTTCAAAACTTCTCTCACATCAGGATACAAAATTCCACCCTTGCTGCTCATTAAGCGGCTTTCGTTTTCTCCGTAGCGGCATCTGATTTGAAGTTGTTCATACTCAGGAATGAACGATAAGTATTGTTCGAATATCGTTTCAAGTTTTAAACCGGCAAACGAATGGATGTTGCCTGGGGTTAAGACATGCCCGCCATAACCTGATTGGTTGAAGGTGATATTCCATGCTTCGGTGCAGGCAGCGGATGCATCCCACAGCGTTCCGTCCAAATCGAAAATGATACTGTCGGGTATTTTGAAGTTTAGCACATTCATTGGGTTTTGTTATCTGGATTGCACGTTAAATCTACCAAAGTAATGTTAGAAACAAAGTTATCATATTCTGCAAACGTCTCGCAAATACGCACAGGGCGATATTTAATGGCTGAACTTTCTATAAAGCGCCGTATTGCTTTCTATTGTTTCCTGCTTTCAATGGCTTCAAAATAGATCATTACTTTTTGTTCGGTGTCATTTTGTAGCACCACATCGTCGCCGAAAAGTGAAGTTCTCAGTTGCCTGTATAACGACACTGCATTTCTTAAGCTGTCTAAAAGCGATTGCCTGTTGTACTCCGGAATTGTTAGTTTTAGTTTGTTTAAATCTTCCTCCTTTAATTCTGTTTCAACTTTTCGAACGCCGCGAGGCAAGTTGTTATTTTTAATGTGAAGCAAAGGTCCAAAAACTACCATTCTCAGGAAACCGAAAAAATCGTATGCTTCAAAATATTCTCCACGTCCAATTTTAAGCAGTGCGTAGTGGATCCATGTCCAAAACCGTTCTTCAATCCATTGATAATCGGGGTATGGATACCTGGCTTGCGAATTGTTGATTGCATTTTCAAGTTGTCCATTCTTGTCAATGAGTAAGGTGGGTGTTTCAATGCGGGAATGAAACTCGTCGAGCGTTACAAATTTGATGTCGACGTGCTGCAACGGGTTGTCGTAGAGACAAATTAAAACTCTTGGCTCTCCAACGTGTTCACCGGTAAAACCCGATAAAAAGTCACCGAGGCTTTCCGCATAGGCAAACATTAATTTTTTGTTCCCCGAGACCTTCTGTTTTGTTACGAGAATTAAGTCAAGATCCGAAAATTCATCCATTTCATTGGTCAGCCACGAACCGGAAACAGCCAACCCAATCACATTGTCGTCGGATTCTAAAATTGTTTTGGCTCTATTTGCAAATTCTACTTGTATCATAGTTGTTAATTGTTTGTCAGTCTTTAAGCTTACCGCTCGTGTTACTGAATAAAGGCAGGACAAAACTTGAAATACAAAATTGTTTACGAAGCACGGGAACGTGGCTTGCTGGTATTTGTAGCTCGTGCATAGTTTTCATTTTGGAGCCGATGGTGATGGTGGAATTTGAGCCTAAGATGTTCCTAAAAATTCTTTACCACGTAATGCCAGAATCAGCTCATCTGCTTTATTAACCACTTTTCGGATTATTCCATTTGAGTCAATAATTATGTGTGTTGGGTACGTACTAACATTTAATTCTTTTGTTATAAAGTTCGCTTGCTGGGCTACAACAGCATAGTTGAATTTTTTTTGAGATAAAAATTGATTTAATTTTTCTTTTGAATCCGTTGCTAAACTTATAAAGACAATATCTTTCCGATTTCGATAATTATCCACTAGTTTATTCAATTCTGGAAATTCTGCAACACAAGCGTGGCAGCCAATAAACCAGCATTTGAGAATAACAATTTTACCTTTCGTATTTTCATTAGTGTATTCGGCTCCGTTTAAATCAAAAAACTGAAATTTCGGAAAAGTTTTACCTTCTGCTTTAAAATGAATATAATTAGCAGTAGAACTTCTTCTAATTTGCTGCCTTATTTCGCTATTCGAGCCTTCACCTAGTTTGAAAAGCTTGTAATAGATAAGGCTATCTTTCGAGTTTAGTTTTAAAGGAATATAATCACCCGTAGTCAGTTTTTCGAAGAAATCCGCTTTACTTATTCGATTCGACAAATTGTCGATGGCAATAAAATTAGAAGATAATATGATATTATTTTCGTGATATGTCCACCATGCAATAAAATCTCTTTCCAGGTTTTTAAAATTAGCGTTAGGCTGGCCATAATCAGTTTTTTTTGAACATGCCATCATTGACAAAATCGCAAAGGAAAATGCTAGTAAAACGACTTTTTTCATGATTAATATATAAAGTTAGTTTTGTTTTCTAAGGCAGTCTAACATTCCGGACACCCATCGGCTTCTTATCTTAATCCCATTTTATGAAAGAGGTTATACTTCTTCCACGAAGCTATAATAAAATTGTGCACAACGCAGAAAGCTATATGCAACGCCAGATTGCAGACGATTTCCTGCCCGGTCGATAAGCTGCCTAAGCAGAAAAGCTGCACTCCGAAGATTCTTGCAACCAAAAGCGGGAAGCTGATGTTCGCTCTAGTTGTTGTTTATCCTTTTTTTATACAGTTGAAAATAATCATTTTTATAAACAAATTCATCTTTAAGCTTAACTGCAAGCAATTGATAACTACTGCCACCTACAGTCTCCCATACTATACCGGAATTCTTTCCATCTACTATTACCTCTTTGGGTTCATTCGCATATGAAAATATTCGAACGATAAAATTAAAGTACTTATCAATTTCGTTTAAGATAAAGTGTTCTGATACGATTTGAGATATTGGTATTATTTGATCATTATCGTCAACGTTATAATTGCTATAAATAAATTGTGTTTGCTTTGCCAGGTCTTGTAATTCAACGAGATCAACGAGATTGCCATATATTATGCGCTTCCATATAATTTTATTTGTTTTTAAATCTTGCCGCAAGTATCCTATATTATTTATCTTGCTATCCTCGCCAATAATTAACCCAGTTATTTTATAAGGAAACGCATTATCGATACTGTCCTTTTGAAGAACAATTTTGTAGATTGAATGACATTCCACCCCATCTTCACACATAGGATCCGGAATTGAAACAACATAGAAAGTCAATGAAGTATCCAAAAAACAAATGCCAGGATTTTTAGCTTCACATGTTTGCCTCACTAGCGGGAAACACATCTCAGTAAGTAAGACTAATATAAATAGAACAAAAGCTTTTCTTTTCATACAATTATTACTAATGTTTGAAGTTCATGCGATTGAGGATTGCAGGCGATTTCCTGTCAAGCCGAAAAGCAGCCTGAGCGGAAAGATGCACACCAAAAACCACTGTTGCCGCATTAAAGTACGGCAGCTGATGTTCGCGGTTGGCTTTCATTTTTTCCCCTAATTCCTTATTTATATAATTCTTTATTTCGTTTTTCTCAATAACCATAAAGGTTCTCTCTTGTATCTAAAACTAAATCTATGATCTCCTTTAATGATTCTTCTGAAAACTGTAAGATGCTGTTCAAATATATTCTTCTTTTGTTTCATATGCGTAATTAAGCTTACCGCTAACGAGTAAATCCTGGAAAGTTTACGGTATCTTTTTGAACTTTTAAATCTTTCTAATCCGCTATGTCTCTGTCTAAGTGTTTGGTTTTCCAAATGTATAAAATTCGAAATCAGATATTAAACTGTCGGCGTTTTATTTATGATCATTTTGAAATGCTTTTCGTCAGCCATCACTACACTGACTCCTCCCGCCCTCCCGCTAAAGGCATTAGGTTTCTTTTTGCGTCTGACCGGCACTTCACCAAGGCTTCACGAGGCAATCACGTGCACGGTAATCGTTCGTTAGAAGGCGCGCATCGATTGTTAGAAGGCGGTAAGCTTTGGTGAAAAGGTGCACACCTTTTGCGAAACAATTTGTACCACCTGCGGCTCATCCTTTGGTAATTGGCGACAGGTTTTTGGGGTCAGTCTGCTCGCTTTTCGAATGTGGCGGTTTATTTTAGATATCTTATACCGGAAACACCAAGTCATAAAAAAGCCCTGAGTCAGTGATTCAGGGCTTTTCAGGAGTATATTTTTTCAGGAAGATTAATCGGGTAGATAACCACGAATAATTCCTCGTTTCGAATCTTTAATAAACAGCAAAACTTCGTCGCGTTCGGTCGAAGCAGGCATTTCGGCTTCAATAATTTCAACAGCCTGAGAGATGTTCAGCCCTTTCTGGTAAATGTAGCGGTAAATTTCCTGTACCTCGCGGATTTTTTCGTTGCTGAAATTACGACGGCGCAACCCGATAGAGTTGATACCCACATACGAAAGCGGCTCGCGACCGGCTTTAATAAATGGCGGAATATCTTTACGAACCAGTGAACCACCTGAAACCATTACGTGCGAACCAACATGCACAAACTGATGCACAGCAGTCATTCCGCCTAAAATGGCATAGTCGTCTATGACTACTTCGCCAGCCAGTTGGGTGTTGTTCACCAGAATTACATCGTTTCCAACCACACAATCGTGAGCCACATGTACATAAGCCATCAGCAGGCAATTGTTGCCAACTACAGTTTTACCTTTAGCTACGGTGCCACGGTTTATAGTCACAAATTCGCGAATGGTAGTATTGTCGCCAATTTCAACGGTCGAATATTCGCCCCTGAATTTTAGATCCTGAGGCGCGGCCCCAATGACTGCTCCGGGGAAAATCCGGCAGTTTTTGCCGATACGAACTCCGGGCATGATGGTAACACTTGATCCGATCCGGGTGCCTTCACCAATGATCACGTCTTTGTCGATCGACACAAAAGGTTCAATAACTACGTTTTCAGCAATATTTGCTTCGGGGTGCACGTAAGCTAATGGTTGTTTCATTTCTATACTATTTTCTGTTTCTAATTACTGTATTTTTATTATCTGAGCCATATAATCACCTTCGGCAACAATGGTATCGCCCACGTAGCATAATCCACGCATTTCTGCGATTCCGCGACGGATTGGCGATGAAAGGATAACCTTGAAAACCAGAGTATCTCCGGGAACTACTTTTTTCCTGAATTTGACGTTATCAATTTTCATGAAATAAGTGGAGTATTTTCCGGCAAGGTTTCGAAGTACAAATATTCCTCCGGCCTGGGCCATCGCTTCAACAAGTAAAACTCCGGGCATAACAGGTTCTTCGGGGAAATGTCCCTGGAAGAATGGTTCGTTGGCAGTTACATTTTTTACACCTACCAGGTAATTATCCTGAATGTCAATCACCTTATCAACCAAAAGGAAAGGATAACGGTGTGGAAGTAGTTCTTTTATTTTATTTACATCCATCAGCACCGGAGTACTTGCGTTGTAAACGGGAGCCTTTTCTCTCGAATCTTCCTTCCGAATGGCTTTCATAAGTATTTTCGCAAATTCAGTATTTGCGCTATGGCCTGGCTTGGTTGCAATGATGCGACCTTTGATTCGCTTTCCGACCAGTGTTAAATCGCCAATTACATCCAGAAGTTTATGGCGGGCACATTCATTATCGTACTGCAATTCAACGTTGTTCAGTATTCCTTGCTCTTTTACTTCAACACGTTCGTGGTTAAACATGAGGGCAATGCGGTCAAGTTCTTCCTGCGAAATCAGACGATCCATAATTACAATGGCATTATCCAGATCGCCGCCCTTTACCAGGTTGTTTTGAAGCAAAAATTCGAGTTCGTGCAGAAATACAAAAGTACGGCAATTGGCTACCTCAGTCTTAAAATCGGAAAGCGAATTTAAAACGGCAAACTGGTTGTTCAGTACCGTTGAATTGAACGATATTAAGATATTGAGATTATATTCTGAATCGGGTACGGCAATGATTTCCGATCCGGTTTTTTCATTTTTGTAAACAATACGTTCGGTAACAACAAAGTATTCGCGTTCGGCATCCTGTTCAACTATTCCGGTTTTTTCAATGGCCTGAACAAAAAAACGTGAACTTCCGTCTAAAATCGGAACTTCTTCGTTGTCAATTTCAATCAACACATTGTCCAGATCCATTCCGGTTAAAGCGGCCAGACTGTGTTCGAGTGTGCTTATACGGGCATTTCCGATGCCGAGCACTGTACCTCTTGATGTGTCAACTACGTATTCGGCACTTGCTGGTATAATTGGCTTATCTTCAAGATCGATACGCTGAAATTTAAATCCGTGGTTGATTGGAGCAGGTTTAAAGGTCATGTTTACCACACAGTTGGTATGCAGTCCTTTTCCGCTGATCGAAAATTCTTTCGCTAATGTTTTTTGTTTTATTGTCATTCCTGATTTCAATTATTCTTCAAGCTTGGTTTTAATTTGTGCAACTTGTCTTCCCAGGTCGATAAGTTGTTCCCTAAGTTGAGGCAAATTCCTGTAAATGGCAAAAACTTTGGCAGCCTGAGCAATGTCCATAGCGGGTGCTCCTAAAACTGTCCGATTTGATTTAATACTGTTCGCCACACCCGACATGGCACCCAAACTGACATGATCGCCTATTGTTATGTGACCTGCAACTCCTACCTGTCCGCCGAACTGGCAATTTTTACCAACCTTTGTCGATCCGGCAATGCCGGTTTGTGAAGCCATCACGGTGTTTTCACCAATTTCAACATTGTGGGCAATCATTACCAAGTCGTCAATTTTTGTTCCTTTCCGGATAATGGTCGATCCCATGGTCGCGCAATCAATCGTAGTGTTGGCGCCAATCTCAACGTTGTCTTCCAGGATCACATTTCCAACCTGTGGAATCTTTTTATAAGAGCCATCTTCCATTGGGGCAAACCCGAATCCATCAGCTCCGATTACTGCACCGGCATGAATAATACATGCTTCCCCGATTTTACAGTCTTCGTAAATTTTAACTCCGGCGTACAGGATACTGTCGTCGCCAATACTGCTGTTATCGCCAATATATGCTTGCGGGTATATTTTCACATGATTCCCTATCCTGACATTTTTCCCAATGTATGCAAACGCGCCAACATAAACGTCGTTGCCTACTTTTGCCGATGCATCAATAAATGAAGGGTTTTCGATGCCAGTTTTGTTGCCTTTGGCCTGCTGATACAATTCGAGAAGAGAAGCAAAAGCTTTGTAAGCGTCAGGAACCCGGATTAAGGTAGGCTTCACTTTAGACTCAGGTTCAAAATCCTGGTTTACAATAACGATTGTCGCTTCAGTTTCGTATAGGTATTTATTGTATTTCGGGTTGGATAAGAATGCTAATGTTCCGGGTCTGCCTTCTTCGATTTTTGCTACGTCTGTTACGGTAGCGTTGGCATCTCCTTCTATCGTACCTCCCAGAAAATCAGCTATACTTTGAGCTTTGAATTCCATATTCGTTTTCGATTTGCCGTGCAAAAATAGTTTAAATTACTTAATGTCCAATTCTTTCGGATAACAGATGAAATATTTCCTCACCGTTTCAGAGAAAACCGAGAGGTTTATATCCGAAGCATCTGCAATGTCGCTTATCTTATTGTTTTTGAATAAAACATTAATTTTTTCGCTGGAAGCCTTGTTGTATGCGCTGTTCGAAATGGTATCGGAAATGAGAAAATAAGATATTTGCTCATCGCAAACATTAAAATGGGCGCATATTTTCTCTTTGAGTAAGTTAACCTTCTGTTCCGGAATTGGTTTTTTACTGATCTTTATTTTGTACAAGCGTCTGTTGATGATGCCGCGAGCAAGATAGGATAATATTGCATCTGGATGATTCTGCCATTCTTTAATGGAGGCAATAATATCGTTATCATCCAGGCTGGCGAACAAATCCAGTACCGGACGACCATTTACTAAACGGTTAAAAACAAAGTCGTCGAGCGTTACTTCATGAGATAGAAAGGCTTTAAATACAGGAGTCGCAAATAAATCGAAACCCAGCAAAACCAGTTCCCGTGCACGAGCAAGCACATTAATCAAAAGGTATTCTGCAGAAAGCACGGTTTTGTGTAGGTAAACCTGCCAGTACATCAGTCGTCGGGCGATCAGGAAGTTTTCAACCGAATAAATACCCTTGTATTCGATTACCAGTTCGTCGTTTCGTACGTTTAACATTTTAATAATGCGTTCCGAACTGATTACGCCTTCCGAAACTCCCGAAAAAAAACTGTCGCGGCTCAGGTAATCGAGCCGGTCCATGTCGAGTTGACTGGATACCAGTTGGTGAAGAAAATGCCGGGGATAATTGTCGGTAAATATCTGGATAGCCAAATCGAGCTTGCCATCGAATTGCCGGTTTAGTTCCTCCATGAGCAAAATTGAAATACGTTCATGCGGAACTCCAGGCACAATCGTGCTTTCCAGGGCATGCGAAAATGGCCCGTGCCCAATATCGTGTAACAAAATGGCAATGGTAACCGCATCGGCTTCTTCGTCAGTAATTTCCTGCCCTTTTAATTTCAGGATTGCAATGGCCGAACGCATCAGATAAACGGCACCAAGGGCATGTTCAAAGCGGGTGTGGTTGGCGCCCGGATAAACCATACACGATAAACCTAGCTGTTTAATTCGGCGTAATCGTTGAAAATACGGGTGTTCAATTAAATCGAAGACGAGCTCGGAGCGAATATTGATAAACCCAAATACCGGATCGTTGATTATTTTCTTCTTATTTGTTTTCAAGACATTAAATATGGGTTTGCATTTACAAACATACTAAAAATAGAAAGTTTACCGATCAATTGATGTATGAAGAGTGTTGCAGTTCTTATTTTTTACTGATAATCAGAAACCTTAATGAATTGATTTTGACAATTTAATTAAAATTACTATTTTTGTCGCGACAATTTGGGGAAACCAGAGCGTAGGGGATCGAAAGTCCCCTATTTTATTACACAAATATGATCGACAAAGTTAAAATAGCAGAACTTGTAAATGAAAAGCTTACAGATGACCAGTTCCTGGTTGAAGTGACTGTTTCGTCAAGCAATGTAATTCATGTCATGGTTGACAGCGACACCGGTATTTCGATCAATCAGATCGTTGAAATCAGCCGTTTTATTGAAAGCAACCTTGATCGCGAAGTGGAAGATTTCGAATTGTCAGTTTTTTCTGCCGGATTGAGCGAACCTTTAAGTTTAGTTCGTCAGTATAAGAAAAACATAAGTACCGAAATTGACGTATTACTCACCAGCGGCCAAAAACTGACTGGAATACTCATAAAAGCCGACGATCAGGGAATTGATCTGGAGGTGACAACAAAAGAAAAATCGGAAGGATCGAAAAAGAAAGAACTTGTAACTCGAGTTCATACTTTTGAGTATCCGGAGATAAAAGAAGCAAAAAAAGTATTAAAATTTTAAAATGGGACGAGATGGAGACTCTTAATCTTATCGACACCTTTGCCGAATTTAAAGAACTTAAAAACATCGACCGCGCCACAATGATGAGCGTATTGGAAGATGTATTTAAAAATGTTCTTCAAAAGACCTATGGCACAGATGAAAACTTCGATGTGATTATTAACATCGATAAAGGTGACTTTGAGATTTGGCGAAACAGAGAAGTGGTTGCTGACGAGGATTTTGAAGATCCAAACAGACAAATCACGCTGAAAGAAGCCAAAAAAATTGACACAGATTACGAAATTGGCGAAGAAGTAACCGACGAGGTGAAATTGGCCCAGTTTGGCCGCCGTGCCATCCTGAATTTGCGTCAAAACCTTGCCAGTCGCATTATGGAGCTTGAAAAAGACCATATTTACAACAAATACAAAAACAAAATCGGCGACATTGTTGCCGGTGAAGTTTATCAGGTTTGGAAAAAGGAAATCCTAATTTTGGATGACGAAGGCAATGAACTGATTCTCCCAAGAACAGAGCAGATTCCTTCTGATTATTTCAGAAAAGGGGATAACCTGCGTGCCGTAGTGTTCAAAGTCGAATTGCGGAACAACAATCCGCTGATTATACTTTCTCGTACTTCTCCTGTTTTCCTCGAACGCCTTTTCGAATTGGAAGTTCCTGAAATTTTTGATGGTTTGATTACCATTAAAAAGATTGTCAGGGTTCCGGGCGAACGCGCGAAAGTTGCCGTTGAGTCGTACGACGAACGTATCGACCCTGTTGGAGCTTGCGTTGGAATGAAAGGATCACGTATTCACGGCATCGTTCGTGAATTGCGTAACGAAAATATTGATGTTATTAATTATTCGGCAAACTTGCAGTTGTTCATTCAACGTGCATTGAATCCGGCCAAAGTATCATCTATTAAGTTGCACGAAGACACCAAAAGAGCCGATGTTTACCTGAAACCCGATGAGGTTTCGATGGCTATCGGAAAAGGTGGGTTGAACATCAGATTGGCCAGCCAGCTTACCGGCTACGAAATTGATGTTTACCGTGAAGTAGCTCAGGACGATGAAGACGTAAATCTGGATGAATTTTCCGATGAAATTGAAAGCTGGGTGATTGACCAACTGAAGTCAATTGGTTGCGATACGGCTAAAAACGTATTAAGCCTTACCCGGTCAGAACTGATCAAAAGAACCGATCTCGAAGAGGAAACGATCGACGAAGTTCTTAGAATACTGAAAAATGAATTTGAATAGGCAAAAGTTTATTCAAATTTTTTGCTTGAAAATTAGGGCATTTTAGATTTTGAATGTAAAATTGCATCATCGTTAATTCCTTAGAAACTATTTTGAGGTTTATTTAACTGAGTGGGTTTATGGTTATAGGTAGTAGTATAAAACGACTAAGTAAAGTAGCGCGCGACTTTAATGTTGGTATTTCAACCATCGTTGATTTCTTGCACAAGAAGGGATTTGACATCGATACAAATCCTAACAACAAAATTACGGACGACGCATTTCATCTTCTTGAAAAAGAATATAAAGGTGATATCAGTCTTAAAAAAGAATCAGAATTAATCAATCTGAAAAGTCATCGAGGAGCACATGAATCAATTTCATTGGAAGATGTGAAAGATTCGGGCCATAAGCATGTTGAAGAAGATTATGAAGATGACGAGGTCATCATTAAAGGTCATAACCCGAAAAAGGTTGAAGCGGTTCCACACGTTGAACCTAAACCAATAAGGCATGAGTACAAGGAAGAATTAATCACTACCAGCCGTCAGGAAATTGAATCTCCAAAGATTATTGGCAAAATTGACCTTGAAAACCTGAGTGGTGCAAAGAAAAAAGAAGAACCTGTTGTTCCTCCGGCTCCTGTTGAAAAACCAAAACCAGTCCATCATAAACCGGTAGTTGAAGCCCAACCTGTTCAGGAAATACCAGTCGTTGTTCCAGAAGTTAAGGCACACAAACCACCCAAAGAAGAAAAACCAACACCAGTTATAATTCCTGAAGTTAAGGAAGAACCTGTTCGTGTGGAAACTGAAGATGACCGTTTTAGCTCCGATCATGTTACAACCAATGTTCCGACAGTTGAAGATGTGAAAGTTGTGGGTCGTATTGATCTTGATTTATTGAATCAAAAGACCAGGCCGGCTAAGAAAAGCAAGAAACAGAAGGAAGATGAACGCAAAGATCGCGAGCGTGTTCGCCGTGATGTTCAAAAACCAGAAGGTGAAGCTGTTCAGCAGGGAACTCCTCCGACTGAACGTCCGGAGCGTGTTGGCCCAACAGTCATAAAAGCTAAAGCCGAACGTTTGTCTGGTCCAACAGTAGTGGGCAAGATAGAACTACCTTCAGATAAAAGACCTGCTGGTCCATCTAACGATGCGGCAGCTCAGGCCAATCGCAAGAAAAAAAGGAAACGCATTACAAAAGATATTCCCGGAAATCAGCAACAAAGAGTGAATGTTGCCGACAAACCTGTTGTTGCAGGCGAACGGAAAAAGTTGGTGGTTACCAAAAATATCGGTGGAGCACCAAGACCATCCGGAGATAAACCCGGTTTGAAAAAACGCACACTCCTTAAAAAGGAAGTAAGCGAAGAAGATGTACAAAAGCAAATTAAAGATACACTGGCTCGCCTGACAACCAAAGGGACAAAATCTAAAGGATCGAAATACCGGAAAGATAAACGTCAGATGGTCAGTGATAAAATGGCAGCCCAAGCTGAACGCGACAGCGAAAATCTAAACATTCTGAAAGTAACCGAATTCGTTTCTGTAAACGAGTTGGCTACCATGATGGATACATCGGTTACAAGTGTAATCTCGACTTGTATGAGTTTAGGATTGTTCGTTTCGATCAACCAGCGTTTGGATGCTGAGACGATGGCTGTTGTGGCTGACGAATTTGGCTTTAAAGTTGAATTTGTGAGTGCTGAAATTCAGGTAGCAATCGAAGAAGAACCTGATACAGAAGAACAATTATTGCCAAGGGCTCCTGTTGTTGCAGTAATGGGACACGTTGACCATGGTAAAACATCGCTGCTTGACCACATCCGCAGTACTAACGTAATCGCAGGTGAAGCAGGAGGTATTACCCAGCATATCGGTGCTTACAATGTTAAGCTGAAAGACGGACGCAGAATTACGTTCCTTGATACTCCGGGTCACGAGGCGTTTACCGCGATGCGTGCCCGTGGTGCTCAGGTAACCGATATTGCAATTATTATTGTTGCTGCCGATGATAACATCATGCCTCAGACTGTTGAAGCAATCAACCATGCTCAGGCAGCAGGTGTTCCTATCATCTTTGCTATTAACAAGATTGATAAAGCAGGTGCAAATCCTGAAAAGATAAAAGAAAAACTGGCCGCCATGAACTTCCTTGTTGAAGATTGGGGTGGAAAATACCAGAGTCAGGATATCTCTGCGAAAAGCGGATTAAATGTTGATTTGCTGCTCGAAAAAATATTGCTCGAAGCCGAAATGCTCGAACTGAAAGGTAATCCGAACAAACGCGCCACTGGGGCTGTATTGGAATCGACACTTGATAAAGGTCGTGGATATGTTGCCACAGTATTGGTACAAAACGGTTCTTTAAGAGTTGGCGATGTTCTTTTGGCTGGTCAATATTACGGACACGTGAAAGCGATGTTCAACGAACGAAACCAAAAGGTTACAGTAGCCCTTCCTGCCGAACCGGTAATTATTCTGGGGCTGGACGGTGCGCCACAGGCAGGCGATAAATTCAACGTAATGGAAAATGAACGTGATGCACGTAACATTGCCAATAAACGTGAACAGCTTGCCCGCGAACAGGGATTACGTACTCAGAAACATATTACTCTGGATGAAATTGGCCGTCGTATTGCGATTGGCAACTTCCAGGAATTGAACCTGATTGTGAAGGGTGACGTGGATGGATCAATCGAAGCACTTTCTGATTCATTGATCAAACTGTCAACTGAAGAAATTCAGGTGAATGTAATCCATAAAGCAGTTGGTGCGATTTCCGAATCGGATATTATGTTGGCAACCGCTTCGAATGCAATCATCGTTGGATTCCAGGTTCGTCCGTCGGTAAATGCCCGTAAGATTGCCGAAAAAGAACAAATCGACATCCGTCTGTATTCAATCATTTACGATGCAATCAACGAAATAAAAGCGGCAATGGAAGGTATGCTTTCTCCTGAAATTAAGGAAGAAATTACCGGAACTGCCGAAGTTATGGAAGCATTCGAAATTACGAAGGTTGGTACGATTGCCGGATGTATTGTCCGCGACGGAAAAATCATCCGTAAAGATAAAGTTCGTGTGATTCGCGATGGTATTGTAATCTATACCGGAACACTCGGATCGCTCAAACGTTTCAAGGACGATGTAAAAGAAGTAAACAAAGGTTATGAATGCGGCTTGAATATTGACAATTACAACAATGTAAAAGAAGGTGACTTTATTGAAGCATTTACTTTAACAGAAGTTGCCAAGACGCTCTAGTTCAGCAACCAAAATTTTCTCATAATTCAAAAACCTGCTTTGCCAAAAAGCAGGTTTTTTTTGCTTCATACCTTTCCTGAAATGATTTCATATCGAATAAAGTATTTCTGGTAGATCGATATCAATTGGGGATATTGGTTTAAATTAAATGTGTTAAATAAAATATAGGGTATTTGTAAGTGGGGTGTGAGTTTGTAAAAAGATAATAAATTGAAAATAATGCCCATTGTTTGTGTAGGGGTATGTGAAAATAATTATTTTTGCCATGCATTAATTTAAAATCCCCCATTTATGTTTGATGTAGGTTTAACCACGTTTATGATTTTAGCCACCAGTATGGTCATGCTTATGACGCCCGGATTGGCATTTTTCTACGGAGGACTCGGAAATAAAAAACACGTCCTCAATATCATGATGCAAAGTTTTGTTTCGCTTGGGCTAACCACTGTCTTGTGGTTTTTCTTCGGCTATTCATTGTGCTTTAGCGGAAATCTGACTGAAGGAACTGATTTCTTTGGCATCATCGGAAATTTGGATAAAGCCATGTTCCATGGAATTACCCCAAAAACGGTTTTCTCGCCTGAAAGAAGATTTCCGGAGTATATTTTCATCGCCTATCAGATGATGTTCGCTATTATCACTCCCGCTCTGATAACAGGGGCGTTTATCAATCGAATTTCATTCAAAGCTTATATATGGTTTTTAGTCTTATGGCAGATATTTGTTTATTACCCTTTTGTACACATGGTATGGGGCGGTGGTCTTTTGGCAGTGTGGGGTGTTCTCGATTTTGCCGGGGGTATTGTCGTTCATGCTACTGCCGGATTTGCGGCTTTGGCTTCAGTATATTTTGTAGGTGCACGTAAAGAAAAGAATCATGTTCCCAATAATATTCCATTGGTGGCTATTGGTACTGCTCTGCTTTGGTTTGGGTGGTATGGTTTTAACGCCGGAAGTGAAATGGCAGTTAATGAGGTAACCGTAGCCGCATTTTTGAATACCGATATAGCCGCTTCGTTTGCCGCAATTACCTGGTTGGTCATTGAATGGAATGTCGGGAAAAAGAAACCTACCTTTATCGGATTAATGACTGGCGCAGTTGCCGGTTTAGCAACGATAACACCGGCAGCCGGTTATGTAACCATCCAATCGGCCGTTATGATCGGAATTATAGCAGGGATTGGCTGTTACCTGGCGGTGAAATTCAAAGAAAAGCAGGAATGGGACGATGCTCTCGATGTTTGGGGGGTTCATGGTATGGGTGGTGTTATTGGCACTATTTGTCTCGGATTATTTGCTACCAAAACGATCAATACCAATGGTGTTGATGGGCTTTTCTACGGTGGAGGAATTTCCTTTTTATTGAAACAAATAGCTGCAATTCTTCTGGCAACAGTTTATGGATTCTTTTTTACTTTACTGCTCCTGAAAGGTATTAACCGCCTGGTAACTGTAAAAGCATCGTTGAAGGAAGAAAAAGAAGGTCTGGATATTAGTTACCACGGAGAGGTGGCACGAGATATTGCATAAGCTTTTTTGTATATCTGGAATATATATTCTAATATAAAATTAGAAGAGGCCGTTACTTTTTAGGTGACGGCCTCTTCTTTATTTAAAGAGTCTTATTTCCGATTATCTAATATTTGCCTGGCGATGAGAACTCCGTTAACCGAAGCTTGCATCAATCCACGGGTAATTCCGGCGCCATCGCCACCAAAATAAAGGTTTTTCACTGTCTTGCTTTGGAAGTTTTTACCAACTTTGATGATGTTGGAGTAGAATTTCACTTCAACGCCGTAAAGTAATGTTTCATCGCTGGCCAATCCCGGACTGACTTTATCAAGCGACTTAATCATTTCAATGATGTCCATCAGAATACGATGAGGCAATACCAGGCTCAAATCACCGGGAACGGCATCTTTCAGGGTTGGAATAATGTTATTTCGGTACAATCGGGCGGAGGTTGTTCTGCGACCACGAATTAGATCACCAAATCGCTGCACCAGAATTTTGTTTTGGGTCAGCATATTTGCAAGGCGTGCAATATGATGCCCATATTCGATTGGAGCATTGAACGGTTCCGTAAATTTCTGTGATACAAGCAGGGCAAAGTTGGTATTGTCGCTTTTCATGTTCTTATAGCTGTGGCCGTTAACTACAGCCAGATTCCCATCGTAATATTCCGACGACACAAAACCTCCGGGATTGGAGCAGAACGTGCGCACTTTATCGTCGAAGGTACGTGTATAATGAACCAGCTTGGCTTCATAAAAGTTCTCGTTGATCTCTTGCATGATTTCGTTCCTGCATTCCAGCCTCACGCCGATATCCACAATTCCGACTTCGGTGGGGATATGTTGTTTTTCGCATTGCTGCAGCAGCCACTTCGAGCCTTCGCGTCCAACAGCTACCACCACATGTTCAGCAAAAAATTCTTCTTTGGCTGTTTTTACTCCTGAAATATGATGATCGTCGATAACAAAATCGATAACTGCTGAATTAAATTTGACTTCTACCTGTTTTTCGGTAAGGTGTTCGAAAAGGGCACGGTAAAGTTCCTGCGTTTTTTCAGTTCCCAGATGACGGACCGGACATTGTACCAGTTTCAGGTTGGCTTCAATCGATTTTCGTCTGACTTCGCGCATCGAAGGAGTTTCTGTTTCACCATGTATTTCAGGAGCAGCGCCAAATTTGAGGTAGATATTGTCGGTGTATTTGATCATTTTCAGCGTTTCTTCAACACCGATATAATCGGGTAAAGTGCCTCCAACTTCGTGTGAGAGCGATAACTTTCCATCAGAGAAAGCTCCGGCTCCTGCCCATCCTGTAGTGATTGAACATGGTTTGCAATTGACGCATGTTCCGCCGTTGGTATGTTTTGGACATTTGCGTTTATAAATATCGCGTCCTTTTTCAAGAATAAGGATTTTCAGGTCGTTACGCTCTTTAACGAGTTCGTAGGCCGTAAAAATTCCGGCAGGCCCGGCACCTACAATAATTACATCATATTTTTTCATCTGGTTTGGTATTATATCGATTTCGGATTGCCTGGAAGAAGCCAATAAAGCAAGTTCATTCAGAAATTGCGCAGGACAAACCCGGCAAAAATAAATATTTTGCCCGAATGCTGGCGTTTTTCAACCAAATAAATCTGAAGATGATGATATTTTGAAGGGTGACTGGGAATTGGCGAGATGAGATTCCTTAGGTGGGATATTGCCTGAAAAAACAAGACCCTGAAGTTAAATCTCCAGGGTCTTAGCTTTTTATGCTTCGAGCATCGCTTGATATTCCGATGCGCTTAGTAAATCTCCAAGTTCGTCTTGGTTCGAAATGGCTATTTTAATTAACCAGCCTTGACCGTAGGGATCTTTGTTTACAAGTTCCGGAGAAGCTTCAAGAGCTGGATTAAATTCCACCACTTCGCCACCTACAGGCATAAACAAATCTGATACTGTTTTCACTGCTTCAATGGTTCCAAAGGTTTCGCCTTTAGCTAAAGTCTCACCTTCAGTTTCAATTTCAACAAAAACAATGTCACCCAATTCACCCTGAGCGAATGAGGTAATACCAACCAATGCAACATCACCTTCAACACTAATCCATTCGTGTTCGCTGGTGTACTTTAAATTTTCAGGAATAGTCATATGATATATTTTTTCGATTTATTCTGAATCAAAAGTAATACAAATTTTTTATTCAAACCTTTAACAAAAGTCAGTGTTATGCATATTCGACGAAGTTTTATTAATTTGCACAAATAATTTCGATATCAATGTTTCAGACTCAAATTACACACCTTTCAGCGCTTCAGAAAACAGCCCGAATGCTGCTGAATAATTTTCCGGAAGAGAGGGTTTTTGCTTTTTATGGAGCGATGGGAGCCGGGAAAACCACTTTTATCAAGGCCATTTGCCACGAATTAGGGTCGAATGATTATGTGACGAGTCCAACTTTTGCCCTGATCAACGAATACTCTACTACAGAAGGATCGGTAATCTATCATTTTGACTTTTACCGCATTAAAAAGCTTGAAGAAGCATTTGATCTGGGATATGAAGATTATATTTACAGTGGAAATTATTGTTTTATCGAGTGGCCCGAAATGATTGAACAGTTATTGCCCGAAGGAATTGTCGAAGTCAGGATAAAAGAGGGCGATAAAGGGATCAGGTTGGTTGAAGCCCAAAAAGTGTAAATATTTTTCAGTATCTGCGTATAAAAAATTCATGAACCCAATCTAGTAGACATGACCGAAAAGGAAAGATTAACTGAACATTCCGTAGCTGGCTCAACATTCATGATGCCCAAGGAAGAAATGCTTGAGATCAGGAGAAAAGGCAAGAAAATCAGGATCGGAATACCTTCGGACAAAGATAAGGTGGAGTATCGTGTTCCTTTGACTCCCCAGGCTGTTGAACTGCTGGTTTCGTATGGTCACGATATATTGATTGAAAAAGAAGCAGGGAAGGCTGCCAGTTATAGCGACGAAGAATACCTGGCGGCAGGTGGTGTGGTCAGGACCGACCGCAAAGAAATCTTTGAATGCGACATCATTCTGCGCGTTTCGCCATTCGATGAGTCTGAAATTGATCTGCTCAAAGGTCATCAGGCCTTAATCTCCGACTTGCAGATTAATGCACATTGCCCAAATTCGATTAGCAAACTGATGCAAAAAAAAATGACGAATATTGCTTACGAATATATGGAAGATGAGGATGGACGTAAGCCAATTGTTCAGTTAATGAGCCAGATTTCAGGAAGCACATCGGTCGTCTTGATCAACGAATACATGAGCAAATCTCGCGGGGGGAAGGGTGTATTGTTGGGTAGTGTAACCGGAATTTCGCCCACCGAATTGGTTATTCTGGGTTCGGGTACTGCGGCTGAGTTTGCGGCGCGTGCGGCTCTCGGTATGGGTGCAATCGTTAAGGTTTTTGATGACAACATCAGTTCGCTTCGTAAACTGGAAGAAAAGTTACCGCAACGCATCTTTACTTCATTGTATTATCCTAAGGTTGTGCAGAAAGCGCTCAAGTCGGCTGATGCTGTGCTTGGGGCAATGCCGGTTGGAATGCCACCTCCATTCCGGATATCGGAAGATATGGTAAAAAAAATGAAGCCAGGTTCGGTAATTATTGATTTAAATGTTAGCCAGGGAGGCTGTTTTGAAACAACACGCTGTACGGACTTGAATAATCCATCATACATTGAGCATGGGGTCATTCATTATTGTGTCCCCAACCTTCCGGCGATTGTGGCGCGTACAGCCTCAATCGCATTAAGCAATGTATTAATTCCGATATTGATTGCAATAGGCGAGATCGGTGGTATCGATAATTACATTAAAAATTCAAAGAGTTTTCGGAAAGGTGTTTATGTATACAATGGAATTTTGACCAACTCCAATCTGTCTGAAAAATTTAACCTTCCATACAAGGACATCGAGCTATTGCTGTCGGTTTATTAATATTTACTAATCAGAAAACTGAATGTTGGGGATAAAATAATCTTCGACAAGCATCAGCATGGAAATCCCTGAAACCTCAATTTCAGATCCCGAAATATAATCTGTACTCACAGGATTAATAGTGGTATCTCTGGCAACAATTCTCCACTGAATATGAGGCACCAGTTTGAACGTAATGGGTTGACGATTCCCATTAAAAACCAATAAAATGGTTCTCCATTTGTCATCGTTTGCATGGTTTACAATGACGTATGAGGCAACTCCTGGTTGATAATCAGAAGAAAATATAAGATGTCTCCGAATCTGATCGGCTGAAGTCATCCGGAAAGCAGGATGCGCTTTCCTTAAACTAATGAGCGACTGGTAGTACTTGAATATTTGATTGTATGCCTTCTTTCGTTCCCAATCGATCAGGTTAATTTTATCAGGCGATTTGTACGAATTGGGATCGCCAAGCTTTGTCCGGGCCATTTCCACTCCGGCATGCAAGAATGGAACTCCCTGCGATGAAAGCACCAAAGCTCCAGCCATCATCACCATGCGGCTGAGTTCTTCTTCGCTTGCTTCCAGACAGCTTAAAGCCAGCTTATCATATAGAGTGTAATTATCGTGACACGAGGCATAATTGACGCATTGCCAAGGTTCTGTTGCCCAGGGCGATTTAGAATGCTCGACATACCCATATACAATTTGAGGATGGAAACAGGCTCCTACAATTCCGAATTTAATGTTCTCCTCCTGAATGGTCTTGCCACTAACGAATCCTTTGCTCTGAACATCGAAACTATTTCCTTTAATGCCATTCCTGAAATCGTCGTTAAAAACTGCAACACGGTATAACCGGGATACGTTTGTTTTCACCGCCCTCCATGTTTCATTCATCGGACTTTTATCGGCAGCCCATCCTTCGCCATACAACAGGATTGATGGCGAAATACTATCCATTTTGGCCCTGATTTGGTTCATGGTTTCCAGATCATATATTCCCATCAGGTCGAACCGGAATCCATCAACATGAAATTCGGTAGCCCAATAGTAGAGCGAATCGATAATGAATTTATGGACCATTCCGCGTTCGGTGGCCATTTCGTTCCCACATCCGCTGGCATTCGAGAATGTTCCGTTCGATTTCTGCCGGTAATAATATCCAGGTACAGTCTGGTTGAAATACGATCTCCGGGTGTGGAAAGTATGATTGTAAACAACATCGAATATGACCCCAATTCCGGCCTGATGAAGTGCTTGTACCAGCATTTTCAGCTCAAGAATTCGCGAAATCGTATTTGGGTCGGTCGAGTAACTTCCTTCAGGGGCATTGAAATTTTGCGGATCGTAACCCCAGTTATAGCTTTGGTTTGGAGCTTGTTCGTCGACGGTATAGAAATCATTCACCGGTAACAGGTGCACATGAGTAATACCAAGTTCTTTGAGATGGTCGATCCCGGTCTTTTGACCGTCAGGAGAAAGTGTTCCGGATTCTGTAAAAGCCAGGTATTTTCCTTTATTCGTTATTCCTGAAGATGGGGATATGGAAAAATCGCGAACGTGTAACTCGTAAATAATGGCATCAGTAGCCTGGGTGCAAACGATTCGCTGGTCGTCTTTCCAACCTTCAGGATTAGTCTGCTCCGCATCAAAAATCAATCCGCGATGGCCATTTATCCCAACCGCTTTGGCGTCAATTCCAGGTGTTTCGTTTAGCCATCCAATGTTGTCGTTTACCCTGATGGTATAAAAATATCCGTTTAAATCGCCGTGGAGGTTGATGACCCAAGTTCCGCTTTCTGCTTTTTCAAATTGGTCGATCCGAATGGCTGAACCTCCTTGTGATTGCTTGTAGATGCGTAATTCAACTATATTTGCGGTAGGTGCCCAAACGCGTATGCTGGTTTGTGTTTTGGAATAATTAACGCCCAGATCATCACCTCCATAGTATGGGTACGACAAAAAATCATCTCCATTAAATCTCCATTCTCTCATCAAGCTTCTGTTATGTTTTTAGTCATTAGTCATTAGTAAAAACTTTTCGAATGGCTATTGACTCATTTCTTTTTTAAGTTACAAGGCTTTTCCGCAATTTTACATCGTTTGATTTCCACTTCCGGCCTTCCACGTCCGACACATAAATACGTGCCCAGTAATACGATTTAATTTCACTGTCGTATTGATGAAACGTTACCGTTTCTATGGGTAACCGGTGGACTTTCCCAGGATCGAGAAGCAGCGGATAAATTTGCTGCCCACTCACTCCGTTTAATTTAAATTTTCGTTTCGACCATATTTTCCGGTATTCCAGAACCGGTGCGCTAATGTCAACAGGTTGGTTGCCAGTATTCCGGATCGTCATAGTCAACACTTTCGGGTAAAAGAGCCGGTCCTTTTCCACAGAGACATTAAGCTGTACTTTCCTGAAAAAAATCGATAGAAATCCTGAATTTCTGTTCCGAAGAAACCGGATGAGTTCGTATCCCAGAATAGCAAACAGAAGGATTGACAGGACAATAATGATCAATACCAGGGTTTCCTTATCAACTCCTGAACTGACTTCGGAAAGGAAGAGGAGCGGATTGGAGATGAGAAGCAAAAAATACACTTTAATCATGTGGTTTCAGAATTGATCCCCAAAAATAGAAAAAGTCCTGCGATAATTGCAGAACTTTATTCATTTCAGGTATTTAAGTTGCCGAAATAAGCAAGGATTCCATCTCTTTTTGAAAGATGGAATCCCTTTGCAATTCATCAGATTAGTGTTCTAAATATCTACTTGACCAATACTTTTCCGGTTTGAACTTTGCCTTTGTGTGATATAAAGCGATAAAGGTAAACCCCTTGAGAAGGAAGACAGAATTGGCTCCCAGATTGATTGATAGCCTGCGATAGAATTAATCTCCCGTTGAGATCAAAAACGAACAATTTACCTGAGTTGGCTTCAGTAAGTTGTATTTCCAGCATTCCATTGTTGGTAGCAACCTGGACCAATTCAGGTTGCCGTATTTCAGAAAGGCCGGTACTTAAATAGCAATTATTGATTTTCTTGTTGGAATAGGTTAAACTATTGCCCGAATAGAAGCAAAGTAAAGTTGGAAAGCACCAAGAATCACCAGTTATGAATAATCCGGGTGGGTATTCCAATCCGTAATTAAGCGACCCAATCCCTTCAACAAAAACATCATTTAGTGACATGCTGCCTAATTTATTATTGAAATAATCAAATACTGTGACATACTGAACTTTCCGTTCTTTCTGATCAGGCCATACCGTCGATTTTATAGAGTCAACCTGAATGTAATATTTTACGGTAGTGTCGCCCCTTTTAAGCAATTGCATAAGCATCGTACTCCCTTTTTGTAAATTAAAATCGAATTGCAGAACTTCCTCTATTTTGTTAGCTAGAAATACCTGTTTTGTTTCTTCGCGGATATACGATTTCAGGTTTTCCTTGTTACAGATTGAATCCGCACAACTTACCAAACTTTTATAGTGCTTCCCGTTCATCAGCGTATCACCTTTCGTATATAGAAAAGAGGTAGTCCAACGGTCATAAGGATTATAGGGACCTTCATTCCAACAATGGGTACCAATGTTCCACTTAAGCGAAGCATCCAGTATCGAGACATTCTGTCCAAATGCTGAAAGAATAAGTGCTATTAAAAAGAATGTTAAAAGCGTTGCTCGTTTCACAATATCAGGATTAATTGGTACAAGGTTTACACAACATCAATATTTCTCCTCCAATAGCTACTTCAAAGTTGTTTGAAATAACAATTGCGTGATTTGCCCTAAAAGCAGCACGACCTCCAGATTGAATAATAACATGATCCATCGACAAGTCATTCCCGGATTGAATGAGTTCACTGCCCCCATTTGAAATAGTTTTATTTGATACTGTTAGATCTTGGTTAGACGGACAATTTGGCCGGATGTTCAAACATGCATCAAGACCCCATAGGTCTACGTGTGGTCTAGGTAGATGGACGCCATCATTATCACTACTAAATAGATAATAGTAAGCATCTTGAGCACCCCCATAACCCATAGAGAAATGAAAATACTCATTATTTTCATATCCATCAATTACAATTAAATGACCGCCTCCATTAGTCGAGGTGTCATACCTAAAAAGAGCAGGATAACTGCTATTTAAACTGCTTCTTAGGTTATTTTTAAAGCCTGTTGGGTCAGCTGAAATTTCAGATGAGTTCCAGTAGTCAGAATTGGTGGGGAGTGCATAATAAAAATGGTTAGCCATCCCATTAGCCCAGTCTATTGTAGTATTATATGTTCCAGTGATTATATAATTTGGATCACCCATTCCTAACCAATTCATACCTACTGCTAAACCAGCCATATATTGGATTTTCCCTACTTCATCAATTTGAGCTTGAGATATACCTGGGATGATATCAAAGGAACCATCATTGCAATTATTTTGACCATTTCCACAATAAGTCAATCTAAATGGCATCAGATCATAGTTAAAGAAACAATTTATATTCTGTGTGAAATAACTTCCATTATTATATCCACTGCCTATTCCTGTTCCGATTAAAGGAAACTTGAAATATTTCATTATTCGCGCAATTCCTCCTGGTACACAGCTATTATACCCCTCATAAAATTGAGATTGTGCTTGAGGTGCCTGATTGAAATACGGTCTCCAATATGCCCATCTTGAAGAATTTGTTGTTTCAAATAGGGAAGGAACGGAGGCTTGAACACTTTTTAACGAAATTCCATCTTCTATTTCTTGCCATTTATCTTTATCCTTTTTGTCTTGCGGCTTCTTTTTGTTAAATTTTACCATATCAGAATAATACGCAAGCCAGTCGCGGAGCATTGGATTTATATGATTTAAATCAATGTGGTTGTCAATTGAGTATGCCAAGATTGGGCAGGTGTGATCATCTGTAGGTACAATTACAAATCCTTCACTTTTAAAATTGAAAATATACAAACTAGTATCTTTTATGTTAATAAAATAAAGCTCCTTCTCTGCACCTATATCACCTTTTAAACGACTCATTTTCATTATACCCCAATTTTCGGCAATCTTCTTTGCTTTTTCTTTCGATACTTTTTCAGGGAAAACCTGTATCGAAATAATGCATAGTAATAACAATAAAGTATATCTCATAGTAAGAGTTTTATTTTGTCAAAATCATTCTCTTCGTTTCAATTTCCTTGCTGTCAATAACAAGTGCATAGAGGTACATTCCCGGTTGAAAGCTGCTCCCATTAATCGTTACAGTTTGTTCCCCTTTGCCGTTTATGTTGTATTGTTGTAATTGGGCTCCATTCATGTTGTATATATATAAGATTGAAGTGGTTGCATCTTCTGGAATAAAACAACCAATCCGGGTTTCTGCGCTAAATGGGTTGGGGATGTTCTGACCTAACTGAGCTTTGTTCCCATTTATTCCAGCTCCCATCAAGGCACTTTTCAGGTTATTGCTTTTACAACAATCATCAATTTGGACGCTCAAATTTTTAATTTGTAGCTGCTGGCTTTTAATTGCTTCCACCAAAATCGGAATCAACCCAATGTAATCAACATTCAGGTATCCTGCCTTATCTTGATCTACCAATTCGGGATAAACTTCTTTTACTTTCTGGGCAATAAAGCCGTACCTGTCATTTGTAGCATTAGGGTCGTAAAGGGCCATTTCTGATTCAGCAGCTTTGCGTCGATCCGGATCCGTTATCGAACTAAGATCGTATTCGATCTTTTTCGTCTTATTCATTTTGTAGGTAACCCCTTCAAGCTTCAATAATTTATCCATTGAGTTGGTAATTGGCTTTATGTCTTTTTTAAACCGCTCGTCAGAAGAAAGCCTTAAGGTTCCAAATGTTGCAATGTCCCCGTTCACATCAAGCCGGTATGAAGGAGTCCCAGTATTAATACCAACAAACCCATTATCTTTGATAAAAAATTTATAATTTCCATAATCGGAATAGGGCCATGCCTTAAAGAAATTAAATCCGGTTCCACAATCTTCTATTGCCCATTTCCCCCACTCCTGAAGAATAGTCAACCTGAACATGACCCTGAGAATTTACTTTCAGTTGGGCAAATACACCTAGAGAAAGAACTACGAAACTCATGGTTAAAAACATTGAAATCTTTTTCATACTTTTACAAAGGTTGTGGGCAAAGAGGCTGTAACTTCGCTGCCCGGTTAAACAATCATATTTATTTACCAACCCGGTTGATATTTCTGCCGGGTTGTTTTTTTCTTGACAAATCAGCTCGTATGGCAACTTGTGGTCATTATAAATTAATTACCTAATAAGCTGAAAGTTGTGCTTAGCTAATATTATTGTAAATATAAAACTTAGTTTCATCAAAGTCAATAACCAAAACTGAAGCCGCCCCCCCCAATTTGTCATAAGTAATTGACGAGTTGGCTTATGCAAACATAATGTTACTAAGCATGAAAAATACTTCCTATTGTAGGGTTACCTGCCTATGTTAATCTGTGCAGACAAATCTTGTCTTCATCAAAAAATAAAGGCTACGTTTCCGAAGCCTCTGTTAGGTTTTAATATCACCGAAGTTGATGATTGTGTCTTTGAATATTAGAAATGCAGCACTTCCTTTATCTTTTTGTACCCGGTTTTACTTACTTTAAGCTTGGTTTTGGCATTGTCTTTCAGGATAACAATGTACGATTCTTTTTCATATTGCTGGATTTCAGCGATGTTGTCAACCTGGACAATGTATGAACGGTGAATGCGGATGAAGTTTTTCGGGTCGAGGTTGGTTTCGAAGTACTTCATGGTTTTTTGCTTCATGTGGCGCCCATCGTTGGTATAAATCATCACATAATCGTCGAGCGACTCAACATACCTGATTTGGTCAACCGTTATGATGTGAATTTTGTGCCGGTCTTTCACCACCACGCGGTCAATAAATTCTTCTCCGGGGCGGAAATTTGAAAGTTCTTCCAGTTTTTCGGTATTATCTTCCTCATTGGCAATGCGGTGCTGAACTTTTTCGATGGCAGCCAACAGCCGGTCTTTCGAAAATGGTTTCAGCAGGTAATCCACTGCATTGAGTTCGAAAGCCTTCAGGGCGTATTGGTCGTAGGCCGTGGTAAAAATAATCTGTGGTTTAAAATCAAGGAGTTCAATCATCTCGAAACCAGTAATTTTAGGCATCTGAATGTCGAGAAAGACCAAGTCAGGTTTCTTTTCGTTGATCGCTTTAACACCGTCAAATCCATTTTCGCACTCGCCAATTACTTCAATGTCGGGATGATCTTTTAAATAGGAGCGTAACAGGTTGCGGGCCAGTTCTTCGTCTTCAATAATAAGGGTTTGTAATTTTTCGCTCATGACACTGCTTGTTTTTGTGGTATGATTAGTTGTACTTCGAAGCTGGTTTTATGGTCGGTAACCTTCATTAAATCCGGATTGTTGTAAATGATTTCCATACGTTTCCGGATGTTTCGTAAGCCTATTCCTTCACCTCTCCGTTTGATTGTGCTGGTATCGTAGTCGTTTACGATGTTTACTCTCAGGAGGTTTCCCTCGCACATGCATGTCGTTTTAATGGTTACCTGGTCGGTTGTTTCGTATACTCCGTATTTGATGGCATTTTCATATAATGGTTGCAAAATCATATTCGGGATCTCGGCTTCCATGCAATGGGCGTCAATCTCGAATTCTGCATTCAATTTCCTCCCAAAACGGACTTTTTCGATGCTGAGGTAAAGCTTAATATTCTCCAATTCCCTGGAAAACGAAACCATCTCCTTTTCATTATGCATCAGCGAATAACGCATAAAAGTCGAAAGGTTGATGACCATTTCCTGCGCTTTTTCCGGATTGCTTACTGTTAGCGACGAAATGGAATTCAGGCTGTTAAACAGAAAATGTGGATTGATTTGCGATTTCAACGCTTGTAATTCAGCTTCACGGATCAAGGCTTTGTACTCGCTTTCTTTCTTGATCTTCTCTTTCAGGCTTTCATAATAGTTTACGGCATAGAAAAAAACCAGGTAAATGGCGTACATAATGTATCCCGCAAAAATCTTGGACGGAAGTCCGTCTCTCAGGAAACTATTGTTGTCCTTGATGAAAGGTTGATAGATGGCATAACTAATATAAACCCAAATTCCACATAAAATTGAGGCTGCAATCAGATGGAAAATAATTAAACGAGGGACAGAAACGTCCTCTACACTGTTGTAACGGATACTATACCAGATGCTTGATCCAAGTAATGGGAACAGAACATAGTTAGTTCCGGTATCGAGAAGCGAGTAAACCAGTGGCACATTGTACCAAAACACTTGTAGGACAATGTTGATAACACTAATAGCTACCCAAAAAAAGATATAGAACCCAAGCAATCGGTAATTGTGGGTTAACGGATGTTTCATGATGCCTAGAAGTGTTTTATTTCAATGCCGCCAAACATGGCAATTCCTTTAATTACAAGCGTTTTGGAAGGGTCGTAATATCGGTCGTTATAGGTGTCGCCACGTTTATCGGTAAATGCGCCGAAGATGGTTGTTACCTCATTGCGTACGTTCCAGTCCATTGGAATCTTGAACCCGCAGCCACCAAAGACACTCACACAGTCGATTACTGCGCCACCGGGCTGTAAGCCGGCTTTTCTCAAGTCGAATTCAATACCGCCAAAGATTGAGGTGGCTTTTCCTCCGATTAAGGCTTGTGAAGTGACAAAAATTTCTCGGCCACCAAAAATCACGAAATCATCGAAGGTATTGAACGAATCAGTGGAATAAGCTGAACTGGATGATTTGAAGGTATCGTCATTTGGAATATTTATAATGGGGTCGTTTCCCTTGCGGAGCCTTTGATGGTCGCGTTGCCGCATTAATATGGAAACACCGATGGCTACCAAAATTAACGGCCAATATATCCTTCGTACTTCATGAGGTATGGTAATTAGTTCAGGAATCATAAAGGTTCCTCCTACAACAATCAGAATGATACCGGCAGTACGGTTGCCGCCAATAAGCGAAAGAACGCCTACGCCGATCAGAAGCATTTGCCACGATATAAGCATGTCAGCCATCGATTCCGGAATCAAATTCAGCCTTTCGAGAATAAGGATTACTCCCACCGCAATCAGTATGACTCCAAAATAAAACCGTTTATCGCTTTTTCTACGTTCCATGATATGCTTTTTCTTTGTTACAAATGTAATTTTTATCAGTTCCAGATCATCTATAGATCGGTAAAACGACTGATCTAATCGGTTAACTCAAATTAAATGGTTATTCAGAACAGTTTTGTCAATACTATTATTCCAATGACGATCAAAATAAGTGGGAAAAAGATAATCATCAGGATTCCGGGAATGATCAAAAAATGAGGTAGAATAATCATAACCAACAGGACCAGCAACAGTGCGCCAAAAAACTTCCGCCCCAAAATCAGCACAATTCCGATCAGCACGATTAGTAGTGGGACCGTTGCTCCGGCTGACCAATGGAATAAATTACCAAAAAACTGCCCGATTCCGGCAAAAAACTCGCCAAAGCCCGGAAGGTTAATGTCCCAACCACTTTTTTTCAGGATCCATAGAATTCCAACGATGATGAGCACGTATGCCCAAAATGATCCTGAATGCCTTTTGTGTTCACAATGTTTTTCCATCACGAGTAATTTTGATGATGTAAATGTAATTCAGAACAAATACCCATGGCATCAATGATCGGTCAATAAAAGTTTAAAATCGGCGAATGGATTCTTTTGGAGACAAATTAGAAAAGAGAAGAGTCATTCGCCATTTGAAAAACCTATAACCTTTTGCAAATGACGAATGGCTCTTCCTTGATACAAAGATCCCTCAATTTAATCTTCCTCCGGTATACCTTTTGTTTGCAGGCGTTTTTTTAAAGCATCGGACTTATAATACGTGCAAACGATTCTTTGATCTTGTTCATCCGGGGTCGATTTCGCCATTCTTCCAGAATAATTAATTCACTTTTCTCCTGGTCATCGAGGAACTGACTGGCAAGAATTCCGGCAATTTCTTCGTCATAAATCATGGCATTGACTTCGAAATTGGTTTCAAGGCTCCGAAAATCGAGGTTGGCAGTCCCAACTGATGAGAAAACACCATCGGCGATAATGACTTTGCTGTGCGTAAATCCGGCTTTGTAGAAATATATTTTCACGCCAGCTTCGAGCAATTCCTCGATATACGAGTTTGTTCCCCATTTTGGGGTTATGGCATCCGACAATCCCGGGACAATAATGCGGACATCGATTCCCCCCAATGCCGAGGTTTTCAGGGCAGTCACAATATCGTCCGTTGGCATTAGGTATGGCGTCGAAATATATACATAATCAGTAGCTGAAGCAATTGCAGCAAAATAAGCCTGCCCAATGCTTTCCCAATCCGAATCGGGGCCACTGGCTGTCATCTGAACTAATTTTCCATTGCCCGATTCAAACGGTTTAAAGTAATCCTCTCCTTTCAAAACCGCTTTCGACACAAAATACCAGTCGGCCATAAAAATAATCTGAAGTGCAGTGGCACCGCCACCTATCACTTTCAGGTGCGTATCGCGCCATGGGCCAATTTTAGGAACTCCATCCTGATAGCGATCTGCAAAATTCAGCCCGCCAACAAATGCGGTTTCGCCATCAATCACCAGAATTTTACGGTGATTGCGGTAATTAACCCTTGAAGTCAGCATCGGGAAACGAACCTTCATGAAACAATCCACCTGTACCCCGGCATCCGACATCGACCGGATAAACCTCTTTTTGAGTTCCCAACTGCCTACATCGTCAAAAATCAACCGAACCTCAACTCCTTCCTTAGCCTTCCGGATAAGAAGTTCACGCAGGTAATTCCCGATCCGGTCATTTTCAATAATATAATATTCAAGGTGAATGTGATGCCTGGCTTGTTCCATAACCCTAAATATCTCCGGGAATGTCTCCGCGCCGTTACGCAAAACTTGAATTTCATTGTTGTTAGTCAATATGGCATTCGAATTGGAGAGCAACAGGTTCATCAGCCTTTTCTTCGAATAAAGTTTTTCGCTGATTTGAAATTGATTGGCAGGAAGATTGTCAAGCTGTTCCAAGGTCAGGTTTCGAAGTTTTTCAAGGTCTTTCAATCCTTTGCGCGAATACATCTTGGTTTTGCGGTACTCCTGCCCAAAAAATAGATAAACCACGATGCCAATGAATGGCAACAAAACCAAAACCAGAATCCAGCTAATGGTTTTCTCCGGATTTCGGTTTTCAAGAATGATAAGAATGGCAATAAAGACAACCGTCACAAAATAAAGGATGGTAACCAAACTCGGCATTGATTTCCATATATCGTACAAAATAGCCATGCGCGTTTCGGATTGATTTTGTACTTCTAAAATTCATTAAAAAACGACATAAAAGCAAATGAAAAATGTTGGAGTACGATTTTTGAGATTAATACGATGTACCTGATTGAAAAACATTTTATCCTGCGAATCCAGTAATCAATTAATCTTGTTCACCCTTTTCTTTTCAGCACATGCAGTTTGCAATCGTCAAGTTTTCGGAAGGCAATGGTTTTTCCTGAAATATTTGGGGCTGCAACACCCTTACCAAAAAACTGATTCCCGGTGTAAACAAAAGCTTCATCCCACAAATTCATTTCAAGAAAGCTATTAAGCAATTCGCTGCCTCCTTCAACAATTACCGAAAGTATATTGCGTTTGTACAGTTCGGTCATCATTTGGGGCAAAATATTCCGATCAAAATCAAGCGTAATAAACTTCTGGTTTTCCAAATCCGGTTTTTCAACAGCCGTAAATACCCAGGTTGGTGCCTTGCCATCAAAAATATGTAATTCAGGATTGAGTCTTCCAATCCGGTCAATAACCATCCTGACAGGTTGATTGCCTGTCCATTCGCGAACAGTAAGCGCCGGATTATCGAATTCAGCAGTATTGGTGCCAATCAAAATAGCAGATTCTTCGGAGCGTTGTTTGTGTACCAGTCGTTTCGACAAAGCATTGGTAATCCAGGTCGGATGTTTCTTTTCGGTTCGATTGGTATCAATAAAACCATCGAGGGTTTGTGCCCATTTCAGGATAATGTAAGGCCGTTTTTTTTCGTGAAAAGTAAAAAATCTCCGGTTCAGATTTCGGCTTTCTTTTTCGAGTACACCTACCTCAACGTCAATTCCGGCATTTTTCATACGTTCAATTCCTTTTCCGGCAACCTCGGCAAACGGGTCGATGGTTCCGATAATCACTTTCGGAATCCGGCTTTCGATAATCAGATCGGAGCAGGGAGGTGTTTTCCCAAAGTGCGCACAAGGTTCAAGCGAGACGTACAAAGTTGACTGTGAAAGCAATTCCGGGCTTTTAACCGACCGGATGGCATTTACTTCGGCATGTGGCTGGCCAAATTTCTCGTGGTAACCTTCGCCAATAATCTTTCCATTATGTACAATTACGCAACCCACCATCGGATTTGGAGCCACATCGCCCATTCCGAGAAGCGCCAGTTCAAGGCATCGTTGCATAAAGATTTCAGGAGTACTCATCGGCTAAAAAGTTAACTTTGCCAAAAATAGCAATAAATGAAGGCAGGTATCGCATCCATCCGAAAAGAATTGGCAGGAATTTACGCTAAAGGCGAAATTGAAAGCCTGATTTTCCTGATTTTCGAGAAACTGAAAGGATATTCCCGAACCCAGCTTTTACTTGCCAATGAAGAGCAACTCAAAGAGAATGACCGGAAGGAAGTTCGTGAAATCATTGGCCGCCTGAAAAATCACGAACCAATTCAGTACATTCTTGGTCTGACTGAATTCTACAGCCTTCCATTTTATGCAGTTCCCGGCGTGTTGATTCCTCGCCCTGAAACGGAAGAACTGGTTCAATGGATTATTCAGGAAAATAAACATTCGAAACCAACGATTCTGGATATGGGAACCGGCACTGGCTGCATTGCCATTTCGCTCCGGAAAAATATACCACAATCAACTGTTCTGGCCTGCGACATTTCGCCGGTCTGCATCGAGACTGCCCGTCGGAATTCGCGATTAAACAACTCCGAAGTTGCAGTTTTCGAATACGATATTCTGAATGAAATTCCTGAGGTCAAATTTCAGGAGCTGGATATTATTGTCAGTAATCCACCTTACATTCGTGAAACCGAAAAGAGCCTGATGGAGAAGAATGTACTTGAATATGAGCCAGAACTAGCTTTGTTTGTGGCTGATGAAAGGCCATTGGTATTCTATGAGCGGATTGCCGATTTTTCCAGATTTCACCTAAAAAATCGAGGACGACTTTATTTCGAAATCAATGAAGCTTTTGGGCGAGAATGCTGCGATATGCTTCAGCAAAAAGGTTTTTTGGAAATTGTGCTAAAAAAAGATATTCATGGAAAAGACCGGATGATTGGATGCCGGTTTAAACGTTGACTTCGTTCTTCTGCCGCAGTATTTTCATCGTTTTCTGGGTTCAATGTAGCAACATACAAAGTCAATATTTTCCTATATTTGTAGGAGGAGCAGGCGATTAAATGTGAAGTTGGAATCTAAACCACAATCTCTTTGAAACAACTATTTGTATATACACTTTTGCTTTTAAACCTGGTAGCCGTTTTTGCACTTGGGTTTGCGACAGTATCAGTTTTTCTAAGCCCCGAGAAGCTTTGGTTTGCGGCCTTGTTCGGGATGGCATATCCCTACATCCTGGTTATCAATCTTATTTTCATGGTATTGTGGATATTTATCAAGCCTATATTTATTCTATTTTCGCTTATTGCCATTCTTGCCGGGTATGGCCAGATCGGCAATTATCTGCAATTTTCCGGACAGCAAACAAAGGAAAAGGGAATCAAAGTTATCAGTTACAATGTGAAATATTTCACGGGTACCAACCAATTTCCGACCAAAGAAAACGCTGATCATATTCTGGACTACCTCAGACAAAATAATGCTGATATTATTTGCCTTCAGGAAGTCAGGCTCAATAAACGGCAAATCTTTGATGTGGCAAACAGCAAACTTCCACAAATCACTCACATGCAGTTGGCTCATACCAGCCATGCCGGTGGGCAACTTACGTTAACCCGTTTCCCTATCCTGAACATGGGTGAAATTAGGTTCAACAATTCAGGAAACATGATAATCTATACCGATATGCTGATGGATTCGGATACGGTAAGAGTTTATAATTGTCACTTGCAATCGTACCGCCTCCGCCCGGTCGAAATAAATTCAATTGACTCGATGAATTTTGAAAACCATCAGGCAGCAATGACTAAAATAAAGGATTTGAGCGTCAAATTTAAAGATGCCATTATCAAAAGAGCCGAACAAGCTGCTACGTTACGCGAACACTTAAACCAATGCCCGTACCCGGTGATTGTTTGCGGCGATTTCAACGATACCCCGGTTTCGTTTACATACCGCACTGTTCGGGGTGATCTGAAAGATTCGTTTACCGAATCAGGAAAAGGAACGGCAAATACCTACAACGGGAAATTACCTTCGTTCCGGATCGATTACATTTTGTACAGCCCCAAATTTACCAGCTACAATTTCGAGGTTTCCACGCTTAACCATTCCGATCATTACCCGATAAGCTGCGATTTGTTCCCGACAGAAAAATAAACCCATTTGTTAATTTTTTGTATCCTTTCAATTATTCTTTTGCAGAACGCTTTTATTTGTAAAAATAGAATCTACATTTGCATACCAATCGTTCAGTATGTAAAAAATATGGATAACACAAAAGATTATATTATAGACGAAGCTTTTAAGCTATTTTTAAATCATAGCTACGAAGCGGTTTCGATTAGCGAAATCAGTAAAGCCATTGGTTTTACAAAGGGAGCATTGTATCACCACTTTAAAAATAAAGAGGAGCTTTTTAAATCGGTAGTTGATAAGTATCTCGTTATACCTGAGGTTATTGCTGATACTGACACAATCAGTTTATATGAGTTTATTAATTTAAGTATAACCCATACCGAGAAAACGATAAGAACCCTATTTAGTTCTTCCATGGTTTATTCACCGATCAATTACATTTCACTTTTCACTGATGCATTCCGTCATTATCCGGGTTATGCTGAGTCGAAAGGAACGTTTATCAATAACGAAATCGAAAAAACTCAAAAAGTACTGGAAAATGCTATCCGAACAGGCGAAATTAAAAATGATGTCAACCCTTCGCTAATTGCTACGAATTTCTTCTCAATTGACATGGGTTTTGCAGGTAATATGGTTAGAAATAATTCGCCTGAAGAGGCCATTGCTTTGCTGAAAGAACAAACTTGGGAATTCTACAAACTATTGAAAAAGCAATAATCGAGAACATCAAGAAATCATTAAAAACAAAAACAGAACATACCGGACGTTCAGTATTAAATTTAAATACAACATACCGGACGTTTAGTAGGCGTGAAATAATTTAAACACAAAATAGAAATGAAAATGAAGAACAATCTGATTTTATTCGCCATCCTTATACTGATGGCCAGTTGCGGACAAAAACAGGAGGTGGTGAAAAAAGAGAGTACCTCCATCAGAGTTAAAGCCAAACAGGTGCAAACCTTCAATGGTTTGTCGAACCTGCGTTACAGCGGAACGGTGGAAGCCGAACAAACCATTCCGCTTTCGTTCCAGAGTTCAGGAACAGTTGAACAGGTGCTGGTTCAGGAAGGTGATGCCGTACACAAAGGCCAATTACTGGCCGTTGTGAACAAGGCCGACAACCAAAGTTTTCTCAATTCGGCTAAGGCCGATTACCAGCAGGCCAAAGATGCCTACGACCGTTTGAAACAGGTTTACGACAAAGGCAGCCTTTCGGAAGTGAAATGGGTGGAAATGGAAACCAACATGAAAAAGGCCGAATCGCAATTGGAGCTTGCAAAAAACAGCCTCGATAAATGTAATTTGTATGCACCTACCAGTGGCTTAGTTGGAAAACGGAACATAGAACCAGGCCAATCAGCACTCACTAGTTTCTCTCCTATCGAACTGGTGAAAATCGAGACAGTTCTGGTGAAAATATCAGTTCCTGAAAATGAAATTGGTAAAATCAAAAAAGGAATGACCGCGGCTTTCACAATTTCGGCCCTCGACAATAAAAGTTTTGAAGGCATTATTTCCAGCGTTGGTGTGGTGGCCGACCAGTTCTCAAGAACATACGATGTGAAAATGAAAGTGAATAACTCCAGTCTGGAAATTAAACCGGGAATGGTATGCGATGTGGTTTTGAATACGAATTCCGGAAAAGAAACGGTTTTAGTGCCTTACAACTCAGTAACAAAAGACACCGACGGTAATTCGTTTGTGTATGTTGTTTCGCCTGATCAAAAAAGTGTGAAGAAACAAATCATTACGGTTGGAGGCTATCAATCATCAGGACTAGAGGTGCTTAGCGGATTAACCACCAACCAAACAATTGTGGTTGAAGGGAAAGAAAAATTGACAGACAACAGCCAAATTATTCTGTAACATGAGCCACAAAAAACCTGGATTTATCGAGGCCGCCATGCGGAATCGAAATATCGTGATACTGATTGCCGTGTTACTTATGCTGATTGGCGTTGTTGCCCTGAAAAAAATGGCTCGGAACGAATTCCCTGAATTTACTATTCGTCAGGGAGTTGTTGTCGGGGTTTATCCCGGTGCAACGTCTGCTGAAGTTGAATCACAGCTTACAACGGTTGTCGAAAACTACATCTTTGGTTATTCCGAAGTGAAAAAAGCTAAAACGTACTCGTATTCCCGCGAAGGAATTATGTACATTTTTGTTGAGTTGAATGATAATGTGAAAAACGCTGATCAATTTTGGTCGAAACTGAAACACGGTTTGTCCGAAATGAAAGCGACTTTGCCGACTGGTGTGCTGGCGTTGGTTGCCAATTCAGACTTTGGTGATACTTCGGCTTTGCTCATCACTTTATCTTCGGACACAAAAAGCTATAAGGAGCTTGAGAAAGAACTGAAAAAACTGGAGGCTGAATGCCGTAAAATTCCAGCTACATCAAAAATCAAACATTTTGGCTTGCAGAAAGAACAAATTTATGTGAATGTAAAGCCCGAAATGCTGAACGAATACAACATTAAATCAATCTCATTATTAGGCTCTTACTTACCTAATGGAATGGTAAACTATGCCGGGACTTTAAAAGATGGAAAATACGATCTGGCGGTACATTTGCCCACTAATTTTGAATCGGAAAAAGATTTGGCAGACCAGATGGTTTATTCCGACCCCAAAGGGAATGTGGTACGGTTAAAAAATATTGCCACCATCGAGCGCCGTTACGAAGACCCGGACAATTACATCAGGCAAAACGGGAAAAAAACCATATTGCTTTCGCTCGAAATGCAGAAAGGAAACAACATTGTAGAATACGGCGCCGATGTAAACAAAGCTATCGAACATTTTAAAAAGAATACGTCAGCCGAAATCGAAGTTGCTAAAATATCGGAGCTACCAAAGTATGTCGATGAGTCGGTTTCGAATTTTATGCGTGAATTCCTGATTGCCATTTTTGCTGTTATCTTGGTAACCATGCTTTTGCTGCCATTGCGCGTGGCTTCGGTGGCCGGAATCACAGTTCCAATTGCTGTTCTGATAACTTTGGCTTTTCTCTATTTTTTTGGTGTCGAACTCGATACTGTTTCGTTGGCCGGACTTATCCTGGTGTTGGGTATGATTGTTGACAACTCCATTGTGGTGATTGACAACCATGTTGAGAAGATCGACCATGGGATTTCGCCCTGGCATGCAGCGATAAAGAGCGCCAAAGAACTGCTAACACCCATAATTACAGCCACCCTGGCGATTATGGCGGCCTACATTCCACTTGGGTTTATGGTACCCGGAACTGCAGGCGAGTTTATGAGCCCTCTCCCGATTGTAATTAGCATTGCCTTAATTGTATCGGTATTGGTAGCTGTTTTATTGGTTCCGTACCTGAATTTTGTCTTCATTAAAAAGGGACTGAAGAAACCAGAAACAGAGGAAAAAAGCCGATCGTTTCTTGATCTTTTACAAGGATGGTTCGATTCTTCGCTCGAATGGTCGTTTAAAAATCCCAAGACCATTATTGGCGCTGGAGTAGGCTTGATTATTTTATCGGTAATCATGTTTAAAAATATTGATCAGAAGATGTTCCCTGAAATGGATCGGAATCAGTTTGCTGTTGAGGTTTATTTGCCAACCGGTTCGTCGCTCGAGAGTACAGAACTGGTGGTTGACAGCCTCGAAAAAGTGTTAATGAAGGATAACCGGATAACCAATGTTACCAGCTTTATTGGCACCAGTTCGCCACGATTCCACACGGTTTACGCGCCCCAAATGCCATCGCCAAACTACGGACAGCTTTTAATCAACACCATTTCAGACGAAGCTACCCGTGAGGTTGTAACCGAATATAGTCCTAAATACGAAGAAGGGTTTGCCAATGCGCATATCAAGTTCAAAATTCTGGCCATGCAGCTTTCAACGGCGCCAATCGAAATCCGAATTTCTTCTGATTCAATTAAAGACATCCGAAAAACACAGGAGCAAGTTCTTGCCATTCTAAATAAAACAAAATCAGTTGGTTGGATTCGCGATGATTGGGATCAGAAACAGCAGATACTGAAAGTTAATCTTGACCGCGATAAATCTAACCTGCTTGGTTATTCGAAGTCGATGGTTTCAACATCGCTGATGATTGGGCTCGATGGCTTGCCCTTAACCACTATATGGGAAGACGATTATCCTGTTTCAGTGCGTTTATCCCAGGAAACGAAAGGGAAAAAAGATTTAAACACCCTAACTGATCAGTATGTTACCTCTCCCATAGGGTTTACCGGTAGCCCATTGCGGTCGTTTGCAAATTTCACTCCTGAATGGACAGAAGGGACAATTACACGAAGAAATGGCGTACGTACATTGACTCTGTTGGTTGATAACCAATCAGATGGTGTGGCTTCATCTATTCTTGATGAAATTCGTCCGCAAATTGATCAGTTAAAGCTGCCCGAAGGAACTTCGATTAACTACGGTGGCGATTTCGAAGGTCAACAGGAAACATTTATCCCTATGACTTATGCCCTGGCCTTAAGTATTGTCTTGATATTTTTCATCATACTTTTTCAATTCAAGAAGATAAAACTTTCTGTTATCATCATGTCGACTATGCTCCTAACGCTTCCGGGAGCTGCAATTGGGTTAATATTAATGCGGTATCCGTTCAGTGTAACAGCTTTTATTGGCATCATCAGTCTTTGCGGTATGGTGGTAAGGAATGGAATTATCCTGATTGACTATGCCCGCGAGTTGAAAGAAAAGCAGCGAATGTCCGTTCACGAAGCAGCGCTGGCTGCCGGAAAACGCAGGATGCGTCCAATTTTCCTGACCTCGGCTGCCGCTTCTGCCGGAGTTATTTCGATGATCATCAGCCGGTCACCACTTTGGGGACCCGTTGGAACAGTTATTTGCTTCGGATTGCTGGTTGCCATGGTTTTAACACTCTACATTCTCCCGATTTTGTACTCGCTGGCTTATACCGACAAACCAAAATCGCAAAACAGTCCTTTTGACATTCCGCCAAAACTTCCCAAAAAGCATCACCATAAAACTTCTTTGGCAATAATTTTGGTTTCGTTCTCTTTATTCACCGCCAATGCCGAGGCTCAAACCTTGAGTTTAGATTCGTGCAAACAATTGGCTATTAAGAATAACAAAAAGATTGTTGAAGCCAAATTCGAAGTTGAGGCTTCTGGTGAAGTTCGTAAAAACGCATACACCAACTATTTTCCGAAGGTGAGCGCCAATGCGATGGCAGCACGGTCAACCGATTATTTGATTAAAGGAAACATTCCGGGAATGAATTTGCCAGTGTATGATGGCAATCCCGGAAATTTAGCCAGTGCCACGCAATATGCCTATTTCCCCGGAATGCCAATAAACGCGCTCGATTATCTGAATATGGCCAGTTTATCGGTTGCCATGCCAATTTATGCAGGTGGGCAAATCAGGAATGGGAATAAATTGGCCGCGCTTGGCGAAGATGTTAGCCGTAAGCAACAAAAAATGACAACTACCGAGGTGCTGGTTTTCACCGAACAGCTCTATTGGACAGTTCTGGCTTTGAACGAAAAGTTGAAAACGCTGGACAGTTACGGCGCTCTTTTAGATACACTGAATCGCGATGTAAGTAATTACAATAAAGCAGGTTTAGCTCAGCGCAACGATTTGCTCAAGGTTCAACTCAAGCAAAACGAATGGCAGTCGAACCGGTTAAAATTACTGAACGGAATATCGCTGACTAAACGTGCTTTGTGCCAACACATTGGAATTCCGTTCGACACGTTGCTCGTTCTGTCAGATCAACCTCAGCAATCGGTGCTTATGCCTGATTTAGCATCACCAAAAGAAGCAGTGGCAAATCGCGATGAACTTCAATTACTAAACAAAGCCGTTGAAGCAGAAGAACTTCAGTTAAAAATGACCCGTGGCGAGCTAATGCCTCAGTTGGCTCTAGGCGGAATGGCTGATTATATTGATGTTATGAATACGAACCTTACCGATCAAATTGGCTTTATCAATTTAAGTATCCCGATAACAGACTGGTGGGGAGGCTCGCACAAGATTAAGCAACAGCAAATTAAGATAGAGAAAGCACGAAATAAATTAAGCGAAACCTCCGAATTGCTTGTGCTTCAAATAGAACAGGCAAAGAACGAATTACAGGAAAATCTTGAACAGATAAAATTAGCCCGAAAATCGGTAGAACAAGCACAGGAAAACCTGAAAGTGACTGACGATAATTACCGATCGGGAACAATTAGCATCTCAGATTTGCTTGAAGCGCAGGCTCTTTTTCAGTCATCGAACGACAACCTGACCAATGCGCAATGTAATTACCAAATTTCGAAATCGAAATATATGCAGGCCATTGGGAAGTATGAATAATTATCAGATAAACCATTAAATAATAAGCTATGTTAAAACAAACAATTGGAGAGAATGCCGGACATATCTGGCAGCTCCTGAACGAACAAGGAGAAATGCAGTTAAACGAATTATTGAAAGCCAACAAAATTGGCGAGACTGACTTTAACCGGTCATTAGGATGGTTGGCCCGCGAAAATAAAGTTGGTTTTTATAATGATGATGAAAACGAAATCGTTTTTCTGATTCATTAAGTTTTGGTGTGATGAGCTTCAGGCGTTGGGTTCCAACGCCTAAGCTATTCCATTGTCGTAGAATTATACCTCAAAGCCTGTTATTACTGGAAAACATTCAGAGACATAAAATTGAGAAACGTTAAAATATTGTTCTTGAATAAACGTCAATGATAGTATAAAGTTAGAGTTCAGAAAACAATAATACCACGAGTATCCAGCTATCGCGATTAAAAAATAAGTGCAGTGTTAAAAAACAGAAAAAAGACAAAACAAAACATAAGAAAGTTTGGAATAACATAAAATATGGCAAACATTGTTGCATTTAAATATCAAAACTTCAGAAGTTGGTGAATGAACAAGGAAATTGGCAATGGTGTCAATTGAAAAATTCAATCCATCAACTTTTTAAATTTGAGTTGATGGTTAATTGGCAGGTTCCATTTTAAGGAAAATAAATATTTAACCATACGGTTAAATATTTTGGTTAAATTATTTGGTTAGCAAATCGCATCTATGTAATTTTGACCAATCGATTTAACCATGCGGTCAAACTATAATGCATCCTGAATTGAAAGAACGTATAACTGAATTTCGATCTGTATATCTTAATTTTTAACCTCAACTCAATTAACATGTAGAAACAGGGAACGCTCGAAATCAAAAATAACAACCCATGATCAATATAAAACAGCAAAACAACCCGAAAACTGAAACAAGCAATTCCGCTTCGTATCCAGATAGGGGAAATAAGTCTTCAGATTACGAATTCACTATAATAGTACCCGTATTTAACGAAGAAGATAACATCTATGCGCTAGAGAAAAAGCTTTCGGAATTCGTATCCCAATCGGCTTTATCGGCCTGTGTCCTGTTTGTAAACGACTGTTCAACCGACCAAAGTAAAAATCGGATCATCGAAGTTTGCAACCGGCAGAAGCATTTTTATCATCTCAGCCTGAAGAAGAATTCGGGACTAAGCGCCGCACTTAAAGCGGGAATCGATGTCACTCAATCTCCTTATGTCGGATATATTGATGCCGACTTGCAAACCACGCCGCAAGACTTTAACCTGCTGATTCCTTATGTAGAAGAGTACGAATTGGTAATGGGGATCCGGGTCAAGCGCGACGATTCTTTCGTGAAAAGGGCATCCTCCCGGATTGCCAATGGATTCAGGAGGTTTATGACCAAAGATGGGGTAGCTGACACAGGTTGTCCGTTGAAAATAATGAAAACCGACTATGCCAAACGCATTCCTTTATTTACCGGGATGCACCGCTTTTTCCCGGCCCTGATTCAGTTGCAAAATGGCAGGGTATTTCAGGTTCCGGTAAGGCATTTCCCAAGGGTAGCCGGAAAATCGAAATATAACCTCCGGAACAGGCTGGTGGGTCCGTTTATCGACTGCTTTGCCTACCGTTGGATGAAGAAAAGGTACATCAATTACCAAATTGGAGAAAATAATATCGAATAGATGATTTACTTGTTAGGATTTATTTCGCAGGTACTCTTTTTCATGCGCACGCTTCTGCAATGGGTGCTTTCGGAGCGTGCCAAAAAGGTGCTTTCGCCCAACATTTACTGGGTGCTGAGCATTATTGCGTCCTATCTTTTTTGCATTTACGGGTGGTTTCGCAACGACTTCTCGATATTGCTGGGCCAATTGGTTTCGTATTACATCTACATCTGGAACCTGAATGAAAATGGGGTCTGGAAAAAAATCAACGTTGTCGTACAGGCCATTCTTTTTCTCACGCCAATTTGTGCCATCGGGTTTGTCCTGAAAAATGGAGATTACTTCGTTTCCAATTTCCTGAACAATACAAAAATCCCTTTATGGTTGATCATTTGGGGGTCAGCAGGACAGATCATCTTTACCCTGCGCTTTGTGTATCAGTGGATTTATTCGATGCGGCGAAATGAATCGTTACTTCCGGTCGGCTTCTGGATTATTAGCTTGGTTGGCTCCGGAATAATTGCCAGTTATGGGGTGATCCGTGTTGATCCGATACTGATACTGGGGCAATCGGTTGGGTTTATTGCCTACACCCGCAATATCGCCATTTACAGGAAAGAACTAAAAACACTGTCGCATGATGAATCAATATATGAATAGCAAAGCCATTCGGTATATCCTGTATTCATTGGCATTTTTACCAATCTTCATTTTCCGCGACTTTTCGCCCGATAATGAACTTCGGTACTTGAGTATTGCCGATGAGGCGTTACGCAATGGTTCAATATTTACTTTTTTCAACCACGGGTTGATTTACGCCGACAAGCCGCCACTTTACCTTTGGATGGTGATGCTGGGCAAAACAATTTTTGGGTATCACTACATGTTTTTCCTGAGCATATTTTCATTTGTTCCGGCATTGGTAGTGGTTTTCGTCATGGATAAATGGGTCGGAAGCCTCCTTTCAGAAAAGGAGCGCCTGATCGGAGAATTGATGTTAATGACCTGCGGTTTTTTTATCGGGACAGCCATTGTTCTCCGGATGGATATGCTGATGTGCATGTTTATTGTTCTGGCACTTTATACCTTTTTCAGGATTTACAGCGGCGAAGGAAAACCACGCGATTCGTGGCTGTTTCCAATCTTCGTATTCATGGCCTTATTTACCAAAGGGCCAATGGGGATAATTGTGCCTTTGGTGTCAACCGTCGTTTTTCTGGTTCTGAAAAAAGAACTGAAAACCATTGGCAGATATTGGGGCTGGAAAACGCTGGCGGTATTATTGACCCTTTGTGGAGCATGGTTTGCAGGAGTTTATGCTGAAGGAGGAAGTTCATATCTGAACAATCTGCTCTTCAACCAGACGGTGAACCGCGCGGTGAATTCGTTTCACCACAAAGAGCCTTTTTACTATTATTTCGTGACAATCTGGTATTCGCTGGCCCCATGGTCATTTCTGGTCATCGGAATTCTTTGGGTTGGGCTGAAAAAACGAATGGCTTCAACCGATCTGGAGCGCTTCTTTCTGGCGATTACGATTTCAACATTCGCAATTTTATCCCTTTTCAGTTCTAAACTGGCAGTGTACCTGCTCCCGGCTTTTCCATTCTTTGTCTATCTATCACTACTGTGGTTCAAAAAGTTAGGTTCGCCACGATGGATATACATTCTGGTGGGTATTCCGGCCGGTTTGCTATGCATTGCTTTGCCGGGAATAATCATTGCGCAATACTTCATCAGCATCAGTGCTTTAAGTTCCTCTTACATGGTGCTTTTCTCAGCCCTCATACTTTCCGGGACAGGAATTCTGACCCTGAGGTACCTGTACAAGCACCATCTGAATATTGGAATAATTACAATGGGTACCGGTATGTTGCTGGCCGTTTTTACGGTATCGTTAGCTGTACCGCAGTATAATTCAATGATCGGACTCAACCAGTTGTGCAATCAGGCAAAAGAAACAGCGACGAAAAAAGGTGGGGTGAACTACTATTATTGCGAAATGACAAAAGGCGATAACCTGGATGTTTATCTGGAAAAACCACTCAAAAAGCTGAAGATAAGCGATCTGTACAAAACGAATAAAATAAAAACACCAGCAATTCTATTCACCTGGAATAAAGCCATTGAGCGAAATGACTCCATTCAGGTATTTATTAAAGGTAAGAAAACATGTCAGACAGGAATTTACTACTCTGTAGAAATAGAATAAAAAAGTAGGCCATGAAAATTTTAGTAACAGGTGCTGCCGGGTTTATCGGATTTCATACGGTAAAGCATTTTGCAGAAAAAGGGAACCGCGTCGTCGGGATCGACAACATCAACAATTATTACGATGTTGAATTGAAATATGCCCGTCTGGCTGAGACCGGAATCAGGAAAGAACTCATAAAAAACCACCAGTCGGTGCAAAGTATAGAATATCCAAACTATAGGTTTGTTAAAGCTGACCTCCAGGATAAAGTATTTATCGATAAGCTTTTTGCAAACGAGCATTTTGATGCGGTTTGCCATTTGGCAGCCCAGGCGGGAGTGAGGCACTCGATTGATAACCCTTATGCCTACATCAATTCCAACATTATCGGGTTTATGAACATCCTGGAGGCATGCCGTTTTTATCCGGTTAAACATTTGTTGTATGCTAGTTCGAGCAGTGTTTACGGGATGAACAAAAAGGTTCCGTACAGCGAGTCAGATCAAGTCGATTCACCTGTAAGCCTTTATGCTGCAACAAAAAAGTCGAACGAGCTATTAGCGCATAGCTATAGCAAATTGTATAATATCCCGACCACGGGATTGCGTTTTTTTACGGTTTATGGTCCGTGGGGGCGGCCAGATATGGCTCCATACCTCTTTATGAATTCTATCGTAAACCAAATACCTATAAATGTCTATAATAATGGCAACCTCTCTCGCGATTTTACCTATATCGACGATATCATTGATGGATTATCGGCAATCATCGGACATGCACCGGCCAGTGATATTCCTTATAAAATCTACAACATCGGTGGAGGAAAACCGGTTCAGCTTTTTGATTTTATCGCAACCATTGAGGAAGTTACCAACATAAGAGCCATCAAAAAAATGGTTGAGATGCAGCCTGGCGATGTTTACCAGACCTACGCTGATACTACGGCTCTTGAGCACGATTTTAACTATAAACCAAAAACATCTATGTTCGAAGGAATTAGCAAGTTGTACCAGTGGTATATGAGCTATTCCAAGCGATTTGACAAACGACTTATCTACCAATAGATCGCATGATGGTAAAAAATAGCATAAAGGAAGAGATGGAATCAGTAAAGATCTCCATTTTCAATAAAAAAAGCTTTTGGTTGCTGGGGACTCTCATCCTCTTTGCACTAATCAAAATATTCGTTGCTGTCCATTTCGACTTGAATTCGGAAGAAGCGCAATACTGGACATGGAGTAAACACCTTCAACTCTCCTATTATTCCAAACCCCCAATGATTGCTTACCTAAACTGGCTTTCAACATTGGTTTTTGGCAATACCGTATTTGGAATTCGAATCAATGCAGTAATTATCGGACTTTTGATTTCTATTGTCACCTATTTGCTTTCAGTTGAGCTTTTTAAAAATCAGAATGCGGCCGTTCTGGCAGCTTTGATCACCAATATTTTCCCCTTCCTTCTTGATAGTTCTGTCTTTTTTACAACCGATTCGCCACTGCTTTTATTTTGGCTTTGTGCCATGTTATTCTATTGGAAAGCTTTAGAAACCGGGAAATTCAAGTGGTGGTTGCTATTTGGTGCCAGCCTGGGATTGGGAGCATTGGCAAAATACGCCATGTTATTGATCATTCTTCCCCTGGTGTTATTCTCATGGAAGCACCAGCGCGAAATCTTAAAATCACGAAGTTTCTATCTCTCAATACTCATCGGACTGGCAATCTTTTCCCCGGTTATCTATTGGAATATCAATCAAAATGGAATTGGCCTATTGCATCTTGCCCATCTGGCCGGTGCAGGCAACCATCCCCATTCAGTTGGCCAAATTGTTTCGAACATGCTGGTGTTTACCCTTGGCCAGATTGCTATTTTACTGCCCTTTTATCAATACCAGAGAATATACCGGAATTTCAGAAAAAAAACCTTGACCAGACAAGAAGCATTTTTAATCCTTCCGGCAATTATCATGTTCCTGCTATTTTTGGTTGTTTCGGCCAACCGGGAATCGGAGGCGTATATCAACTGGGCCATGTATGCCTACATGGGTATGCCAATCCTCTTTTCGCATTATGCACTAAACGATCACAAACTAAAATTCAACCTGCGTATTATCCTGGTAATGATTGTTGCCTTCCTTTTGTTCATTGGTTTAACTTCGCCTAAAAATACAGTTGTACCGCTTGGAAAGCTAAATCCGGCCAATAAAATGGTTGGCTGGCCACAACTGGCCGCGGAAGTTGACAGAATAAAAGCTACATTGCCCACTGGAGGTAGTTACGTCTTTTCTTCAAACTACCACATCACTTCAGAACTCTGGTTTTATCAAAAAGGTCAACCTGAAACATACTTGCTTAACCTGAATTCGCGCATGACACAATTTGATCTCTGGCCCGGAATTGAGCAATTCAGAAACTCCGATAAAATTGGAATATTTGTTGACCGAATAAAAATTAGTCCCGACGTTATGGCAAGTTTTAGGTCAATACTTAAAGAAGACTCTTGCCGCATTTATAGTCAAAACAGCCAGATAGATATTTATTATATATACCTTTTGAAGGGGATGAACGATTTTCACAAACAATATTCTTCATACTAATGCATCGCAAAGCACATTAAATGAAAATTTAGTCAATAACTATAAAGAACTGAAAATATGCACATCATAGATTACAAGTTTTCACAGATATTCAAGTATATGGGGTTGCCTGAAGAAGAGATCAGGCCGGAAGCCTCGTTTGAGAAAGACTTCGATTTTGAAGAATTTCAATTTAACTGTCTGGTGTTTTACATCGGAAGTTATTTCAAGTTAAACATTTGCGAGGGAGATTATATCGAACTGAATACAATTGGCAGTACCATGAATTTTGTGAAAAGAAAGCTAGAAGTCGAATCAAAATTTTTATCAAAACGTCATGATTAAAAAATTTATCCGAATGTCAATCCTGAGCATTTTGGGGTTCAGTTTATTCCTGACTTACCCATTTATCTGTAGCGCCCAGGAAAAACCAGAAATAACAAGCCGACCAAAAATTGCGCTGGTGTTGAGTGGCGGCGGGGCTAAAGGCTTTGCGCACATTGGTGTGCTGAAAGTTCTGGAAAAGGAGGGTATTCCGATTGACCTGATTGTTGGAACCAGCATGGGAAGCCTGGTTGGCGGTATTTATTCACTCGGGTACACTGCTTCGGAACTGGAAACGCTGGTTAAATCGCTCAATTGGGAAACTACGCTTTCTGATGACGTTCCCCGTGCGTTTCTGTCGAAAAACGACCAGCTACTTAAACAACGGTATATATTTTCGCTCCCAATCATTGGGAACAATAAGGTTAGTCTGCCACAGGGGGTTATCAAAGGGCAAAATGTGCTGAATATCTTCTGTGGGATTGCTGGAAATGTACCACAGGATGCCGACTTTACCAAATTTCCCATTCCATTTGCCTGCGTGGCAACCGACCTCGAAACAGGAAAGGAAGTTGTAATGAAGAATGGCTTTTTACCGACAGCCATGTTTTCGAGTATGGCTATACCCATTGCATTTCAATCGTCTGACAGAAATGGTTTTTTGTTGGCAGACGGAGGTTTGGTGAATAATTTTCCAACAGATGTGGCTAAGCAAATGGGTGCCGACATTGTTATCGGAGTTGACATTCGAAGTGATTTTTTTGATCGTGAAAATCTAAAGTCGCTTGATAATGTTGTTAATCAAATGATTGGTTTTTTTGATCTTACCAAAAAATCAATGAACAACAGCCTTTGCGATCTGATTATCCGGCCCGACATTACTGGTTATTCCATGACAAGTTTCTCCTCAGAAGCCGCTGATTCACTGATATTAAGAGGTGAAAAAGCGACTCTAAAAATCAAAAGTCAAATTCGTGAACTCAAAGCAAAATATCAGCTCGATGTGCCTGAGAAATCGCGTATGTTGGTTAAGCCCGACAAATGGCACATCACCGACCTGACCTTTTCGGGCAATTATTATCTTGATGAAGATTTTCTGAGAAAAACGCTCAATATAGAGATTCCAGGTAATTATTCGCCGGAGGAAATCAAAACGGCTATTGACCAGATTTATGGCCTAGGTGGTTTTGACCGGATTTATTACAATTTAATCGATACTGAAAATGGGAAATCGCTGAACTTAAATATCACAACCAAAAAGGTTTTCACTCAAAATGTTGGCTTCAAGGCGAACACCACCGATGCGGCGGCCATCCTAATCAATACGACGCGGAAAAACTATAAAAATGCAATTGGACTTCTGTCAGCCAGTGCAGAGTTGTCGGTAAATCCTGGGTTAAGTATTGTGGCCGAATCGAATAAAACAAACTTACCTACGATTGGCATTAACATCAAAGGCAAATATCAGAATTTCAACATATTCGACAAGGGTGATAAAATTCTTAAAGCGAATATTTTCTATACCTCGGGCTCCATATACTCTTATCAGCCATTCCTGAATAAGTTCAACCTGGGGCTTGGCATTCAGGAAGAATATTACCATGGCGACATTTTCAGGAAAAACGACAGCCCGGAAACATCGGGTAAAATGGATTTTTTTCTGACCAATGCCTACTCCTATCTGTCGTTTGATAGCATGGACGATTTTTACTTCCCCACAAAAGGCACAAACATGTATGCCGAATTTTCGATGATGGCCGATTTCCGCCGTGGCAATGAAATCAGCCCGGTAGCCCTATTCAAAATGCGAAATGTAATTCCTTTGCAAAAAAACACCTCGTTGCTTTTAGATTTATACGGACGGGCCCTGTTCAACTCCGAAACTCCGGAAACCCGTATGACATTGGTTGGTGGGGAACCCTATTCGCAGTATTTTAATTACCATTTGCCATTTGTCGGGTTGTCGGCAGTTAATATTGCCGAGCAGTTTACTTATATCGGCCTCATCGGCCTCCGGGTGAAAGTTGCCAAGTCGCAATACGCATCGTTATTGCTGAATGGGATGTGGCAAGATACCGACATATACTTTCGGGAAGGAGTTGAGGCGACTTACGGCGGTGGCATCAGATATTCATTAAAAACTTTACTAGGGCCGCTGGACGTGACTGTAGGGTATTCTGGATCGACCAACAAACCCACTTTCTCGGCCAACTTCGGCTACTGGTTCTGAAAGTACAATGTGATCCGTATTCAGCCACAGTGCTGACACAAACAATTGAAAACAGAAATGAGACTTATTAATAACTTGCTGATTTTGGCCTTATGCTTAGCATTTGCATCATGCGATGAAATGACCGAATTTAGTCCTTACGACGCAAACACATCGCAAAGAAACCAGAATGCTGAAAATATTTCCAAGATACAAGAAGAACTGCAAAATAGCGATTCTTTGGTTTTCATCGCTATTTCCGACACCCATTCAGATTATTCCGATTTGAGGGCTGCAGTTAAAGCAATTAACGAAATGGAGGGAATTTCGTTTGTGGTAGTTTGCGGCGACATAACAGATTGGGGGTTGTCCAAAGAGTTCGAAGACTATTTCGGTCTCATCAACCGGCTGAATATCCCATCTGTAACAATGATTGGGAATCACGACTATTTATCGAATGGCAAACTAATCTTCAACAAATTGTTTGGCCCAACAAACTTCTCTTTTGATGTCGGGAATTACCGGATGGTCATGTTCGATAATGTGGTCTGGGAAAACGGGAATCAGGAACCTGACTTCGATTGGTTCAAGGAAAAGCTTGATACTCCTGAAGGAATGACCAGCATTGCCTGTTTTCACATTCATCCGTGGGACCCGCAATTGGATAATGGATATGCCGACCGAATGAGGGAAATTATTGAGAATAAACCTGTCACCCTGAGTCTTTTCGGCCATGGACATGGTTACAAAACCGAGGAGGTGAATAACCGCAAATACCTGATGGTTCCTGATATTTCCATGCGTAATCTGACCAAAATCACGCTGGCCAATAAAGCTGCTAAGTTTCAGCTAATTAATTACTAGAAACACACCATGAAAATACAATTTACCATACTACTGCTATTTTTTGCCTTTGCCTCCGAAAATATCTTTGGCTCCGGAAATAAAGATCCCAAAATTATAAAAGACCTTTTCTCTCCCGACTATCTCAATTTTCAATATGCCGGAAATCTTGGATTAGCATCGGTCGGGGTTGGTTATCTTTCAAAAAATGAAAAACACAATTTTGGACTCAGCTACGGCTATCTGCCATCGTCAGTAAATAGCGTTGAAGTACATACCGTATCTGCCAAGGGTACTTTTAATTTCCGGAAACACCACTTATCGAAAACCGTTTTTTTGAACGGTTATGCCGGTACTAACCTGTTACGATCGTTTACCCATAATACCTATATGAAATTTCCGGGACATTTTCCTTCCGACTATTACATCGCAAATGCCATTCATTTAGCGCCATTCGTGGGTATAAAAGTTGGCTCCAGAAAAACCATAAACAAGTTTTCGTATGTCGAGTTAGGCACTTTAGATTACTACCTGATCAACCGTTTTAAGTATAAATACATGAAGTTTAGCGATTGCTGGAATGTGTGTATGGGTTTAACCTTTCCGTTAAACGATCCAAAGTTACTGTCCGGAAAATCGGATTAATTGGAGCCAGCAGCCTTTAATATAAACGCTTACGCTTCAGGAGATAAGTGTAAAGCACGTGCTTAAAATCTTCGTTAATATCGGCTTCAGCAAGGTCGATGTGGTATTGCCCGCAGCGCACACGCATTTCTTCGAAATAATCTGACATCGCTTTTTCGTAATTTTTCTTCAGGTCGTGAGGCGAAAAGCGCAGGTGTTCGCCAGTTTCGAGATCGACAAACCGATAAGGTTGGTTCCTGAAATCGAACTCTTTCTCCTGACGGTGATCGGTAACATGAAAAAGCAGCACTTCGTGCTTGTTGTATTTCAGGTGCTGCAGGGCTTCGAATAATTCATCGGTATTTTCCTGTGCTATTAAATCGCTGAAAAGAATGACCAGCGAGCGCTTGTGGATATTTTCGGCAATCATGTGCAGCGCATCAACCGTGTTGGTCTGTTTCTGCAATTGAGCCTGCTCCTGACGCAGCAAACTGCCCAGTTGATTGTAAAGCAAATCGATGTGAACCGACGACAAACGTGCTTCGGAATGAAATTCAATTTCGTCGGAAAATAGCGAAAGGCCAACTGCGTCGCGCTGTTTCCGGAGCAAATAAATAATGGCTGCAGCTGAATAAACCGAGAATGCCAATTTGTTTATTTTCGACACTTTACCCTTTTCGTATGGGAACAGCATCGATGAAGAGGTATCGATAACCAATTGGCAACGAAGGTTGGTTTCTTCTTCGTACTGCTTTACAAACAAGCGATCGGTGCGGGCAAACAGTTTCCAGTCGAGGTGTTTGGTCGATTCGCCGGTGTTGTACAAACGGTGTTCGGCAAACTCAACCGAAAAGCCATGAAATGGACTTCTGTGCAAACCTGTGATGAACCCTTCAACCACCTCTTTCGAGATAAACTCTAGGTTGTCAAACTGCTGAAACTGCTGTATGTCGAGTAGATTGTTCAAAAATCAGGGATTTGTTATCGGTGGTCAAAATTAAAAATAAAAAAGGCATAAGAACCTCTGTTTCCTATGCCTTTTCTTCCTGAAAATATGCATTAAAGAATTCCTTCAACTTTCGATGCGAGTGTTGTTTTTGGAGCAGCGCCCACGTGTTTGTCAACAACCGAACCATCTTTGAAAAACAAAATGGTAGGAATATTCCTGATTCCAAATTTGGAAGCAATTCCTGGATTGCTGTCAACATCAACTTTGCCAACGACTAACCTTCCGGCGTAGTCTTCTGAAAGCTCCTGAACTACCGGGGCAACCATACGGCATGGTCCACACCACTCAGCCCAAAAATCAACCAGAACCGGCTTATCCGACTGAAGAACCAATTCTTCAAAGTTTGCATCATTAATTTCTAAAGCCATTTTTAAATATTTTTATATGTGAATATTGTAACAAAATCGTAGAAACATCACAAAATTAGCCTAATTAATTTTAAAAGCAAGATCATCATGCGTTTCAAAATAGGCCAGCAATTCATCCGTGATTTCGATCCTTGTATTTCTTGAAAACAGATTAACCATCATTTTTGTTTCGGGATCCCAAATATCAAATTTAAGGAGCGTTTTCCCCTTACTGTTCAGGGTCAGGTCGCACAACTCCGTCACTAATCCATTGGTAAGCGATGGCAACGGGATTTTTATGGTTATGCTTTTAAAGTACTTCTCGCGGATCTCTTCCATCAGCTCTACCCGGTTAACTTTAAATTCGAGCTGGTCGCCCCCAAACCGGTTCTGAACCGAGCCCCGGACCATCAGGAAAAGGCCGGGCTTGCAATATTTGCCAAATTCGACGTAGTCTTTCGCAAAAAAGAACATTTTGTACGAATCGGTATAGTCGGTTAAAACCATGTAGCAGAAAGGTTTTCCGTTTTTACTGAACGACTCGCGGGCTTCGGTCACCATCCCGGCAAAAGTCATTTCGCGCCCTTTCAGCGGCTCAATATTGTTGTTCAGGTCTTTAAACGAAACATCTTTGGTAACCAGCGTTTTTATTTCAATTTTATACTTATCCAGGGGGTGCGACGTCAGGTAAACGCCCACCAGGCTCCGTTCTTTTTCGAGCAGGACCAGATCGGCCCATTCTGGAACCATCGCAGGTTCGGGCTTTTGTACCGATTGAGTTGACATCACTTCACCAAAAAGCGAAGGCTGCATGTTGTTGCTTTCGTATTGCATTTTGTTTCCGTAGCGGGCCAGTTTTTCGATAAAAGACTGGTCGTTCTCGTCAGGAGCAAAATACTGGCTTCGGGTATGCTGTTTGAACGAGTCGAAAGCCCCGGCCATGGCCAGCGCTTCAAGGTTCTTTTTGTTGACTGACTGAAGGTTTACCCGTTCCACAAAATCGTAAATATCTTTGAATTCGCCACCCTTCCGTGCTTTGATGATGTCCTGAACTGCACCCTCGCCCACCCCTTTTATGGCAGCCATTCCGAAACGCACGTTCCCGGCTTTGTTTACCGTGAATTTGGCGTAACTTTCGCTCACATCGGGGCCAAGCACATTCATATTCATGCGCTTGCATTCTTCCATCAGTTTCGTGATTTCGGTGATGTTGCTCAAGTTTCGGCTCATGTTGGCAGCCATAAATTCGGCTGGGTAATGCGCTTTCAGGTAACCCGTTTGGTAAGCCACCGCTGCATAACAAACCGAGTGCGATTTGTTGAAAGCGTAACTGGCAAATGCTTCCCAGTCTTTCCATATTTTGTCGATCAGCTTGCCCGGATCTTTGCCTCCTTCGGTACAGCCTTCAATAAATTTCGGGTTCGCCAGGCAACCGTCGTGAAACTTCACTTTCAGCTTATCCATCATCGCAATCATCTTTTTACCCATCGCTTTCCGGAGCGAATCGGAATCGCCACGGGTAAACCCGCCCAATGCCCTCGACTGAAGCATTACCTGTTCCTGGTATACGGTAATCCCGTAGGTATCTTTCAGGTAAGGTTCCATCAACGGCGAATCGTATTCAATTTTCTCCTGGCCATGTTTTCGCTTGATGAACGAAGGGATGTACTCCATTGGTCCCGGACGGTACAAAGCGTTCATCGCCACCAAATCCTCGAAACGGTTCGGCTTCAGGTTGCGAAGGTGCTTTTTCATCCCGGGCGACTCGAACTGGAAGATCCCGGTGGTATCGCCATTACTAAAGAGCTCGAAAGTGAGCGGATCGTTCTCCGGAAGATGATCCATGTCTATGGTTATTCCACGCGAAAGCTTAATGTTTTCGATGGTCTCCTTGATGATCGAGAGGGTTTTCAAGCCAAGGAAGTCCATCTTCAGCAGGCCGATGTCTTCCACAAAATGCCCGTCGTACTGGGTGGTCAGCAGGTTATCGTCGTCCTTGGTGGGCATCACCGGAATATGGTCGGTCAATGGGTCGCGGCTGATCAAAATCCCGCAAGCATGAATACCGGTCTGACGAACCGAACCTTCGAGCGTTTGCGCAAACTTCAGGGTAGTGCGAATCAGTTCGTTGGAAGAATTCAGTTCCTGTTTCAACTCCGGGCTATCCTTAAACGCAATGTTGAAGTTCATCTTCGGGGCGTCAGGAACCAGCTTGGTCAAACGGTCGGCTTCCTGAAGCGGCAATTTCAGCACCCGCGCCACATCTTTGATCGCCGATTTGGTAGCCATTGTACCGAAAGTACAGATGTGTGCCACCTTGTCGGCTCCATATTTTTTGGTTACATAGTCGAGAACTTTCTGGCGGCCATCATCATCGAAATCGATATCCACGTCGGGCATCGAAATACGGTCGGGATTCAGGAATCGTTCGAACAGCAAATCGTATCGCATCGGGTCGATGTTGGTAATCCCAACACAGTACGAAACCACCGATCCGGCAGCCGAACCACGGCCCGGCCCAACCAAAACGTCCATCCGGCGGGCTTCGTTAATAAAATCCTGAACAATGAGGAAATACCCCGGAAAACCCATCTTTTTTATAGTGCTCAATTCGAACTCAATACGCTCGCGCACGTCGTCCGAAAATGGTTCCCCATAGCGGAGCCTGGCTCCATCCCAGGCCAGGTGTGCCAGGTAATCGGCTTCAAATTTTACCCTGACAACTTTATCGTATCCACCGATAGATTTAAACCAATCTTCGGTGAATTCTTCAATTAGCATCGCTTCGGTAAACTTGTTTCGGTAATCTTCTTCTTTCCCAAAATCTTCCGGGATCGGGAAAACCGGCATAATAGGCGAAGAATTCAGGTTGTATGCTTCAATTTTATCGTTGATTTCCTGTGTATTGGCCAGGGCTTCGGGCACATCGGCAAACAAAGCGTTCATTTCGGCGGTGGTTTTAAACCACTCTTGCTTGGTGTAGCGCATCCGGGTAGGGTCGTCCAAATCCTTGCCGGTATTCAAACAGATCAGCAAATCGTGTGCATCGGCATCTTCCTGGTTGATGAAATGACTATCGTTGGTGCAAATTATCTTCACGTCGTGCTTTTTGGCCAGCTCCAGAATTTTGGCATTCACCAGCACCTGATTTTCGTAGACATTCTGCCTCATTTCAGGCAATTCGGAAGGATGGCGCTGCAATTCGAGGTAAAAATCTTCACCAAAAATGGATTTGAACCACTGAATGGTATCGTCGGCATCCTTCATGTTTCCGGCCATGATGTGCTGTGGAACTTCGCCTCCCAGGCAAGCAGAAGAAACAATCAACCCTTCACTGTATTTCTCCAGAATCTCTTTATCGATACGCGGTTTGTAATAAAAGCCCTCGGTATATGCCAGAGACACCAACTTGAGCAGGTTACGGTAACCCACCAGGTTCTTGGCCAGCAAAATAAGGTGATAACCCGAACGGTCAACCTTCGCGTCTTTTTTGTTGTGACGCGATTGTTCAGCCACGTATGTTTCGCAGCCAATAATGGGTTTAATTCCTTCCTTTTTGCACACATCGTAAAACTCTTTGGAGCCAAACATGTTGCCATGGTCGGTCAGCGCCAGCGCAGTCATGCCGTCGCGTTTGGCTTTGGCAATCAGCCCGCGGACACTGGCAGCACCATCCAAAATGGAATATTGTGAGTGAACGTGTAAATGTGTAAAAGGAATCATACCAATAAGTTATATCAATAGGTTCTTTCTCCTGAAACTGAAATTTCAAAAAAGTAAAGTTACCATTTTCGATACCTGAAAGTAGGGTTGTTGATAAAATGTGGGAAAGTAGATTTCGATGTAAATTATTCCATGACCATTTTCACTTTAAGCAATCCGATAGTTAAATATTCCAGCCTAGACATAAATGTTTCGGAATACGAACAATTGGGAACACAGAAAAATATTTTGAAGCAGGCAAATCCAGAACAAATAAGATTTGAAAAGAACAGAATCTGACATTGGTTATTTTACCATAATGCGCTGAATATTAACATTGAAGAGTTAATAAAAAAATAATGAAATAAAATTTAATCGATATTTAATATTAAAAAAATTTGTTTATTTACGTTAGAAAATAATCGTGAAGTATGAGCGATAAGTTTGAAATGGTAAGATGTCTGCGTGAGGGAAGAGATTGCCAGGAGCACCGCCTGGTAATTAACAGAGGTTTCAATGAATCGGATAGTTTTCTTATAAACAAGGAATACTCCATGTCTATTTTAACTTTAAAAGATGCCTATTATAAAACCACTGAATTGCAAGAAACCTCTTGCGCCCAATGTGCTGAATTGTTTAGGTGTACTATAACTAAATCGTTAGAATCTATCTATGATGATTTGCATAGAATGACCAAAGGCTTTTTTGGAACTAAACGCTATCAATCGAGTTACGAGCTGGTTTGTAATGTTTTAGCAGAAATAAAAAAAGAAAATTAAGCAGGACTCCTCCTCCAAGTCTTAGAGAATCAGGTTACACTTCAGTTTTTTACTTTAACTTTTAATGGTGACTCTTTGCGTTTTATTACCTCATTCTTAGAAATTCAATAAACGGTTTCGCTTCTATCATTGAGCATCTACTACAGCAATGGTTATCATGTTAACGATTTCGCGCACCGAACATTCGGTCGGCACCACATGTATCGGTTTTTTCATGCCCATCAGAATTGGGCCGATGGCTTCTGCCCCACCAATTTCCTGTATCAGCTTATAAGCGATATTGCCTGAAGTCAGATTTGGAAAAATGATGGTATTTACATCTCGGTTTTCCAGACTGGTAAATGGAAATTTTTGACTTCGCAGCTCTTTATTGAGTGCAAAATTCATTTGGATTTCCCCGTCTACAATTAATTCAGGATGATTTTTATGCAGATAATCAACTGTTTGCCGCACCCTGTCCAAGGTTTTGGTATGTTCCGACGATTTAACCGAACCAAAGTTTGAGTAGGATACCATCGCGATAATAGGTTCAATATTGAATTTCCTGACTTCATCAGCAGTCAATAAGGTTGTTTCAACAAGTGTTTGAACATCGGGGTCAAGGTTAACCGTGGTATCGGCAAAGAAAAGCGGCCCTTTCTTTGTCATCACGATATACATACTGGAAATATGGTTCAGGTTTGGCTTTGGCCCGATTAATCTCAAAGCAGGCCCCATTACATCACCATAATGGCTTGTAACACCCGAAATCATGGCATCGGCCATTCCTGTATCGACCATCATAATGCCAAAATAATTGCGATTGAACGTTAATTCGTTCGCTTCTTCAAGGGTAATTCCTTTACGTTGACGTTTCTGCCAGATTAAACCGGCAAAGGAATTCCTGATCTCATCACTTTCTTTCGCATGTGGATCGATAATTGAAATGTCATTTAAATCGAAATGATTTTTGGAGATCAGTTGTTTGATTTCTTCCACATTCCCCAGCAATACCGGGATGGCAATGCCATCGTGCTGTACTTCGTTGACAGCCCGGAGAACCTTCAGGTTATTCCCCTCGGCAAATACTATTTTCTTCGGATTTTGTTTAGCTCTAACGACAAGGCCATGCAACAACTGGTTATCTAAGCCCATTCGTTGACTCAGTTCAAGTTTATATTGCTCCCAGTCTTCGATTGGCTTGCGCGCCACTCCGCTGTCCATCGCCGCCTGGGCAACTGCCGGAGCAACAGTATAAATAAGTCGCGGATCGAGCGGCTTCGGGATAATATATTCCCTGCCAAAGATCAGGTTCGTCACATTGTATGCTTTGCTTACACTTTCAGGAACTGCTTCTTTGGCAAGCCGGGCAAGGGCATAAACGGCTGCCAGTTTCATTTCTTCATTGATACAGGTTGCCCGGACATCGAGCGCTCCCCTAAATATATAAGGAAACCCAAGCACATTGTTTACCTGATTCGGAAAATCGGAACGACCAGTTGCCATAATCAAATCAGTACGCACCGACATGGCTTCATCGTAAGGTATTTCAGGATCAGGGTTGGCCATGGCAAAAATGATCGGGTTTTTAGCCATCGACATCACCATTTCTTTCGAAACTAAGTTGGCTTGCGATAAACCCAGGAATATATCGGATTCAGCCATTGCTTCTGCAAGGGTTCGAACATTCCTATGGGTAACAAACGCAGCTTTATATTTATTCAAATCATTTCGGTCAGCACGGATTGCCCCTTTCGAATCGAGCATAATCATGTTTTCTTTCTTTGCGCCAAGCGAAATGATTAAATTAGCACAAGCAATAGCGGCCGCTCCGGCTCCGCTAATTACAATTTTGGCTTCATCAAGCTTCTTTCCCGACAATTCAAGCGCATTGATTATCCCTGCGGAACAAATAATAGCTGTTCCATGCTGATCATCGTGCATCAGAGGAATCTGCACTTCGCGTTTGAGCCTTTCCTCAACCTCAAAACACTCCGGAGCTTTGAAATCTTCCAGGTTAATTCCGCCAAAAGTGACGGCGATATTTTTGACTGTTTCGACAATTGCATCCACATTTTTGTTGTCAATTTCAATATCGAAAACATCAATATCGGCAAATATTTTAAACAGGAAGCCTTTGCCCTCCATGACCGGTTTGCCTGCACCTGCGCCGATATCGCCCAATCCAAGTACTGCTGTTCCGTTTGAAATGACAGCGACGAGATTGCCCTTCGAAGTATACTTATAGATATCATCAAAATTCTTTTCAATTTCAAGACATGGATGAGCCACTCCGGGTGAATAGGCCAATGAAAGATCGCGTTGGGTGCTGTGCGGCTTGGTAGTTACCACTTCGAGTTTTCCGGGACGCCCTTCAGCATGATACCTCAGAGCGTCTTCTTTGGTGATTTTTGCCATAACACTAAAATTTTGAAGTTCAATCCACTATTTAGGCAAGACGTAAAATGTATATTAAATATAAGAAGAAATTCTCTGATTATCTATTATTTGGGTTGTAATTTAAAGCAATGAAGATTTGATCTCAGACCAAAAAGGTCTGAATCGCAGATAAACATATCAACTTAAAAAATTAAAGTTTAGCCCGTTGATATTGAAAAGGCCAGACAATGTCGTCATCTAAAAGCCGCGCAGCATGCAGTGCTAGATACGGATACCGAAGTGAGGCTCTTGCGATAATGACAAGATCAGCCAGCCCAACGGATAAAATGTCTTCTGCTTGTTGCACCTCAGTTATCAATCCAACTGCACCGGTTAAGATGCCTGCTTCTTTTTTTATCCGTTCAGCAAAAGCCACCTGATAACCCGGACCAACTGGAATTTTTGCATGAGGCACCATTCCTCCCGACGAACAGTCAATCAGATCAACACCTTGTTCTTTTAAAATTTTTGACAGCTCGACAGCCTCATCGATGTTCCAGCCTCCTTCTGCCCAATCGGTAGCCGATATCCGCACAAACAAAGGAAGGTTCTGAGGCCATTCTGTTTGTACTTCTTTTACTATTTCCAGCAAAAGTCGTATCCTGTTTTCGAAACTACCGCCATAATCATCTGTCCGTTGGTTGCATAATGGTGAAAGGAACTGATGGATCAAATAACCGTGTGCAGCATGTATTTCAATCAATTTATAACCCGACTGAAAAGCCCTTTGCGCAGCAGTTTTAAAATCAGCAACTACCTTCATGATGCCATTTTCATCCAACGCTTGCGGAGCAGTATCTTCCGGATTAAAAGCAATTTCAGATGAAGAAACCGTCATCCAGCCGCCTTCTTCTTTAAGCTGTTTACTCCCTTCCGAAGGTGTGGCACAACTTGCTTTACGCCCGGCATGAGCCAGTTGAATACCGGCAATTGCACCCTGTTTGTGAATAAAAGCGGTAATGCTTTGTAACTTTTCTATATGTTCGTCATTGTACAAACCCAGATCGGCAGGTGTAATGCGGCCTTCGGGTGAAACGGCTGTGGCCTCCTGAATAATTAATGCAGCACCGCCAACAGCGCGACTGCCATAATGTACCAAATGCCAATCATTGGCAAATCCATCCACAGCAGAATACTGGCACATGGGCGAAATGGTAATCCGGTTTTTAAGCGTGATTTCTTTTATTGTAATCGGAGATAATAGTTTTGACTTCATTGAAATTCTTATTTAAGTTGAATACTTTTCAATTCTACTTTAACTCATTTGAAAAATCAACCATTTTTACCCTAAATACCTAAAGGAAAAGGTTAATTTTTCAGCTTTCTCCCTTCAGGGACGGGGTGAAAAAGCTGAAAAATCATTCTCCGAATTGAATCTGTTAAAGTAGAATTAAACTGAAATAACAAATGCCTTCAACCAGAAGTTCTATTCACCGACGATTTCCGAATGACCAACTTTGTATTCAGGATAACCTGGTCTGGTTTTGCGTCCGGATTTTCAATGCAACGAAAAAATAATCGGGCGGCTTCCTGTCCAATCTCAAAAGTCGGGTGAGTAATTGAAGTCAATGCCGGATCGACCACTGTTGAATGAAATTCATCGGTGAAACCAATCAGGGCCACATCTTCAGGAATCCGAAATCCTTGCCGTTTGATTTCTTTCATGGCTGCAAAAGCCACAGTATCATTAATCCCAAAAATAGCATCCGGGCGTTCTGGTAGGTTTAACAACTGGGCAGTTGCTTTAATGGCATCTTTCGAACTCATATTGCATTTTACCAATAAATCAGGATGAAATCCAAGGCCACAACTCTTTAATCCTGAAATATATCCTTGGGTTCGTTCCTGAGAAATATTCAGATGATCCGGACCGGCAATGTAGGCAATCCGGCGAAATCCGTTTTTATAAAAGTGCTTCGTAATTTTCTGTGCCGCATCAATGTTATCAACCACTACAGAAGGGGCTTCGTTAGTCCGGCATACCCGGTCAAAAAACACCAATGGAATATTGTTATTTATCAGCCGATCGAAATGCTCATAGGTTTTTGTTTCCTGACTCAGGCAAACGATCAATCCTTCAACCCGCGTTTTCATCAGGTTTTCGACGGCCTTGATTTCTTTTTGAAGGGTTTCGTTCGACGAGGCAATTAGGATATAATAGCCTTTTTCTTCAGCAATATCTTCAATCCCTGAAATGATAGACGAGTAGAAATGTGTAACCAAATCCGGAACAATTACCCCGATCATACGGGTGGCTTGTTTCAGCAAACCCATGGCAAGCGGGTTGGGTGTGTAATTTAGCTCCGCGGCCAGTTTCTGGATTTTTTTAGTCATATCCGGACTAATATCCGGATGATTGTTGAGCGCACGGGAAACCGTCGAAATGGAAACTCCGATTTCGTGTGCTATATCTTTTAAAGAAACGTGACTCTTGCCCTTTTCCATAGTTGCGAAACAAAACTATTCTCCAACACAAAGCTAACAGAATATTCAGGAATTTAGTTATCAGTAATCAGTCGCAGTCTTCAAATCGGTCCTTCAATAAATCAGTCCATCTGTCATTGGAAAATGTTCCTCAACATTTTTTTTGAAGCGCAAACCTTTGCGCAAACCTTTGCACTATTTTATTGAATTTGAACGTATTGTGAGGTTATTTTTTATACTGATATTTGCATTAGATAATAAAAAAGCAAGAACCTGATTCTTTCAATATCAGCACTTTAATAAGAATAGGATCAGACAATCTGAAACTTTGTGTAACATTAAAAACATAGAAAATGAAAAGAATTGTAGTAGCCGGAGCCGGTGGTTTTATCGGTGGCCATTTAGCCAGGAAACTGAAAGACATGGGAAATGATGTACGTGCGGTTGATAAAAAACCAATGAATCAATGGTATCAGGTTCATACCGACATCGATAATCTCGTACTTGATTTGAACAGCAAAGAAAATTGCTACACTGCCCTAAACGGATATAACGAAGTATTCAACCTGGCTGCCGACATGGGCGGAATGGGTTTCATCGAAACACACAAAGCTGAATGTATGTTGAGTGTTTTAATCAATACTCACCTGTTAATGGCTGCTAAAGATTTAGGTATCGACCGCTTCTTTTATGCCTCTTCGGCTTGTGTTTACAATGGCGAAAAACAAAAGGAAACTGATAATCCAGGATTGAAAGAATCTGACGCTTACCCAGCGCAGGCAGAAGACGGTTACGGATGGGAAAAACTTTTCTCAGAACGGATGTGTCGCCACTTCCGTGAAGATTACGGAATCAACACCCGTGTTGCACGTTTCCACAACGTTTACGGACCTCACGGAACCTGGGATGGTGGTCGCGAAAAAGCGCCGGCAGCTATGTGCCGCAAAGTATTGGAAGCCGAATTATACGGAAAAGATGAAATCAACATTTGGGGCGACGGCGAACAAACCCGCAGTTTCATGTACATTACCGATTGCGTTGAAGGTATCCTCAAAATCATGTATAGCGACATTATTGAACCGATGAACCTGGGAAGCAGCGAAATGGTTTCAATTAATGAATTGGTTGACATTGTTGAGAAAATTGGCAACATCAAACTGAAACGGACTTACGACCTAGCTGCGCCCAAAGGTGTTCGTGGCCGTAACAGCGATAATACTATGATTCTTGACCTGTTGAAATGGGAACCAAGTTTGCCACTTGCAACAGGGATGAAAGAAACCTACGATTGGATCAAAACTCAAATGGTCAGCGGAGGAATTAAATAGATTGGAAAGCTGTCAATAGTCATTGGGAAAAACTCAAATCAGGGTTTTCCTGATGACTAATGACGATTTGCTTCTGATGTTTGTTCATATTTTAATTCATTTTCCGTTAATCTTATGAGTGATAAAAAAGTATTGGTCAGTGGCTGTTACGACCTTCTTCATGCCGGACACGTTGCCTTTTTCAAAACGGCATCACAATACGGTAAACTGTATGTCAGCGTTGGCCAAGACGAGAACCTATTCAAACTAAAAGGCAAAAAACCTTATTTCTCGCAGGAAGAGCGTGTTTACATGGTTGGCGCTGTTAAATATGTGACTGAGGCTTTTGTTTCAACCGGCATGGGAATGCTCGACTTTGAAGAGGACATGAAACGCCTGAAACCTGACCTGTTCATTGTGAATACCGACGGTTTCACCGAAGGTAAAGCCCGTATATGCAAAGAAAACAACGTTGAATTGGTTGTTCTGGAACGTATTCCTGAAGAAGGATTGCCCGCACGGTCAAGTTCAAGTTCAAAAAAAGAGCTTCAATTTCCTTACCGCGTTTGTATTGCCGGAGGTTGGATGGATCAACCGTGGGTTTCCAAGGTTCATCCCGGATCGGTAGTGGTTGCTCAAATCTGGCCCACCATCGAATTCAACGATCGCTCCGGAATGGCCACCAGCTCGCGCAAAGTAGCCAATGAAATTTGGGGAGGCCAGATTCCTGAAGGTGATCCGATTCGGAATGCCCAACTTTTATTTGGAGCTGAAAATCCTCCTGGGAGCCAATACATTTCAGGATCGCAAGACCAGCTTGGAATCCTGGTTCCAGGTGTCAGCCGCTTAGATTATGACGGTAATTACTGGCCTGCGAACATTGAAAACACCTTCGATAAAGAAACCTGCGAATGGCTTTCCAGTGTTTTGCACTTGATCCCGATGTCGCCTCGCCCGAATGGGTACGATCCGTTGGTCGATCAAAACTTGAAACCCGAATATGTGAAAGAATTGGGCGATGCCGGACTGAAATGTTACGAGGCTATTCTCTCAAAAAGTGTTAACTTGCTTGGCGAATCGATGACTGAGACTTTCTATGCCTGGAAGAAAATACTTCCGAATACAGTTCCTGAATGGGTTCTGGAAGAAATGGAAAGCAAATACATCGGTAAATATCCGGGTGCAATAACTTCAGGTTGTGGTGGCGGATATGCCGTTGTTGCTTCGGAAGAAGCCATCGAAGGCGCATTAAAAATTAAAGTTCGCTACTAAAAATGACACAAATGAGTAAATTTCATTGTTTGATAATGGCCGGTGGATCTGGCACACGTTTTTGGCCAAGAAGCCGCAAGGCAAATCCCAAACAGTTTCTGACGATCTTCGGAAACGAGTCGCTGATTCAGGCTACCATCAGCCGTTTTGCCAATTTCATTCCCGACGAAAGTATTTACGTAGTTTCAAACAAAGGGCAAAAAGAGGTTTTGGAACAACAAACTTCGAGGCTTCCAAAAGAAAATCTGATTTACGAACCGGTCGGTAAAAATACGCTTCCGGCAATTGGACTTGCTGCGTTGTTTATTGCCAAAAACGATCCTGACGGAATCATGATTGTTTCTCCGGCCGACCACCTGACCCAAAACGATAAGCTTTTTCAGGAAACCATTGAATCGGCTGCAAAAATAGCCGAGGAAAAGAATGGAATTGTGACCATCGGTATTACACCGAATGCACCTGCAACAGGCTATGGTTACATCGAAATTGCCGATGAAATCAAAATTGGCCAGACCATCAAATCGTTTGCAGTCAATCGCTTCGTGGAAAAGCCAAATCTGGCAACTGCTCAGTCTTATGTCGACTCCGGAAAATTTTTCTGGAATGCCGGGATCTTTGTTTTTAAAGTTTCGGTCTTTCTGGAAGCCGTTCAAAAATACGCTCCAAATCTGTATGCTGACTTGCAAAAAATCGCAGAAACGATCGGGACTGCAAGCTACGAAGAGGTTCTGGACAAAATCTACAATCAGGTCGATTCAATTTCAATTGACTACGGGATTATGGAGAAAGCCGATAATGTTTTTCTGGTGCAGGGCGATTTCGTATGGAACGATCTGGGAAGTTGGGAAGAAGTTTACAAATACGATCCAACGAAAGATGAAAACCAGAATGCACATGTGGGTGAGGTTATTTTTCAGGATACCAAAAACTCGTACGTTTATGCTCCGGGCAGCTTAGTTGCTGTTGTTGGAATGGATGATGTGATTGTCGTGAAGGACGGCGATACCATTTTGGTTTGTAAACGCGATCAGGCTGAGGAAATCAAAGGCGTGGTGGCTGAAATTACCAAACGAAAATTGGATCAGTACCTGTAAATCACTGCATTTTTTGCGATGCTGAAATAAGCTCAGCGAACACTCTCTATATTGTTATAGACTCTCCTTTTTAGGAGAGTTTCACTATACCTATCTCTTTACCTTAATGAAATATTGAATTTAAATCTAACTCTAACACAATGGAAACTAATCTATTCAAAAAAATCAAGCTGACGGGTTTACTCATTATTGTACTTGGGTTGTCAGTTTCGGCGCAACCGAAAAAAGCACTACCTGCAAAATTTACAACTACCGATGAGTCGTTCAAAGAGTATCAATATCCTGAATGGTTTCGCGATGCCAAATTCGGAATCTGGGCGCATTGGGGGCCACAGGCTGTTCCTCGCGAAGGCGACTGGTATGCCCGGAACATGTACATTCAAGAAGGGAAATGGGAATCGCGGCAATACGAAGATCACCTTAAAAAATACGGGCATCCGTCAAAATTTGGATACAAAGACATTATACCGCTCTGGAAAGCCGAACGCTGGGATCCTGAAAAACTGATGGCTTTGTACAAAAAAGTAGGCGCCAAATATTTTGTGAGCATGGGAACTCACCACGACAACTTCTTCCTGTGGAACTCGAAACTTCACAAATGGAATTCGGTAAACATGGGTCCGAAAAAGGACGTTGTTGGACTTTGGCAACAAGCTGCGAAGAAAGAAGGACTACGTTTTGGCGTTTCTGAACATCTGGGCGCCAGTTACACCTGGTTTCAAGCTGCCCGTGGCGCCGACAAAACCGGGCCAATGGCCGGAGTTCCTTACGATGGAAACGATGAACAATATGCCGATTTGTACCACAAAAAAACTGCTGCTGACGATAAAGATTGGCTGACAAAAGATCCTGAAAATCAGAAAGACTGGTTGGCCAAAATCACCGAGCTGATTGACATGTACCATCCTGATTTGCTTTATTCTGACAGTGAATTGCCTTTTGGCGAAGTCGGACGAACCATGCTGGCGCATTACTACAATCAGGATATGACCCAAAACGGTGGAAAACTCAATGCTGTTTACACTGCTAAATTACGTCCGTCACAAGGGCGCTGGGTGCAGGATGTTGAACGTGGAGCATTGGATTCAATCAGCCCGTTCCCATGGCAAACCGACACCTCTATTGGCGACTGGTACTACCGCACCGGCCAAAAATACATGACCGGAACCGAAGTCATCCAAATGTTGGTTGATATTGTAAGTAAAAACGGCAACTTGCTCCTCAACGTCGTTCAAACTCCGGAAGGCGACCTTGAACCGGATGTGCTAAATATTCTGGACGAAATTGCACAATGGACACCGGCAAACGGCGAAGCCATTTATGGAACCCGCCCATGGAAAATTTATGGAGAAGGCCCGTCAACCTCAAAAAATCAGGAGAAAGGAACATTTGGAGGAGTAAAAGATGTGCGTCCGTACGAGTCGAACGATATTCGTTTTACGACCAAAGGAGAAACTCTTTATGCTTTCTGCATGAGCAAACCTTCGGGTGACATAAAAATTACTTCGCTGGGAAAAAATTCAAAAGTGAACAGCAAAACTGTTTCTTCGGTTAAAATACTCGGAAGCAAAGAGAAACTGACATGGAAACAAGAAGGTGACGCGTTAGTAATTAATAAACCAACCCGATTGCCCGAATGGCAGGTGGCTACTTTGAAAATCGAATTCAAGAAATAGTTTTTTTAGATAAAGATAAAATGCTGAAATGCCCGCAGGAACACATTTGTTGCTGCGGGCATTTTCAATTCTATTATCTGAGATTCAACGTTTATTAGCTATTTTTCATTTGCTGAACTTTTCAATTCCAACGACTTGTTTCCCTGAAATCATTCGGCACAGATAAGTTCCTTTCGGAAGCAAATTCACATTCAGGCTGATCTGCTCACCGGATTCAACATTGTACAACTTTTGAAGAGAAACTCTCCGTCCGGAAATATCACAAATTTCGATCTGCAATTCTTTCAGGCTGCTTCCGGAGTATTGAATATACAAAACGTCAGTGATCGGATTTGGGAAAAGCTTCGTTGAAGTGATAACCTGATCAGGATTCAGATAAGTTGCCAGCATTTTTAGCGAAATATTTTCGCTGTAAACCACATTTCCTGAAGCATCTTTCAAAATCAGATTTGATTCTTTGACACCACAATTAATTGAATTAAGTGGAATGCTGTCGCTCCTTACAATAGTTCCGTCGCAAAGCCGCCATTCAACCGTGTAATTTTTGTCGATCAGGTCGTACTGAACCTGCCAGTTGTCGCGGGTACCAGTAATGTACCAGTTAATTGGGACTTCGGTAACCGTTCCATCCGAGTTAAAAATAAATGTTCCAGAAACGATGGTTCCATCCGGAGTTAAGGCTTTTACAGAATAGCTTTGAGTTGGGCAAAGCCCTTTTACTTCCTGACCTTCAACGCCATTTGACCAAACGTAATGGCTGGCATTAATGACAGAATCTTTCAGGTAAACCTGGGCCATGGCATATCCGGCACACGACGACATTTGTGGTGGAAAACTTGACTTAAAGTGCATGGCGTAATTATTCACGTCAGGTTTTTCCGAATAAACGGTGTCAACTTTTGGCTCAGTCACATAAATTACTTCGCACCAAGTGCTTGAGCAACTATCGGCTGTATAAATGGTCAGACAAACTTTTTGTGTAGGTTTCTGAAAATCGAAACTGACCAATGGCTCAGCTGCGGTGCTGGTTGTGCCATCTTCAAATTGCCAGATCCGACTTACCACTTTTCCTTCCGAGGCATCGATCAATTTATATGGAATAACTTCAGGAATGCTAATCACATCCGCAGGACGATAATATTTAAACCATGCATGACAACTAGTTGAAGGTTCAACCGGTGGACTTGTATTCATGTAAATATTGATGGTTTCCCAATAGGAAGCGAGGCAGCCAGAAGAGGTTTTTACCGTGAGGCAAACCTTTCGGAATGGATTTGGATCGGCAAGCGGATCAATGTTAAGCGGAAAGTTAAAGATATGAGTTGGATTGGCTTCAGTACTCGTATTCCCATCGCCAAAATCCCATTTCCATTCAGTAGCTTCGGGCGTTGCTTTCGAATAAAAATCTAGAACCAGGGCCGGAACCAGGGTTTTAATGTTGTAGTTTGCTGTATAGCCAAAGCCTGTATAGCATTTAGCCGGATCAACAATCGGAATATTTGGATCAATAATATAAACCGCATCGCAGAAGGTATCCATACATTTATTCTTTCCTGAAACAGTAAGGCAAACTTTGCGTTCTGTTTGTTTGAGGTCGAAAGTAACTGTTGGCTCTTTCTCTGTACTGGTTTTTCCATTGTCGAACTGCCAGGAGTATGTCAGAGAATCACCTTCAGAAAGGTTTGTCAACTGAAAAGAGGCTGTTCCCCCGACTGCATCATACGCAGTTTGATAGTATTTGAATCCAGCTTTACAATCGGGAGCCACGTATGGAGTTCCATCCATAATATTGATTGTTTCAGAATAAAAGCTTTTACACGCGTCAGAAGTCAAAACTGTCAGACTAACTGTGCGGTAAGGACTCATTTTCACGTTTGGGCCGCTTTGTGGGTGGTTAAAAATGAACATCGGGTTTTGCTCGCGGCTGGTATTCCCATCGCCAAAATCCCAATACCATTCTTTGACCAATCCTTCAGACTTGTCGTAAAAATTAATGGCTGTGGCTGGCAAAAGTGTCATTATCTGGGTATTCACCGCATATTTAAATTGAGCCTTACAATTGCCATTGGTGACGTTGGTTTGTGCGCTGGTCATCAGGCCAGACAAAATCAGTACAAAAAGTAAAATTTTTCTCATACAGACAGTTTTTGAATATTGATATTAACTAGACGAAACATGGTGGTAAAAGGTTGCGTGACAGTGGAAAAGAACATGGAGCATGGAGCCCGAAGTCCGCAAAAGTTATTGAAATCAAAACCATGCCTGATTTTTGAGGATTTAGCTTTGGTTAAAGAAACAGGCTGTTCCAAAAAAGATCACCATCAAGGCTATTTTGAACATTCAGACTTCAAAACACATCAGCTAAAGCAGTGATTAAATGGTTATTTCAATTATCTTCCAGAAGGATAAAAACAGAAAAAATGCAAAACACAAAATTAAAAGTGTACATTTGGGGAAAATACTGAATTGGGAATAAGCACATTTATTCGCTTTTTTAGATTGACATTATATTTGCACCTAAAATTAAATTGAAACATGAGTAGATCACAGGAATCGTTCAACAAAAAAGAAGTAAGAAACAAGAAAGAGAAAAAGAGAAAAGATAAAGAAATTAAGAAACAGAACAGGAAGGAAAACGACAGAGGGAGCAGTTTGGACGACATGATCGCCTACGTCGATGAAAATGGCATGATCACTTCAACCCCTCCTGATCCCACAAAAAAAATAGCTGTCAAATTAGAAGATATTGAGATTAGCATACCTAAGAGCGATCCAAATCAAATAATCGATCCGATCAGAAAAGGCTCGGTAACTTTCTTCAACAACACAAAAGGGTTCGGGTTTATCCGCGATTTGGAAACTCAGGAAAGCGTTTTTGTGCATGTAAACAACCTGCTTGAAGACATTAAAGAAGGTAATCTCGTTAATTACGAAGTAGAGATGGGACAAAAAGGACCAACTGCCGTTCAGGTAAAACTTTACAAAGAACCTAAGCCTGCTGCCGTTCAAGCTCCACAGCCACCACAAGCTCCAACGGAATAATCAAACTTATACTGAGAACCAGCTATTCAGCCTGATGTGGGCTGAGTAGAACTTTCTCGGTCTTCTGTTTTTCGCTGGTCACCACATTTACCAGATAGATTCCGCTTTTCAGGTTACTGACATTGATACGCGAATCGCTCCCGGTTAATTCACAAGATCTCACAAGCCTTCCGCTCAAGTCAACAATCCGCAGAGTTCCCTTTCCCAAATATTCAGGAAGTAAAATTCGGATACTATTGTATTTAGCCTCCGGAATAATCTGAATATCAGCAAGCAGCGAAACGTGCAGCACCTGATTTACAACATCCGCTTTGGCAATCAACCATTTGTCGGGGTCGAACTCGATTTTGTCAACTGCACTTTCGGCTATTGTAAACTCCTGATTCTGGATTGTATTATAAAGTCGCAAGTCGGTATATTTCCCGTTTTTCCAAACCCTGACCGGAATATGCATCTCGAAAAACCCGACCGACGAATTTGAGGAAGACTGACTGATCCGCAACTTTTGCTTCCCGAAATCGCCATAATCAGTATAGTAGGTAAGCCGGTAAATTGGGTATCCTTCGCCATAATACCAGTCCTTGAAAAACTCTGTAAACGAAGTGTCGGCAGCTGCCTCCATGTGTTTCACCAGTTTCTCCTGAGTAGCAAAACCATTCGCAATTTCCGGATCTTTCAGATAATTCTTCAGCCCTTTGAAGAACAGGGAATCGCCCATTTCCCACCTCAGCATATGCAGCAGATAAGCTCCTTTTGAATACGATAGCCGGCCATTGAAAATCCGGTTGACTTCGGTAGTATCGGACACATATACCGAACCATCTGGCCAGGAAGTAATCTTATTGACTTGAATGTCTTTCCACGACGACCAATACTGGCCATTCAGCAAATTCTCGTAAACCAATCCGGTAAGGTAAGTTGCAAAACCTTCGTTTAACCAGATATCGTGCCAGCTGGCCAGTGTAATGTAATCACCAAACCACTGGTGAGCCATTTCGTGGGCAACCAGTTCAAACTCCAGATGAGTCATAAAACTCATTGTTTGGTGTTCCATTCCCCCACCCCAGCCAAATTGCGCATGTCCGTATTTTTCGCTGGCAAATGGATAGGTCATAAATTTCGAATTGTAGAACGAAAGAATACTCAGTGTTTCAGCCGATTTGCTTTTTGCAGTAGCGAAGTATTCCGGATAAATGTAATTGAGAACTTCGATCTTTTTCCCGTTGGGCAAATCCAAAAAGTCGGAATAGGTTTGATAATTCGTAACCGCAATGCCAATCAGGTAGGTGGCTATCGGAAACCTGTGCGACCAATGAGCCGTGCGATTTTGTCCTGATATCTTGTCGCTGATCAATTTACCGTTACTGGCGGACAAGTATTGCTGCGGACAAGTGATGTAAACATCAATCGAATCAATTTTATCTGCCAGACTTTGCTTACAAGGCCACCAATCTTTTGCCCCATAAGGTTCTGACAATGTCCAAATAATAGGATCAGTATTGTGTTTCGAAGACACAAACGAACCCATGCCGTTCTGAAGAGGCGCACCGTGATAAAAAACCTCAAAAGAACCAACCGTGCTTTTACTCGCGATCGAAGGTAAAGTAATGTTGATTTTGTTTGCTGAATGCTGAAAAGCAATCTTCTTCTGGTTATACTGAACGGAATCAACATTCATCACATCAGCCAAATCAAACTGAACCTGAGCGACGTCGTCTTTCAGGAATTTCACGGATGAGAAGACCGATCCGGAAATATAATTTACAGCCGGATCAACCGTAAAATTAAGCCGTTGATAAATCACATCAATAGAAGCATAACCGGCTGATTCCGTAAATCCGGCTGATTTCTGATAAACACGGCTGTCGTTAAAAGCTGCCTTATCATTAAAATCAGGATCGGGAGACTGCGCCCGAACCACCTGAGCTGCAAGAACCAAAATCAGAAAGATTAATTTCTTCATCGTACAAAAATTGATACCAATCAACGAATGTACTAATTAACATTCAGGCATTAATGTCAGTTCAAATAAAAAGCCAGGCAATCTGAGATTCAGTCTGCCCGGCCATGGTCTGTTTTCTGTACTTGTAATTCTTTTCTGATCGGCTTTATTTTCAACAAAACTACCTCTCAATTGTGTGAAACGATGTCAAAAAGAAACAACAAACCAAAAAGAATCTGAAATTTTGTTAATCAGGTTAAATCTGAATCCGTTTTGGCAAATAGATGTCATAATAAATCCATGTTTCGAAAAATGTTTGCTACCTTACCTTGAAATTTAAAAAGTCCAAACAATGGCAAAGAATAAAAAACATAAACTAGAGAAACTGGTAGAATCGTTTAATAAACCAAAACTCAAAAATGCAATCCTGACCGTTTTTTACGATAATCCGGAACGAACATACAACTACAAACAAATAGCTGAACTGCTCAAGATTAAAGATCCTGAAATTACCAAACTGGTTTTTGTGGTACTCGAAGAACTGACCGAAACCAAGAACCTGCATAGCGTTCAGCGTGGGAAATACAAACTGCAATCAAGCAGTAAAGCCATTTTGGGGAAAATTGAAATACAGCCCCAGGGATTTGCTTATGTGCTTTCCGAAGAGTTTGAAAATCCGATTTTGGTATCGAGCCGGAACCTGAACCACGCCATGGAAGGCGACAAGGTTAAGGTTCAATTGTTCGCCATTCGCAAAAAGCAACAGGTAGAAGGCGAAGTGGTTGAAATTGTGGAACGTGCAAAATCTACTTTTGTCGGAACCATTTCCAAATCGAACAATTATGCCTTTTTCATTCCTTCCGGAAAAACCGGATTCGACTTATTTATCCCGAACGAAAAGCTGAACGGTGCGAAGGATGGACAAAAAGCAATCGCCAAAATCACGGAATGGCCAGCCCGCGCCAAGAATCCATTTGGCGAAATTATTGAAGTGCTGGGTAATGTTGGCGACAACAACACCGAAATGCACGCAATTTTGGCTGAATACGATTTGCCTTTACGGTTTCCTGAAAATGTGCTGAAAGCAGCCGAAAAAATACCTGACGAAATTCCGGCAGAAGAAATCCTTCGCCGACGCGATATGCGTGGAGTAACCACATTTACCATCGACCCGAAAGATGCCAAGGATTTTGACGACGCTCTTTCGATCCAAAAGCTCGAAAATGGGTTCTGGGAGATTGGCGTTCACATTGCCGATGTTTCTTATTATGTGACCCCGGGAACGATCCTTGACGACGAAGCCTACGAACGCGCCACATCGGTCTATCTGGTCGATCGTGTGGTTCCTATGCTTCCTGAAAAATTGTCGAACGGCGTATGTTCTTTGCGCCCGAATGAAGACAAGCTTTGCTTTTCAGCCATTTTTCAGCTCGACGACGAAGCCCAAATTCACCACCAATGGTTTGGCCGCACAGTGATTCATTCGGACAAACGATTTGCCTACGAAGATGCACAAGCTATTATCGAGACAGGCGATGGCGAACTCAAGGACGAAGTGCTTTCGATGAACCAATTGGCTGTTAAACTGCGCGAAGCCCGTTTTAAACACGGATCGATTGCTTTTGAGCGGGTCGAGGTCAAATTCGACATTGACGAAAACGGCAAACCGCTTTCGGTGTATTTCAAAGAAGCCAAAGAAAGCAACCAACTGGTTGAAGAATTTATGCTTTTGGCCAATAAACGGGTTGCCGAATTCATTGGTAAAACCGACGATAAACGGGCAGCCCGGACATTTGTTTACCGTATTCACGACAAGCCAGACCCCGACAAACTGATGAATTTCAATCATTTCATTCACAAGTTTGGTTACGGGTTGCAGTTGGGAACACCAGGTCAGATTTCAAAATCGATGAACCTTCTGATGACCAATGTGAGAGGTAAAAACGAACAGAATGTGATTGAAACGCTGGCTATCCGAACCATGGCGAAAGCCGTTTATTCAACCCGAAACATTGGACACTACGGACTTTCTTTCGAATATTATACGCATTTCACCTCTCCCATCAGGCGTTATCCCGACGTGATGGTACATCGCCTGCTCGAACGCTATCTGGATGGTGGGAAAACAGCCAATGCCCAGAAATACGAAGATATGTGCAAGCACTCGTCTGACATGGAAAACAAAGCGGCCAGCGCCGAACGTTCGTCGATAAAGTACAAGCAAGTGGAGTTTATGCAGGATAAAATCGGTCAGGAATTTTCAGGAGTTATTTCAGGGGTTACCGATTGGGGAATTTACGTTGAACTGGAGAATAAATGCGAAGGAATGGTTTCAGTAAGTACGCTCGACGACGACTTTTATATTTTCGACGAGAAGAACTATTGTCTGATTGGACGTCATGCCCACCGCAAATTCCAGTTGGGCGACGTGGTACAGGTTGAAATTGCAAGGGCTAATCTGGAGAAGAAACAGCTCGATTTCAGGTTAGTAAAAGAAAAAAACAGCGAAGTGAAAAGTCAGTTTTTTCGTCCGGAAAATAAAAAAAAGGGGCGAAGATTATAAAAATTAGAAAATGTAGCCTTTCTTTGTGATAACTTGAGCCGTTTTTCTAGTTTGAAATAAAACTTATATTTGTTTACTGATTGAAATAATCCTTTAGTTATGGCAATGAACTTTGAAAGTGGGACAAACAAAAAAGATGCGAACCGCGAAAGCATCCTGAAAATTGCCCAGGAAATATTCAGCAAATACGGATACAAAAAAACAACGCTCGACGATATCGCAAACGCTGTCCGTAAAGGGAAAAGCTCGCTTTACTATTATTTCACCAGTAAAGAAGATCTTTTTCAGGAAGTGATCCAAAAGGAAGTTGACAGCTTACGCCGGGAGCTCGAAATCGTGGTAAACCGCAATACCGACCCGGTTGATAAACTCAGGGATTATATCCTTACCAAGTTAACTTCCTACCGTGGGATGGCTAATTTTTACAATGCACTTGAAAACGACGTTACAGCAATCGAGTTCATCGAAAATATCAAACTCAAGCATGGGCAGGAAGAAATCAGGATGATCAAACGAATCCTGATTGAAGGAGTCCGTAAAAATATTTTCGAAGTTTATGACCTGACCCTTGCCGCCATTGGCATTACGACTGCCATCAAAGGATTGGAAATGCCACTGTCGGCGGGCGATTATAGCAAAGTTAACCTCGAACAAAGCGTCGACAATATTGTAAAGATCCTGTGCTACGGGGTTATGAAACGATAATTGCTTCGGAGTCGCACCTACTTTTTCCCAATCTTCATTTTTGCTAATTTGTCGGATTATGATTCGATAAATTTTGATAGAAGATTTTGAAAATTTTATTTCTTACAAAAAAAACAGCTTACTTTTGTAACTCAAATGATAATCCCACTTCTATTTCAGGGTTATTTAATTTTGAAAACACACTAACTAAATATAGCCAGGCCTGGCCAAATGAAAGAAATCTCATTTTTAGGAATTGATGTATTTTTTCTTCTAATGACCTGAATTTAATTTTCAAAACCCGCTTAACGTTTTAGTTGTTCTAATATAGATACTAATGAACGCAGGCCAAATCCTCGTTACTAAAACAATTCTGAACTCGCAGCATGAATTACAGAGTTCTACAATTAACAAAGTTGAAACACAATTAATTAAAATTACAGAAAATGAAAAATTTCAAAGCATTAACCGCGATTGTATTATGCGGTACAATTCTTTTGAGTAGCTGTTCAACAACCAAGAATTCGACAAAAGGTGGGGTAATTGGTGGTGCAGGTGGTGCGCTTTTAGGCGCCGGAATTGGGGCATTAGTTGGTCACGGAAAAGGTGCCGCAATTGGGGCAGCCGTTGGTGGTGCCGTTGGCGCTGGTGCAGGAGTCGTAATTGGCAAAAAAATGGATAAACAAAAAGCTGAATTGGAAAAGATCGAAGGTGCAAAAGTTGAAACGGTGACCGATGCAAACAACCTTCAGGCCATTAAAGTTACGTTCGATAGCGGCATTTTATTCGCTACCGGTAAAAGCGATTTAACGGCTTCATCTAAATCGGCATTACTGAAATTTGCAGCTTCGTTAAAAGAAACTCCGGAAACAGATATTACCATCTATGGCCATACCGATAATAAAGGTTCGCGCGATCTGAACCTCAAATTATCGAACGACCGGGCTGCTGCCGTATCCAGTTTCCTGAACACCAATGGAATTGCTAAGGAACGTATGACAACCGAAGGAAAAGCCTTTGACGAACCAGTTGCTGATAACGCGACCGAAGCCGGAAGGACTCAAAACCGTCGTGTGGAGATTTACATTGCAGCCAACAAACAAATGATTGAGCAGGCACAACAAGGAACGCTGAAATAACAAAGTTTCTTTCACGATGAATGGCAAAGGAGGGTCAACGGTTTGATCCTCCTTTGGCTTTTAGGTCCAATTGATTGCTTTATTCCCAGATAAAATGAATTTTCTCTTCTTGAACAGGAAATTGCAATCCGAAGTTCAAACATAAATTAACAATGTATGTTATCCAATGTTTTCAGGAATTTGTAAGTTTGTACGGAATATACAACTATGAAGCAAACTGGTTTTGACACGAACGAAAATCTGCAACAGATTTCACCATATCCAACTCGAATGAGCTATTTCAAACTGAAAAGCATAGTCCCCCTTTTACTTGGCATTTCATTTTTTTATCTCATATTTTATACTTCCTGCGCAAATATTGGCAGCCCAACAGGTGGCCTAAAGGACAGTATCCCGCCAGTTGTAGTAAAAACTATTCCTGAACTGCGTGGCACAAATTTTAAAGGCACTGATGTCCGCTTAACTTTCGATGAGTATATTAATTCTGATGAGATTTCGGAGAAACTTGTCGTTTCGCCTCCCATGAAAAAGAAACCACAAATCAAGATGAAGGGGAAAACCCTTATCGTCGAATTTACAGAGCCACTGCGGAAAGAATCGACCTATTCCCTTGATTTTAAAGATGCAGTGGCCGATAACAATGAAAAAAATCCAATCAAGGATTTTCGCTTTTCCTTCAGCACAGGGCAAAAGTTTGATAGTTTAAAAGTTGCCGGCTATGTCAAGAATGCCATGAACCAGGAACCTGTCGAGAAAGCGCTGGTTTTACTTCACCGCCAAAAAGAATATACTGCTTTTATTGATAGCGTACCCGATTACATTGGGACAACCAATAAAGATGGGTTATTCATGATCGACAATCTGGCGCCGGGCAGCTATCGGCTTTATGCCCTCACGGATACCGACAACAGCCGGACTTATAATTCGAATGCCGAATTAATCGCCTTTGCCGATTCGCTCATTGTTCCATCAGCCAAATATGTTGCACGAACCGATACCGTAATAAACGGAGCAGATACCCTCCTGGTAACCGGACATGTCGATTACCTTCCTTCGCCTCAGTACCTGATGATGTTCGAAGAAATAAAATTTGACCAGTACCTCAACTCCTATAAACGGACACAAGGGAACAAATGTGATTTCTATTTTTCTGAATCACTGAGCGATTCGTTCAAAGTCAATTTACTAAAACCAAAGCCTACCAAAGACTGGTCGTACATTGAATCGAACCTGAAACGAGACTCGATCACGGTTTGGTTAACTGACACGGTTTTCAGCAAGACCGATTCGCTTAAATTCGAACTAAAATACCAGGTTTTGGATTCGTTGAATCAACTGGTGATTAAACGTGATACGATCGAAGCGATCTATGTGGTTCCGAAGACTCCGAAGGTTAAGCGAAAAAAGAATGAACTTCCACCCGTACCTGTCATCAATTTAGTAAACAATATTAACTCATCGGCTCACGACATCTATAGACCAATAAGGATTGAAGCTCCAGAGCCATTAAGTTCTTTTGACACAACAAAAGTCAGGCTTTACTCGTTTGAGGATACTGTGAGGACTCTGATTCCGATTGTAGTCAAAAAAGACACCAATTCCGTCCGAAAATTTTATATCGAACAACATTGGAATCCAAATACCAACTATCTTTTTCAGGTCGATTCTGCTGCGGCTTACAATATTTATGGCCACCCAAGCAACAAAATTAGCCAGAAATTCAAAACACAAAAAGAAGACTATTACGGAAAAATTATCCTGACTATTTCAGGACTTTCGACTCCGGCAATTGTTCAGCTTTTAGGAAACGACAAGGATGAAAAAGTCCTTCAGAAAATTCAGATACTCGAAGATGGTGAAATTCAATTCCCATATCTGAAACCTGAAAAGTATAAGATAAAGCTCATTCTCGATTCGAATAAAAACGGCAAATGGGATACCGGCTATCTGAAAGATGGAATACAGCCCGAGGAGGTTGTTTATTATCCGAAAATTATCAAAGTCCGTTCAAACTTCGAATACAAAGAAACCTGGGATATCAAGTATAAACCCGATTATAAAAAAGAACTGATTGACGAAGAACTTGAAAAAGAAAAAGCCCGAAAAAAAGAGCAGGATAAAAAGAAGGGAAACAAGCCCGAAACAGAAGAGAACCCTGGCCGGTAGATTTTTCGGGTCCTTCCTTAGCTTATTCTTCGTACTTATTGCTGTTTCAGCTTCAGGACAAAGCTTGGAATATCCGTTCAAAAGTGGAGAGTATGCCCGTTACGGAGCTTACTATAACTGGCAATTTATCTGGGTTCAGAGTGGTGAAGTTGAATTCATTGCCGACACCCTGAGATACAAACAACAGCACGCCTGGCATTTAAAGGCAGTAGGCAAGTCATTAAAAGCTTACGACTTGCTCTTTTTTGTGCGCGATACTTTCGAAACCTATAGTAACTACAACACATTCAAGCCGATCTATTCAAGCCGGGTCATGAACCACGCCAAACAAAATTCGGTTCACCGGTATTGGTTCGATTCGGCTTCCGGGAAAATTGATGTACAAATTAAGCAGGATAAAAAGCCGGATTATCGTGCCAGTTTACCGGCTCCCGACAATACGTACGATTTGCTGGCAACAGCCTATAATTTCAGAAAGTTCGATTTTAACAAACTATTTGTTGGCCAGAAAGTTCCATACCGAATGTTAATCGACCGGCAGGTTGCTGATTTGTTTTTCAGGTATCTTGGCAAAGAGAATGTAAAAACCCGAAATGGGAAAGTGTATCGTTGTCACAAAGTTTCAGTATATTTACTGCAAGGTGATTTTTTTCCTGAAGGTGAATACATGAAAATCTGGTTTACCGACGATAAAAACCACCTTCCGGTTCAGGTTGAAACAGAGATTTTAGTCGGTTCAGTCAAAGCGCTTTTACTCGAACCCAAATTGATGAAATATCCACTTACTTCACAAATAAAATAAACTATGGCAAGCAGGCAACGATTAAAAAAAGAGATTGATTATGTAGTATCCGACCTGATATTCGATTGTTTTACTTTTAACAATCTGCAGCAAAAACCAGATGATGAAGTCGTTCTCCAGATTGTTCAGGAAACTTTGACTTTACGGAATACACTGCGCTATCAAGTCAATCATCCGGAAAGCAAGGATGGAAACCAGACCGTAAAAAGCTATTTCGACAATATTGCAAAAGTATTGATTGACACCGTTGAAGAGAGCTATGTAAAATTAGGCAAGCTGATAAATCCTGATGCATAGTTTCTGAGACCGAAATCCAGATTTTTACTCACTGAAACATTCGGATAAGATGTTTCAGTGAGTTTTTTTGTGGCCGTTAACTTCTCACAGGCATACCGAATCATTAATCAAGCGTCTGATATAAGGAAGATGAGCCTTTTGATCGGACATGTTTAGGATTGGCCTTATTTTTGCTATTTTTGCTTTCCTGAAATACAACACCTAAACCCGATCAGAATGGATGAATTTGGCATAAAAAAGAAAAGTTTTTCGTTGGGCGAAACCGATAAAGAAAGAAGGAACAACCTGATCATTATTATATTATCAGTATTACTGCTTGTCGTAATATCGGTTTTCGTTTCTCAGCACAATGAAAATAAAAAGATCCTGGCGGCTTTGAATATGGAAAAGGCTTCGATACAAACCGAATTGAGTACCATGATGACGAACTACGACTCGATTCACACCAACAATGAAACCCTTCAAACTGAATTGTCTGGCGCTCAAACGAAAGTGAAGGATCTGCTTCAGGAAGTTGAACAAGTGAAAAAAGTGAGCTACGATCAGATTGCACAATACCGCATGGAAGTAACAACTATGCGGAACATCATGAAGAATTACATCATTCAGGTTGATTCGCTGAACCGGCGGAACGAATTGCTGATGGCCGAAAACGTTCAGGTAAAAGAGAATTTCGCCCAGTCTGAAACCAAAAATCAGCAACTCGAAAAAGAAAAACAACATCTTCAGGAAAAAGTAAAAGAAGCCGAACTGCTGGAAGCAACCGAATTAACTGCTGTTGGTATTAATGCCCGAGGCAAAGACGCTGAAAGTGCCCGCCGTGCCGAACAAATTAAAGTAAGCTTTGTGCTGAGTAAAAACGTAACCGCACCCCGTGGCAACAAAATGATTTATGTCAGGATACAAAAACCGAATCAGGTGCTTTTTCAGGAATCGCCCGATGATTTGTTTCAGTTTGAAGACCTGAAAATCCCATATTCAGCCAAACGTGAGGTCACTTACGAAGGGAATGCGCTTCCTGTCAATATTTTCTGGGACAACAAAGGACAGGAGTTTTTGCCCGGTGAATATACAGTAGATGTGTTCGCTGATGGGAACAACATCGGAACATCCAAGTTTTTGATGAAACGATAAAGCAAGTGGTCAGTCGCAGTGTCCAGTTTCCAGATAAAAGAAAACGGACTCTCTCCTAAGTGAAAGAGTCCGTTTTTTATAGTGTGTCTGTTAACTGCGACTGAATACTGATCACTACTTGTAGGTCATCAGCTTGCTCAAATATTTCCCGATAATATCGAATTCGAGGTTAACTGTAGTTCCAGCTTCGAAAGTGTGGAAATTGGTTTCGTCGTAGGTGTAAGGAATAACCGCCACCTGGAACGAATTGTCTTTCGAGTTCACCACAGTTAAACTTACGCCATTCACGGTAACCGAACCTTTTTCAACAGTCATGTAACCTTTTTGTGCCATTTCCTTGTCGAACGGATATTCAAAAGTGAAATACCAACTTCCGTCGGCTTCTTCAACTTTGGTGCAGGTTGCAGTCTGATCAACATGTCCCTGAACAATGTGCCCGTCCAAACGGCCGTTCATCACCATGCTACGCTCCAGATTCACTTTGCTTCCCGGAACTAATTTGCCCAGGTTTGTTTTCAGCAAAGTTTCTTTAATGGCCGTAACGGTATAGGTTTTGGCTTCGGGGTCGATCTTTACGACGGTCAAACAAACACCGTTGTGCGAAAGGCTTTGATCAATTTTCAGCTCATCTACAAACGAGCAGGTGAGCGTAAAATGTACATTCTCCTGATCTTTCTGAATGGCAATCACTTTGCCGGCTTCTTCTACTATTCCTGAAAACATGGTCGCTTGATTTAAAATTTCGCTACGAAGTTACAAGTTTCGGATGGAGTTGCAAATCGATTTGTCGGCTTCAAGCTGATTTCCATAAATATGATTTCAGGCAAAATATTTTGACTTATTTTTCATAAATTTATCCTGACATTCAAGCACAAAATCTAATTAAAATGAATGAAAAGACAATTGACCGGTTAATCAATATCCTTTATTCACTTGCTGCAATTGTGGTTTTGTTAGGTGCGTTTTTTAGACTTCAGCATTATCCTTACGGATATTTTCTGCTATTCGGTGGATTTATCCTTGGAGCTATAACAAGCACTATCCATGTCAATAGATTAAAAAAGATTATCAAGAACCTTGAAGAACGGAAGTTTGTTGAATGAATTGATATTCTTCCTAAAATCAGATAAAATATTCAAACTATGACAACAGTAAAAACAACTTATTTAGGCGATTTACGCACCGAAAATATTCATTTGCAATCAGGCTGCAAAATCATTACCGACGCTCCTTGTGACAACCGTGGCAAGGGAGAAGCTTTCTCTCCTACTGATTTGCTGGCCACTTCGCTGGGCAATTGTATCATGACTATTATGGGCATCAAAGCCATGGACAATGGAATTGATCTGGCCGGTACTGAAATCGAAATCACGAAGATTATGGCCGATGCTCCTCGCCGGGTTGCCGAAGTAATTCTGGAATTTAACTTCCCGAAGAAAAGATACACGGAAGATGAAAAGCGATTGATCGAAAGTGTGGCTGGCAACAGTCCGGTTCCACTAAGCCTTCATCCGGATTTGAGACAGACTATTAAATTCAATTGGTAAATAAATGACAATATGCTGCCTGGTAGGTTTTTGAATAACTCTTAACTAACAGGAAAAAGTCATTAGTCAATAGGAAAAAGTTTGAAAGTGACTTTTCGAATGACTGATGACTATTTCCCATTGTCAGTCAGTTGGATAGCGTTTTGTTGCAGCTACAATGTGGATCGAATCGCTAATGCGTGTTTGGCGGGGCCAAAACTTTGGTAGAATAATTGACCATCCATTTGATGCCAAACTGGTCGGTCAACGATCCATAATAATCGCCCCAGAACATATCAGACATAGGCATTTCTACCACTCCTCCATCAGAAAGTTTTGCGAACAAATCATCTGCCTGGGCGCGTGAATCCGCGTGAATAGAAATGTACACGTTGTTCCCTTTATTCACGGTGAATCCCATTGATTCAGGAGCATCCGTTCCCATCAACAAATGATCACCAAGAATGGGAAGCGCCACATGCATAACCAGGTTCTTGTCTTCTTCCGGCATAGGAGGCATGCCTTCCATAGGAGGTATTTCACCAAACCGGTTGATTTTTCCATCCAAAAAGTCACCACCGAAAACCGATTTATAAAAATTGAAGGCTTCCTCTGTGTTTCGGGTAAAATTGAGATAAGTGCTAATCTTTGCCATCGTTATATTTTTTAATGGATTAATAATATATTTCCTACAATCATTTTACAGTTCATCGTTTTTTATCATTCCTTTTTGTCAAGGAAACTTTCAATCATTGGAATAACAACGAAGTCGCTTTCTCGATAATTGGGTTTTAGAGTTGTTACCTCTCCAATATATTCTCCGTGTCCTCCGGGTATTATTGCTAATTCCGAGTTCGTAATCAGGCGATTCAATTCAATAGCGTGTTCTGGTGTAATCACATCCTTATCGCCAATTAGAATTAATGTCGGCGCTTTAATTGATTTTATTTTCTCGTCTGGAATATCTTTAAAATCAACCATTCTTTTTGCATCCTTGTCGTGCATAACTTGCAAGCCACTTGTATCCGGTGCAACTTTTTTATATCCTTCTTTTAGCTGCTCTGGCATATTTTCAAGTCGCGCCTGTTCCATAAAACCCCAAAACTGTGAAGGAACTCCATTCCGTTTACAGAGAGCGGAAGCTGCAACAATTTTATCAACTAATTCAGGATGGCGAATGGCGATTTGTAAAGCTGTAGTACCGCCATTGCTAAAGCCAAAAAAGTCAGCCTTGAGAATGTTGAGATTTTTTAAAAGTGTTGCAACATCATCTGCATCCTGCTCAAATGAAAGTTCGCTATCTCTGTCTCCAGTCCTGCCATGGGCTTGCAATTCAACTGCAATAAGTTGTCTATGTTTGGCCAGCAAAGGGATTACCCTTCCAAATGTTGTCTGAATAGTAGAACCTCCACCATGAATTAATACAAGAGGTCTTCCTTCTCCGTATATTTCGTAATACATTTTCAGTCCATTCACTTCAGAATAACCACTTTTGAAAGCCAAGCTGTTGATTTTCGTATCCACTGTATTTTTATTTGTTCTGTTCTCTTTACATGCAGCCAGAATCAAAATTGCTAAAGCAAAAAATGTTATTGTCTGTTTCATTTAAGGTTCCTTTTTGCATATTAACTACTTCATCAACATTTCTTTGAAGGTTGAAATTGACAGAATTAGAGTATAATTTCGGCAATACCATATGATGCGTTCGTGTTTTTATTTTTGCTACCTTCTACTTCGATCATCAAATTCAATTGTTTCCGCTTTTCATCATCTGAACAGCCTTTTCACCTTCTTCGGTAATACCCATTATTTCCGTAAAGACGCCAATGTCTTTCGATGTATCGAAAAAAACAATACTGGCAATTGGGTGATTAACGCTGGTAATTACCTGGAATCCTTTCTGTGCCATTTCGGAAATGATTTTGCCAAGTTTGGCAACGGGTATGCTGTAAGCGATGTGGTGTACTCCTCCGGCAGGATTTTTATCAAGATAATCCTGAAATATACTTCGTCCAGAAAGGGGTTGAATCAGTTCGATGAATGTTTCACCGGTGTAAGCTATGGTAACGAGGCTTTCAGCATCAGACGGCTTTCCATAATGCGTCCCTTCAAATTCTTCCAAACGAATGATTTCAGCTTTACCAAAAGTACTTATGCCCATCGTTTCCCTGAAAACTCTTTCCGCAGCACTAATATCTTTTACCACCCACCCAATTTGAGTGAATTGTAATTCAAGAGAAGTTTTTGTTGCTATTGTGTCCATTATAATTGTTGTCAGTGATTATCGTGCTGACTCCGCACTTGTTGTTTGGATGTTAGGCGTTTGTTGTTTTTCGACTGTTACTTTTGCCCGTCATTTTTTGAATAGTCTACCATCCATTCAATGCCGAATTTGTCTCTAAACATACCAAAATATGAGCCCCAGGGACTATCGCCAATAGGCACTTCAATCGTTCCGCCTGCTGAAAGTCCGTTAAATAACTTGTCGGCTTCTTCACGACTTTCTGCACTAACAGCTATTTTAGATCTGTTTTCATTTTCATTTACCGAACCCATACTTTCCGGAACATCATTGGCCATTAAACTGTTTTTGCCGATAGGCAAAGCAATGTGCATTATTTTATTTGCATCGTTTTCTGCTACCGGAAATTCAGGACTTGATAGGTCTTTTAAACGCACAATCGTTGAGAACTCTCCGCCAAATACTGATTTGTAAAAATTGAATGCTTCTTCGGCATTTCCGTTGAAGTTGATGTGTGGATTGATAAGTGCCATAGCTTTTATTTTTAAGTTGTTTTTCTTTTCTCTAAAATCTTTTAAGCGAAATGTTTGAGGTTGCGGTGTTGCAATACAATGCAACACCACAACCTGCTATTTGCTGTCTTCATTTTTTATGCCTTTCAAAAGTGCATAAATTGCCATGGCGTGCCCATGCCCCAGGTCAAACTCTTCCTTTAGCCAATCAACAATTTCTCCTGCTTTTGTTTCAGGTTTCAATTGTCCGGCCTGACTAAATCCTTTCTCTTCTGCCATTTTCCTGAAATCTTCAGGGCCTTTGCCCGTCTTTGATTTGATTGTATTTAAATAAGCCTGAAACGACATCGTTATTTCAATTAATTGGTTGTTTGAAACATCGCACTCATCCGTTTTTGCATTTCCTCGAAAGAAACATCCTCGATGTGTGTCATGATTGACCACTGGTGGCCAAAAGGATCAGTGATGCCACCTGTCCGATCGCCGTAAAATTGGTCTTTCACCACCATTTCTCCGGTAACTTTTGCTCCGGCCTGAAGCGCTTTGGCAAATACAGCATCAACATCATCCACATATAAGCAAAGGCTTACCGGAGATCCACCAATTGTTTGCGGACTTCGGTTCCCCCACTGTTCATTCTCTTCAGCGATCATGATTTTTGAATCACCAATTTCCAACTCAGCATGGCCAATGCTTCCATCAGGCATTGTGAGTCGACCTGTTTCTTTTGCACCAAAAGCGCTTTTGTAAAATTCGATGGCTTCCTTGGCTCCTTTCACTGAAATATAAGCCGTTAATGAATGCCATCCTTCAGGAATTGCTTTTACTTTTGTTTTCATGGATATGTTATTTTAGATTGTTGAGTAATGAAGGCAAATAACTCCCGAAGCAAACGTTTTGCTCATTTGGAGTTTCAGTTTGATTTCGTGCGAAAGGTTTTTGAATAAACTATTTCCTTGCCCAAGCAAGATTGGGTTGATGAATAGCCAGTACTCGTCGATTAAATTTTCATTCATTAACGAGCGGGTAAGCGTTGGACTACCAAATAGGACAATTTCTTTTCCTTTCTCATTTTTCAATTTCCTGATTTCATCCTGTAAATTCTCACTGAAAAGCTTCGCGTTCTTTATTTCGGAACTTTTCAATGTTTTTGAAACAACAATTTTCTGGACACTTTTGTACCAGGCCGAATGTTCAATGTCGTGTTTGCTTGCATTGGGCTGATCGGCTGCCGTTGGCCAGTAGTCTTCCATTATTTTGTAAGTTCCCCGTCCATAAAGGGCAGTGTCTGATTTCAGGGTTTGCAGTCCGGCGATTTCGAACATTTCCTCATCTGCCAGAATCCAATCCATTTGTTCTTTCGAGTTGGTGGTAAAACCGTCCAGCGAAATGTGCATAAATGAAACTAATTTTCTCATTTTCAGTATCGATTTGTTTTTGTTAAATGATTGTTTCTTTTCGCTTTATCTTACAAAATCCACCCAGCCAGGTACAAGGCAATGTTATCAGGATAAGAGCGATTGGATACCATGCGGCTGATTTGTCCCAATTTGCAGCCGATCCAAGAATGGTTACCACAACGCCGATTATTCCGAGTATGATTGCATGAGGCATGGGTTTATTCGGTGAAAGCAAGGCTGTGATATAACCTGAAAGAATAGTATAGGCTGCCCGGTAAGTTAAGGCAATCAATAACACCCACCAGACAAATTGTTCAGTCATTCTTGTTTTCTGCATATTTTTTAAAGTTCTTTAATATCGAATGGCAGAAATCTCGTTGCAATTCAATAGTCGTTTCTTTTTCCGGTTCGAAGGTTTCAATTATAGTCGTATTATTTCCAACAGGCTTGAATGAAATTATTGATTTCCTTCCGTCGGATACGGTATATTCAATAAGCTGATTGACAAGGATTTTGTCGTATTTTCCGCAATGGTCAAAGCCTACTTTACCATCTTTTGTTTCCATTCTGAATAAAAAATGACCTCCATCCTTTAAATCGTTTTCAACTCGTGTTGAGTGCCAGTCATCAGACGAATTGTTCCATTGACTAATATCGGCAGGTGTTGTCCATAGCTTCCAAATCTTTTCTATGATTTCATTTACAGTGACTTCAACTGTTATTTTATTTGTTAGGTCTTCCATATATATTTTTATTTAGTTTTTACTGCGTATTTGCGGAAGGTCGCGAGATCGTATGCATGAAATTTGAGAACTTTTTCTATGAAACTATTTTATAGACCGTTACGAAATCTGCAATGACGGATCCAATTGACGAACCAATTAAGCTCCAATATTGCATACTCGATCTTAGCGTTTTATCTCCGTTTTCCAAAAAACTCTGCCTGTAAAACAAAAGTTTTTCCTTTGTCGTAGCTAATTTCCCCTTTCCAATGAAACGAGTTTGCTGTAATATCTTCAAAACTCCATCTCATTAAATTTCCATCATCATCCAATCCTTCATGAATTATATTTTCTCCTTCTTTCCGTCCATATAGTTTATCAGAGGAACCACTTATCGGGTTAAACCAGTTAACACACCATTTTTGTTTTTTATCGTCGAAGTAGCGAAATGAAATTCCGTATCTATTTCGGGGTTGAGCAGGAATGCATGTTCTTAAACTGCGTTTAGGGGCAATCCATACATCTTCAATCGCCCGTCCTTCTAAAACCCAACTAAAATGCCATTCGCCTTGTGTATGTAGGGTTTTATTATCCTCCAAATAATCAATTACGTCAACGTCCCAACTGCCAATCAGCCAATCATAAATTTTTGCCGGTTCACTTAATTCCACGTTAGGATGCAAAGAGAACAAGGCATCAGAAAAAACTTCTTTTAACCTTAATTTTTTTTCATTTTCTGGAAATACACGATGCCAGATACCGGGATAATTAATAACGATACCATCTTTATCAACTTCTAACATTGACGTAAAACCGGATTCCAGATTTTCATATTTGTAAATTCCATTGTCAAGATTAGTGTAGCGCTGTTTTACAGGTTGATATCGGTTGCTAGGTAAGTCAATGTATATAACTGTAATTTCTTTTGATGCGCCAACAGGTAAATTCAACCTCTTAATTGGCAATGTATTGGTAAATGGTGTCAATGAAATATCAATATCTGTACATTCATTTAAATCGGCTAGTAATTCGCCCTGCTCATTCACCCATTGATTATTTCTGTTTTTTTGAAATGATAGTGAAAAAGAAGTGTCAGACAGTAATTCAATGTGAAATGCTTCAATTTGCCACTTGGGGTCAATCGTAAGTTTGTAAGAAACCTGAAATAACTTTCCGAATCCTTCTCCGGTTATGTATCCATCTACAATAATAGATTTACCTGTCTTAATGGTTGTAAATTCAGTAGTATTAATGAAACTACTTTTCCATACAATTGCTTGGTTTTTCTCTTGTATTTGAGCGTTCATGATAAATGGGAAAAATGTTAGAACTAGAATTATTTTCAATTTGTTTGTAAAAAACATCTTCAGTTGTTTTTTTAGATTAAAACTTCGGCATGAAACCCATTTTGGTTCAGCAATCCAATAATGGCTTCATTTGAAATGTGTTCAGCTTCAACTCTCAAAATCCTATCACAATCGTCCAAATCGAAATTGATTTTGCCATCTGGAACATGACAACTAATTTGATTGATCAGAAATTCGGATTGTTCCGTCTGCTCAACATTTGTTTTGAAAACCTCTACCATTTCGTGCTGTAGTTATTATTAGCGGGTCGTTGTTTTGTCTACCACTTATTTTAATTTCCATTTTCTAACAATCTCGGCATTAAAGCCATCTCCTTCATTAGGGTTAGGATGTCCCTTGCCAATCGTTATTAAGTCGAAAAGGCTTTTTTCGATATAGTTGCCCCAGGAATCGTAGCAAATTTCGTAGCATTCGTAATCTGGAACTAATCCTTCGTGGGTGAATAGCAACTTAGTCTTGCCTCCTTCGCTGGAAATCGTAAAGATTAGTTTTGTGTTTATCCATTCACTTTTGTCTTCTGTAAAACTAAATTGATTATCAATTACTTGATAAACTAATTCTTTATCAGGAACTAATTTGATGAGTTTTATTTTACATAGATGAACATCTTTGTAGTGATAAAAAAACACTTCATGAAGTTTTTCTGTATTACCTTCAATTTCTTCGGACCACCAGGCACGAAAATTTTTGGCAGCTTCAAAAACCACTTGCGGGCTTTGTTCAACCCAAATGGTGGCGGTGTAATCTTGCTTATTCATTCTTTCCTATTTTGCGAAATTTTAGTCTTACTAGCTTTCAATTTTTCCTGAACTATGAAATATGATAGGCCTGCACGAGTAAATTAATTTCAAGTTTTTTCATTTTAAGCATGGCCTGCATCACACTTCCCGATTTGGCCGGGTCGTTTAACAGTTCGCCTAAAATATTCGGCACAATTTGCCACGATACTCCAAATTTGTCCTGAAGCCAGCCGCATTGCTGTGCGCCTTCAAAACCACCTTCGGTAAGCCGATCCCAGTAAAAATCAATATCTTCCTGAGTTTCACAATTTACCACCATCGAGGTACCCGGATTAAAATTCATGCCCATATTTTCATGGCTATCCATGGCTACGAATACCTGACCGTTGAGTGTAAATTTGCAGTGAACGACAGCGCCTTCAGGACCAACTTCTTTCCCGTATCGCTCCAACTGAATAATTTTGGAATCGCTGAATACTGAAGTGTAAAAATTGATTGCTTCTTCAGCTTTCTTGTGCTGATCGCCGGTAAACATGAAACAAGGGACAATCTTTTGTTCACTTCCAGGCAAAATCAACTGCCACGAGACTCCAAATTTATCCTGAACCCATCCATATTTCTCGGCGAAAGGATAGCTGTTGAGTTCCATCATTACCGTTCCACTTTCCGATAATTTTTCCCAAAGCCGGTCGATTTCCTGAATGGTTTCGCAGTTCACAAAAAAGGAGATGGTTGGATTGATTTGAAAAACGGGGCCGCCGTTTATAGCCACAAAATCCTGTCCATCAATTTGGAAAGCCATAGTCATGACCGAATTTTCAGGCATTCCGGTAGCTTTTGCTCCTTCTTCCCCGTAGCGGGTCGCTGTTTTGATTTTCGAATTACTAAAAACAGTGAGATAGAAATTTATAGCTTCTTCTGTCTGATTATCAAACCATAAGAATGGGGTAATCTTTTGAACTTTAGATTCCCTCTTTATTCTGCCTGGTTCTGCTTTAATTTGTACTTCCATGATTTCTGTCGTTTAATTCTTATTCCCAAAGTTCGAACTTTGGGAGAATAAGAACGATAACAAAAAAGCCAAATTTCGGGGTATTTAAGACAAAAATATCTTAAATTAGCAAAAAAGATAACGAATGACAAATTTAGGATTGATAGTGCCTTATGATTATAAGCTATTGAGTATAGCGGCAATTCTTGATGTTTTTGAAACAGTTAACCGGATTTACAGTGAAGAAGATCGGGAAAAGCCTTTTGTGATCCGTCTACTTCGTACGCCAGATCAAATTGAAAAGGAAGGTTCGTTGTTATTTGGTTATCCGGTAACCTCAATACAATCGGAGCAGAAAACTGATTTGGTTTTGATCCCTTCATTTTCAACGGATAATATGACGGAAACCTTGTCGAAGAATCAAAAGTATATTTCCTGGCTGCATCGTCAATGTCTGGATGGAGCTGAAATTGCCAGTTTTTGTACTGGAACTTTTTTGTTCGGCGCATCGGGTTTACTCAACGGGAAACTGGCAACCACACACATTGATGCCTGTACCCGGTTTTCATCAGCTTTTCCTGCTGTTGTTTTAAAACCAGACCATGTGGTTACGGAAGACGGTTGTTTTTATACCAGCGGTGGATCAACTTCAACCTTTCACCTTTTGCTGCGGTTGGTTCAAAAATATTGCGGAAATGAAATGGTGATCCGGATAGCTAAAATTTTTGCGATTGATTTGGACCGGTATAGCCAGAGCTATTTTGGAACTTTTGTTCCCAACCGTAACCATAAAGATGACCTGGTGAAAAAAGTTCAGGAGAATATGGAAACCCGGTTTCATGAGATTGGGTCATTGGAGGATATTATGAAAGACATTCCTTCGAGCAGAAGAAATTTTGTCAGGAGATTTAAACAGGCAACCGGAATCCCACCCATTGAATATTTACAAAATGTGCGCATCGAGTCGGCCAAAAAACAATTGGAACAAACGAATCAGAACATTAACGAAATTATTGACCGGACCGGTTATTCCGACCCAAAATCATTCCGGAAGGTTTTTAACAAACTGGTAGGCATGACTCCAATGGAATACCGGGAAAAATTCAATGTAAAATAAATGGGTCAGTAAAAGATCTGTTCTCACCCCCCTCTTGAATAAGTATTTCAAAGTGGATCAATTGTTTTAAAGACTTGATCTGCCAGAATAATTCTTGCCAAATTCCGGGAAAGCATCGGCTTTTTTTTGCAAAATCCACTCAAACGTTTATCTTCGCCCTTTGGTAACACGAATCAATAAAAAAGTAACACATGGGAGTTTCCCGGTTTGGCGTTTCGTTGGAAGAAGAATTGCTCATCGCGCTCGATCAGTATGTGAACGAGAACAATTTCTCGAACCGGTCGCAGGCTATCCGCTACCTGATTGAAAAAAATCTGGTGGAGCAAAAATGGAAATGCGACAACCTGGTTGCTGGCGCCGTGGTGATGGTTTACAGTACCCTGAAACCCGAAATCCGTACCCGATCTGCCGAGCTTCAGTTTCAGTACCGCGATGTGGTGATTGGCGTCCAGCAATTTAACCTGAGCGAACAAAACTGCATGGAGATTATTGCGGTGAAAGGCGCCTCACGCCGGTTGACTGAACTTTCGGATAAGCTCATTGGAATCAAAGGCATTCAGCATGGCAAACTGATCATGAGCAAAACCGAATAATTTTTTTGCCTGAAGAGTAACACGAATTTGATCAAAAGTAACAAGAACAATAAAACATGAACAACTTAAATACTACTCAGCAAGAGAAACTCAATCTTCTGGAGCAATGGTTCAGGCAACGAAAAGGCTCTATTGTAGCCTTTTCCGGAGGGATCGATTCCACGTTGGTACTTTACCTGGCCCGAAAATTTCAGGGACAGGAAAATGCAATTGGCGTAATCTCAAATTCAGAGAGCCTGAAAAACAAAGATTTCAATCTGGCCCAATCTTTTTGCAACGAATTTGATATTCAGCTTCGGGTAATTAAAACCGATGAACTGAGCGATTCAAACTATAGCGAAAACCCAATCAATCGTTGTTTCTTTTGCAAGGATCACCTGTTTCACGACCTTCAGGAACTAAAGAAAGAATACGCTGGATTCGAGATTTTAAGCGGAACTAATTACGACGATCTGGGCGACTACCGGCCAGGTATTGATGCCGCACAAAAGAATCAGGTAACTTCTCCGCTGGTCGATTGCAAAGTTACTAAAGAGCAAATCAGGGAAATCGCCAAACATTTCAATTTGCCCAATTGGAACAAACCTGCCAGCCCTTGCCTGAGTTCGCGCATTCCATATAATCAGGCGGTTACCCTTGAAAAGCTCAAGCAAATTGAGGCTGCTGAAGATATTTTGAACAGCTATGGTTTTGAAGATGTTCGGGTTCGTCACTTTGGAACTTTTGGCCGGATTGAAGTTCAGAAGGACGATCTGGAGAAGCTTCTTTCAATCAAAGAAAAAGTATACGGTGAACTCAAAAACCTCGGATTTGCCCGTGTCGAAATCGATGACGAGGGTTTGGTTTCAGGAAAAATGAACAGGGTTCTAAACACATCAGAATTGAAAAATAACTAGACATGAAGATATTGTATTACGATTGTTTTGCCGGAATCAGCGGAGATATGAACTTGGGCGCTTTGATTGATTTAGGAGTTGATCCAGATTATTTGATTGCCGAGCTTCAGAAACTAAATATTGAAGGATTTCACCTGAAAATTCAAAAAGACATCCGTAGGGGAATTTCAGGAACCAAAGCAACGGTGGTTGTAGAAAATCCGGAGAACGAAAAACACCGTCATTTGCGGCATGTGGAGGAATTGATTAATCAGAGCACGCTTTCTCCGGAAGTCAAATCCCGTTCGCTTAAAATATTCGACCTGATTGCTGTTGCCGAAGGTAAAGTTCATGACATCAGCAAAGAACGTGTTCATTTTCATGAAGTTGGCGCGTTGGATTCAATTGCCGATATTGTTGGGGCAGCTATTTGCCTCGATTACCTGAAAGTGGACAAAGTGATGTCGTCTCCCATTCAATTGGGTGGCGGAATGGTGAAATGTGCACATGGGATCATGCCAGTTCCGGCTCCGGCTACCGCGTTGATTGTTCAGCATGTGCCTGTTAAAACCGGTTTGGTTCAGCACGAAGCTACCACGCCAACCGGTGCTGCAATACTTGTGGCAACAGTCGATGAGTTCACTGAGCAGATCGACTTCCAAATACAGAAAACCGCCTATGGAATCGGGCAGCGCGATGTCTCGGAGGTTCCCAATGTGCTGCGGGTTTTCCTCTCGGATGATAAGCAGACCACCGACAATTCAAGTCTGGAAGAAGCCTGGATGCTGGAATGTAATATTGACGATATGAACCCGGAATGGTACGATCATCTTTTCGGAAAACTCTTCGAAGCCGGTGCCAGCGATGTGTTCCTGTCGCCGATTATCATGAAAAAATCAAGACCAGCCAACATGATTTCGGTTCTTTGCAACAAAAATATTGTTCCGGAAATGAAAGCAATTATCTTCAACAACTGCACTACCATTGGACTCCGTGAATATCCGGTGACCAAAACGGTTCTTGAACGTCAGGAAAAGGAAATTGAAACAGAACTAGGGAAAGTACGGGTAAAATGCAGTTATTTTCAGGGGAAAGAGATTCGGTTTAAACCTGAATTTGAAGACCTGAAGAAATTGGCTATGAAACACGGCCTCAGTCTGAATGAAGTGGAACGAATCATCAATAAAAACTGCTAATATGGATATTCGCGACATCCTCGAGAAATACAAAGACGGTGAAATGGAGTTGGTGGAAGCCTTGTCGCATTTCACTAAACGAGGCATTGAGGAAATGGGTTTTGCGACGATTGATACCGACCGTTTACATCGGACCGGCTTACCCGAGGTGATTTATGCTTCAGGGAAAACGACAGAACAAGTCCGGTTGATCGCCGAACGGATGTTCAACAAAGGCATTGATATTTTGGCAACCCGTGCCACTCCCGAAATTTTCGAGGCCGTTAAAACTGTTGTGCCTGATGCAGTTTATAATTCATTGGCCAAAACGATTGTTTACAAGCATCGGCAAGAAATTTCAGGGAAAGGATATATCGCAGTTGTTTCTGCCGGAACCTCGGACCTCCCGGTAGCCGAAGAGGCGGTTGAAACGGCTCGGTTTCTGAACAACGAAGTGGTAACCGTTTATGATGTTGGAGTTGCAGGAATTCACCGGCTTTTCAATAAACTCGACCTCATCCGGAATGCAAGGGTAATTATTGTCGTTGCCGGAATGGAAGGCGCATTGGCCAGCGTGGTTGGCGGATTGGTAGACAAGCCGGTAATTGGAGTACCGACCAGCATTGGATATGGTGCCAACTTTCAGGGATTATCGGCTTTGTTATCGATGCTGAACAGTTGTGCCAGTGGTGTGTCTGTCGTCAATATCGACAATGGCTTTGGCGCAGCCTGCCAGGCTTCTTTGATCAACAAATTATAGGATTTCAAATGGACGAGTTATTTCTGCTTTCGCTTACCGCTGCTTCGCTCGGGTTCATCCACACTGCTTTGGGTCCCGACCATTATTTGCCTTTTATTGTGTTGAGCAAAGCCAGAAACTGGAGTGTGCCAAAGACCATGTGGATCACTTTTATTTCAGGAGTTGGGCACGTGGGAGGCTCGGTTATCATTGGAATTGTGGGAATTGCATTGGGAATCAGCCTAAATAAACTAACATTTGTTGAGGAATTCAGAGGCGATATTGTAGCCTTACTTTTACTTGCTTTTGGATTGGGTTATACCATTTATGGCTTATATAAATTCCTGAAAAATGGCGGTCATCATCATTTGCCGAATTTCCTGACACCCAGAAACCTACGAGAAATCAAGCATCAGGTTAGCCATGGACTAGAAGAAGAGGTTGATGAGACTAAATTGACTCCCTGGGTTTTGTTTATCATTTTTGTCTTTGGCCCGTGCGAAGTTTTAATCCCGATGTTATTCATTCCGGCAGTTCAACGAAGTTCAACCGGAATTGCATCGGTGGCCCTTTTCTTCGGAATTACCACAATAGCCACCATGATGTTCATCGTATACTTGGGGCATTTGGGGTCTTCCTTCCTAAAATTCAAATCCAAAGAAAAATACATGCACTTGATTGCCGGTCTTATTATTCTAATTGCTGGTTTAGGCATGCATTTTTGGGGTTGGTAAGTTTCACAACAAATCATCAGTAATTTAAGCATTTAAACCCTTTCCCGTTGTATGCCCGGCAACGAGGGAAAGACTTTTTTTGTCAAAAATTGTTAATTCGTGTAACGAATCGCAAAGCTATCCGTCCTATTTCATTATAAACAAAGAACAGAAACAGAATACTGATAAGCCAACCAGCCTTTTACCGATACAAGGAAGCAGTTTCAAATCGGGTAAAACTGATGATTTAATCCATTTACAGGATAAAATCGGCCATTCATCGAAAAAAATAGGACAAAGCCAACAGTATTTCCGAATTTTGACATTAGAAAACTAACAGAAAACACAGCCATGATTAGATTAAACAACATTCACAAATCCTATGTTATGGGAAGCAATAGTCTCCATGTCCTGAAAGGCATTGACCTTCAGATCGAACAGGGAGACTTTGTTTCCATCATGGGTTCTTCCGGTTCCGGGAAATCAACTCTTCTGAACATTTTAGGCATGCTCGACAATTATGACAATGGAACTTACCATTTGTCGGGTAACCTGATTTCAAACATGAGTGAGAAAAAAGCGGCCAAATTGCGCAATGATATGGTCGGTTTTATATTTCAGTCTTTTAACCTGATCTCATTCAAAAATGCGATGGAAAATGTAGCCCTTCCGCTCTATTACAAGGGAGTTCCCCGAAAAAAGCGAAACCTGATCGCCATGGAATACCTTGAAAAAATGGGATTGAAGGAATGGGCCAACCACATGCCAAACGAAATGTCAGGAGGACAGAAACAACGTGTAGCCATTGCCAGAGCCCTTATCTCGCAACCAAAAATAATTCTGGCCGACGAACCAACAGGTGCACTCGATTCAGCAACTTCATACGAAGTGATGGACATCCTGAAAAAGGTAAACGATGATGGCATCACAGCAATCATTGTTACTCACGAGCACGACATTGCCGCTATGACCAACCAGATTATCCGTTTAAAGGACGGACTAATTCACGAAATTATACGCAATGGCGAACTAAAACAGTTCCAGAAAGAATACACACATGGACTAGAAGCCGCTCAAATCCCAAGCTATGTTTGATATCGATAAATGGCAGGAAATTTTTGCCACCATCAAGAAAAATAAGATGCGGACTTTCCTCACCGGCTTTTCTGTAGCCTGGGGGATTTTCATGCTGATGATTTTACTGGGTTCTGGAAATGGCTTGAGTAACGGTGTTGCTGCCAATTTCATGAACGACGCTGTAAATGCCATGTGGATTTGGCGTGGGGAAACCACTATACCTTATGAAGGAATGAAAAGTGGACGTCCCATCCAATTTCACAATGACGATCAGGAGATTGTGCAAAAAGTTCCTGGAGTTGGAGTATCATCGGGCCGCTATTTTATGGGCAATACCCGCTATTCATACTTAAAAGAGTCGGGCGAATACACGACCATCACCTGTCAGCCTGCATTAAAGGAAGTTGAAAACCTCATTCTGAACGAAGGCCGGTTCATTAATCAGCTTGATATAATCCAAAAAAGAAAAGTTGTGGTCATTGGCGCTGATATTAAGACAGCTCTTTTCAAGGATTCAGTTGCATTAGGTGAGTACGTGAATGTAAATATGGTACCTTTTAAGGTTGTCGGTATTTGCTCAGAACCCGGATCGACCCAGAACCGTAATGCTTACATGCCACTTTCCACAGCCCAAATGATTTTTAGCGGCTCGAACAAGCTTCACAACCTGGCGCTTACAATTAACGCTACTACTCTTGAAGAAAGCCAGGCCATTGAAGATCAAATCAGAAACGCATTGGGCCGACAACATAAATTTGATCCAAAAGACGAGGGTGCAATTGGCTTGTACAACAAGCTGGAAAACTACATTCAGACCATGAAAATATTCCAGGCCATTAAAATCTTTATCTGGATAATTGGTATAGGAACTTTAATTGCCGGTATTGTTGGGGTTAGTAATATTATGCTGATTGTGGTAAAGGAACGTACCAAAGAAATCGGAATCCGAAAAGCAATTGGGGCAAGCCCATCATCCGTAATCGGCCTTATTTTACTTGAATCGATCATGATAACCACCATCGCGGGTTACATCGGCTTGGTTTTGGGAACCGGGCTGATGGAGATGATCAACTATTTTATGATGCAATCGGCCGGGCCTGCAACTGATCAGAGCGAAACCATATTCCTGAACCCAACCGTTGACATTAACATCGCGATTTATTCCACCTTGCTGCTCATTGTTGCAGGTGCGATTGCCGGATATATCCCAGCGAAAAGGGCTGCCAGCATTAAACCGATTGTTGCCTTGCGCGACGAATAAAGGGAAGCCCCACCCAGACCCAGCCCGAAAGGGAGGGCTTAAAGAAATGACGGCCTCAATTATGAATTAAAAAATAATCAATAATGAATAATCAATACTCAATATCCATAACTGTTACGATCTCAACAGTTTTTATCACCCCTCCTTGGGAGGGACAGGGAGGAGGCTCTTATGTTTGATTTAGACCTATGGAGCGAAATAATTAGTGCCCTGAAGAAAAACCGGATGCGAAGCTTTATGACTGCCTTTGGTGTCTTCTGGGGAATTTTCATGCTGATTGTCATGTCTGGCGCAGGGAAAGCACTCGAAAATGGAGTACTCGATGGAGTCAGGGCCTTTGCAACCAACTCCGCATTCTTTTGGACAGAACGTACCAGTGTTCCTTATGAAGGATTTCAACGCGGACGCCGCTGGAATTACGAAACAAGCGATATAGATTATATCCGTGACAACGTGAAAGAGGTAGAATACTTATCCCCACGTTTGTTCGGAAACCAACAAGCTGGGAATAATACCATTCGTGGTGAACGTGCCGGATCATTTAGCGTATTTGGCGATTATCCCGATTATTTTAAAATTGACCGCTGGACTCCCGCAAAGGGTCGTTTAATTAACGATATTGACATGCTTCAGGAACGAAAAGTTTGCAATATTGGCGAACGAGTTGTTGAAGTGATGTTTGGGAAAGATGAAAACCCGATAGGCCAATACCTGAAAATTAGCGGAGTCTACTTTCAGGTAGTAGGCGTAATTCATGCCGAAACGCGGATTAATATTGGTGGTGGCAAAAAAGAAGAAACCATCATTATCCCATTCTCTACCATGCGGAAGGCATATAATTACGGTAACCGGGTTTATTTCTTTTCTGTAACCTCAAAACCAGGGACTAAAGTAAGCGACTTGGAAGAAAAATTAAAAACCCTGCTAAAGGATCGGCATAAAATTGCCCCTGAAGACCAACAGGCCATTGGGTCGTTCAACATCGAAAAAGAATTCGTCAAGTTCAATGCACTATTCCTGGGTATTCAGGGCCTGACGTGGATTGTTGGAATCGGAACCCTTCTGGCCGGAGTTATCGGAGTCAGCAACATCATGTTGGTAATCATTAAAGAGCGGACTCAGGAAATCGGGATTCAGCGGGCCATTGGCGCGACACCAGCAACCGTTATTAAACACATTGTTGCCGAAAGCGTGTTCCTTACAGTAATGGCCGGTTACATTGGGTTATCGCTCGGTGTGGGTGTGCTTGAAATTTTGAATCAGATATTGTTGAAGGGTGGTGATAAATTGTTCTTCCGGAATCCGGAAATAAACCTCACGATGGCGCTCTCTGCATTGGCGGTGCTTGTTGTTGCCGGAATAATTGCAGGTCTGATCCCAGCAAAAAGAGCAGTCAGTATAAAACCAATTGATGCAATCAGAGACGAATAATCAGGAAAAGGTCATTTGTCATTAGACAAAGGGGAATAACTATTTCCAATGACAAAAGACCATTTCCCAATGGCTTTTTCCTAATGAGTAAATAATCAGAAACAGAAACATATAAAAAAGACCAATCATGAAAAAAATTTTTAAAATCCTTGGAATTGTAATCCTGGTAGGAATTTTCGGAGGAACAATCTACTTCCTCTATACCAAATCAAAATCAGTGCCTGATGTATACGAAACAAAAAATCCGTTCGTATCCAATGTAATTCGTAAAACAGTTGCTACCGGATCGGTAGTTCCGCGTAAAGAAATCGAAATTGTACCACAGGTTTCAGGAATTATTGATGAATTGTATATCGTTGCCGGCGACTTTGTAAAAAAGGACCAGGTAATTGCCAAAATCAAGATAATTCCGAACATGGTAGAACTTAATGGTGCCGAAACCCGCTTGAACAGGGCAAAACTAGGATTCGATGATGCCAAAATTGATTTCGACCGTCAGCAAAAACTGTATGATCAGAAAGTAATTTCGTACGAAGAATACAAAAGAGCAAAGGTTAGTTACGATTCGGCCAAAGAAGAATTATCGGCTGCAGAAAATAATCTGGATTTAATTAAAAACGGTGTAACAAAAAAGGCATCAACAGCTACTAATACACTTGTTCGTTCAACGGTAAACGGAATGGTGCTTGATGTACCCATTAAAGAAGGAAACTCGGTTATACAGTCAAACACTTTCAACAACGGAACAGCCATTTGTACCGTTGCCGATATGCAGGATATGATTTTTAAAGGCAAGGTTGACGAAACCGAAGTTGGTAAAATCAAGGAAGGGATGAATATTGAACTTGAAATTGGCGCCATCGAAAAAGATAAATTTGGAGCAATCCTGGAATACATCGCGCCCAAAGGGAAAGAAGAAAATGGAGCCATCCAGTTCGAAATCAAAGCCAACGTGGTGCTGAAAGAAAATCAGTTTATCCGCGCCGGATACAGTGCAAATGCCAATATCGTTTTGGAGAAAAAGGACAGCGTGCTGGTTATTCCTGAAGGATTACTGAAGTTCGAAAAAGACTCTTCATTTGTCGAAGTTGAAACAGCAACACCTCAGACCTTTGAAAAGCGAATGGTTAAAACCGGCATTTCTGATGGCATCAACATCGAAATCACCGAAGGCTTAACCAAAGCAGATAAGGTAAAAGGAGAAAAAGTTGATCCGAAAAAAGCAAAGGAGCCTGAAAAGAAAAAAGCGTAAACAGTTATGAGTTATAAGCTATAAGTTATCTTTGATCCTGATACTTGCAGCTATTTTCGAAAAAATAAATTTTAAAAATATACGAATGAAACGAATATACAGCCTTATTGCCGCCGCTATCCTGCTGGTTGTTACAACAAGCGCACAGGCACAGGAATCGTGGTCGTTACAGAAATGTATTGATTATGCCCTTAAAAACAACATTCAGATCAAGCAACAGGTACTAAATTCAGAATATTACGGTAATCAACTTGGGCAAGCCAAATTTAACCGGTTACCCAATCTGAATGCCAGCTTTCAGAATAACATGAGCTTTGGCCGTACGGTCGGAGCCGACAACACCTATCTGGATATAAATTCGAACTCGACTTCGGGTAACCTGAGTTCAAATGTTACGCTTTGGAGCGGGTTTACGCTAAAGAACTCGGTTAAAATGGCCGAGATGAATTTGCGTTCTACCCTTGAAGATATGCAAAAAGCCAAAGACGATATGATGCTGAATATTGCAGCATCGTACCTCGAAATACTCTTTGCCGATGAGCTGGTGACTGTTGCCGAAGACTTACAAAAGATTACCCAGCTTCAGATCGACCGCACCGGGAAACTGGTTGAAGCCGGTAGCCTGGCAAAGGGAAGCTTACTCGAAATTGAAGCTCAGTTTGCCCGCGAAGAATTAAACGTGGTGAATGCCCAAAACCGTTTGCAGCTTGCCTATCTGGCATTGTATCAGTTATTGGAATTGCCTTCGACTGAAAGCTTTAAAATTGAAAAACCTGTATTGCCCGAAATTGGTGCAAACATGAGTTTGATGAATACCATGGATGTATTTAAAAATGCCGTGCAAATAAGGCCGGCAGTAAAAGGAGCCGAATTTAAATTGGAGAGCGCCCGCAAACAACTGCTGATAGCAAAAGGGAATTTGATGCCAACCCTTTCATTTGGAGCAAACTATTACAACTTTTACAATAACAAATACACCGATTATAGCGGAAACAAAATTGTATTTAGCGATCAAATTAAAAGCAATGAGCGCTATGGTTTTGGTTTTACGTTGAACATACCGATTTTCAATCATTATCAGGTTCAAACAAGCGTGAGCAATTCCCAAATCCAGGTAGAGGACACTGAACTGCAATTACAGAACACTAAAAATTTACTCCGGAAAGACATTGAACAAGCGTATACCAATGCGATAGCTGCTTTCAAGCGATATGTCGCCAATCAAAAAGCGGTGATTTCGTCCAAAGAAGCTTTCCGTTATACCGAGGAAAAATTTAACGTTGGAATGATCAATTCGGTTGAATACAATCAGAGCAAGAACAACTTATCAACTGCCCAAAGTGATTTGCTTCAGGCCAAATATGAGTACATCTTCAGGACTAAGATTTTAGATTTTTACAATGGTAAAACCATTGAATTGTAATGTATTAATGACTGCTTCTACTCAAAGCAGAATACCTAATAGTTTTTACCCGTCTGCAACAGCAGGCGGGTTTTTTTATTCAATTTTCCTCACTAATCAAAGCCATTTTAAGAATACAAAGACACTCATTTTGTCGTCCTCTTCCCGAATGTAATTTATGCTTCAATAATAATCAGATAACCGCACTTTACGAGAGATTTTTTTTTTACTTTTGCGCCGGAAACCAACATTACTTTTAAAATGGACGAAGGGCCTGCGGATATATTAGTATTAACCTTGATGTAGAAGGCAAGCACGTCCATTGGGTATGCGCTCCTTCCATATCATTAAATGCAAGGAGCTGCATATGACATCAATCACCACATTTTATTTAAGCCGAGTCATTGGCCAGAAAGCCTATGATAGCAGGAACAGATGCATTGGCATTGTCAAGGATTTACTAGTCGACCGGGATTCTTCGGCTCATTCTTCAGGGCACCCGGTTGTAAATGGCATCAAGATAAAGCACGACAAATTAGTTGCATTTTATTCCTTTCATAACTTCCATATCGAGAAGCTTAATGGAAAAACAAAAGTCATTTGCGACCAGCTAACCGAATTATCTCCAGAAAATATCAGTAACAACATGTATTTGGTTGAAGCTGTTCTCGACAACCAAATCGTTGATTTGAATGGCCGAAAATTAGTGCGGGTAAACGATGTTCGGTTGGTTACCATTACCAACGACACTTTTGCAGTTGCCGTTGATATCGGAATCGAAGGATTGCTGCGGAGGATTGGTATCGTTAAACCCATGAAATTTGCATTTTCAATCTTCGGCAGTACAATCCCCTCCAAGTTTATTCTTTGGGAAGATGTTGAAACAATTGATTATTCGAACCTGAATATCAAGCTCTCAAAAAGCTATGCAAAACTTCAGACCCTTCACCCATCTGATTTAGCCGATATTATTGAAGACCTGGGCAGAAAGGCCAGCGCTGAATTATTCTCGGCTCTTGATGAAGAACAGGCCGCCGATGTTTTGGAAGAACTTGAAGTTGAAACTCAGGTTCACATTATTGAAAGTCTTTCGATTGAAAAAGCTGCCGACGTGTTGGATTTGATGCCAGCCGACGAGGTAGCTGATATTCTCGATGCTTTGGGTGATGAAAAAGTTGAACTCCTTTTGAATGAAATGGAGAAAGATGCCTCCCAGGAGGTTCGTGAGTTACTCGATTATCCCGATAAAGCTGTTGGTAGCATCATGTCAACCGAAGTTTTATCTTTTAATGGGAACGCAACTGTTGAAGACGTTTTTAAAGAATTACGAATCCAGAAGCCCGAAGCCGAAACATTATACAACCTCTTTGTTACCAATGAAAAAGATGTATTGATTGCTACCTTTTCATTGAGAGATTTAGTGATTTCGACTCCTGAAACAAAGATTAGTCAAATCATGAAACCTTCGCCTGTTCGTTTGCACGACTATCAGGAAATTGATGAAATCGCAGAATACATTTCAAAATACAACATGCTGGCAATACCAGTTGTTGACCGGGATGAAGTTTTGCAGGGAATGGTCGTCATTGATGATGTGATCGACGATTTAATGGATAAACGAAGAATGAATAAATAAGGGGGGTATTCTGATGTTTAAAAATAGAAAAACCTTTTTCCAAAGGCTTGGCATATTTCTGGCGATATTGGGTCCGGGAATTATTACCGGGAGCGTTGATAACGATGCAGGTGGAGTCACTACATACTCAGTTGCAGCCGCCATCTATGGGTATAATCTGATATGGACGCTGATCCCTTCGTTTATTGTACTCATTGTCATTCAGGAAATGAATGCCCGAATGGGTATTGTCACAGGTAAAGGGCTTGCAGATCTGATCCGTGAAAATGCAGGTGTAAAAGTGACCTTCTTTATTTTCATCGGTTTGCTGATTGCCGATATTGGAAACACGACCACTGAGTTTGCCGGAGTCGCGGGGAGTATGGAAGTTTTTGGGGTAAGCAAGTATATTTCGGTTCCCATTATAGGCTTTCTGATATGGTTCCTGGTTGTAAAAGGAACCTACAAAATAGCCGAACGGATTTTCCTTCTTTTCAGCGTTTCGTTATTGATGTATGTTGTTTCGGCCATCATGGGTAAACCACATTGGGGCGAAATAGGCCAATCCATCATCCACCCTCAATTAGAAATGAATGCCCATAGCATCTCCATGATAATTGGTATAATTGGGACAACGATTGCTCCCTGGATGCAATTTTACATGCAATCGTCGGTCATTGAAAAAGGACTGAAAATGAAGCAGTATAAATATACTCTTATTGATATTGTTGTAGGTTGCGTGGCAACTGTTGTTGTTGCTTTCTTCATTATGGTCGCATGTGCTTCAACGCTCCATGTAAACGGGGTTCAGATCAACGAAGCCAAAGATGCGGCTTTAGCCTTAAAACCACTTGCCGGCGCATTTGCATCTCAAGCATTTGCTTTCGGATTATTCATCGCCTCCATTTTTTCGGCTACTATATTGCCATTGGCAACAGCTTTTTATGTATGCGAGGCCTTCGGCTTCGAAGCTGGTATCGATAAAAAGTGGAACGAAGCCAAAGAATTTTATATACTTTATACAGGTATCCTGGTTATTGGTGCTGCCATCATTCTAATCCCTAATGCTCCGCTTATCCAAATCTCATTATGGACTCAGGTAATTAACGGGATGCTTCTACCGGTTGTGCTGGTGTGTATGATTTTATTGGTTAACAGCAAAAAGATCATGGGTCAATACGTCAATAAACCAATCAATAACATTATCGGTTGGAGCGCTATTGTTGTGCTTATTGGGTTATCAATGACACTTCTCATATTGCCATTATTCTCATAGTGCGAGGCCCCTTTAAAAATAGCGAAAGATGTATGTCGAAATTGTTTCTTAGAAAACCTCAGTAAAAAAAACATCGAATCAAACCTTATTAACTGCCTGTAATTAGGTACTAAAGCGTTTGAACTGTGGGTGCGGTTTTCCTACTGAGGTAGCCATCAACAATAAGGTTTAAGGCAAATATATCCCTCAACTGAGTCCGCGCAGTATGCAGGAGCAAAAAATACCCCTAAGGCTGATGCTGCAATATGCAGCAACCCGAAATACATCTATAACAAGGCTATGTGGCTTGCATCTGATAAAAATTGTCGTGCATGGAGACGGCAAAACTATTGTTTAAATAGGGAAAAAGCAGGATTTGATTATACAAACTGCAAGTAAATTACTCCTGCTACCAGAATATAAAGGAATATTTCGCCCCAGACCAGCCGCTTCATATAAATCATATAATTTGAGATCAGGTAGGTTAAGGGGATTGCCAATAGAATGATGATGTCTTGCGACACCGCAGGATTGGCAACAATTAGTACTCCCGAAATCAGAAATATCCAGAAAAAAGCTTTGAAGTACTTTCGTGAGCTGATCTTTTTTCCGTCGTATTGAGACAGAATGAGAAAACTGGCAAGAAGTGTTAGAAAACCAAGAAACCCCAAATAAATTTGGATCGGAAGATTCCCTTTGAGGAAAGGCTGGTGTAATGAAATATTAGCTTTAAGCGTAATGAATAACTCATCCGTTTGCCCTGTCCCGGCATAATAAGCAAGCGCTACCAACCAGGGAAAACTAAACCCAAGAGTAGTTAAGACGAACTCGCGCCAGTTGACTTTCGGCTTTATAATTATAAATCCTATCCACAGAAACGGGAAGAAGAAAACGAGGTTCATGTAAAAAAGAGAGCCAATGGCTAAAAATATTCCTGCTTCAAAGGCATTGGAATGAATAACCTCTTTGTCATATGCATTAAAAATTCGGTCAACAGTCAGTATTAGAAACAAAGTAGCCGGATACACAGGGTGCATCGCGTGAAGTTCGTGCAACCCACTTGTAATCACAATAAAGAGAACCGCAGGAAGAACCGTCCTGACCCTGATGAAGGAATACTGAACATTAATTTTTAAGATCAGGAAAGCCAACAGAATAATAAACAGTAAGGCAATAATGTTACTGGTAACCGTACTCTTACCGACCAGGGCACTTATGGGCTGATAAAGCAACATCATGTCCTCGCCTGGGTAGAATGGGAACGGGATTGGATTCATAAACGACTTAACCCACAATGCCGCTGCAATAAACGGTATCAGTAGAAAATGGAAAGTCTGATTTGATTTTAACGTTTTAAGTAACATACTCAAATTTCGGCGCCTTTGCCTTTATTATATTCATTCCTATAAATCGAAACCTAAATCTTTCCGGTAGTAAACTCCTTCGAAATCAATTAACCGGGCATTTTTATACGAACAGGCCAACGCTTCGTGCATCGTTTTGCCATACGAACTGATGGCCAAAACACGACCGCCATCGGTACAAACATCTCCGTTTTTAATGCTCGTTCCGGCATGAAAAGCAAAACTGTTTTCTACTTTCTCCAGACCGTTGATCACTTTTCCTTTTTCGTACGGACCAGGATAACCACCCGAAACCAGCATTACAGCCGCCGCAGTTCTTGGATCAATCTCAATGTTTTTTTCGCCGAGAGTTCCTTCTGCCGCACCAATCAAAAGATCAACAAAGTCAGATTTGATCCGCAGCATAACCGCTTCGGTTTCCGGGTCGCCCATTCTCACGTTGTATTCAATCACCATCGGTTCGCCTTTGCAGCTGATCAATCCGAAAAAGATAAATCCGTTGTACGGAATCTGATCTTCAATCAACCCCTGAACCGTTGGGCGAATAATCCGTTCTTCCACTTTTTTCATGAAGACCTCATCGGCAAAAGAAACCGGAGAAATTGAACCCATGCCACCGGTATTCAGGCCAGAATCGCCTTCCCCAATGCGTTTATAGTCTTTGGCAACCGGAAGTATCCGGTAGTCATTTCCGTCGGTAATGGCAAAAACCGAACATTCAATTCCACTCAGGAATTCTTCGATTACCACTTTACTGCTTGCTGCCCCAAACTGTCCACCGAGCATTTCTTTCAGCGAATCTTCAGCCTCCTGAAGGTCGTTCAGGATCAAAACACCCTTTCCGGCAGCCAATCCATCGGCTTTTAAAACGTATGGTGAGTCCAGAGTTTTCAGGAACGAAAGCCCTTCATTCAGGGTTTCGGTTGTAACCGCCAGATATTTTGCAGTCGGAATCTGATGACGAATCATGAATTCTTTGGCAAAATCCTTGCTTCCTTCCAGTTGGGCACCCAGCTGGTATGGTCCAACAAAAAGTACATCTTTTAATTTG